>TARA_R100001132_G_C3275463_1_pt1 | contig 15924 bp, 22 predicted proteins | sample TARA_R100001132 | Tara Oceans TARA_R100001132 (sample SAMEA2621247) | marine metagenome | biome: marine biome (ENVO:00000447); feature: mesopelagic zone (ENVO:00000213); material: "saline water (ENVO:00002010), including plankton (ENVO:xxxxxxxx)" | depth 800 m | reverse complement strand
CGATGACAGCCGCAATCCCCAGGTCCAGAACCCTTTTTACATCGCGCGCATCGTGGGCATTGCCAATCCAGAGCAGGTTGGGAAGAATTTCTCGCATGCAGGCTCTCCAGACAGAATGAACTGTCATCGCTGGATGATCGGTCCTGTCGGTTTTAGTAGAACCGATGTGTCATCCTCAGGCGGTTCAACCCCCTGTACGCCGCTGTGTGAAGGTGCTTTTCTTACTGGTATTGGCAGGGTTCTCGGCTTTCGGCACTGCTGAACGCATCAGTTGCGCCCGCTGAGGAATCTTCTTTTGCGATTCCTGGGTTGTTTTTTCCTGAGCGGCCCGCGTGGCTTTTTCGGCCAGTTTCTTCTTGGCGACCCGCTTCTCACGTTCTTTCTTTTTCTGCAGTTTATTCTTTGCCATCTGGCAATTCTCCGATAGTTATAAGTTTATTTGAGTGGGATTGATCTATTGTCTACCGACAGCAGATCCTGCTTTTACTGGTCAGGAACCGATGCCGACAAAATGCGAATGCTATTATACCCATCTCCGATGCAATTTGATAGAATACATTTTGAAGGAGAATCCCATGCAGGATGAAGCCAGTTATCTCTGTGATGCCTGTGGCGAGGAGATCGTGATTCCCGTCGATCTGACAGCCGGCACTGATCAGGAATATGTCGAAGACTGTCCTGTCTGCTGTCATCCCAATGTCATTCATTTACAGGTAGAACCAGATGGTAATGTACGCATCTGGGCTGCCGGTGAGTAAAACTGCCGGTGAATAACACTGTGTGATTGGGGAATCAGTTACTCTTCCGCAGGTCCAAGATAGTCAAAGCGGGGCACCGGTTCTCCGTCCACTTCGACAGACTCCAGAAACATGGCTTTAGGACGCACCCAGAGTCTCCGTTCGCCGTATTCCGGTCGATAGACGACCAGTTCTTCGTCCGTTTCGCTATGTCGCGCAACGCCAATCACGGTGTAGTTGTTCCCTTTGTAATGACGATAAAGACCCGTTTGCATGCTGAGAAATCCTGTTGGCTGACTGTCTCGTAGTAGTGTGAATTCAGGATGCGTCGACGGCATCAATTTGCGGATCGTATTCGCCACGGCGTGCTTCACGATTACATCTGGCACGATGGTATAACGCTTTCTGGGCAGCCTGCGTATTTTCCGCTTTGCCGGCCCAGAGTTCCATTGCCGGTTGCTGAATCGCCCGGGCAAACGAGAAAGACAGCGCCCAGGGGACCTGGGACTGATATTTCACATTCATGGCATTCAAACGGGCGGAAGCCAGTTCGCTGGACTGCCCCCCTGACAGGAAAGCTACCCCTGGGACGGCGGCAGGCACACTGTGCTGAAAACATTCGATGGTAGCAGCTGCGACCTCTTCGACGGATTCCTGGATCGGGCAATCGAGTCCCGGCACAACCATGTTCGGTTTCAGAATCATGCCTTCGAGCAGGACACGCTGCAGATACAACTGCCGAAAGACAGCTCGTAATGCATCTTCAGTGACCTGAAAGCAGCGGGCCAGACTGTGATCTCCGTTCATCAGAACTTCCGGTTCCACGATGGGCACCAGTCCCGCTTCCTGACAGAGGGCCGCATACCGGGCCAGTGCATGGGCATTGGCGGCGTAACAGCCGGGCGTAGGCAGACCGGGGCCGATGGTTATCACTGCCCGCCACTTGGCAAAACGGGCACCCAGCTGTGCATATTCGGCCAGTCGATCACGTAATCCGTCCAGCCCTTCAGTGACTTTTTCTCCCGGATGACCGGCCAGGTCCTTTGCGCCGGCGTCGACTTTGATGCCGGGGATGATGCCGCTGTTCTGCAGCACATTGACAATCGGGATACCGTCGGAAGTCGACTGACGGATGGTTTCGTCATAGAGGATCGCTCCACTGATCGAGTCACTCAGTCCGGGAGTTGTCGCAATCAATTCGCGATAGGCAAAACGATATTCTTCCGTCTGGGGAATGCCCAGTTTGTCGAAACGCTTGTGGCACGTGGGTGTGCTTTCATCCATTGCCAGCAGGCCTTTGTCGTCGGCGACGAGCGCATGGGCCGTATCAATCAGCTGTTGCTTGTGCATTGGCTCTTTCTCCCTGCAGTTCGAGGACGAAAAAATATGACTCTGCTTTCATGATATCCTGCAGGGTGCCCCTGCTTAAAGGACAGGAGATGAAAGCTTACTGAAAAAATTCGATTAAGACAGATTGTCCGCCTCGACATGTGAAGCTGGCGTTTTCTCAGAAAGTGCCTGGCGTAAGGGGCAACGCGCAGGGGGCGTGGACTGACTGCGATAGTGGTTCAACAGTTCTTTCGAGCGTTGCGCCAGCATCCGTCTGACTTCGCGACGCTTCCCTTTGACACGGGGGATTTTCATCGAATCGTAGGCCGTGGTCTGATGCCTCATCCAGGCGATGACGGCGGCTTCCGCCCGTTGTTCTACGGGGATGCGTTTCGTGCGAGCCACCGTGCCACTGCCGACCGGGGTAGCATGCGCGGTAATCGCCAGTGCAAGTTGCTGTGCCAGTTTCGCGTGCGTTGGATGAAATGCCAGAAAGTTGAGGACCGACTCATGAAAATCTTCGACGTATTCAGCCTGTTGTTTATCGCGACGCTCTGCAGCGGCAGCCTGCTTTTTCGCATACGCCGGGGTGGCACGTTCCGCATTTAGTTCTGCTCGCAGCCGTTCGATCGTCTCTTCAGGTGCCCAGATGCCCTGGGAAAAGGTTCGCCTTCCTTTCTTCTCCTGCACGCTCCAGAAGTCACCAGCAGCCTTAACCCGCCGCGTCAAACCGGCATCACCGGGAGGCAACAGAGACCAGCCGACCGGGATCGTGTGAATAGTACCATCCGCGGCTTTGACGGTGTCGGGAGTGGGACCGGGGGAGAATACGTTGCTGGTCATATAATTGTCACATCCTTGTGCGTTTATCTGATTCTGAATGGGACAGATTGATAAGATTCTTTCTACCGGATTTTGAGCTGTCTGGTCAATTGTGTCTGTGTAAGAGATCTTCAAATGTCGAAAATTATCTCAATCAAACAGCACTAGGATCTATTGCAAGGATCCATGTGGTATCTATTTAAATCGGGATAATCTCAAAACGGCCAGATCCAGGGGATCATGACGACTGCGACGATCCACAGCAGCAGGTTGAGCGGTGTACCGATCCGGAGGAAATCGGTGAAGCGATAACCGCCGGGGCCATAGACCATCATGTTGGTCTGATAGCCGATAGGTGTCATGAAACTGGCGGAGGCGGACAGGATCAGGGTCATCAGGAAGGGGAGGGGGCTGGCTTGGTAGAGGCGTGCGGTTTCCAGGCAGAAGGGAAACATCAGGACGGCAGCCGCATTGTTGGTGATCAGTTCGGTCATGATTGAGCCCAGCAGATAGATCACGGCGATGGCAGCGATCGGCCCCCATTCGCGAGTCGCTTCGACGAGGGAAGCAGCAATCACGGTTGCCGCTCCTGAATTCTGCAGAGCAGTTCCCACACCAAACGCGGCAGCGATGGTGATCAGCACCTGCCATTCCACGCTCTGTCGCGCATCGCCGGCAGAAATACAGCCCAGCGCGACCATAAGCACCGCCGTCAAAGTCGCAGAGAGGACGATGGGCATGACGCCGGTGGTCATCAGCAGAATCAGCATCAGCAGAAGTGAGACAGCAATCCAGGCCCGGTCGGATCGCAGTGGACGCCAGTTTTCGACATCGCTGATCAGGTAGAAAGCCGGATCGTGACGATGCGCCCGTTGAAAGTGAGGTTGTGTCTGCAGCAACAGGGTATCGCCGGACTGCAGAGTGATATCCCCGATTTTCTTTTCGACCCGTTTCCCCGAGCGATGCACGGCGACTACTGCAGCCCCGTAGACGGCACGGAACTCAGCATCGCGGATCGTTTTTCCCCTCAGCGGGGAATTTTCTGAAATGACGGCTTCACACAAACGGCGACGACGCTGTTTGCGGGGCGACACTTCATAATCGGGGTCGGCCACGGGCACCAACTGCGGGATCTTTTCCAGTTCGATAATACTGCTGATGATTCCGGTAAAGATCAGTCGATCGTGAAGTTCGAGCCGCTGATCGGGCAGGGCGGGTGCAATGATCTGACCATTGCGGTCAATCTCAATCAGAAACAGTCCCGGTAACTGTCTTAAACCGCCCTGTTCGATTGTCTGGCCAATCAGGCGGCAGCCAGCCTGGATCTGCATTTCCGCCAGAAATTCACGCCGACTTTCTCCCAACTGTTCCAGCAGTTCTTTGCGTTCCGGCAGCAGTATGCTTCCTGTGACAAACAGATAGGCGATGCCAATGACTGCGTACGGAATTCCGATTCTGGCAATTTCAAACAGGGACAGTCCGGGGATACCGTTTTCGATCATCAGTCCATTGATGACCAGGTTGGTCGAGGTACCAATCAGCGTACAGGTTCCCCCTAGAATTGCCAGGTAAGAAAGTGGGATCAACAGTCTGGAAGGGGAGACCTGATTGCGACGGCTCCAGTCCAGTACGACGGGCATGAACATGGCCACGATGGGAGTATTATTCAGGAATGCCGACAGGGGCAAGACAACACCAGAGAGCCGCAATAACACGCCGCGTTCGGTTCTGGATTTGCCGAGCAGATGCTGACCAATATAATCCAGTACGCCTGTTTCTCTTAATCCTGCTACTACCACAAACAGCACGGCAACCGTCAGCATTCCCGTATTGGAAAAGCCGGCAAAGGCTTCTTCCGGGGTGATAATGCCTGCCACTGCCAGCACCGTGGTTGCTGCCAGAAAGATCACATCGGGAGGCGCCAGATTTTTAACCAGTGCGATAAACAGCAGTCCGACAATCGTAACCGTAAACCAGGCTTCGAGACTCATCAATGTTTCCAGTATGTATTTGGGGTGAACCAATAAAAAAAGAGTTGAAAGCGTTTGGCTTTCAACTCTTCGGATGTTGTGGGAAGATTTAAGTGGGACTGGTTTCAGTCCGGAGTGAAATCAACACAAGCCCCCCGAAAGAACGAAAGCCGTTCTTCGACAGCAGCAGGGACAACAGGTGTGAATGGCTGGTTTCATGCGGAATGTTATCGTCAGTTAAAGGGAGTCGCTTGAACCGTTTTTGAGGGAATGTGTCTGATGCAGAACTGACAAATCGAACCGCGGACAGGTTCACCTGGAATTGACCACAGGCGGATATCTCGCGTATGGTAGACTGTGGTCTGTCACTATCCCGTCGTTTTTACTGAATCAGGAGTTTTTGATGGCACGTTTTTTCCTGGCGATAGTGGGCCTGGTCTATCTCCTGCTGGCTCTCTGGTGCAGCGTTGATCCCGCTTCGACCTCGCGTTCGGTCGGTTTTACCCTGCAGCCCGGTTCCGGACAGTCCGAGTTCCTGGTCATCTACGGCGGGCTGGAACTGGCTTTGGGGATCATCTTTTTCTGGCCAATCTGGCAGCGGGAAGTCACGCGTTATGCTTTGGTCGTGTGCGTGATCATACATGGCTGCCTGGTTCTGTTTCGCTCTGCTGGATTTCTGATCTTTGCCGACATCGCTTCAATGACCTATTCACTGGCGGTCGGAGAATGGCTGATTTTTCTGGTCAGCCTTGGAATCTGCTGTTTTGGGAAAAAATCAGGTGCGACACCGCTGCAGTAACTGCATCAGATTCAATACAGCCTGTTCTTTCGCTTTGGCTTCCACTTCGACCGTCAGCTGAAGTCCCTTCCAGCAGAGGGGAAAATCTTGGATGTCGATGAAATCGTGATGCCGGTTTGGTCTGGGGCCCTGCCAGCCTTCCAGGGGACTGGAGATGTGAAACAGGGGTTCGCGGTTCCAGGTGGTTAACGCCTGCTCGGTGGCTGCTTCAATAGAGAGGGCATCGGGCAGACACCGGTGATGATGGGCATCGTAGACCAGGGGGATTCCGGTTTCCTGGCACAGGGGGAGCAGGTCAGCGGGGGTATAAGTCTTATCGTCGTTTTCGACCGTCAAGCGGCTTCGTGCCCGGGGAGACAGATGCTTCAGGTTTTTCGCAAAGCGTTTGAGGGCAGCCGGCTTGTCGCCGTATCCACCGCCGCCATGAATGTTGACCACATCGGCATTGACCCATTCCGCCACTTCAGACTGATATTCCAGTTCCGCTATTGATCGTTCGACTACATCCTGGCGTGGAGAATTCAGCACCACAAACTGATCCGGATGAAAACAGGTGCGAATATCATGTTCGCGGGCGTAGGCCCCGCATTTCTGAAAGAGTTCGACGATTTCTGCTCCTGCAGGCAGATCGCTCATCTGGTATCCACATTCCGGATGCGTTTTCAAAGGCAGAATCTGGCTGTTGATACGAAAACAGCCAATGCGATGGGCGGCACAGAATTCGAGTGAAGACTGAAGTGCCAGCGCATTTTCCCGGCAGAGTCGGGACAGCTTTTCCAAAGCAGCTTTGCGTTCCATCTGGCTGCTGGCTTTGACAGTCGTGTTGCGGAATTTGATCGGCTCGTTCAGGAACTGGCAACAGAGTCCCAGTCGGATGTTAGACGAGATATTTGCGGGGTTCTTCAACAGCTCAGACTTTCCAGTTCGACCAGAATATACTGATCTGCAGCACGGTGGCGATCGAGACCCAGATGAAATAAGGAACCTGTGCCAATGCCACCCAGCGGGAATATCGCCAGACCGCAAGGCACATCCAGAGAATGGTCGACCAGACGATCAGAATATCCAGGGTGGCCAGGGGTAAGTTTCTCAGTCCGAATAACAGAGGTGTGAAACTCAGATTCGCAATCAGGTTCAACACAAAAGGAATGACTGTCTTGCGTGGAAACCGGCCTCTGCCCGCCTGGATGAATACATAACCAAACGAGATCAGAATGATCGGATACAGAATCTGCCAGATCAGACTGATGGTCGCCGGGGCAGGCGTCCATTCCGGTTTTGAGAGCGTGTTATACCATTCGAGCCAGTTCATATCTCTTTCTATCGTTCGTCTTATATTCGATGCCTGTTCTGTTTCATTATGGTGAATCAGACCGTTTTGGTAAGTTGTTTTTTGTCAAGAATTGAAATTTGCCGGAGATCGGCTGCGAGCATGTTTAAAATCCTGTGGGGTGGTGGTGCTGAGACGACCGGTCTCCTGTGCCAGTCAACCGAATAAGAGTTAAACAGGGTTTTGCCAGCCAGTACAGTCGAATTCGCTTCTATTAACGGCCATTGATGTATGGTTCGCTGTGGAATACTGCGCTGAGAAATGTGTCAGAAACTCGCGCGGAGCATTTTCTGGAGCTGTCCTGCCGCCATTTTTTTGCTACAATCTGAATCGAATTCCCCGCGAATGCGGATTGCCCGGCAATTCAGCTCGTCGATGGAACGGGGGAGATCTTTCATTTTGCGGGCGATGGTACAGTTATGTCTAAAGATCGGCTCCAATCCGATTTATGTGCAGAAAAGTTAAAAGCGCTGGGAGAACCCATTCGCCTGCGCATTGTTGATCTGCTGCGAGATGGCGAGCGGACCGTCAGTGATATCGCCGAACAGCTGAAAGAAGAAGTGGTCAATATCTCGCATCATCTGGGGATTTTGTATCATGCGAGACTGGTGACGAAACGCAAGGAAGGTCGCTTCGTAGTCTACAATCTGCATCCGGACGTTTCCGCTGTCAGCAAAGCCGGAAAACAGCATCTGGATTTCGGCTGCTGCCGCCTGGAAGTTCCGGATAAATAGTCGCATTCTGAATAGAGAGGTGTGTCCCATGCCTGCAATAATTCAGATCAAACGCATTTATGAAGAGCCAGCTGACTGTGATGGCGAGCGTGTTCTCGTAGATCGACTCTGGCCGCGCGGCGTAAAAAAAGAAGATGCTCACGTCGATCTCTGGCCTAAAGAACTGACTCCCTCGAACGATTTGCGAAAGTGGTTCCACGCTCATCTGGATCAGTATTCTGAGTTTATCAAAAAGTATCAGAGTGAATTGAAATCACAGACGGAGCAGGCGGAACAGTTGCTGCAGAAAGCGGATCAACGCCGAATCACCCTGTTAACCGCTGTGAAAGAACCGGATCAGAGCCATGTTCCGGTGTTGAAACAGTTTCTGGAAATGCTGGATTCCTAAGAAGGTTATCCGCTTCTGAGCCATTGACACTTCGGGATGAAATGTGTAATATGGCAATATAGCCATGAAAGAAAAGACCCGCGAACAATACGAAGCACGTGCCAAAATTGCGAAAGCGATGGCGCATCCCAGTCGACTGCTGATGCTGGATCTGCTGCAGAAGCAGGAGATGTGCGTCAACGACATCTCAGAGAAAGTCGGCGCGGATCAGTCGACAGTTTCCAAGCATCTATCAATTCTCAAGGACGTTGGCCTGGTTGGTTCTCGTAAAGAGGGAACCCTCAGCTATTACCGTGTGACATGTGGCTGCCTGGATGGGTTCTTCTCCTGTATGGAAACCGTGCTCTTATCTGACCTCGAAGGTCGTAGACTGTCAGTGAAATAATTTTTTTAATTCAAATATGGCGATATTGCCAATATGGAATATAAGGGGCATGCCGATGGGGAAGGAAACCCTGATCAATGCGTCGACTCAGCCTTTTGATATTTTCGGGCGTGATTTTGTGCATGTTGATTTTTCTGATGCCAACAGGAGTTTCTCAGAACAGTATCCATAAGTCACTGAACCAGACTTACGAAATACTACGGGCACCTGATGTAAACGCAACAATACCAGAATTAACTCATTCAGAATGGCATAGTACAGCAGAATGGACCATCCAAACAGATCAGACCTGGAAAGAATATCGGGCATGGTTGCTCAATCAGATCGGTGGCACATTCCGCATCCTTTCAGAAACAAAATATCAGATCAAGTTACGAAAAACTTTTCACTCGGAAATACATGATATCAAGCTGATTGCGGATGAAACAGATGAAATGATCCATGTCATATATCGTGTGTCACTCTGGTAAGGTTGCGAAAAGGCAAGTGGATGACTGGTTTTGTCTCTGTCTCATACCGAAGTCGAACAGGACGCTTTAATTCAATAAGGAATACCAATGGGTAAACCGATGGTTTTGTTTCTCTGTACTGGAAATTCTGCGCGAAGCCAGATGGCAGAAGGGTTTCTGAGGAAACATGCAGGAGATGTTTTTGATGTTCATAGTGCTGGATTGAATCCTCAAGGAGTCCATCCTCTGACGATTCAGGTAATGGAGGAAATTGGAATTGATATTTCAGGACACCAGTCAAAATCCCTCACTCAATATCTAGGAAAAGCAAGTCCTAAATGGGTGATATTTGTGTGTGAGAGAGCAGAGGATTCCTGTCCCCATCTGTGGCCATTTTCACTTCAGTCAGAATCCTGGAAAATTGAAGACCCTGTCGATACGACAGGTGACGAACTGGAGCAACTCATGAAATTTCGGACTGTGAGAGATCAGATCGAAACACGGATACTGGACTGGATCAATAAAAAGAGAATTATTTCAGAAAACGAACATCAATTTGAGATCAAGGAGTAAACACAACGATGAGTAGTCCCAGTGAATGCCCACCGCTTGAGACCAAAAGCATGAGCCTGTTTGAACGATACCTGACGTTATGGGTGGGGCTGTGTATCATTGTGGGGATCGTATTAGGTAAAGTCGCTCCGGGGGTTGCTCAGACACTTGATGGGATGGCAATCTATGTGAATGATGCGCCTGTGATCTCGATACCAATCGCGGTCTGCCTGTTTTTCATGATGTATCCCATCATGGTGAAAATTGATTTTGCTGAAGTTTTGAAAGCAGGGAAAGCAGTTCGCCCTGTAGGCCTGACTTTGTTTATCAACTGGGCTATCAAACCCTTCACGATGTATGCGATTGCCAGTTTTTTTCTGGGAACTTTGTTTCTGACTTTTATCGGACCGGAAGCAGTGGACTATGTCAAAATGCCTTTTGGTGCCGACCTTGCAGTCGGAGCCGAATATGGTTCCGGCAAAGTAGTCCTCGTCGATGGCGTGAAAATGCTGGAAGTACCGCTCTGGAGAAGTTATCTGGCAGGTTGTATTCTACTGGGCATTGCTCCCTGCACCGCGATGGTACTGGTCTGGGGATTTCTGGCCAAAGGAAACGATGGTCACACACTGGTAATGGTAGCCATCAATTCCTTAACGATGCTGGTGCTGTACGGGCTGTTGGGAGGTTTTTTACTCGGCGTGGGAAAATTGCCGGTTCCCTGGCAGGCTTTATTGCTGTCGATTGGTGTTTATGTGGCCCTGCCACTGGTGGCAGGCTTCTTTTCCCGTAAATGGCTGATTGCTACAAAAGGAGAAACATGGTTTCGAGAGAAGTTTCTTCACGTGTTAACACCGGTCACGATTGCCGCATTGCTGGTGACATTGATTCTGCTATTCTCTTTCAAGGGAGAGACGATTCTAAGCAATCCCATGACGATTGTCTGGATTGCCATCCCCCTGTTTATCCAGACCGTTGTCATTTTTGCACTGGGGTATCTCCTTTCAAAAGTGATGGGACTGACTTACGAGAGTGCCGCCCCCACCGCGATGATTGGTGCTTCGAACCATTTTGAAGTCGCCATCGCGACAGCAACCATGTTGTATGGACTCTCGTCAGGAGCAGCACTGGCTACGGTAGTGGGAGTCTTAATCGAAGTTCCCTTAATGTTAATGCTGGTGAAATTTTGTGTCAGAACACAAAACTGGTTTCCACATCAGGGTGTGTCCGATGCTTTGGAAGCAACAGCGACTGTTACTGCGAGAGAGTAAAAATCATGAAAAATGAAACGCATAAAGACTGTTGTGGAAACATGTTTCCCGACAGCCTGCATTTGAAAGATAATGTACCGAACGAGGGTAAAGTGTTGACAGTGTGGATGAAGACTCCCCAAGGGAGCGTTCTACCTGTTCACTCTGATCGCTCGGTTGAAATAAATTATGATCAGTGGGAAGAGTGCCAGAAGTGTGCTGATTTCGAGAGTTGCTATAAACTCAGTATGGCGAAAATTGCTTTGGAATCTGCTGTAGCCAGTCAATAAAAAATAAATGAAATAGTTAAAGGACTATCAGAAATGAAACATGTTTTAGTATTATGTACCGGTAACTCCTGTCGTTCCCAGATGGCGGAAGAACTCTGGGAAACACTGGGCGCGGGTGAATGGCAGGCGGAATCTGCGGGCTCTAAACCTTCCGGTTATGTGCATCCGCTGGCGATTGAAGCCATGCGTGAACTGGACATTGATCTGTCCGAGAACACCAGTAAGCATCTCGACCAGTTTACCGATCAGCAATTCGACCTGGTGGTCACCGTCTGTGATAACGCGAAGGAATCGTGTCCCGTCTTTACCGGTGCTACCCAGACATTGCACTGGCCCTTCGATGATCCCGCGGATGCAACGGGAACCGATGAAGAGAAAATGAAAATGTTCCGCCGCGTACGGGATGAAATCAAAACCAAAATTCAAAACTATCTGAATAACTGAATTCTTAATAGAAAAGGAGTCACACAATGAATCAAAAATCAGCAGCCGAATTTCCCGGCCAGTTTCGCGTGCATATTGCGTTGACCGTTTCAAATCTGGAACAGTCAAAACAGTTTTACGAAGTTCTGTTGGGAGTTTCACCGAGTAAGGAACGTCCGCGGTATGCCAAATATGAACCGCAGGATCCTTCCGTCAATCTCACTCTCAATGAAACAGACGAGGCCGTTCAGGTTGAAGGGGGCTCGGCTCACTTCGGAATCCAGGTCAAATCGGTGGAGGAGGTTCACGCTGCCATCGAACGCTTTAAAGCTGCCAGAATTCAGACCATCACCGAAGAAGCAACCACCTGTTGTTACGCGGTGCAGGACAAGGTCTGGGCTGTCGACCCGGATGGTCACAAGTGGGAAGTCTTCGTGGTCCTCGAAGCGGATGCAAAAGATGAACTGTATGCACAGTCCGGTTGCTGCGGACCGGAAATGGTGACGTTGAAAGACTGTAACAGTTCACAGTCTAATCCTGCTTAAGGTCAACCCACTTTGCATTGTAGATGGTCCCCTTATTTTTGTTGGGAGAGGCATCAAAAAGCAGATCTTTCTCTGGTTTGGCAAAGTCGAACAGTACGACCGTTTCTGCGTCTGATTTGAAACGGTCTGCTGGTTCGAATTCTTTGTCATAGCGGGCAACTTTTGAGATGCGAAACATCCGCATGATGCCTTTCGCGAACAGACCCGCTGGTTTGGTTTGTGTCTCTTTCCATTTTTCCTGCGCCCCCAGAAAGAACAGCCGACTTTTATCAAAGGGACCGGGAGCGGGAGCAGAAGCCTGGTGGATCAGTTTGCCGTTCAGATAAAACGACTGTTGTAATTCAGAGTAGACCATCGCAAAATGATCCCAGCCTTCAATCGAATTGGGATCGACGGGAATGGAGTAATTTGTGCCGTTATCGCTTTCCCAACCTGCGGAATGCTGAGTGGCACGAAGGGAAATCCAGATGCTGTTTTCCGGGTCCCCCTCTTTTCCCTGGCAGCAGATCCGTCCTGACCAGTCTTTGACCCAGGCTTCAATCGTGAATTCCCCATAGTCTTCGAGTTTGATATGGGGAAAGGTGACGTAACTGGATTTACCGTCAAATTTCAGGCCGTAGTACTCGCCTTTTGTCTGTTTCGGTTTCTGTGCAACGAGTCCAGTTGAAAGTACGGTAGCACAATATAAGAAAAGCGAGATCAACAAAAGAGTTGCAGATCGCATGAATTTGTTCCTGTTACATAGTAGCAGATGAGCGCCAGTGCTGGAAATCTGTCCTGTTTCTTCTCATCTTACTCAGGCTGCAAAACTTCAACAGACGTCTGTCGCAAAAAATCCACAATTTATCGTAACTTAACAAAAAGTAAGTTTAATGTTTTTAGGTTATGCAAATGTCAAGGTGCATGTGTCTGCATAGGAATCAAAGCGGCATTCTTCTGCCATCCAGGCAGGAATCGCAGACTGCTCATACAGCAGGCGCACCGCTTTATAGCGACAGATTTCACAGGGAGTGAACCGGTAGATGACCATCGCCAGCCGGGAGCGGTCTGCCATCGGATTTTCCCTTAGCACTTCGACCAGATCACCGAGCACACTGTGGATTTCCCAGACATCGTGGGGCAGTGTGAGTGCCGCCAGCAGTCTATTATCGTCACCAGGCTGGTAATTTCTGATAAACAGACTGAAGAGATAAACAGGGTGGTTCTCGTTCAACTGCCGGTTAGCAAACTCGCGGATTTCGGGATGTGAATTATTAGCGAGTGCAACCCAAGCTCTCCGCTGCAATTCAGGATCGGGATGTTGGCAGAGTTCAATCAGGCGGGAGTCGAATTCGGGGAGTGCCCGGTTGGAAAAGACTTTGAGCAGGTTGAGGAGAATGGCTGGCTCCTCGCTGGACTTGAGCGCCTCGATGACCACGTTTAACTCTGCCGGGTTAGCCTGTATTCCCCACCTGCGAATCCAGTGACAGTTTGTCTCTCCCAGAGCGGCCTCGAGAACCGTTTCGACGGAAGTCTCTTCGGTTTGCTGGCGCTGTTGCTTTTTATGGTGACGCTGTTTCTGCTGTTTTCGCTCAGCCCTCTCTCGTATCTGCTGTTGCCAACTCTCAAAGAATCTGTTGAGATCCGGGTCAGACGTGGAACTCAGTAATTCCCGGATTCGTGTTTCCCCGATAAGTTCGCCTGCTTCTCTGAGAAGTGACTCCTCGGGCCAATCCCAGTCGATTTGTTCTAGTTGTGCTCCTCTGGATTTTGCGGCACATAGAAAGCCGCGTTCTCCCTCCAGTGCCAGCAGTTCTGATTCCCCCAGAAAATCATAGTCTGTTGCTGCGAGTGGTTTTTGAGTGACGATCTGATACAGCAGATCTCGAAACGTGGCATCGCCGCTGGCAGCATAGTGTTGTGCCAGCTTGCATAACTGTCTGGCGTTTTCCGGATCAGACAGATTATGTAGTGCGTGCAGCAGCGGGACGCGGATCGCGTTACGAAAGCCGGCGGCGTTGATGATTTCCCACAGCCAGCCGCCTCGCGGTTCTTCGCACATGCGGTCATAACGCAGGTCCTGCAGACACGCTTCCTTAAGTGGTGTCTCAGTAAGGATTCCCTGTTCTGCCCAGAGCCGGGCCCGTCCAAGACCTTTTGCCAGCGCATCGCGCTGCTCGGCAGGTGTGGGGACGGGCGGAGGTGAAACGTCTGAATAGTTCAATCATGTTCCTTTCTGATGAGCCAGTCGGACCCGGACCAGGAGATCATTCAACGCTTCACTCGAACCTGGATTTTCTGGCAGGCTGGTGGTTTCCATCGCCTGTTCCAGTTCGTCCACGAGCCGCTGGTACTCGCGTCTATGGAACTGCATGTCGGCGGCGTCCAGCGTAGAGCGTTCCGTCCCTTCCAGCTTGCGTTCGATCAGTTCGGGGATGTAAGACAACTGCGCCTCTTCGTTTAAGTGGATCAGATTGGGTTCCAGTTGACCGGAGCGCATCAGATGCAGACCGGTGAGCAGGACACGATACACGTAGAGCAGGGGTTTGACCCGGGGCGGATCTTCCTTCTGGAACAGTTTCCACTGTGTGGCCGCGAAACCCAGATAATGATATGCGTGATACTTCGTTACACAGCCGGGGGCCAGCGCTTTCAGCTCTTCATACTCGGGAGTGGTGTGCAGAACCAGCGGCGAGAGCAACTGTTCCAGCACGTAGCCATTCTTTTTGAGCATGAGTTGAAAGAACTTACCGACATCGTGTGTGACCAGGTCGATTTCCAGACCGTTATCAACGCGCGAACGTTCGACCGTCACCTGCCCCTCTTTCATACCGATGATTGTCTCCAGCGGCAGCAGATGCACGCCGCGGAGATCGTAATCGGAATCAGGAGAAGGAAAGCCGTAGAGATGCGATCCACTGATAGTGGCAAACAGCAGAGGATAAGGATGTTCCTTGAGCTGTTGTTCAAGTCGAAGATCAAAGTTCATGATGATTCCTTTAAAGGAACAGGATGAAATTCATGAATGACGTCAATCGTTCCTGTGATATATCGATTGAATTCTTGCAGATCTTCTGATGGAATCCAGTATTCTTTTAAATCGCGACCACCTGCTTCCTGGGGCTCATATCGGCTCAGGTACTCAAACTCGACATCGAACTGCAGCACATAGCCGACATATCCAGAATTGGGATCTTTTGTGTTCCAGTCACGCGCGATCATGATCGCATACTCTTCCGTGAGCACAGGATAAAAAATCGGTTGCCAGTATAGCCGAGGTGGAAACTCTCTCCAGCCGGACGCCTGTATTAAATCGAGTTCCTGTTGCCCGACAGGTCGAAAGAGTGTGACAGTTTGTTTTCCATTCATGGCAGTTCTTCCTGCGTCGCCAGTCGACGCGCTTTGATGAGATAGTGATTCGCAGTTTCATAGTCGGGCCGGGCCGGCAGGCTGGTCTGTTCCAGCGCCTGCTCAAATTCCTTGTGTAGACTCTTCCGCCATTTTTCGGTCTCTTCCCAGGCGACTTCACCCCGCTTGATGGCCAGCAGCTGTTCCCGGTGGGGTCCCACGTCGACGACGACATAGCCTTCGCGCAGAAGCGTGATTCCCGAGATCAACAGCCGGATCAGGTGCATCACATGTTTCCATTTGACTTTCCCCTGGTTCCTGATGTCGGTCTGCATCTTTTTGAACTGCGACATCACATAACCGTTGTAGGTCTGATAGACGATGCGCGTCAGAAAGATATCCCGCAGATCCAGCAGTTCCTGGCCGAGGGGTGTGACCTGTTCAACCAGGGGAGTATAGAGGCACTCCAGTACGTTCGGGTTCGCTTTCAAAGCCAGTACCAGAAACTTCTGCAGTTCCCAATAGGTTTCCTGCGTTTCGTGACAGTCGAGTTGTTCGGGAATGCCGTACAGCGACCACTGCAGTTCCGCGGGCGGC
>TARA_R100001132_G_scaffold5435_1_pt1 | contig 15937 bp, 15 predicted proteins | sample TARA_R100001132 | Tara Oceans TARA_R100001132 (sample SAMEA2621247) | marine metagenome | biome: marine biome (ENVO:00000447); feature: mesopelagic zone (ENVO:00000213); material: "saline water (ENVO:00002010), including plankton (ENVO:xxxxxxxx)" | depth 800 m | reverse complement strand
CGAACACCCACGCTCCCGGCGAAGTCGATAAGCCGGAACTCGTGCCTTTCATCGTGGCCGATCCGACGAAGCTGAAAGGCATCGTCGTCGATGAAACCCAGGCAAAGCTCATCGGCGTCTGGCAGTATTCTACACACACGCCCCCCTACGTCGGGCTCGGCTATCTGCACGATCAGAAAAAAGGGAAGGGGGAGAAAGCGGTGATCTTCACCCCCGATCTGCCAAAGGCCGGCCGCTACGAAGTTCGGCTCTCACACTGTTACAACATCCGCAGATCGACCAATACTCCGGTGACGATTCACCACGCCGAGGGTGAAAAAACGATCCGCATCAACCAGCAGCAGATCCCCGCACACAACAAACTGTTTCGCAGTCTGGGCACTTTCCGTTTCGATCAGGGCAAATCAGGCTGGGTGAAAATTTCCAACGACGGCACTGATGGCAAATACGTGATTGCCGACGCCGTGCAGTTTTTCTATGTCGGCGAATGAACGTTTCGTGTGGTTTCGTGTCTTTTCGTGGTAGAAAATTTCATTTCAAGTGTTTCATCGGTTCCCATTCCGGGGTGAAACGGGTTTCTCCCTCGCCAGGCGGGCGGACACATGGGTACCGCCCCTACCGTAGCAGGTTGGTGACCTGGAACCTGGATGTACGATTTCACTGACAGTTTCCTGTTGTCTGCGACAACCCCGGATTACATCCGGGGGCACCCTGTCTTTCTCATGAGCCGTTCAGCGTGAGACGCGGTTTCTGCAGGTCGGGAGACAACCGGAGCTAACGCTCTGCGGCTAATTGAGAACGCTCTTCGGTTTATTACACTGCCACCACCCACTTTTACTTTCGTGTCTTTCGTGCATTTCGTGGCGGTAAAAAAGCCCGCTGCAGCAAATTCAGAAGTGAGTCTGCTAAACGAGAAAGCCGGGTTTTATTGTAAATATGACAAAATGAAATAATTTATCGATCAAAATCCTGTCCCGTACTATAACATGCGAGTTTGGATCACTCATGCGGAACCCTCTCTCCCAGCTTATTGTATTCTCCTCTCGTTCTGGATCGCATTACAATTAACCATAGCGTCTCTCGATCTATGATACTCCGTCCAAATCGACTTGGAGACGCTACAATAAAACTGGACACAGTCTAAACTGATGTCATGGACGACTGATGTTATTGTTACGACTCTTTTTAATCTGCTCACTTTTCGGATTTGCTTTCAGTATCCAACCGTATCTCTATGCGCAGACTGAAACGCCGGGATATGCCGACGCTTCAGAACCTTCGGAAACCGTACTGGCGGGATTCCTGCCCCTTGATCGCAGCCTGCGGGTGGAAGATGGCCTTCCCCTGGATGAGGTCCTACCACCGACGGAAGAACCATTTGAGGCAGAGAGCGATCAACCTTCCTCTCCAGAGCGACCACTAGATTTCAAATCTCTCATGAGACCGCGGTTTGACAGCTCAGCCGAATGGGAACCAGAGGTGGGTGGAGTGGGAATCAGTTCTTATGACTTGTCGATGAAGATACCCGTCTACCCGATTTTCGGACCCCCGCCTCCGTTTCTCAATTTCGGTTATTCGTTCACGCAGATCGACGCTCCCGCCGCTCTGGATTTGCCCCAGAGTCTGAATGAATTTTCGTTCGGCATGTCTTGGATGCGCCCGATCAATGAAAAATGGATGGCCCGTTATATGCTGAATGGGGCATTCGCGTCGGACATGGATTATACCGGCAGTACTGCCTGGCAGATCCGAGGCGGCATGTTTGCCATGTATCGTCCCAATGAGACCTGGAATTTTGCGTTTGGGGCGCTCGCCACCGGTCAAAGTGATCTTCCGGTGTTGCCGGTCCTGGGAGCGATCTGGCAGCCGCGACCTTCACTCAAAGTCGATTTAATGCTGCCCAATCCAAGAATCTCTCTGCTCGTGTCCGAGTCAGAGTCGCGTCAGCACTGGGCCTATGTTGGCGGCGGATTCTCGGGAGGCACATGGGCCTACCGACGCGCCAATGGACTGGGAGAGCGTCTCAACTATCGCGAGTTTCGCTTTGTCTTGGGATGGGAAGCCACTCCCCCCAAAAAGCCGGGAACCTTCGGTTCCAGTGGCACGACCATCAATGCAGAGATCGGCTACGTCTTCGGCCGCAAGTTTGAATTTGACAACAGTGTGCCCGACATCAAGATTGATAACACACTCCTGCTTCGCTCCGGAATCAGCTTCTAGACTGTGTCCCGTTTTAGCGTAGCGTCTCCAGTACCATTTGGAACGAGTATCATAGATTGAGAGACGCTCCGGTTAAATGCGAAGCGCTCCTGACGGATCGTTGAAAATTAGTCTCACTTCTCTCTGCATACCATTTCGAAAACAGGTTGCTCACTTCTCTCGGACTATTTAACGGTTCAATCCACCTGAGGCGGCAGGTTCCCGTATTCCCAGGGATTGTTGTTGAACGCGGGAGCAGCAGGCCGCTCAGCCAGTTTGTCGGGAGTCAGCTGTTTGGAAAGTTCGACTGCCGCGTCGACCATCTGCGGGCCAGCGGTGATTTCGAGGTTGCTGTAGCTGGAGAGCCGGGTTTCGTAACCCCCTCCGTTTTTATCGAACGCTTCTTTCGTGGGCACGTATCCGACACAGCCGTTTGCCAGTGAAACCGGGAACGTGATCGGGAAGGGGCTGCCCTCCTTGATGTCCAGGCCGAGCTGACAGAAGAATTCTGCAGGGTCGGTTAACAGAACCACGGGCCCTAACTGGACGGCCTGCACTTCGACGTCGGCCACGGGCTCTTTTTCCAGGCGGGCTTCCAGCAGCAGCGTCTCTTTGGCGAAGATCCAGTTGGTGGCTCCCGCTTTGCCCGGTCCTGCTTTCACCTGTTCCAGCGCTTCTTCCAGATGTTCTTTGCTCGGTTTGCGACGGGGAATCTTCAGCATTTTCGTTTTGCTGGCGATGGTCTCAAAGTTGCCGCGCGGCATCGAGAGCAGAACCTTAACCGCTTCCGCTCCTACGCGACCGCCGACAAACCGTGATGAATCTTCACTGGGACGACGCTGATATTTTGAAAGGTTATCGACCTGCGTGACATCTCCCGAGGCCCCCGCCAGGAAAACCACGACCGTATCTTTTCCAAAGAAACCGCGAATCACCTGTTCGACATAATAAATGTAATTCGCCGAGATACCACCCGGGTTGGTCGTTGCATGACAGACGAAGTTGACCAGACAACCTTTCAGATTCCCCTGTTCGTCCCAGACACCGATCACGCCGACTTCGGGATCGACCGGACCTGCCGGTTTGACAATATCCGGATTGCCGGGGCGTGGATGAGTGTAGGTGATGCCGTTCCGCATCAGGAACCGGCGGTTAAAGGCGACCTGTTCCTCAATGCCCACACCGGCGCCACACTCGGATGCACTCCGTTTCTGGTAGGCTTCACAGATCGCTTCAACTGACTGGTCAACGACTGTCTCCAGGTAGGCGGCGTCCGCATTGGAGGATTTGACATAAGCCAGTTCCTGCACGAATTCGGAAGCGTGATCAAATTCGCCCGGAAGAATCATGCCCGTCGGTCCCGAGGAATGGGAATGCGTGGCATGCAGCAGAATTGAACTCGCGGGAATTTTGCATTTCGCTTCCACGCGTTTGCGGATTTCTTCAACCGTGACGCGTCGAATGAGGAGCGCATCCAGGCTCACGACCGCAACAACGTTCGTGCCATTATCAAAGACAGCTGCCCGTGTTTTACAGGGATCGTGAAAGCTTCGATGAAACGATTTACCATAACCGCCCGGCTGTTCCATGCCGATTTCCGGCGTAATGTCACGTTCCGCAAAACCGACTTTGACCTGCGGCGTCTCAGCCGCGTGGATGTGAGTTGCTGTCAGAATCAGAACGCAAAGTGGGACAGCTTTGAATAACAGGAGACGTATCTTCATGGCAAAAACTCGATCTTGATCAGGTAGGAAAACAGAAGGAACGTTTTCCTCATTGTAAGCAGAATCAAAATCAGGTGGCTACTGAAGAAAGTTAAGAAAATTGCGAGTGTGTGAAATTTCTCTCTCAACTGCCGCGTTTTGTTAATAGATAAGTATAGAGAAAGCGAATCCAGTTTCCGGGTAAGCTAACCTGCTCAACGTAGAGGTCGACCCATGTGTCGACCCGCCTGGCGATGTTCGGATTGGTATCACCCTGCAAAGGAAACAAATGAAACCTTCGCAATTGATTTTTCTATCGCGAAAAACACGAAAAGACACAAGAGCAGACAATGGGGGCCCCCGGATGCAATCCGGGGTTGTCGCAGACAACAGGAAACTGTCAGAGAAAACGCACAATTAAGTTTCACGTTACCGATCTGCCCCGCGGCAGGGGCCGATCCATGTGTCGGTCTGCCTGGCGAGATGCGAATCCGATTCGCTCTCCCGCAGGCAACAGTGAAACCATTCGAAAGCCATTTACCAAAAGATCGATACCGCGGAATCGAATACTGCCGAATGTACCGGCTTACGCCAGTTCGTATGGTTTGCGATATTCTTTCGAGAGCCATTTGGTGGCTTCGGCATCACCCACAATGGTTTCCTGTTGCGGATCCCATTGGATTTTCTTACCCGTCCGCACGGCAATATTACCGAGGTGGCAAACCGTTGCGGAGCGGTGTCCGATGCTGATGTCGGCAACCGGCTTCTTGCGGGTCTTGATGCAGTCCAGAAAATTGTCGACGTGTGCGACGTTCGCATCCCGGTTCACAATCCTGGGCACATCGACTGATTTTAACAGCTCGGGCGGATTGGCAATGATGCCACCGCGATAGACGAACAGGCTCCCCTTGTCTCCGACGAACTCGGTTCCCTGTTTTTTACTCGCGATGCCGGGAACCTGTCGACAATTCAGCACGACGCCGTTGTCATAAGTGTATTTAATATTGGTTGAGTCGGGTGTTTCGTACCAGCCATCGGGATTAAACACGGCAGAGCCTTCCGCGCTGACGGGGCCACTTTCATCCATTCCGAGTCCCCATTGAGCGATGTCCAGATGGTGAGCACCAAAGTTGGTCTGCTGGCCGCCACTGTAATCCCAGAAGAAACGGAACAGGTAGTGCACGCGATTTTTGTTGTAGGGTCGTTCTGGTGCCGGTCCGAGCCAGCGGTCAAAGTCGAAGCCCTGGGGAGGTGCACTGTCGGGAACCGGTTTGCCGGCGCGTGCGATCCAGTTGGGGCCGGGCAGTGTGACGTTCACGGTATGGATCTTGCCCAGCAGACCTGACTGTACCAGTTGCGTTGCCAAAATGAATTCCTTTCCGCTGCGCTGCATGGTGCCTGTCTGAACGACCCGCTTGTGTTTTCGAGCCTCATCAATCATGACGGGGCCTTCGTCCACAACGAGTGTCAGCGGTTTTTCACAATAGACGTCTTTGCCGGCGCGACATGCTTCGACGGTCATCTTGGCATGCCACTGGTCGGGAACCGTGACGACGACGGCGTCGAGGTCTTTGGAATCGAGCAGTCGTCGATAATCATCTGACATCATTGCCGACTTGTTGGCATTTTTCTTCAGGAAGGCGTCTGCTTCCGCGAGGTAGTTCTGATCGAGATCGCAAAGTGCTTCGATGTTGTTGAGGAAGTACTTCATGTTGTTCCGCGGGCCACCCTGATTGCCGACACCGATCATGCCGATCCGCACGCGTTCGCTGGGAGGGACGGCAGCAAAAGTGGAGCGATAGCTTTTGGCACTCAGCCCCATGAAGAGCCCACCAAAGACGGATTTTTTCAGAAAGTGACGACGTGACAGGCCGGACATGAAAAGGCTCCTCGAGCGACTGGACAATAAATTAAATGACCTGAGAACTCCCATTCGTCTCGGGACCATGTAATTCTATAGAGCGATCGTTTATGATAGCATCACCCTGACCTGTGTCAAACCGTTTGCGATTGTACGGATCATCGATTTCTGATGCGGTCAGGGACGTCTGAATTCAAATGATGCAATGACTTGCTGATTACTCTTTGAGCAGGTTATCGATGATCTGGTTATCTTTGCCGCCGACGATCTGGATCGCCTGCGCGTTTTGACTGTCCGGCAGATCGGTACGGATCAGACAGTCTGAAACGCGGCTGTCGGTCACATTTTTTAGCAAGAGTCCCACGGTAGAATAATCGAGGATAGTGCAGTTCGTCAGATTCATCCGCCGGGAATCGCGAATTTCCACAGCCGGTGTCTGGTCACCCGTGCCATTAATCAGATTGCCGCTGACGGTAATTCCATCGCAGTCTGTAAACAGCATGCCGACCTGGGCGGTCGCGCCATCTTTATAGTGATAGCGGGGATTGCGGTCGAGTACGTTGTTGGAAATCAGAATATTGTTGCAGTCGTGGATGCGAATGTTATGGGTGTATCCTTTCCACATGGTATTCCCGGTAACCGTGACGCCCCGCGCGCTGGTGATTTCAATATTGGTCTGCACGTCTGACAGCACGTTGTCGGCGATCGTGATGTTGCCGTCTCGATGTTCGCTGGAATGCGGGCGGATGTGTGCGTTTTCATTAATACGAATGTTCGCCGAGCCCGGGGCAAAATGATCGTGTTGAATCGTACAGCCCACGATGGCAATTTCACCGACCATTGCTTTTTCAGAATCAATGAGTACATTCGCCGTGGGTTCCGAATCTTTGTCACCCATGTTTCCTTCGATATCACAGGTCCCGATCTGAATGTTCCGGATATCTCCTTTGCGCACGACCACTCCGCCGCCGGCATTGTAAGAGATGTGACATCCCACAATATTTGACTGATGAATACTGACGTGATCATAAAATACGCCAGCTCCCCTGTTTTCATACAGGTGGCAGTTGGAAACAATCACATTGCGGTTGCGTTTGATAAAATGAATCGCATGCAGCGTGCGGCGGATGGTGAGCCGCGTGAGCGTGATCTGCATCGTACCGGTCGCTTCGACGCCACAGGCTTCCGGGTGATCGCCGACAATCTCCAGGCCATCCACCATAGGCGAACGCTGATTGCGCCAGACATTTTCTTTGACCGTATCCGGGCTGGCGGTTCCTTCGTGTGTGCCGATAAAGCGAAACGCAGGTCCCGCGCCTGCCATGATGATGGTGGCGGTGCCATCCGAACTGAGCGACGTCGGACCCAACTGATCCAGATCCACGTTGATTGTTTTTGTGATCCGGTAAACGCCTTTAGGAAATCGGATCTGACCGATTTTGGAATCGACGGCACGCTGAAGGGCGGCTGAGTCATCTGTTTTCCCGTCTCCTGTTGCGCCAAACGATTTGACGGTCGTGACCAGCACGGGTTGAACAGGATTGGGACCGGTTTGTGATTTCGTGTTTTCAGAAGAAAACAGCAGATATCCCAGAACGAGCAGCGTTGAGAGACAGATCAGGGTTCCACGCATGTGTCATCACCTTGTTACAGGGCAGGGGAGATCGTATAAGAAAAGACAGTCTTTATATTCTAAGCGAGTGAACTGCGGAATCACAAACGGGTCGCTGTAATTCGTGAAAAGAATCCGAGCGGGAATCCACGGTTTGCAGGTTTCAGAAGGGAAGCTGGCAGCAGCGACTTTATTTCCTGCCGGTTCTGGATTATGTTGTGCAGAGAAGCCCTTTCTTTCTCTGGTAGAAATGTAGCGAAATGATTGATCGACCTGATGACTCTGGAATCTCTCCCGGCGACCGCGACCTGTTGCAGATGCATACGCGCTGGATGCGGTTTGCCTTTGATGAAGCGCGTGCTGCTTTTGAAGAAGATGAAGTTCCCGTCGGTGCCGTCATAGTGCACCAGGATCGAATCATCGCCGCCGCGCATAATCAGCGCGAAATGCTGAGCGATCCCACAGCGCATGCGGAAATGATTGCCATCACGCAGGCAGCAGAATCACTGGGAACCTGGCGCCTGTCGGACTGTGTGCTGTATGTGACCCTGGAGCCCTGTCCGATGTGTGCCGGGGCCATCGTTCAGTCACGCCTGCCGCTGGTGATTTATGGAACCCGCGATGAAAAAGCAGGCGCCTGTCACTCGCTGTTTCAGATTACCAGCGATCCCCGGTTGAATCATCAGAGCACCGTCATCAGCGGCGTGATGCAGGAAGAGTGCCGCGGCATTCTCCAGGAATTCTTTCGTCGCAAGCGCGCGGAAGGAAAAAAATGAGAACGCTGTGTGTGATGTTTCGATGAAGTTCATCACAAAATCAGAACAATAAATCTGCGACAGAATGACATGCAGTTTCAGGATACGGGAGGCGTCTCACTCGTCATGTGAATGCGAAATAAAAATCGTAACTTATTTGTCAGATACGACGAAATGAATTTTGTCAAGTGAGATTCAGAGAAAAGAAACCTCATTAAAAATCGTTTCAATTTTTGTTTACTTTCAGCTTGTCCTTCTGATTCGAGTTCGTCAGAATGTGCTTCACAATAACTATTCACAATTCACAGATTCAATTCTGAAATATCTTTGAGGCCAGCGAATGCATATTATCTCTCGTGGTGCGAATGAGAGTATCCTCATTGGGGAACATACCGTTGTTAAAGTACTTGAAGTATGTGAGGATCGCGTCAAACTGTCCATTGAGACACCGGGAGCGGAACCTGCCTATTGGGAGGAAACGGTGTACCTGGACCACTCTGAAGAATTAGAGTCCCTGGAAATCGGTGGTTAAGCCCCTCTTCAGCTGAGTTTCTGATCAGAGTTTCTTCAGAAGCGCCTGTCCTGAATATCAGGTTCGCTTTCTTTCTCTTAAGAAGCTGTGCTTTCCAGCAGCGCAGCCTTGGCGTTTGAGCCGAAATTTCTCACAATAGGCGTGTCAGAACCAGGTTCTGTGTACGCTGGTTGTTAAGTCAGCGAAACGTCGATTCTTTTGTTATCAATTCACTGTGAGGCTGATTGTGCCCGCCATATCGGAACAGGATGGGGAGTCGCTGGGGCTGGAGTCACAGCAACTGCCACGTCACATCGCGATTATCATGGATGGCAATGGTCGCTGGGCTTCTCGACGAGGGTTTCCCCGCATCGAGGGACATCGCCAGGGCGTGAACAGTGTGCGCACGGTTGTGGAAGAATCCACACGCCTGCGCATTGAACAACTCACACTGTATTGTCTCAGCAGTGAAAACTGGAAGCGGCCAGCGCTGGAACTCAACCTGCTGATGCAGCTGTTGAAAAAGTTTGTGATCGGCGAACGCGAAGAAATCATGCGGCAGAATATCCGCTTCACCACGATCGGCCGTCGTGATGATCTGCCCCGCGATGTGCTGGCAGAAGTCGATAAAACGATTCGCGAGAGCCAGGACAATACCGGGATGCAGCTTTGCCTGGCATTGAACTATGGCAGTCGATCTGAAATTGTGGACGCCGTCCAGTCAATTGTCGCTGAAGTGGAACAGGGAAACCTGAAGCAGGAAGAGATTAACGAAGAAGTGATCTCCGCGCATCTTTACACGGCAGGCATGCCCGACCCTGATCTGGTCATTCGCACGGCGGGAGAAATGCGGGTCAGCAACTTTCTGTTATGGCAGATCAGTTACGCCGAGTTGTGGGTGACCGAAACTTACTGGCCCGACTTCAATATCACAGACTACTGGCAGGCACTGCGCGACTTTGCCGCCCGCGACCGCCGCTTTGGTGGTTTGAAAGGATAAACGCAGCATGCTGGGCTGGCGGTTACTCGTCTCTGTGATCCTGATACCATTCCTGGCTGGTCTGTTTTATCTGGATCAACGCGCGGGAAGTTCTGCTCCGATTCTGTATGGCTTGTGTTGCCTGATTATTTTTCGCGGCTGCTGGGAACTGACACAGCTGTTAGCCGTGCGGAATCTGAAACCCGGATTCGCAATCACCAGTCTGCTTTCATTATTGATCTGCACCCTGGCCTGGCTGCCCTACTTCAGTCAAGCCGATCCAGGCAGCGCACAGGAAAGCTCACTGGCTTTGATGTCGATTGGCTTTTCGGTTTCCATTCTGTTGATCTTTCTGAAAAGTACCATTCTCTTTCAGGAGCCCGGGCGAAGCGTGGAAACGATGGGCGCGGAAATCCTTACTGTCTCGTATGTGGGCTTTCTGCTGGCGCTGCTGGCTCAACTTCGCTGGGTGGCAGGACCCGAGACCGGTTACCTGGCATTAGGTTCTCTTATCATCAGCGCGAAAATGGGAGACATTGGCGGCTACACTTTCGGTCGTTTATGGGGCAGGAAAAAACTGGTCCCGCGTCTCAGTCCCGGCAAAACCTGGGTGGGTGCCTACGGCGCGATTTTCGGAGCCGCCCTCGGTTCACTGCTCTGGTTTCAATTCACGCCTGCGCTGTTTAATCCTCTCTGGACCGGCAGCAGCTGGTACTGGGCCATTCTGTTTGGTGCGATCATTGGCCTGGTGGGCCTCGTCGGTGACCTGTGTGAATCGCTCATTAAACGGGACGTCGGGAAAAAGGACTCCGCAGAACTCCTGCCTGGATTTGGTGGCCTGCTCGATCTGCTGGACAGTCCGCTTTATGCCGGCCCCGTGGCGTTGATACTCTGGAAACTGCTGCCTCTGATTACCGTGGTTACTGCGACCGGCAATTGATCTGTTCGCAGATTGCACCAGCGCAAAGCAGGCAGTTGATCGGCGAGTACCGCCAGATAAGCATCCACGGCTTCCGCAGCTGCCAGTGACGCGACTGTTGAGTCAGCGGGTAGATCTTTCGATTTCAATAAAATCAGCTCATCTGCCGGCCAGGTCAATGTCACCCAGGCCGCGATGGAATCACTGGTCACTTCCCAGGCAGCGGGTAACGGCTTGAAGTCCTTCGAGATCGTCTGTCGCAGATAATCTTCTGCGCAGAGGATGGGTATCTGATGCTGCTGCCAGACCTGTTCGGCAGCCTGCTGATTTGAAACACTACAGGCGTCCGGTAGCAGCTGACACAGCAGTCGTTCATTCAACTTCATCGCTGCAATGGCCAGCCAGTGAGCGGTGGTGGCATCGAGTTGATGAAGGGCATCCCAGTGACGTACCAGGTCGGCGGACCTGCCTCCCCCACAGATCAGCAGCGGTCTGCAGTCGGTCAGTTGTCCCAGGAACTCAGAGAGCCTGTCTTTCAAATCGGGAAGATCGAACAGGCTGCCTCCGAGTTTTAAGACGCAGATCTTCATCCAATTCAATCCCGCAAAGAAAGCGGACGGGTTACTGACTCACCGCTTTATCGTCAGTCGATGATTTTGGAAATCTGGTATTCCACAATGCCACACGCGCCGGCTGCTTTCAGTTTGGGAACGATAGTGCGGACCACCGATTCTTGCATGATCGTACTGATGGCGACCCAGTCCGGATCGGACAGGGAAGAAACCGTTGGCTTCTGCAATGCGGGGAGCAGATTGAGCACTTTCTCCAGATCGGTGCGGACCACATTCATCATCACGCAGACTTTGCCTTCCGCAGCCAGACAGGATTCCAGCATCATCGCGATGTTCTCCAGCTTCTCGCGTTTCCAGGGATCTTCATACGCCTGTTTGTTGGCGATGAACCGGGTTGTGCTCTGCATCAGCTCTTCGACGATCCGCAGATTATTGGCCCGCAGTGAAGAACCGGTTTCGGTCACTTCGACAATCGCATCAGCCAGTTTGGGAGGTTTGACTTCGGTTGCACCCCAGGAAAATTCCACATTGGCTTTGACGCCATGCTGTTCCAGGTAGCGCTCTGTCATGCCGACCACCTCGGTGGCAATGCGTTTACCTTCCAGGTCTTTGACGGACTTGATGGGCGAATCTTCCGGCACACAGAGTACCCAGCGGACCGGGCGACGGCTGACTTTGGAGAACTGCAGCTCGCAGATTTCCTGTACGTCGGCGTTGGTTTCCAGGATCCAGTCGTAGCCGGTAATCCCTGCATCCAGGATTCCCTGATCGACATAGCGGGCCATCTCCTGTGCCCGGATCAGCAGGCACTCGATTTCGTCATCATCAATCGTCGGGTAGTAGGAACGGGATGAAAATTTGATGACATAGCCGGCTCGTTTGAAGAGTTCAGCCGTCGATTCCTGTAAACTTCCCGCGGGAATACCGAGTTTTAAGACCTTGTCGGACATGGTTCCTGTTTTTCTGAATTCGATGGTTTAGTGCGTAATGTGTATGATATTAACAGTTTAAGTATATGATCCATCACCAGCGGGGAATGAAAATGCAGGCAGATTCTCACCAGTCGGTGATTGATTTCTTCCCGCAACTTATCCCCTGCGCGTACTCTAACAGCTGAAAAACCGCAGTTCCAGTAGCCCGGAACGAGAATGTTCATAGAAAATCCCAATCAGTGGGCTTCCATCAAGAGTGCAGTTTCTCTAGGATCGTGCCAATACGCATTCAGGATACCCGATTCCAGCTCGATTTTCACTGCTGGAACCCGCGTGCATTCCCTGGAACGCCCCGGTATCCCCCCGGAGATTTGAATCCGAACAGCCACAGAGGCCCACGAAATTGCCTCCGTTCCGGCTTTAAAGATAGATTTCGTTTCCACAGATATTTTTTAATGAGTAAGGAGAAATTCCTCGATGGCCGAGCAAAAAGCCACTAACGTGACCTGGCATGATCACCGTGTAACTAAAGAAGAACGCTGCAAACAGAACGGACACAAGGGCGCTGTCCTGTGGTTTACCGGCCTGAGTGGATCCGGCAAAAGTACGATCGCCAATACCGTTGATCACAAACTGTTCGAAATGGGCAAGCATACGTTTGTTCTGGATGGCGACAACATCCGCATGGGTTTGAACAAGAACCTTGGCTTCTCTCCCGAAGACCGTACCGAAAACATCCGCCGCATCGGTGAAGTTTCCAAACTCTACACCGACGCCGGTACTCTGGTGATGACTGCCTTCATCTCTCCTTACCGGGAAGACCGCGATCAGGTTCGTGAAATTCTGGGTGATGGCGAATTCATCGAAGTCTACGTGAAGGCTTCCCTGGAAACCTGCGAAGGCCGCGATCCCAAGGGACTCTACAAGAAAGCCCGTGCTGGCGAAATCAAAGGTTTCACTGGTATCGACGCTCCTTATGAAGAACCGGAAAAAGCGGAACTGGTTCTGGATTCCGATGGCAAAGGCATTGATGACCTCGCAGACGAAGTCGTCGCCTTCCTCGAATCAAAAGGCTATCTGACTTACGCGTAATACGTGATCATGTCAGTGCAATTCAATATAAAACCTCAGGAGGTCCTGCGCTTCCTGAGGTTTTTTCTATTTTGATCCACGTATTTCAGCAAGTTGTGAAGAAGTATCTTTTGATTTCAAATTTTACGTGCCTGAAAAAATAGATAGATCATGTGGATTAACAGTGATATAATTTTATGAGAGCTGGACCCAACGTTTTTCTGCGTCCAGAGACATTTCATTTTGGTTTCTTATACTGCATGAGACTCGTGTATGGCTCCTAAAATTACTGAAGAAATGCGGCAGGCATTGAACCAGCAGCCTGATCGCCCTCTCAAAATAGAAGACGATCAGACACAAAAGACGTATCTGTTAATCCCTCAAGAAAATTTCAGGCAGTGGATGGACGACGAATTACGTCGGGAATTACAGATCGGTTTTGATGAAGCAGACGCAGGCCAGGTAGCTGAGTGGAATGTGGAATCCATTCTCAAAGAAGCACACCTCCGCCACGCAGCAAAGTCTGAGTAATGCCTCGTATCCTTCGTACTCGGCAGGCGAATGAAGATGTCTTGAGTATCTGGGAGTATATTGCCACTCATAATACAGGTGCCGCCGATCAACTTGTTTTCCGAATAAACGAAGTGCTGAAGCAACTGGCTGCTCATCCGGGAATAGGAGAAAAGCAGGAACAGTATCGCAAGGACCTTCGCTGTTTTCCCATCGGCAACTATCTGATTTTCTATGAACCCATTGAGAAGGGAATTCAGGTACTTCGTGTACTGCATGGTGCCAGACAATGGGAAGATTTGTTGTGATTGAATGAGTGATTTTTTAGCTTCGTTGTTCCCGGTTAGTCGTCTTTTTTCTTCTCAATCTTATAAGGCCCCAGCGCCGCGTCTCTCAGGAACCAGTCTTCGGGACGGTTCTTGAGATTCTCTGAATAGACGCGAATTGCCCGTTCGTCCCAGAATTCAGGAATCGAGGGATCTTCCGGAATACGGCCTTTGTCATCGATTTCTTCCATCCAGGTATTCAAAGCAGATGCCAGTCGCTGCTTTGTCTGCTGGTGCGCCGGGGAATCTGCCAGGTTATTTGTCTCCCAGGGATCCTGTTCTAAATCATACAGCTCTTCTTCCGGTCGAGTCTCCGCCATCAGCTTGAGAGGCGGCCCGGTCAGTTCTCCTCTGCTGTGCAAGTCTCTTAAGAGCCCGATTATCGGGTATGACTTCTCCTTGTAGCGATTGATCTGCAGGAACGGACGTTCGGGGTACTTGTTCCGCAGGTAACGATACTGCTTGTCCCGTACCGTGCGGATGTGGAACACCGTTTCATCGCCTCGATCGCGTCCGCCAAACAGATACTCGCGCGGCGGCTCGGCCTGTGCGCCCAGGAAGACCTGTCCCTGCATTTTTTTCGGCTTCGTGATGCCGGCGACCGCTAAAGAGGTGGCGCTCAAATCAATCGAAGAAATCAACTGCTCGCTTTTTTGACCCCGCTGGTAATGTGCGGGAACAGGCAGGTCTGAGTTTCCTTCGGGCCAGTAAATGATCAGCGGGATATGCAGGCCACTGTCGTAAGGCCACTGTTTGCCGCGTGGCATTGCCCGGCCATGATCGCCCAGAAAAACTACAATCGTATTCTTGTCGAGTTTGTCCCGCTTCAGCAAATCCAGGATGAACGCGACCTTCTTATCGACTGCCATCACGGCATTCAAATACTGCGCCCAGACCCCTCGCGTGACGGCATGATCAGGATAGTAAGGGGGGATCTCAACTTTGGCAGGATCCGCCTGGTAGCCGATGTGTTCGTGAGATGTATTCCACGCGCCGCCTCGATGCGTTTCCGAAAAGTTGATCTGTGCATAGAACGGCTGATGCTGTTTCAATTCGTCCCAGTCCTTCAGGTCAAAAGGCTGTTTGCCTTTGGGGTACGTGAAATTCCAGTCGGTCTTGCCGGTCCCTTTGTAGAACTTTGCCAACTTTTTATCGTCCGTCAGATTTTTAATATTCGCCGTCGTATAGCCGGCGGAACGGAACCAGTCAGTGATGACCCGCACGCCTTCAGGCAGAGGGTTTGTGCCATCCCGGTGCGAACGATGGTTCTGAGCGTCAATGGCCATCGCGTACATGCCGGTCATGAAGGAAGAACGACTGGTCGAGCAGACCGGCGTCACCGTGAATGCATTCTGAAACAACATCCCTTTCTCAGCCAGCTGATCCAGCGTGGGGGTTTTGACTTCGGGCGTTCCGTAACAGCCCAGTTCGGGTCCCATGTCTTCAGCGATGATCCACAGAATATTGGGCCGCTGCTCTGCTGCCTGCACCGCGTGGCTGTGGCAGAAGTACGAGAGAAAAACAAGACTGAGCGCGAGCAGAAATCGATGCATGGATGAGTCTCTTCACTAAAAGAACCCGGTGAGATTGAGGAACTAAGATTGTATGGTTTATCATCAGCGATCACACAGCGATTGTCAATTATTGAGTGGATTTAGATGAACAACAGCCACACGCAGCAGCCTGGAAGTGTTGTTCTCCGCGTCGGTTGGTGAAACCAGGCTCTGCACACCCCTGCTCATGTTCGACTTGACACCGCCGCGCCAACAGCGATAAGCACCAAAGTGAGTCGCGCGCGTGACCAGTTTACTGTGCACTGAAACACAAGCCACCTGTTCCGGATCTTCACTAAAAATGAGCCTGTTTTTTCCCGATTTGCACTGCCTGAATTCACACCCGTTCGAGATGTAACCCTGCGGGTCGACGCACATCGCAACGCTTCGTCCCGGCACCGCCCCGACGTCGCAGCAGGTCGGTCCCCTGTCAA
>TARA_R100001132_G_scaffold27477_1_pt1 | contig 15942 bp, 15 predicted proteins | sample TARA_R100001132 | Tara Oceans TARA_R100001132 (sample SAMEA2621247) | marine metagenome | biome: marine biome (ENVO:00000447); feature: mesopelagic zone (ENVO:00000213); material: "saline water (ENVO:00002010), including plankton (ENVO:xxxxxxxx)" | depth 800 m | reverse complement strand
TAGCCCCGGATGCAATCCGGGGTGAGCGCAGCGAACAGGAAACGGTCAGAGCAAGCATTCAAATCAGGGTACACTACCGACCCCTTCAATGTAGGGGTCGACCCATGTGTCGACCCGCCTGGTGAGGTTCAAACCAGTTTCACCCCGCAACGGGAACTAATTAAATGCTTGAATTGGAATTTTCTACCACGAAAGGACACGAAACCACACGAAAGTAAAAAGGGTGAGCCCGTATGGTATCATCTGATACACTCGTCATGTCATGTACCCGTGGGCTACAACGCGGTTATAAATCGGCATCCTCGATTTCATCCTGCCTCAGATTAAGGCGGGCGGCGTGACGAATGCTGATGACAAATACAAATGGTTCTCTGATTGTAAAAATGATACGAAAAGGACCGTAAAGAGTCTGACGAATTTCCTGATCGGTGAATTCATTTTCAGGGGCAAAACCACATGCTTCAGGAAACTGTTCAAGGGAAGAGAGTTTTATTTCCAGACCAGTTTTCCAGGTCCTGGGATCTGCAGGACCGTGTTGGCGGATATAGGCATAGATTTTTCGAACATCAATCTCTGCCCGTTTTGACAACTCGACACGATAAGTCATTCGTTTTCAAGTTCAGCCAGGACATCACGAAACGGGCGTGTACGGCCGGCATCGATATCCGCCAGCCCCTCTTGAATTGCTTCCAGTGAAGCGGAGAGCTCTGCGTCAGTGCCCACGCCCATCATGTCTCGATAAACTTCCATCGACATCAGAACGTACTTTCGACCATCCTCATCCACTTCCAATAATCCATGGGACTGAGCAAGGGCGCGACGTTGTTCTTCTGTAAGGCGTGGTTTAATCATGTCATGATTATACTTGAGTGAGAACCTGTTTGTCACGAGAAGTTTCGTAAAGTGAAATCTGAAAAGACATTAATCCCATCAGTGCCTCTACCATTGACCTGATTACAATATCGTGTCATCCTCATTAAGTTGTGATTCTCAAATACGATGTGAATGATGGATTCTGCAACCCATGGCCGATCTCAAAAGCATACGTCTGATCTACCTCAAAGGCCTTCTATTCCTGATGATTCTACTGTTTGCCACGGGTTTGATCATTGCTCAGACCCGTTCCTGGCAGATAGCATTGTTACTCCTGCTCATCATCTGGTCCTCCGCCAGGCTCTACTACTTCATGTTTTACGTCATCGAAAAATACATCGATCCCGACTATAAATTCGCCGGCATCACTTCCTTTCTGCAGTACCTGGTTTCGAAAAAAAATAGCTGACACACAGAATTGAAATGCTATGGAAAAGGAACTTGATTACCAGATTCTGGCTGATGGGCCAGTCACGAAATACTATTCTATCGAATTGCTTGATCAGCATCAAAACTGGTTTTCGGAGCACGGTTATCAGATTTATTGCTTTGATGCGAAGACGTGGTATTCCCGGGATAATTTCTATAGCGACATCCATGATGGTTTTGAATTTCCAGAATATTTCGGCAGGAACTGGGATGCGTTCAATGACTGTATTAGTGATATGGTTTCTGAAAACGGGAAAGTATTAGTGGTCATCAAGAATTTCGATCGCTGGCATCAGGAAGACCTCAGCAGTGCAATGTTATTTCTGAACTATATGGTGCATCAAACGTATCAGTTTCTGCTGGAAGGCAAGCGGTGGATTACCTTGATTCAGAGTAATACACCTTCATTGGATGTATCAGACGCTGGGGCCATGCCAGTTTATTGGAATCGGAAAGAATGGATGAATAAAGATCGAGGGCTCTAACCTGCAATATGATATGCATTAACAAAGGGGACAGCCGACCGGACAGCCTTCATTGCGAGATAATTTTCCCATCAATCTAAAAGCAGAAAGGGTAACCCCGGATGCAATCCGGGGTTGTCGCAGACAACAGGAAACTCTCAGGGCAATAGTTCAATTCAGAACAAAAAAACTACCGTTCATCGTAGGGGTCGACCCATGTGTCGACCCGCCTGGCGATCTGCAAACCAGTTTCACACCACAATGGGCACAGAAAAGCCCCGCTATCTTCCATTATCAACCACGAAAAATCCGAAACCACCCAAAGAAAAATGGGTGAGCCCGGATGTAATCCGGGCCGAGCGTAGCGAGCAGGAGGTCGCAGCTGACTCGTACAAATACAGAACCGAGCATCCTATACTTTCCCGACACGGCCGGACGAGCCGGGCTGTTATCAACCAGACTGAGAGACGAGAGCAATAACCATGTTCCAACCCACAATCTATCCCATTCAGACCATCGGTGGCGGCTCCCTGTCGGTGATGGCCAGGCCGGTTGCCGGGGAATGGATTGACGACGAATTTGCCGGGATCGCGCGGCTGGGAATTTCGCATATCGTCTCCCTGCTCGAAGCTCAGGAATCCATCGAAATCGGTCTGGAAGACGAACCCCGGCTCGCAGAACAGCATGGCATGTTATTTACTTCGTTTCCCGTTGCGGATCGCTGTCTGCCTGCATCGGTCGAAGCATTTGCGGACTTCACCCGGACACTGTATCACGGTATTCTGGAAGGCAGTCACACGGTCGTACATTGTCGCGCGGGCATCGGCCGGGCCGGGATGACGGCGGCGGCAATTCTGCTGCACCACGGATTGACCACACCAGAGGCGTTCGCGCTGATCTCAAAGCGGAGACGCGTCCCCGTGCCGGATACTCCCGAGCAGCATCACTGGATCCTGAAACATGAAAAGCAGATTACAGGGAAAGAGAACATTCTCTGAACTGAAACAGGCCGGCAGCGAGTCTGGTTTCGCATTAATCCGGATAATCGATTCCAACCCGGTTTTCTGCGAATGGTTGTCCTAAAATTGCGAGGCGTATGACTGGAAAAAGGGGGACAAAGTCTATAACATACCTGCTTCCCCGTGAGACGGGACCGATTCGGAAGCAGTTTTTCCGGGTCCAGAGCCAGAAACTCTGTCTCACACGGTTGATATGAAATTGGCGTAAGTCAATAATAACAAAGGGGATCGGCTTATAAGCCCAAGTGGCGGAATTGGCAGACGCGCTAGATTCAGGTTCTAGTGTCCGTAAAGGACGTGGAGGTTCGAATCCTCTCTTGGGCATTCATAAAAAAGACTTCGAGCAAACCAGCTCGGAGTCTTTTTTTACGGATGGGCCGAAACCGGTCGGGAATCACTTATTGCGGGCACTCGCTCTGCAATTGATTTAATGTGAGCTGGCGACTGTTTTGAATGTGCACCGTCATGGCCTTGCGGGTCCATTCTGCATCGCGTTTGCTCAGCCCCTTGAGGATCTGGGTGTGATCGTCAATGGTCATCTCCAGAACTTCGGTGCTGTAACTGTGCCGCGCCGCTCCGATGATTTCTGTCAATAAATGGAAGTCGCCTACGACGGTTAACATCCGCTGGTTGTTGACCGCGTTCAGGATGGTCTGATGAAATTTCAGGTCAGACTTGTCAAACCGGGCGGAGACCTCCATCGCCTGTTTTTTGCCGGTCAGCACTGAGCGATGCAGTATTTGCATGGTGTCGAGGGTTGCCTGTAATGACTTCAACTGTCTGGCAGCAATAAACTGCGAAGCCTTCGCGGCTGCAAATGGTTCGATGGCTTCTCGCATCTCGTATAATTCGGTCGTGTCCGTAATCGTCGGCCGCTTTACGACAGCTCCCAGTTGAGGCACCAGTTCAATCAAACCTTCACTGACCAGTCGCCCGACTGCTTCCCGCACGGGAGTGGCGCTCATACCGATCTCGTCTCCCAATGGCCCGTAGCGAACGCGGGCACCCGGTGCAAACTCTCTGTTTAACAGTTTCTGTCGCAGTACTTCATAAGCGATCTCGGACTGATTTTTTTCTGAAGCTGGCTTTCGCATTTATACTCTGAACCTGATCTGGCTGAGCGGGGAAGATCCCGTCAGTAAAGAACCATCAAACTTTGCATTGGTACCCATGATACTGACAATGATACCTCGTTGTAGTCTTTTTGTTCACTTTTTTGCAACGACACACTGTCACAGATCGACAGAAATACCATGATCCACAACCAGGTTGATGTTTCGAGGGAAAACAAACGAGCCGCTTAACTTAAACTCGTCAATCAGTGTCAGCAAGTATAGTATGCCAGAATATTCTCAGGAATTTTCTTTGCAAGTCGCGGCAAAGTCTATAGACTTTAGGTATGGCTCACTGCTTGCCTTGATTCTGGCAGAAGCATCAGGTGAGAACAAGAGCCCCATTCTTTGCGATTCAGCATTCATTCTCTTTCTGCCTGACCTGCATTTTTCAATGCGAAAGGACGAGTCTCATGAAGCGTCATCACGTCAGCGTTCGCGGCTTTACTCTGATTGAGTTACTGGTGGTGATTGCCATCATCGCCATTTTGATTGCCCTGCTGTTGCCGGCTGTCCAGCAGGCGCGGGAAGCAGCTCGCCGCAGTACCTGTAGAAACAATCTGAAACAACTGGGACTGGCAATTCACAATTATCATGAAACACACCGGGTGTTTCCTCCCGGATATTGTGGCGATCCGAACAACAGCTGCTCGGTGGTGGATGCTTCCAATAACGGCTGGGGCTGGGGAGCATTTATTCTGCCGTTTATCGATCAGGCGAATCTGTATAATCAACTCGGGGTGGGCCAGGTGAAACAGGCGGTGTGCAGCGTTCCGACAGGCCCCCAGGCTGCAGCGACCGTCGGCAGTGCCGATTTACAGAAGACAGCCATTCCCGTTTACATGTGTCCGACGGCCACCGATCCGCTGATTAACCCGGGACGCGTTTCCGGCGGACATGCCAAATCAAACTATGCCGGCATAGCAGGCATCGACTGGACGGGAGTCGATACGACCACAGGATTCAAAGCGATTTTTGTCGACGGAACAAAATATGTAACACGAATGCGAGACTTTATCGATGGATCGAGTAACACCTTTGCGGTCGGCGAAAAGTACCGACGCGATATCGACGGAACCTTAACGACCCAGGTGGCGGGGGAATATTATGGCGCTGTCTGGGTGGGGATTGCCCCCGATGTCCGCGCAGCCAACGTTGTCGGGCAACTGGCCCCGACCGGATCGTCCTACGCCGTGAATGGCGGTTCTGTGAATGCGTTTGCCAGTCAGCATACCGGCGGCGCGCATTTTTTATTCATCGATGGACGGGTTCAGTTTATCAGTGAGAATATGGACCAGGATAAACTGTCTGCCATTGCCACGGGAAATGATGGCAAGGTCGCCAACATCGAGTAATAGCTGAGCCACAGTCGCAGAAATCCGACCAGTGCAGCACGCGTTGCCGCTGGGTCGGTTTCTGCTGCACTGACGCGGGTGATCGCAGTCAGTCTCACAAAAACAATCTCAATCACAGCAGGCACAACTATGAGACGAAGATTGAAGACAGCGCTGTTCCTGGTTATCCCGGGATTATTACTGTCTGCATGCCGTTCCCGCCCGGATGATCAACCGCAACTGGGAAAAGTGAAAGGGCTGGTGACGCTGGACAGCTCTCCCCTGGAAGGGGTGCTGGTACAGTTTACGCCTGAGGAAGGCCGGGGCTCGCAATCGTTGACAGACAAGGACGGACGGTATGAATTGATGTATGTGTACCCCACGATGGGAGCGAAGGTGGGACCGCACACCGTCACGATCAGCACTCCCCCCGTCGATGATTCTGATCCGGAAGCTCCCAAAGTCAAAGAAGTGGTGCCCGAAAAATATCGTAAGAACTCGATTCTGAAAGCAGACGTCAAAGCCGGGGAGAACGATATCAGTTTTGACCTGCAGACCAGGTAAAATAAAAATCAGATGCGCTGCAAGGAGACTCTTATGCCGTGGAAACCAAAAGGCATGATCAGATGCGTGCTCCTGTTAGTGACTTTCACAGTCTGGGGCCATGGACTGAAATCAGCAGCAGGAGATGACCAGAAGGTATCATCCAGCAATACGGGTTACTTTACTCCCGCGCATCCCGTTCCCGTTTCGAAAAAAATCGAGTACGGGCAACTCGGGAGAGGAGAGGATTATCGGTCCATCGTGGTGGGGGCAGCCGATGTTTACGGTTCGGGACCATACGACCTGTTTGTTTTCCCCGACAGGCTGTTTCCTTTTCGTGGATTCAGTGAGGGTGGCGTGCCCGTCTATAGGAAGCCTGTCAAAATCACCGGTTCCGCATTGAACGGGACGATTTTTACAGGTCCCGATAAAACGATCTATGGTCTGTTTGCCGCTGGCAAAAAAATTCGCCTCTGCAAATTTGATCGCGATAAAACAGAATTTCAGCAGCAGGCGCTCTCACCCGAACTGGATCTGCCGGGTGGCATGGGGCGGGCAATGGCCGGGTTTATTGACACGCAGGGGCAGTTTCACGTCTATTGTTCGATCGCCGATGGAAGCAGCTACCGTCCGCCCGGTGATCATCACGCAACGACTTACATTCCCTACGATGGTGCCGGATTCTGGCGAGGGAATATTACACGTCGCCAGTTATATCACGTAACCTTTGGTTCTCTGGATCTGAAAAAAGTGGAAGCGGTTTCTCGCGCAGGGCAGGGGCCCGGAGAATTCCTGTTTAACCTGGGGGGCATGACGGTCGTTCATCTGGGAGAAGATCATCCGCCGGCGCTGGTGACCAGCGATAAGCCGGGCGTGATCCGCTGCTTCGCAATTGACCCCGAGAACGGCAAACTCTCTCCTCAAAAACTGGTCAACGACCAGGAGCATGTCGGCTTACGGCATCCCGTGATTAATGCGAATCTGTGTGCAGTCCCCGATCCCGAAACGGGGCTCTCGAACCTGATCGTCGGTGATACCGGGCGGGTCTGGTTCTATCGCTGTTCCGGCCAGTTCGCGCCAAACGGCTCTCCGGTTTATGAATCAGTGTGTCCCGTATTGAGGGAAGACGCCCACCTCTGCCTGGGGGAACTGCCCGTCATCAGTCCGGGAGATGTAGACGGCGATGGCTTGACCGATCTGATCGTCGGCAATGATGCGGGGCAACTGTTGTTTGTCAAAAACATTGGTGACCAGGCACGAGTGGAGTTCGCGCAACCGCAATCCGTGCCAGTGGGTGGCAAGCCGCTGAACATCAAAGCCGGTTACCGCGGTTCCATCCAGGGGCCCGGCGAGGGGATGTGGGGTTATACCTGTCCCACACTTTATGACTGGAACGGCGACGGGCGGCTGGACGTGATCCTGAACAGCATCATGGCGGACTATATGCTGTTGCTGCAGGAGCCTTCTGAAGACGGTGTTGCTTTTTCAGAACCGAAGCCCCTGTATTGTGACGGATTGCAGATGCATCTGGCATGGAGAAGTCAGCCGGCCATTACAGACTGGGGCACGCCAGGTCGTCTCTGCCTGATCGCACTGGATGAACAGAACCTGTTAAGGCGGTTCTGGAGGATCGATAATCAGAATGTGGAGCGCGGCGAATTACTCACGCTCAAAGATGGCACGCCGATTACCGCCAACGTGGATGAAGCCGCTGGCCAGACCGGACGCGCCAAACTGGTGGCGCATGACTGGGACCAGGATGGGAAAATCGATCTGTTGATCGGTGCCTCCCGGGGCCTGTCCTTCCCGGCTTCAAAATCCACTTACCTGCCCAGTGGTTATTTATTGACGAGGCAGGCTTCGATACTGTTTTTACGGAACATCGGCAGTAACGCGGAGCCGGTCTTTGATTATGTCAGGCAACTCGACTTTCAGGGGAAACGGATCGGACTGGGAATTCATTCCTGCTCTCCTGCGCCGGTTGACTTTGGTCGGGGAGTGGTCGATCTGCTGGTGGGAACTGAGAACGGAACGATTCACTATTACCCGCGCGAAACACTTTCGGTTTCCACGCTGCCCGACTGATCGGCCTGGCTGAAGCGATTCAGGTTTCACTTGTTCTCTCGCGGATACGAACTCCAACTCACGACCGAAAAACAAAAACAGACCCGCAACCAGAGTGGCGCGGGTCCGTTTTGCATGCATGATTTATTATAAACCCCTGGCCGGGCAGAACCCGACCAGAGAGGGATGGTTTACCTTTTCAATTCGAACTAGCGATTGTTACGCCAGTTGTCGTTGCGATCGTATCGGTCGTGGTCATGACGGTCATGTCGATCATGGTCAAAGCGGTCGTGACGATCATTGTCGTATTTGTAGTCGTACTTGTAGTTGCTGTACTTGTTATTGTTGAAATACGACGAAGTGTAGTTTGACACAGGACGGTACGTATTGAACAGTCCGCTGTAAGAGCTGTTGTAACGATTCACAGCAGGATTGTACGGAGTGAACAACGGTCGGGTATTCAGGTAGCTGCTGTTGTAGCTTGAATAGGAATTGTTGTTCCAGTTCCGGCTGGCTGTGGAATTGTAACGTGTGTCGTATTTCGAATTGTCATATTTTGAGTTAAAGTAGCTGCTGGTGCCGCAGAACGGAGTGGCAGCAAATGAAGTGCTGCTGACCAAAGTAACGGCTGCCATAGCTGCGATTGCGAGTGTGAAGTTTTTCATCATTATCTCCTTTAATGGTTTTGTTTTTTTAAAGTGGCTTTTTTTGTTATCAACTGTTTCATTTGTTGTTGATGAAAGAATACTAAAGCAGCTACCGTGCCATAAAAGTGCGGAAAGTCTCTAAGTGCATGTTGTGTAAGGAGATAAAAATTATCGCAGTGTCGTGGAAATGATTTGGCATGTTGTCAAAAGTGCAATATTGTAGAATTTATTACAATCAATTTGACAACATTGCGGGTTGAGGTGTGTTGTCGTTGTGATGAATTGAATGGGTCGGGGAAGAGAATCAATAAGCGGGAGCAAGCCTGTAAGCCGGGTTATGTCGAGAGTGGCCATTTATCTGGGACAGCAGTTGCCTGCTGCCTCACGCGACCGACCCGGAAGTCATAACGGATCGGGCCGATCCGTGTTCTGGCGAACCAGAACTGCTTCCTGCTTGGTCTTGCACCCGGTGGGGTTTACCGAGCCAGACCGGTCACCCGGTCTGCTGGTGCGCTCTTACCGCACCGTTTCACCCTTACCTGGCCAGCGTACCGGCCCGGCGGTTTACTTTCTGTTGCACTTTCCCTGTCCTCGCGGACGGTGGGCGTTACCCACCACCGTGCCCTGTGGAGCCCGGACTTTCCTCCACGGATTCCGAAGAACCCGCAGCGACCACTCAGCCGACTCCCGCTATTGAAGTCTCCAGTATAGAGTAAGCAGTCCCCTTGAAGTATCCCCAAAATCTGACTTTTCTCAAGAGAAAGGCTTTATAATGTGTGGCCAGCGGTATAGATTAAAGCCATGCGGGCAATTCATGATCTTTTGGTAAACAATACGTAACAGAGGCGCCAGGAAGTCGGAATGTTAGGTGAACTCAACCCGTGTGGCGGCGGCGATCCAATCCCGCTGCTGTCAGAAGTGTTATTAATTGGCCGCCGCAGCAAATGCGATATCACGCTGCAGTTTCCCAATATCTCATCGCATCACTGCCAGCTGGAATTTATCAACGGCTATTGGCGCGTCCGCGATATGAACAGCCGCAACGGGATCAAAGTGAACGGAGACCGCTGCGATATGAAGTGGCTGCTGCCCGGAGACCGGCTCTCGATTGCCAAACACGATTACGAAATCAATTACACACCCCAGTCCGATGAACCGCCGCCGGAAGAAGAGAATCCGTTCGAAATGAGCCTGATGGAAAAAGCGGGGCTCGTCAAACGGGAAAAACGTCCGGAACGTCCGATGGCACCACCGGCAAAGAAACCAGATAAAATTGAACTTCCGGAAGACGAATCTCAGATGACCGACGATGAACTCGGACTGAAATTTCTCATCGATCAGGATGATGAGCAGGACGGTTCATCATGAATTTTGATCAGACGGTGATGGAACCAGAACTGTAGTGGCTAAGAAAAAAGGAAAAAAAATCCGGGTTGCGTTTAAAAAGAACCGCCAGAAAAAGGTCCGGAACAATAAACTCGCCAGCCACCAGATGGACGAGCAGGTCGACTCGCAGTACAGGGATACCACCGAACGGCTCACCGGTAAAGGGGATCTCACTCGTCATCGCACCGTCATGGGAGTCGAGCACGAAACCGATGACGGCACCGAAATTGTCATCGATATCGACGAGCAGAACTGCATTCCAGGCCGCGTGATCCGCTCGCAGGGCTTGAACTCGGTCGTGCAGGTGGCAGATGGCACACGCTATGAATGCACCATCCGGCGGCTCGTGCGCACCATGTCCCGCGATGACCGCAACGCCGTTGTCGCCGGCGATCATGTATTGATTCGTCCCGATGGGGATGAGCATCAGGCGGTGATCGAACGTGTCGAGCCGCGTCGCTCCTATCTTTCACGGGGCAGCAAACGTCGCGAGCATATTCTCGTCAGCAACATTGACCAGGCTGTCATTGTGGTCTCCGCCGACGATCCGCCCCTCAAACCCTCGCTGATTGACCGCTTCCTGATCAGTTCGGAAAAAGGCAACATTCACTCCATCATCTGCATCAATAAAATCGACCTGGTCGATCCGGTCGCCTTCCAGCCCCTGATCGGCGTGTATGCCCAGATGGGTTATGACATTGTATTAACCAGCGTCACAGAGGGCACCGGCATCCCGCGTCTGCGGTCGCTGCTCAAAGGTAAGCAGAGTGTTTTCTCGGGCCAGAGCGGCGTGGGGAAATCGTCGCTGCTCAATCAAATTGACGAACGACTGTCACTGGAAACCGCAGAGATCAGTCAGGAAAACCGCAAAGGACGGCACACGACCCGTTCTGCCTTGCTGCTCGAAATCGCGACTGGGGGCTGGGTGGTCGATACGCCGGGCATTCGTCAACTGGAGTTGTGGGATGTGATTCCTGAGGAAGTCGAAGGCTTCTTCCGCGACTTCATCCCGTTTGTGACCCAGTGTCGCTTTCCGGATTGCTCGCATACGCACGAAGCCGACTGCGGCGTGAAACGCGCTGTCGCCCACGATTTCATTTCCCGCCAGCGCTACCAGAGTTATCTTAAAATCATCGCCAGCGATGAGCCGCGGCCCGTTTATCATCAGTAATTTGCTGTCTGCTTCGCCCGGAAGCCCTTCTGCCTTTCACTGGCACGACAGTTGAACCTGACATCGCTGTTGCGTAGACTGATTTATAAGCTTCCTTAAATTATCGGGCCGTCCGCATTGTCGGCGATCTCCTGCCAGAAAAACCTGCATTGAAAGTTGATGCCATGAAACTGAAAACACTCATCCCGCTTAGTGTGATCACACTCGTATTAACGGGGCTGTTCTTGAATCATCACGAAGCATCTCAGCCATTGGTGAAGCTCCCACAAAAACCGAAAATGGTAAGATATGCACGAGATGTCAAGCTGTCAGATTATGGCGTCGTCGGAGATGGCAAAACTGATGTCACGGCTGCCATTCAGAAACTGGTTGATGCGCCGGTTGGGGTGCTTCGGTTTCCGACGGGCCAGTATCGCCTCACGAAGCCGGTCGTGATTGATTTGAACAAAGTCGGACCGACTTCGATTTCCGGCGATGGCACAGCGACGATCCTGATGGAAGGAGCCGGCCCCGCTTTTCATTTCATCGGCACTCATAACGGAACGGCAAGCCCCAAAACCGTGCAGCCCGTCGTCTGGGAGCGGGAGCGGTCGCCGATGGTCGATGGCATCGAAATCGTCGGCAAGCATCCGGAAGCCATCGGGATCGCGGCATCGAAGACCATGCAGCTTACTATCACGCGCCTGGTCGTCCGCAAGGCTTTACATGGAATTCATCTTTATGAACGCAACCGGAATGTCTCCATAGATGACTGTCATCTGTATGAAAATGAAGGCGTCGGCATTTATCTCGAGAATCTGAACCTGCATCAGATCAACATTTCTGACTCGCATATCAGCTACAACAGGCAGGGGGGGATTGTGGTTCGCGGGAGTGAAATCCGCAACATTCAGATCGGCAACTGCGACATCGAAGGCAACATGGGAGCAGACACTCAGCCCACGGCCAATATTCTGTTCGACATTTCCAAAGGCTCACTGCGGGAAGGTGCCATCTTCGGCTGCACCATACAACACACGCACGACGCACCCGATTCTGCCAACGTACGCTTCATCGGCAACGGTCCCGAAGACCCCCGCAAGGTGGGGAACTTCGCGATCGCCGACAATTCGATGAGTGATGTCGCCGTCAATATTCACCTCAAGCATGCCCGCGGCATCACGATTACCGGCAATACTCTCTGGCAGGCATACGAACACAACCTGCTGGTGGAAGACTGCTCGCACATTGTGCTCGGATCCAATCTGCTGGATCGCAATCCCGATTACCGGGCTCAGACCAAAGATGCGAACGTCTTCAATGACTGCAGTGACTGCACGCTCAACGCGCTGAATATCCTGGCGACCCGGGGCGTTGCTGCCGGGCTGATCCTCAAGAACTGCGCCCGGATGAACATCACCAACTGTTCGATTCGCCAATGTGAAAACGGAGGTATCCTGATGCAGAACGTCAAGCAGTCCCGTATTTCCGACTGCCTGATTACCGAAGGCGAGAAAAACTTCGCCATCCGGATCATCGGCGGCCAGCAGATTCAGGTGACCGACAACCTGGTGTCAGGTACAGTGGAATTCGACCAGGGAACCGAAGCGTCCAATAACATGACCGTGTATTAAGCAGTCGGGTTGACATAGATCAATTTCAGATCAGATCTAAGTGACGTGAATACATTTAACGGTCGATATTTTGCACGTCCAAGAATCCAAATCAGGCTTCCAGAGTTTTTACTGGGAGAGCAACTCGCTGACATCCTATCACGGTCTCACGGTCTTTAACATCGATGCGAATTAGAGACTCTGCTTTACCACTAAAGTATGTCCAACTTCTGAGGGTTAAAGTTGACACCAGTTATATTCGTTTTTTAAGCGATCGGACTTCCATAACAATCAGTATAACCAGGACGGAAGTTGATATTGATGAGTCAGGCGAACGAACACCGTTATTCCGAATCAGGTTCAGCAGTTTGTTCTGATTTGTCGCGGTCATCCAAGTTCGCCAGATTGGATTTGAATTTCAACCGATTATCTAACATTGATTACAAGCTGATGGTTTTGAATATCATTAATAACTGTAACGGCGTAAGTGGATAAAAATTAATTCATTTTAGACACAGGAAACCGCAGCAGTTACAATCGAAGGCATTCTATACCTGTAGCAGTTCCAGACTGATTCATATTGGGAATCTTAGCTGGAATAAGATCATTCCTGTGTCTGAATGCTTGAACACTGAAACCGGAGCAGCATGAATTCCACAAAGAAATTCGCAAGATTCATCTGGCTCTGTATCGGCGGCCTGAGCTTCAGGTACTCTCCTTGTTGGAAGGAAATCAGGAAGCCCCCCGACCCTAAAGAATCAGTCATGTTACGTGTTATGTAAACTCCGGAGTATCAGCGAGAGGTGCCAACGGCAGTTTGCCGGACAATATCACGACAGAAAGTGGGCTGAATATGTTCAGAAGAATCCGCTGCAGTGCCAATACTACCGCTTTCGTATTCCTCTCCTTCGTGGTGGCGGCATCGGTCGCTCAAGGTCGCCCTGATGATCCATCTCCCACCACCGAGAGAATATTCAACAAATCAGGTCCGATTGAATCCTCGGTGACGCCAAAGACGCCAACGGATGTTTTGATCGATCAGATCCAGAACGAACTCAGAACGTCCCATCGCTCACTCCCAACCGAAGATTTCATCCGAACACATACCAAAATCGCAACGCTGATCGGTGATCTCCGTAAAATGTCCCCGGATGACCCTCACGTCGCAAAGTTTTTGCCAGAACGTTGGCGATCGTTGAAATACCTCGCAGGATTGCCTTCGACTAATGGTCGAAGCACCTTCGATTCGATGCGAGAAGTGAACGCCGAAATCGATGAGGTTCTCAAGAAAACGACGGATTCCAGACTGAAAAGCGATGCGCTATTTTATCAAACCATGATCAAGTTTAACGGACCGATTAATGGACCTGCGGCTGTCGCACTCGCTGAAAAGTTCGTCAGCGAGTGGCCCAAAGACAACCGATCTGCCGAGGTCCTCCACAGCGCAGTCACGAAACTTCATTTTGAGTGGTATCTGCGGCTAGCGGTCATTGCGCTGTTTTTAGTGATCAGTGCGGTGGTTGCAATGACTGCACGCAGGCCATCATCCAACACATGGAAGTGGCTAAGACTCGGCATTCTTTTCGGATTACTGGGGATTGTGTTGGTTGTTCTACTACACACCTCGTACCCGCACTTCCCAGGCCTGAGAAAGTTCGAAGCCGCTGTCTTAGAGGCAGTTCTGCCAGTAGTGACTCTGGCATTGAATCGAAACCTCGAGTCAAGCATCCTAAGTTTTATTGGTACTTATCGTTTTTGGCTCGTCATTGTGGCAGCCAGCACAACGGCTCTATTGCTTGTGCCCGTCTGGCAACGTTCGGAAGCAGCGCCCTTCCAACGTTTCTCCAAATTTCGCCAATTGATTCTTGGCTTTTCTTTAGCTGGAGCCTTCTGCTTTACTGTGGATACTTACCTCATCAGTCGTCAAAGCACTGAGTTAACGCGGCGCATCGCTCAAGAATACCCTGATTCTTTTCGTAGTCGAATAGCGCAAGGGAAAAACAGAAAGCGTGATCTAATCGGCGAGCCGTTTGAGCTTGAGTTCACTGACGTGATCTCTGGTCGAGCAGTCTCGATGAAGAATTTGCGAGGGAAGGTTGTCGTGGTGGAGTTCTGGGCAACCTGGTGTGGTCCGTGCGTTCATGAAATCCCCGAATTGAAGCGGCTGTATGCCAAGTACCATGATCAGGGGGTCGAATTCATAGGAGTCAGTCACGATCTACCTGAAAACGACGGAGGATTGGAAAGTTTGAAGTCGTTCGTAGACAAGGAGCAAATTCCCTGGCCGCAGTATTATCTAGGACGCGACAAACGCGCATTGCGGACAGGATCAGCGCTGAACGATTTTTCAGAATCATGGGGAGTCGATGGAATCCCAGCCATCTTCTTGATCGACCCAAGCGGCAATCTCTATTCGACCGAGGCACGGGGCCAGCTTGATACCCTGATTCCACGGCTTTTAAAAAAATAGTGTGGATATTCGGAAGTTAGGCATATACCGCAAGAATCAAGGCATCGCATTCATCAATACAAATTCGATTTTGTGCCGCACATGTGTCGCCTTAAGGCCGCATATCAATCTTCCAGGCCCTGGCGAAAAAGTTCAATAGTCACTTTGTCATCCTGACACTATCAAGTAGAACAGACCGCGGAGTAAGATCATGACCTCCACGATTAAACTGAATAGTGTTTCAGAGAAGGATAAGCATGAGTATGACGAATTGTCTTGGTTGCTTCTCCAGACCGCTTGGGAGTTTGAGATTCGACGCTTAATGGTTAGTCTGAAATCACTCAGCCAAATTCAAGTCAACGAAAATAATGAATTCTGAAATCGTTTCCACTATTAGATGGCACACGGACGTCTGTTTTGATTGAGCACATGCAAGATGATCGAAGGTTTCCGTGTGCCACGGACCGGCTTGACCGGCCGTGCCGAGTATAGTGGCAGTCTGCTTCTGGGTTGAATACGGCAACGGCGACCTCCTGCTCGCTGCGCTCGGCCCGGATTTTATCCAGGCACACCCAGTTTGCTTTCGTGTTTTTCGTGGTGGAAAAAAAGAGAGCAGGGGGCCTCGTCTTCAGGCCACCGTCGTTGATCCGCCGGGCAGGATGCCGGCCAGCAGGTTGCCTGCGGTCCGTCCGGATTCGAATCGCATCAGGACGATCCGGATGGCAGCGGTGATGGGAACTGCCAGGATCGCGCCGATGGGACCCCAGAGCAGTGTCCAGAACGAAAGCGCCAGGAGCACGGTCACCGGGTGCAGTTGCAGGCCTTCTCCCATGAGTTTCGGTTCGATGCCGTTCCCGAT
>TARA_R100001132_G_scaffold27568_1_pt1 | contig 16121 bp, 12 predicted proteins | sample TARA_R100001132 | Tara Oceans TARA_R100001132 (sample SAMEA2621247) | marine metagenome | biome: marine biome (ENVO:00000447); feature: mesopelagic zone (ENVO:00000213); material: "saline water (ENVO:00002010), including plankton (ENVO:xxxxxxxx)" | depth 800 m | reverse complement strand
CCAGTGGCTGGACCCGCCGTGTTCCTCGTTCCGAACAGACAGCTCCGGTAACAGCGAACAGCGAGATTTCCGTAGCACAGCGAACACCATAACTCAAAGTTATAACATGAGCACTTTGAAGTGCATGGGCTCACTCGTCGAACCTCAGTTCGACGAGTGTTTTTTTTTGCGCGGTCCTGGATCGCATCATATTCAACTATAGCGTCTCTCGATCTAATATCCTCGGTTCAAAAGAGCCTGGAGACGCTACAGTAAAACTGGACACAGTCTATTTACCTTTCGGCTGATTTTCCTGCTGCTTTTCCAGCCGGGCCCATGTATCTCGCAGTGTTACCGTCCGGTTAAAAACCGGTTTTCCAGGAGTGGATTCGCGAGTATCGACACAGAAGTAGCCCAATCGTTCAAACTGGAATCGGCTTCCCGGCTCAGCTTCTTTCAGGCTGGGCTCCAGTTTGCATCCACTCAAAACCTGCAGGGACTCTGGATTCAGATTGCTTTTGTAATCGACATCTTCTGGGACATCTTCCGGATCAGGTGTGCTGAACAAGTGATCGTACAACCTGACCTCTGCATCCAGAGCGTGTGCTTCTGAGACCCAGTGCAGAGTTGCTTTGACTTTGCGACCATCGGGAGCATCTCCCCCTCTGGTTTCCGGATCGTATGTGCAATGCAGTTCAATGACTTCACCGTTTTCATCTTTCACCACATCGACACAGGTCACGAAATAAGCATAACGCAGTCGAACTTCCTTGCCGGGAGACAAGCGGAAGAACTTCTTGGGAGGATCTTCCATGAAGTCCTCTTTTTCGATGTAAATCACCTTGGAGAACGGAACTTTCCGACTACCCGCAGATTCGTCATTGGGATTATTAATCGCGTCGAGTTCTTCAGACGTGTCTTCCGGGTAATTGTCGATCACCACCCGCAGTGGATTCAGGACACCCATCACCCGCGGTGCCGTCTGGTTCAGATGATCGCGAATGCAGTTCTCCAGAACCACTTTATCGGTCATTGAGTTGAACTTGGTCACTCCGATGGTTTTACAGAACGCCCGCAACGACTCGGGAGTCACGCCACGTCTCCGCATACCACAAATCGTGGGCATACGTGGATCATCCCAGCCGGACACATAATCGCCTTTAACGAGTTCCAGCAGTTTGCGTTTGCTCATCACGGTATAAGTCATATTGAGCCGTGCGAATTCGATCTGCTGCGGATGAAAGATCTCCAGTTCTTCCAGAATCCAGTCGTACAGTGGACGGTGATCTTCAAACTCCAGCGTACAAATCGAATGAGTGACCTTTTCAATCGAATCGGAAATACAATGCGTGTAATCGTACATGGGATAAATGCACCACTTGTCCCCGGTGCGGTGGTGATGCACATGCCGCACACGATAGATGACAGGATCCCGCATGTGGAAATTCGGAGAGGCCAGATCAATCTTCGCTCTCAGAACAAATTCTCCTTCTTTGAACTCGCCGTTCTTCATGCGTTCGAACAGATCCAGGTTTTCCTCAACAGAACGCGATCTTCCCGGACTGGGTTTTCCCGGTTCGGTAGCGGTTCCCCGGTACTCGCGCATCTTGTCTGCCGGCAGATCACAGGCGTAGGCTTTCCCTTTTTTGATCAACGTCACGGCGTGCTCAAATAACTGATCAAAATAATCGGAGGCAAAATATTCCCGATCTTCCCAGTCGAAGCCGAGCCAGCGCACGTCTTCTTTGATCGAGTCGACATACTCAACATCCTCTTTCTCAGGGTTCGTATCATCGAACCGCAAGTTACAGAGCCCCCCTGGATTTTCACTGGCGATCCCAAAGTTCAGGCAGATCGACTTGGCATGGCCGATGTGCAGATAACCGTTCGGTTCCGGGGGAAAGCGGGTCATCACTCGCCCCTGGTGTTTGCCCGTGCGGTTATCTTCCTGAATGATGTTACGAATGAAATCGCTTGACTTCGCTTCTTCGGGAGTTGACATCCCTTACTCCTTAATGGAATTTCTCAGTGACAGGCCACGCCTGTTTTATATTATTTTCAGTTCGTCTCAGGCATTCTGAGTCAGACCAATCGCCCGGTCAATCCGCTTGACGCAACTCGCCTGTCCCAGAATCGACAGACAGTCAAACATCCCGATCCCGGTTCCTTTGCCGCTGACAGCAACGCGCAAAGCATGAATGATCTGGCCCATGCCAATCCCTTCCGCTTCCACAAATTCATGCAGCAAATGATCGAGGGCCGCTGCAGAAAAATCGTCGGTCTGAGCCAACTGCTCCTTAAATTTTTCCAGCAGCGCGACTGCTTCTTCCGATTTCTGAATCCGTTTTTTAAAGGCTTTGTCATCGTATTCCAGTTGAACGTCGGGCACAAAGAATTCGTCGAACTCCAGAATGTCACTGGCAACTTTCAACCGGTCTTCCATGCCGACAATCACGCGACTGATCCGTTCTTTCACTTCAGGCTGGCTGGCATCCTGCACCAGTCCCGCTTTCTCCAGATAGGGACTGCAATGCTCAATCTTGTCTTCCAGAGACAGCTGGTTCATCCAGTGTGACTGAAAGTTGAGTAACTTATCAGGATCCAGGCCGGCAGCAGCTTTGACAATCCGATCAAGGGTAAAGTTCTCGACAATGGTATCCAATGACATAAATTCTGTCTTATCATCCAGCGACCAGCCCAGTCGCGCCAGAGAGTTCAAAATCGCTTCGGGCAAATAACCGATCTTTTCGTAATATTCGACCATCACCGGATCCAGGCCGCCTGCATTCTCCAGCCCAATCCGCGGGAAGACGGCTTCCGCCTTATCGAACATTTTCTTGAACTGCGGACTCTTACGGTATTTATCGAGCTTTCGCTTGCTCAGTTTTTCTTTCCCGCCCGGCGCCGCCACAAACGGGATGTGGGCGAACTGAGGCAGCTCGTATCCCAGGGCCTGATAAATCAGCACCTGGACCGGCGTATTGGAAAGATGCTCTTCTGCGCGAATGACGTGTGAGATCTGCATCTGGGCGTCATCAATCACCGTCGCCAGATTATACAGCGGCGTTCCATTCCCCCGCAGAATCACCGGATCGGGCATCAGTCCGGCAACAAATTCCACATGGCCCCGCACAGCATCGTCGATCTGGATTTTCTGATCGCGGGGAACCAGCAGACGTACCACCGACGGACGACCTTCCGCTGCATACTGTTCCAGTTCACTCTCAGTCAGTTCCAGCGAACGCCGAATATTCAGATAGTTTTTCTTTTCCTGGCTGGCGGCTTCGCGATCTGCCTGAATCTGCTCGGGCGTATCATAATCCCGGTAGGCTTTTCCTGCTGCCAGTAACTTGTCGACGGCACCGCGATACAGGTCGTTGCGTTCGGACTGAAAATAGGGTCCATGTTCGCCACCCACTTCGGGACCTTCATCCCAGTCAAGTCCCAACCATTTGAAAGCCTGCAGAATGGGGCCGAGTGCTTCTGACAGATTGCGTTCCTGATCGGTATCATCAATGCGGAGAATAAACTGCCCCCCGTTATGTCTTGCCCAGAGCCAGTTGAAGAGCGCGGTCCGCATGCCTCCAATGTGCATATAGCCTGTGGGACTGGGAGCAAAACGCGTTCGGACAGTACTCATAAATAGACTCTTATCATTCGCCGGGAAAGCGATCTGGGTAAAAGAAAGTCGTGGAAAACACTCCGGGCAGCCAGGCGTCTCACGGGAGATTCGATTTAGACGACTGATCATAAAAGACCACCACCCATCCGACAAGTATATTTAGAGATACAACTTAGTGCATTTTCACGTTTTCTGATGTTTCCCCGGCTGCCAGTACCGCTATTGACGCCTCCCCCCACCCGACCTAGCATTCCTGCATGAAACGTTACCTGCTGTTCTTTTTTTTAATGCTGCTGCTCCTGGCAGGGATTTCCGGAGGCCTTTACTGGTCCTCTGCTCAAGTCCCTGATTTTTACCAGGAAGCGCTACAGGAACAGGCGGAGCCCGAAGTGCGGCAGGAAGAAGCCAAAGAATTCGTCCAGCGTTCGATGCAGGTTGTCAACGATGTGCGAAATCATGAGCCACTCTGGTCACAGGAATTCAGCGAACAACAGGTCAATGCCTGGCTGGCAGAAGAACTGCACCAGAAATATGATGAATGGGTCCCTGACGGCGTGAGTGATCCGCGGATCCGGTTTGAAAAGAATCAGGTCGAGCTGGGCTTTCATCTGACCCTCCCCAAATGGTCAGGAATTATCAGCCTCAAATTCAAGCCCTGGCTGATGAAAGAAAATCGCCTCGTACTGGAACTCGAACACGCCCGCGCCGGACTATTGCCCATCCCCATTGATGAAGCGATTACGGAACTGATCCAGGAAGCGCGTAAAGAAGGCTGGTTCATCGAATGGGGTCAATCTAACGGAAACGATGCTTTAATCGTTTACCTGGATCGCCGTAAACCGGAACTGCCGGAGCTGACCACCTTAGCCGTTGAAACGGGTGTCTTTCGGATCGCGGGAAAAACAGAGTCAGACACACAGTAAACTGCTGCATGTCATTGAATCGTGTTCAGAAAAAAGAAGTGTAGTTCAGGTCCCACTGATTTTCCTGATCGCGCTGCCTCAACGTGACACGCCCGGCAAGTTCTTCACCTGTCAGCAAGGCGACGTATAAGCCTTCTTTTTTTTCCAGTAACGTGAACGATCCCTTATCCCACCGCGTGACTGTGCCGCGTTCTCCACTCACAGGTCCTTCGTACTCCAGATAGACCAGCCGATGGTCGGGCAGCGACTCGGCGACCAGATCCAGTGACGTGTCATCGGAAGCAGCGTCTATCGCAGGCGGTTCGGGAAGTCTCCAGGTCTTGAGAACGCCTGCCTCTTCCAGCATCAGATCCCAGTGTACTTCAGGAAAATCGTGGCGGAGTATTACGTATTGTTGCATGCTGTCTCACTTTCAGTAATCGCCTGACCGATCAGTTGCTCCCAATGCTGGAAATACGCTTCGGCTGAAAAGCGTTCTGTAATCTGCAGTGCCTCGACGGCCAGTCGACGTCGCAGGGAGTCATCCCCCATCAGACGTTTTAAAGCTTGCGCAAGTTCTGAAACGCTGCCTGCTGGAACCAGCAGACCATCCGTCTCCGATTGAATAATTTCAGCGGGCCCGCTTTCACAGTCAAAACTGATACACGCCAGACCGCGGGACATCGCCTGCAGCAGGGCATTGGGAAAACCTTCATAACGGGAAGGTAATACAAAAAAATCCCCCTGGTCCAGTTGCAATTCAGGTTGGGACGTCCAGCCTGGTAAATCAATCTGCTCCTGTAATCCCAGGTGATTAATTTGCTGCTGCAGGGATTCGCGTAAAGGGCCTTCTCCTGAAATCTGTAATTTCCAGTCCGGGAACTCAGAAGCCACCCGGGAAAACGCCTCAATCAATAAATCAAAACCTTTCTCGTGCGAGAGACGCCCCATACCTAATACAATTTTTACACGAGTTCGTACTTCAAGTGTTTCACGCGAAACAGCGGGGACTTCCGGAGACCGGGGTAGTGGTACGGCATTGGGAATCACTTCAATCTGAGTTGATTTCAACCACTGCCTGCAGAAATCTGCCACCCCCTGTGTCTGGACGACCAGAGCATACGCGCGCGGATAAGTCCGTTTTCGCAGAAACGACCAGAGTCTGCCGATCGGATGATGCCGCGGGTCGGAACGTTCCGAGATGATTACCGGACAACGCAGTTTTCCGGTCGCCAGCAGCGTCAACACATTCATTCGATCCGTCAGACTGATCACGGCATCGGGTTGGGAATCGGCGATTGCAGACTGCAGATAGTTGATTCTCAATCTGTTATTGGAAACCGCCTGGAACAGATTTCCCGAATCCTGCATCAGATTTAACGCGATCCGCTGCACGACTGCGTCCAGCGAGAAGGAATCGGTTTCCTTAGAATCCAGGGTAATCAGCGTCACCGTATGCCCCTGTTTCGCCCAATGATTTGCCATCATTGCCGCAACTCCTTCGGCACCGCCCAGGCTGAGAGAAGGAACTGTGATGGTCAAACGACGCGACAAGGCCTGCAACCCCATTATGTAAGCTACTGATATCCTGAGAGATACGGCATAACACAAAAACTGTCTCTCAGTCTAAATGCAAGACTACCGCTTCAGAGAACGGACCACAAGTCATTGTAATTCTTACTTCCAATCCGGCTGAAAATTGCTCTACACGCTGATCCAGATTTCTGCTAGATTGCGGCCCTCTCAACTCTCAATTCCTGCCTTACTTCTCCCCTGCCTGAATTCTCTCGCTACTCCCGTCATACGCATTACCACGGATGGTACTATGGCCGAAAAACCCAAAAAGAAAACGTCTCTCGTCAAATCATGGAAATTACGCGGCCTGGCACTGCTGCTCATCGGCTTGCTGGGTGGAGGCATGGTCCATTTCGACCTGAAGCCGAAACAGGTCACCCGCTGGGTCTCCGACATTATCTCTTCCACCGTCTCCCCGTCGACTCCTTCGGACTGGGATTCGACAGAAATTGATCTGCCCCGCTCCGATGAAACCATTCGCATCGCCACTTTTAATATCCAGGTGTTCGGTCTGAGTAAGATGCAGAAGCCGAAAGTACCTCAGATCCTGGCCCGCATTATTCAGCAGTTTGATGTGGTGGCGATCCAGGAAATTCGTGCGTCAGATCAATCGTTTCTGGATGACTTTCTGAAGATACTCAATTCTGGAGAACTGCAGTATGGCTGCCTGGTCGGCCCTCGACAGGGTCGCACGGCCAGCAAGGAACAATACGCCTACTTTTATAATACAGCCCGCATTACTGTGAATGAAAAATGGACCTACACGGTCATCGACAAATACGACAAATTACATCGCCCGCCTTATGTCGCGCATTTTCAGACCCTCAGCCCTTCCAGCAGTAATCCCTTTACGTTCTCTATGATCAATATCCACACTGATCCGGATGAAACCGATCAGGAACTGGATGTGCTGGACGATGTATATCGAGTCGTCGCCAATGATGGCAGTCAGGAAGACGACGTCATACTGCTGGGTGATCTGAATGTCGACGACCAGCACCTGGGTGAGCTGGGAAGACTTGCCGATATCATGTGGACTGTTTCGAAAACACCCACCAACACGAGAAAATCGAAACAATACGACAACATTCTCTTCAGCCGTCGTCACTCCCAGGAATTTACGGGCCGGACAGGAATTTATGATTTCCGGACCCGCTTCAAACTGTCGGAGAAAGAAGCGCTGATGGTCTCGGACCACCTTCCGGTCTGGGCAGAATTTCATCTATCCGAAAACGGCTCTGTCAGACAGGCGTCTGCCGGACAGCCTGTACCGCGCTAAGTCTCGACGACTGGCCTGGCACGCAGAGTCAACAGGCTGAATTCCGGAGGACAGAGAAATCTCAACGGATGGATCCCTGAAACTCCCCGACTCACATGCAGCAGTGTCTTTTTGCGGTAGAACGTTCCACTGGTATATCGGGTCCCATGCACACTGGGAGCAAAAACCGGCCCGACTACAGGCAGCCTGACCTGCCCGCCATGCGTATGCCCGGCAAGTACCAGATCATATCCCTGCGAACAGGCCCAGTAAAAATTATCCGGCGTGTGACTGACCAGCAGCAGAAAATCAGCCGCCCCCTCTCCCCTTTGAGCAGGTAACACAGGATGCTCCCCCATCCAGGGAACTTCCGTTCCCGCAATCAGCAGCGAATGACCGGCATACTCCAGTTGAAGTGTCTGTGAAGAGACATCCATCCAGCCCCGGCGAGTCAATGCCGTTCGGATCTGCTCACTCTGTTGATTCCAGTCATGGTTTCCCAGGATAAAATACCTTCCCAGGGGAGCCTCTAACTGCTCCAAAGTCTCGTCCAGCCAGTCCAGGCAATGCATCTCATCAAGAAGATCGCCTGAGAAAATGATGAGATCTGGTTGCGATTCCCCAGCGATCCGACACAGCTCACCAAAATAATCCCGAGTCAGTGTTCCCGAGAAATGCAGGTCGCTCAAATGCAGGATTGTCAACCCATCCCATGCTGCCGGCAGTCGCTCCATCACAAATGTTTTACGCGAAAATTCGACGCAGAAGATTTCGTTGAAAGGCAAACCGGCGAGATAGTGATAGGGGCCGTCTCCAATCAATTCGTGCCCCAGCTTCTCACGAATGTCAATCATCTCCGAATGGCTTTCTGTCTGAAGTCGGGGAACGCGGTAGAACAGATGCCTGAATACAGAAACCAGAAACCCCAGGAATCCAAGAACACACAGCACAAAAACAGGCTTCCACCAGAATGACAGCCGACTCCATTCCCCGCCGACCAGCACTCCCGGTGAGTACAGACCCACCGCGCCAAACAGCACCAGTGGAAAACCCAGAAGCATCACATATGTAATGTGCCGCATTTTTTTGAGCGTTGGTTCATGAATCGGCAGCGCATGGGTCCGGTTAATGAATGTGACCCACAGCTCGAAATGGCCAATTGCTAATATGAGCAAAATCAGGCCATTGATCCATTCTTCCATGAAATTTGATTTCTAACAGAGCCGCTGAAAGTTAAAAACAGGACGAGCGCAGTGCCGCTTATCATAGAGAATGAATACAGGATTGAAAATAGAAAGCAGATAGCAGAGTGGTACCAGAATCGTCGTTAAGTGGTATAATCCCTCAGTAAACGTTACGCTTCAGCCGGAAACCTCGGCTGATCATAGATGAATTTTAGAAGAATGGAACCGTACCCCAATGGGATACCGTGGACTGCGTGCATGTGTCAATGACCTCGAACGAACAGGTCAGCTCATTCGGATCGAGCAGGAAATCGATGCCCATCTAGAAGCAGCAGAAATTCAGCGTCGCGTCTACCAGGCAGGCGGCCCCGCTGTCTTTTTCCCCCATGTCAAAGACTGCCGTTTCCCGATGGTCAGCAACCTGTTTGGCACGCTGGAACGCACGCGTTATATTTTTCGAGACGCTTTACAGGCCGTCAATCATCTGGTCGAACTCAAAGTCGACCCCTCCCGATTCTGGAAACAGCCGTTCCGGTATCGGGACGTTCCTTTTTCCCTGCTCCACATGCTGCCCCGCTCACGCCGAACCGGTCCCGTTATGCAAAACCAGATCCGCATCAGCGATCTGCCCCAGCTCAAAAGCTGGCCCGACGATGGGGGCGCCTTCGTCACGCTGCCGCAGGTCTACACAGAATCACCCACACGAGGCGGATTGATGAATTCCAACCTGGGAATGTACCGCATTCAACTGAGTGGCAATGAATATCAGCCCGACCAGCAGATTGGCATGCATTATCAGATTCATCGCAGCATCGGCGTGCATCATGCAGAAGCGATTGAAAAAGGCGAGCCGCTCAAAGTCAATATTTTTGTCGGCGGCAGCCCTGCGATGACACTCTCAGCGGTGATGCCTTTACCGGAAGGGCTTTCCGAACTGACCTTCGCCGGTGCACTGAGTAAACGTGCCATCAGAATGGTCCGGAATAAAAATGGGCTGCCAATTTATGCGGACGCTGACTTCTGTATCACCGGCTGGATCGATCCTGAAAAACTGTTGCCGGAAGGCCCGTTCGGCGATCACCTGGGTTACTATAGTCTGGCGCATCCCTTTCCTGTAATGAATGTGGAAGCCGTCTACCATCGCAATGATGCCATCTGGCCCTTCACCGTTGTGGGTAGACCTCCGCAGGAAGATACCGCCTTCGGTGCCATCATTCATGAGATTACCGGCCCCGCGATTCCGTCGGTCATTCCCGGCGTGCACCAGGTACATGCCGTCGATGCCGCCGGCGTGCATCCGCTGCTTCTGGCGATTGGCAGCGAACGCTATACGCCCTACGATCAGGAACGAAAGCCGCAGGAAATCCTGACCAATGCGAATGCGATCCTGGGACAGGGACAATTGAGCCTCGCCAAGTACCTGATGATTGTCGCCCGGGAAGATCGACCCGATCTGGATGCCGAAGAGCTGGAAGAATTCCTGTCTCACCTGCTGGAACGGATCGACTGGAAACGCGATCTGCATTTTCAGACCTGCACGACCATTGATACCCTGGATTATTCGGGCACCGGCTTCAACTCGGGTTCCAAAGTCGTGATGGCGGCGGCAGGCCCGAAAAAACGAACATTGCTGACCCAGATTCCCCCGGACTGTTCTCTGCCCGATGGTTTCTCACAACCACGTCTCTGCCGACCGGGAATCGTGGCGATTAAAGCTCCTGCTTTTCAGAACCAGAACCAGGATCTTCGACGGTTCTCCTCAGAACTGCCTGCCAGTCATTCTCTGAATCAGTTCCCGCTGATTGTGCTCGTCGATGACAGTGAATTTACTGCGGCCAGCCTCAACAATTTTTTATGGACGGTCTTTACACGCTCGAATCCCGCCAGCGACCTTGATGGCGTTGATGCCTTTACGGAAAACAAGCACTGGGGCTGCCGAGGCGCCCTGGTAATTGACGCCCGCATCAAACCCTGGCACGCGCCGCCCCTGATTGAAGACCCCGACATCACACGACGCGTTGATCAACTGGGTGCCCCCGGCGGCCCGCTGCATGGAATCATTTAGACTCACAGTACAGATAAGGTTATGATTTAAGGAAATCAATCACCGATCACTTTTTGCAAAGATGAAACAGCCATGCGCAATACCAGCTTTATCTCTATCAGGTACTTCTGCATCTACGTATTAGCAGCGGCGACCGCGCTGCCTTATGCCAATCAGATCAATGCGCAAAATCAGCAGCCGAAGAAAAAGCAGCAGCCCTTCCAGTGGGTCAATGAACTCAACGTCAAGCTTCCGGGAGTGCAACATGCCACCTTTCACAGTCCCTCCATGAATGTGGATGTCGGTTACTGCATCTATCTTCCGCCTCAGTACCACGCTGCAGGTAATGAGCAAAAACGCTTTCCCGTAGTCTACTATCTGCACGGCGGTCGCCCCGGCAGTGAAACCAAAAGCGTGCGACTGGCGCAGCAGATGCATGAGCATATTTCTGAAGGTGAAGTGGAACCGCTGATCTATGTGTTTGTCAACGGCGGTCCCGTCAGTCATTACAATATGGCCGACCGAAAAAATGCGATGGGGGAAGATGTCTTTGTGAAAGAACTGATTCCCCATATCGATGCCACTTATCGCACGATCGCCAGACGAGCGGGGCGAGGCATTGAAGGCTTTTCGCAAGGGGGTCGAGGAACAACCAGAATCATGTTCAAATATCCTCAGCTCTTCTGCTCGGCTGCACCCGGTGGTGCCGGTCATTCGACTGAAAAGCGAATCTCAGAAGAGAACGGCCAGGAAAGACCCGGACTGGTATTTGCGAAAGGTGACAATACCTACGACCTGGCGCGGAAGTACGCCCGTCATCCAGAACCGGCGCTGCCCATCCTGATTCATGTCGGCACAAAAGGCTTTAACTATCAGAATAATCTCGAGTATATGGATTTCCTGAAATCGCTGAAGATTCCGTTCGAAAAACTCATCGTCCCAGATGTCCCGCACAGCGCAGTCAAAATCTACGAAAAAGAGGGTTTGAAAATCATGCGGTTCCATGCAGAGAATTTTCGAAACGCCAATCAGCAATAAGGTATCAAAAAGAAAGTATTCGTTTTCCGCTAGGCATTCGGAAGTTTTCTCAGCATCCGTTTCGCTTTACTTTTCCAGCGGACGAACTTGCGGGCGATTCCCCGCGGGCTGCCATTTATATCCAGCAGCATCGACTGCAGTGTCTTGCGGGCTGCCTGGTGATCACCGGCATCAGCTTCCAGGGTCGCCAGCATGAAGAGCGCCTCGGGTTGTCGCCAGCGCTTTGTATGAATTACCAGTTGCTCACGCGCCTTTTCTGGCGTATCCAGTTCGCAAAGTGTTTTGCAGTACAACAGCGAAACATCACCAAACTTATATTCCGGATCGATAGCGAGGACTTTCTGGCTGAGCGACTGCGCTTCCTGAAAGTCTTTGAACTTCATTTTCATCTGCGCTGCGCCCCACAGCGCCTGCAGGTTGTCGGGTTCTTTCGCTATTGCCTGCTGGTAAGCAGCCAGGCTTTTTTGAAAGACCCCGGCATCTTTCAATGCATCTCCCCAGCGTACAAACTGGTAGGCATTGCCAATCTGCATCGCAGCGGTCTCCAGCTCGTTTAATCGACGCTGCCGCAACAGCGGCCTGGCAAACTCCGGCAGTTGTACCTGGTTGGTTGGCAGCCAGCGAAGAAAGAAATAAATCAGCGCGCCAAAGGGGGGAAAAACCAGGATCACCCAGAACCACAGAAAACGGTCCGGATCCTTCCTGAGACAATCCACGAGCATCCAGACCCAGAACACCAGATACAGAAACATAAATCCACTCTCCAGCAACGACCAGAGCAGTGAAGGCCCCTCATACAAAGTCGGGTCATTCAGGTACGGATCCTGAGGAGGAGATACGGGTTCTTGTTGTGCAAACATATGTTCTTGAATTTCTGATTGCTCTCAATGGAATCGGTCGTCGCTTACTGCCAGCCTGGCATTTCTCCCAGCCAGGAAGCAAAATACATCGCGCGGGGAACCGTGGAATCCAGCAGCGCCTGCTTGCGATTCTCCACCTGGCTGGCTTCTGCGGAACCCAGCAGGATATCTGCCAGTGTAACAGGATGCCGGTATCTTATCACACGTGCATTCTTGAGATTCGCGATTTCCTGTAATCGGGCCAGCGCATCTTCCTGATAGCCGATCTCGTCGATCAGCCCGTTCTCCCTGGCATCCGTAGCCGGATAAATCTGACCCGTCGCCAGTTTCTTCACCTGATCATAATCCAGATTTTTGCGGTTGTCAGTAATGATCGTCAAAAACCGCTGGTACGATTCATCCAGGATATGATCCCAGATATCCCGTTCCCGTTTGCTCATCTCGCGAAATGGATTCAAGGCATCTTTGAATTCTCCCGTTTTCAAAGGATCAGAGACGACACCAAGATTCTCCGCCAGACCACTCAAATCAAAGCGGGGAATAATCACTCCCAGTGAACCGGTCCAGGTAGTGGGTTCTGCAAAGATCACCCCCTCTTCACCAGCCCCCATCGCGACATAGTATCCCCCGGAAGCCGCCATCCGTTTCATGGAAACCACAATCGGTTTCTTTTGACGTAATTCCACCAGGCGATGATAAATCTGATGACTGTCGGCAACCAGACCACCGGGGCTGTCAATTTCCAAGAGAACCCCTTTGACCCGGTCATCTTCATCCGCGGTTTTGATCGATTCCAGTATTCGCTCGGTAAACGGAGGCATGATCGTACCCGTGATCGAGATGATCGCAATCTTATCAGCGGCAAACTGATCGCCGGTCTCAAACTGCTCTGTAGGACCGCCTCCGATGGTGAAGTATTCCTGATACCAGGCATAAAAACCCAGATTAAACAGCACGGAGATCATCAACAGCACAACCATGCTGCGCATGATCCAGCGTCTGGCCGGCGGTGCTGCGGGACGGCTTTCATCCGCTTTTTCCCTCGAATTCTCTGGTAAAGCCTGCTGTTCCTGCATCGATGTAACTCCTTTTAATTCAGCTGTTTCGAATTCAGAAACCGCTGCCCTGCTTAAGTGAATTGCTGAACGGGCTGCTCAGCGAATCATTCATCCTAAAATGTAAAGATAGCAAATTTGCAGCCGATGGCGACCCTGCGGCAAGATTGTCGATAAAAACGGTCGTTCGGGTTAATGCAAAGATCCCGCCAGATTCTAGTTCTACAATCGACATAGACATCAAAACCGGAGCAGATTAACGACGATAGAATTCCCAGCAGGGCTATTCTGCATGATTGTGTCGATTATGTGGAACCAACCAGTTGAAAGCAATATACCGATTAATGAAGTCTCGGCGATTCGAGAAATCATTCACTCGGAAACTTTTTTGAGTACTGCTGAGAAACCGCTTCTCCACAGTATTCAAGGATCAGGAACCAGGAGATTTCAGGAGATGATAGCAGGAACTCGCTTCTCCGCTCGCGTTATTTTATTTAGCGCAATTTCTGGCTTAGTGCTTACGAATTTGAATACCCTTTCTGCGGAAGATGCTTTCGTGGAAATCAATTCAAAACCGCGTTCAAGTACCAAGGCAGTGCGGAACCCGCAAAGTACATTGGAAAATGCCATTCAACGTGAAATGCATTCAGCACGTCGCAACACCACTCAGCCACGTGTCCGTTTTCCTCAGACAGAACAACAACCTGCTCAAATTCAGCAGGCCGGATTCACGCTGAATCCTTTATCACTCTTTCAAAAGAAGAGCAGCGAACCGGAACAGAAACGCCAGATCATTGTCAACAAGCCAGGTCAACCGGCTGACCCGCAATACAAAACCGCTGCGCCGCTGCCCGAAGCAAAACCGGGACAGAGCGAAATTCAGCGTCAGCTGGAAGCGTTATACCGCCGCGATGGCCGTCAGATGCCGCCCATGTCAATGGATGCCCTTCCTAAAACGGCAAACAATCCAGGTAGCGGACGGGGCACAGTCAACCCCACTCCCGCTGCTCCGCAGACACCGGCTGCAACCGCCAGAACCACTCCTGCTCCTCAGCAGGCTGCTCCACAAAACGTGATTGTAGCACCACAGCAAAACGTGGCTCAACAGCCAGAAGAAAAAACCAAATGGTATGAAAAATTCCTGCCATCCAAAAACACTCCCAAAAAATTGCCTAAGTCAAACCAGATTGCAAAAAAGGCACCAACGGAAACTCCCGTAGCGCCACCAGCACAGCAACCCGTCACACCAGATTTTCCTCCTGCCCCGGCTCCAGAGAACCAGCCACAGATAGCAGGTCCGGAACAGCCAGCTGACTCTCCCGAGTCCGTTGCCAGAACCATGACGCCTGCTGCCAGCGAACTGGATGAAGATGATCTCGAAGAGCTCCGCGAAGAAGAGGCTGAACGTCTCGAAGAACAACGTCTGGCAGCGGAAAAACTGGCGAAAGAAGCGGCTGCGGACATGCCCGTCATCGTCGAACAATCGCCACAATCTGAAACACCAGCAGTCGTCGCTAATCCCGAGGATGAATTCAAGAACCTGTTTCCTGAAATGTCTGAAGAAGAAGCCGACAGCTTGAATAAACCCAAAGTGGCTGAGAATAAAGTGGCGGAAAAACCAGCCAGCACTCCCTTCAGTGGCCTGGCCCTGGAAGAGGAAGGCTTGAAGAAAACCGCTGAAAAACCAGCCACACCGGAAACACCGGCCCAGGAGAAAACTCCCCAGGTGGCTCAGGAAAAACCGGCGAAAGAATTCAACCCATTCGAACCTCAGCCACAACCACAACCAGCTGCGGAAAAGGTGACGAAGGAAGAAAACCCGTTTGAAGTCCCCGTCGAAAAAGTGGCAGAGAAAGCAGAGATGCCTGTCCCTGATGTCGCGGAAACTGAAAAACCGGCTGCTCAGCCCAGTGAAAAGATTGTAGAAAAAACAGTGGAACAGCCACGAGAAGACAATCCTTTCAAACCACAACCCGAACAGAAACTGATCAAGCCTGCACCGGCTCCTCAAAAACAGGTTGCCGCCAGCGAGCACGACAGCTCGATCGATCAGAAACTGGCTCTGATTGCCAGCCGGGGTAACATCAAAGGCCTGAAAGGCTTCTGCCCGGTCGCTCTGCGAGACAATCGACTGCTGGTCGACGCCCGACCGGAATTCAGTTCTTCCTACAAATCGATGAACTATCAGTTTGCCTCACTGGAAAACAAGTTGAAGTTTGACCGCGAGCCTGCCAAATACGCACCGGCTGCCGGCGGAAGTGATATCGTAATGCTGGTTGACCAGCAGGATGACAAAGAAGGTACCCTGGACTTCGCTTCCTGGTACAAAGGTCGCCTGTATCTGTTCAGCAGCCAGGCGAATATGGGAATATTCATGAAAACTCCTGCTCTCTATGTGGGTGTTGAATAAAAAAGTGAGCTTTGTTCCTGCTGCTCCTGGTAAGCTCCCGATGATCTTTACGATGATCGGGAGCTTTCTTTGATTAATTGATCGCCCGCCTCTCCTGCCTGTCTCTCAAAATCAGCCACTCAACCACTGAAAAAATTCGACTTGACTCGCACCTGCCCCCAACCAGAATAAGCACCTAACTGAGTCGCGCGCGT
>TARA_R100001132_G_scaffold27513_1_pt1 | contig 16122 bp, 8 predicted proteins | sample TARA_R100001132 | Tara Oceans TARA_R100001132 (sample SAMEA2621247) | marine metagenome | biome: marine biome (ENVO:00000447); feature: mesopelagic zone (ENVO:00000213); material: "saline water (ENVO:00002010), including plankton (ENVO:xxxxxxxx)" | depth 800 m | reverse complement strand
CGGCCTGCATGGGCGATACGGTCAGACTGGCGGCCCGCACAGGAGCACCCGCCAGCGCCAGTACAAAATTGGTCCCCACCGTCCGCATCAAAGTACTTTTGCCGGACATGTTGGAACCGCTGATCATCAGCAGACGCTGCTCTGTATTCAGGGTCACGTCGTTGCGTACCACCTGTTCGAGGGGAATCAGCGGATGTCCCAGCGCAACGCCTTCAAACCGCGGTCCATTCGCAGGATCTGCGATCTCCGGAAAGGGATCTTCAGGATGTTCGTAAGCATAACCGGCCAGGGAGCAGAGTGCCTCGAATTCGCCGACCGCTGCCAGCCATTCAGGACAGTGCGGCCCGACCCGTTGCCGCCAGCGCTCGATGGCGAACATGTAATGAAAGGGAATCCCCAGCAGGATCGTCAACGGAGCCGAAAACTGATTACGAAAACAGTTATTCAATCCCTGGATATTCCGCCGGAGCTGGGCAATACTCCGCGACGGCGGGACGCCATCGGTCTGGAGGGCCGTGACAATTGTTGTCAAATGCGGTGAATGAAACTCCCGCTGTTCAATCAACGAGAGGACATCCGCAAGCACCGACAGCCCGTCACGAACTTCGTCGGTCTGGTTCAACAGTTCGCGAATGCGTGAGCCAATGCAGAATAACAGGCAGACCTGAATAATGATCGCAATGCAGATCGGAGCAATGCCCGAGTACGACAGCAGCCAGCTGATGACAGCCAGTGCGGCAAACACGCCGGTAACCATTGAGGCCCATTTCAGGCCGGCAGGAATCTGAATGAGGGGCTGTCGGACCCAGTCTGACAGATGAGTCTGTTCGATGTCGCCGTGTTGTTCTGCCTCCAGCAGTTCGAGTGTTTCGCGAAAATCGAGTTCGTTTCGCAGTTCCTCGACCGACTGTTGGCGGGCCCTGATTTCCTCGGCCTGTGCAGGCGATAATAACCAGCGGGCCAGTGTCTCTTCGCCCAGTTTCGTGCGTGCCGAGCAGATCAGTTGAAACAGGGAGCCCCGTCCCAGCAGATCCAGGTCGCCAGCGTACATGTGCTGCGGATCGTAATATTCCTCTCCCGCAGGTCGGACATCGATCCACCGGTGATTCAAACGGTCCAGCGCAGTGCGGTAATAGGTTTCCGCCTGTCGTGCCCGTTTCAGTCGACGGATACAGCGGGCATGTAAAATAATCAGGAATACGAATGCCAGGATCGGGGCGGCAATCCATTTCAGGCTGAGTGCCCCCCAGACCGTCGCTGCCAGCAGAACAGCGATCCCGGCAATAAATACCAGGCCTCTCAAGGTGGAATAGCGGTCGCTTAGTCTGACCAGTGCCTGTACCTTGCCCGATCGGTCTTCAAGCCGCCGTTCATACTCGATTCGGGGAGTCTGTTGGGTTGGGGAAGGTTGCATCGAACTGGTAAACTATCGAGAACTCTGACTGGTTAAAGCTCACTTCTAACCTATTGAGAGACGCAATACCAGCGTAAACAGAGGCGAATTCTGATTTGCAATAGGTCTGAAATCCGGGTAAAACAGGACTTCCATTCCCGTTCCCACAGGAGACCTCTCGCATGGATCCGATCCCCGTTATCGACACGCATCAGCACCTCTGGGATTTAGACCTGTTCCAGCTTCCCTGGCTCGATTTGCCCGGCATGGACGTCCTGCGAAACAGCTTCCGCATGGCCGATTACCGGGAAGCGACCCGCAATTGTCCTGTGGTGAAGTCGGTGTATATGGAAGTGAATGTACACCCAGGTTTACAGCGGCAGGAAGCACAATACGTGCTGGCATTATGTGAGGCGGACGATAATCCGATGTCTGGTGCCGTCATCGGTGGCTGTCCCGGCGAAAGCAGCTTCGCCGGCTATCTGAAAGAGTTTACCGGCAATCCGTTCATGAAGGGAGTCAGAACGATCCTGCACGATCCCGATCGTCCGCGGGGCATGTGTCTCACGCCGCAATTCAAAGAAAATATCCGGCTGCTGGGAGACCTGGGCTTGAGCTTTGATCTGTGTATGCGACCGGCCGAGATTCAGGACGCCGTCGAGCTGGTCGACGCCTGCCCGGAGACACGCTTCATCATCGATCATTGCGGCAACATGAGCGTGCAGCCCGATCAGCAACAGGACCGCCCGGACTGGGAAACGGGGATGCGGCGGATGGCTGAATCCGATCGCGTGTTCTGCAAGATATCGGGAATCATCGCGACCGCCACCAGGGGAGCCTGGCAGCCTGCAGACTTAAAACAGAACATCGACTTCTGCCTGGATACGTTCGGAGAAGACCGCGTCTTCTTCGGCGGCGACTGGCCCGTCTGCACGCTGACGGCAGACTTCGAAAGCTGGTATCAGGCACTCCTGTGGATTGTGCAGGATCGCGGAGAGACGTTTCAACGAAAACTGTTTCACGACAACGCGGCAGCGTTTTATCATTTAGCATGACAATCTTCGACTTTTTAAGCCCACGTGGAGAACACAATGAGCATTACTCTTAAGCTCCCCAAAGTCTTTAAGTCGAAGATCGAGGGACATGATGTTGAATCAAAGACACTTGCTGTATTAAGTACCGCTTCGCAGATTATCGGTGACCCGACTATAGGTCTGACATTCTTTCCAGAATTTACAGACCACGCTACACCACACTTTCAACGAGTTCTAAATAGTTCAGCATCAATCCTGAATAATGATGCATTAGATAAAATGACTCCTGAAGATGTGTACGTTCTAACTGCTGCCGTATTACTACATGATATCGCCATGCATCTGAATGAAGATGGTTTCATTCAGATTGTGAAAGGTGGATGGTGTACTTCTACAGAATGGCCAGCACTTTGGACAGAATTCGTAATGGATGCTGAAAAATGGAATGCTAAGAAGTTGGATGATGTGCTTGGTAATAAAGTCAACCCAGTATCAAATATTAGTCTACAGAGTGTTGTTCAGCAGCCTATTCCTCTCGATTCATCAGACACTTGGACAAAGCAACAACGAAAGCTAATTGGTGAATTCATTCGAAAACATCATGCACTGCTTGCACAAGAGTTTGCCCTATTTGGTTTTCCCGGTAAAGATAGACCGATTAGGCTAATACAAAATGGTTGTAAACATGATTATTTAGTTGGGTTCATCGCTCGTAGTCATCACCTCAGTTTAAGGGATACATTTTCGACACTTGAGGAGAAATACCATGGCAAAATTAGGTGCCTTGATACGCACCCCGTCTTACTGATGGCAGCTCTTAGAATAGCTGATTATCTTGACGTGGAAAGTGAGCGCGCACCTTCAATGTCACTCTCTCTTCGTTCAATCCATAACCCAATCTCGAAAAAAGAATGGTGTGCCCATCAAGCAATTGATGATTTGAGAATTGATGAAAAAGATTCTGAAGCACTATTTGTTTTAGCAAATCCCAAAGATCTCGGAACATATCTAAGGTTGCACGAACTATTTACTGACATTCAGAAAGAACTCGATTTGACATGGGCTGTCTTAGGAGAAATTTTTAGTTTACAGCCTGATTTGAAATCAGTAGGGCTTACAATACGTCGTCTGAAAAGTAATTTTGATAACGAATCTTCGCTGCGAAATTCTTTAATATTCATTCCAAAAAAGTTCCAATTCCATACAGCTGGTGCCAAGCTGATGAACAAATTGGTAGGGCCTTTATACGAAGATCAAATTGAAGTTGGAATACGTGAGCTAATCCAAAACTCTATAGATGCCACTCAAGAATTACATAAGCTAACTGATGAACCGCTACTTCCAATTCGAGCTGGTATAAAAGCCGATAGTAAGGAATTTATTTTTGAGATAGAAGATTTTGGTATCGGAATGAATGAAGACGTGCTCCAAAATTATTTTCTTTGTGCTGGTGCATCTTTCCGTGATTCCGAAACTTGGAAAAGGAACTTCGAGATCAAAAATACCCCAAATATTGCACGATCAGGTCGATTCGGTATTGGTGTTTTAGCAGGCTTCTTACTTGGAGAACGAATCACAGTAACAACCAGGCACTATCAAACTCCAGAAGATCAGGCGCTCACCTTTTCTGCGTCAATTGATGATGAGTTTATAGAATACAGAAAGATAAAGCGACAAAATGTAGGCACAAAAATAACAATTAGTATCTCTGAAGAAATCTACAAGAGACTAGCTCAGGACAATGGGTTAGAATGGGATTGGTATAGATGGAACTCTCCACAGATCGAGCGATATATCGACACAAACTCCTCGCTGGCCAAAGTGACTCCAGTGCCAATGCCAGGGGAAGAACTTCCCGATGACTGGCATCAAATCGAGAGTCAGGAGTTTGGACAAATATTTTGGACTCATGGAAAAGGTGCAGCAGTTGTATGTAATGGAATAACGATCGGTAGATGCGCATCATCAAGAGGATACAACCGAAATTTAACATGGGAAAATAGACCAAATAGAATTGATCTTTCGACACCTGTCTCGCGTCCCAATGTGGCGGTGGTTGATCGTAACGGCGTGTTTCCACTTTCACTGCAGCGATTTAATACAATCGAACATGCAATTCCATTTCGAGACGAATTATTAGCTGATGTAACTCGAGATTTCATTGCATTCTGTCTTGTATTTGCACCAGAACAATTGCCAGGAAGTCACAATCGGTTTTCAAAATATTCCTTTTTGAACTATCCAGGTGAATCGGAAGGACCTCTTATTTCGTTTAATCCATCCGGGCATTGGTTTTATTCCTCGTATGGCACTGGTGTGCAGCATGTGACGAGCTTACGCAATCTTGCTCCTTCAAAAGTAACACTTATTATTTCGCTCGATAAAAATCTGCCACTGCCGGAAATTTCTTTTCGACCAGATCACTTCTACTTTTTTGGGGCTACATCTTTAGATATTATACCTATGAAAACTATTCCAATGGTTCTTGCACATTCACTTGGATTCAATATTAAGAATCTCGGCCCCCACCCTCAATTCTTCACAAAGAGTGAAAATGCAAGCGTGTTCCTCAAGACTAATCTTGCTCAATACTGTTCTCAGTATATTGATGGGCAAATTGACCTAACAAGTGTGAATCTCCATTCTATTGGAGGTGCAGAAATTGATATCCTTCACAAATCTGAAGAAGCACCTCCGATGATTGAGAATCTGTCACCACAAGTGTGTGAAGGCGTCCGTCAAGGCAACTACATCGCCGCTGAAATCAGTAACCCAAGTGTAGAATATTCGGCAAATCCAATTTTTGATGAAATTTGGTCATCGTACATGGAAGACGAAATCATTCCATACAAACAATCAGATCGTTCAAATAAGTTCGTGAAGGCATTTAAAGAGCTTGATGAATACATAACAAAATGGAAATCGCTTCAATCACGCGGCATCCCATACATTAGTGAAGTATTCCGTACCAAGGGCCCAAATGGGGAAAATCTTCAAATGTGATTCTTCTAGATTAGGTCGAATGGCTATTCATTTACTGAGCCAGTGGTTTGCAAAGCTAATTCAACTCTTACTCGCAATGCACTGCTAAAAGTATATTCGACTTTAAGGTGGGCTTTTCAAGCTCCGACTGTGATTAGATCCGAAAGCTGATTCCATACCAGGGAGGCAGGAACATGAGACGAATGATTTTCGCGGGCCTGATCTTGATGATATTGCCCCACACCGCTGAATCAGAAGAGATCAATGCAGCAGCGAGCACCGCGCTGGTGAACCTGAATCGTGAGTTCATCAATGCGCATGCGGTCGCCAGGAAGTTAGACCTCGCCTCTGGCGGGCCGATCATTCTGCTTGAGGATGGAAAGCTCGTTCTGGTCCGCAATGGGTCGGAAACGACTTCGGAAATGCTTCTTCCACGGTACGATACGGTAAAAGTCTTTGCGCATATGCCGGTAGCGATCTATCTTATGCTCGGCCCACCCGTTGCCGGCCAGCTCGACACGCAGCGTCTGCAACAACTGGCTGACTATCATAGGCAGATCGACCGCGTTGAGAAACAGATCGAGCACATGGCGCTGGAAGCAACAAGCCTCAAACGGCAGCAACAGCTTCTGGCTGATTCCAGGCAGTTCCTGGAAAAGGTGATTCAACGGCAGGAGTTCAGCACTGAAGAGTTGCATGCTTTCACGCGCAGTATGCTGCCGATGATTCAAGCGAATATTGCCGAAGCAGCGTCGAGTCAACTCGATACCATGCATGAGCAGGTCATGGCCTGGAAAAAAGAATTGACGCCGGAAGAATGGCAGAAACTGCGCGTCTCGGTGAAAGGCGCTGTGCTGGCCCGCGATGACAATCTGGCAATGCAGTACTTTGAGCGTCTATTGAATCTTGAGGGGCCTGGCATGCGGCTCATTTACATGGAACGCTATGTTCCTCCCACACCGATGCTGAGTTTACTGGCCACTCGCTCTGTCGATCGCGGAATCAGCATCGCCTTTTTCGACAATCCAGACCGGATGTTCCGCGACGTACTGGCAGACGCCGCGAATGCACACATCAAGACAATGAAATTCGATTAGACTGTATCCCCTTTTTGATTTCGATGCTCGTTCGGGCTGAAAACTTCGAAGTCTTCCTGCTCGACCATGTCCAGGCTGGGGCTCGATTCGTCTTTCGCATCTTTCGGGCGGTAATAGATTTTAATCGGGATCTCTTTAAACGGGAGTGCTTCCCGCAGTACGCCGCTCAGGTAACGCTTCCAGGAGTCGGTAAACAGTTTCTGGTCGTTACATTTCAAGACGATTGTGGGCGGCTCGGTGGCCACCTGTGTTGCGTAGTAAATTTTGGGACGGTGGTTTTTGGAGTAGGGGGGCTGATTGTTCTGGATGGCTGCCCGGACGATCTTATTCAGGCGACCGGTCGAGACACGAATCCGTGACTGTTTGTAAATCGTCTGTGCCAGGTTGATCACCTGCTTGATGTTGCGGGAGTCCTTCGCGGTTACAAACGCCACGGGGGCGTGCCGCATGGTACGGAACTGGGACGTCAGATATTCATCCCATTTTTCCGAGGTCATTTTCTTTTCGCGGCCCAGGTCCCATTTATTAATCACGAAGATACAGGGTTTATGGTTTTCTTCAATCTCGGCGACCAGCTGTTTGTCGACTTTGGAAACGGTCTCCTGCGAATCAAAAAACATCAGCACCACATTGGCGCGACGGATGCTGCGTTTCGCCCGGGTTAAGCCGTAAAATTCAATGTCGTTCGCCAGGCTTTTCCGTTTTCGTACGCCCGGGGTATCAATGGCCAGAAATGATTTGTCGTCGAATTCAAACCGGATATCGACGCTGTCGCGGGTCGTGCCGGCGACTTCACTCACGATCATCCGCTCCGACTCAGCCAGCGCATTGATGAAGGTACTTTTGCCGACATTCCGCCGACCGACAATGGCAATTTTCAGTTCGGGATCCGCCGACAGCGAATCCCCCTCCGACTCTTCCAGCTCTTCTGCCGGGGGGAGCTGATCCATGATCTCATCGAGTAATTCATTCCGGTTCCGGTTCCCTTTGACACTCGTCAGCACAACGGGGGAATTCGTCAGGTGATAGAACTGCGCTGCTTCGTCATCGGTTTTGGTGGAATCGCATTTGTTGATACACAGGATTTTGGGTTTCTCAATCAACCGTAATCGCGTGGCGACTTCTTCATCCAGGTGTGCCACCCCCAGGGAACCATCAACGACAAACAGGATCAGGTCGGCTTCATCAATGCCTACCTGGATCTGGCGTTCAATGTCTTCTGAGAGATCGTCACTGTCGGTAATGCCGATTCCGCCGGTATCCACCAGTTCAAAATAGCGATCTTTTTCATGAACGAGATACGTCACGCGATCGCGGGTGACACCAGCGGTCGGGTCGACGATCGCCACACGGTGGCCGGCAAGCCAGTTGAAAATGGAACTTTTGCCAACATTGGGGCGCCCCACGATAGCAATTTTGGGAATGGCCATGGTTTTACGTTTTTCTTTGGAAAGCGTTTTCAGTGTGAATCGAACAGGATTGGGTTGGCTCTCTTGATTTCCAGCCTTGAGACCTGTATCCCTTTAGTCTGCTGGTATCAGAATCTGTTGAGCGCCCGCCGATTCGAAGTATGTATATTCTGCTGGCATTCAGAGCGTGCTGATGCCGGGCGGTTATGAAACAGAACTCGACAGGCCGCCTGCGACGGCTTCTGGCATAGTAAGCGGTTGAGTCATATTTCTTATAGATTATCCAGTTGGGAGACGATTGTTAATCAACTGGCGCTATGCGTTTGGGAAGTTCCGGCTAAATGACGGCATTTGAGCATGAATTGGCGGCCTGGGGGCCCGATTCCCCCTGTTTTCAGGGAACGGATGCTCCAGTCTCCCTGGCTGAGGCCCAGGCGTATTGCCGTAAAATCGCCCTCGGGCATTACGAGAATTTCCCCGTCGTCTCGTGGGCGCTGCCTCGGGAATTGCGTCCGCACTTTTATCACATCTATGCCTTCTGCCGCTGGGCCGACGATCTGGGTGATGAAATCGAAGACGCCGACCAGTCACTCAACCTGCTCGCCTGGTGGCGGTCTCAACTGGTGAAATGCTATCAGAGTATTCAGAATGCCGCGGAAGATGCGCAGCCGTCATCCACGTCCTGTCTGCATCCGGTATTTATTGCGCTGGCTCCCACTATTGTCAAATATGACTTGCCTCAATCCGCCTTCGATGACCTGATCCAGGCGTTCGAGCAGGATCAGCGGATCAGCGAATATCAGACGTTTGCAGAACTGCTTTCGTACTGCCAGAGAAGCGCCAATCCGGTGGGGCGGCTGGTGCTGCACCTGTGCGAGTCGGTTACCGAAGAAACGCTGGCCTGGTCCGATTCGATTTGCACGGGATTGCAGTTGGCCAATTTCTGGCAGGACGTCGCCCGTGATTTCGCCATCGGCCGCATCTATCTTCCCCGGGAAGACTGCGAGCAGTTCGGCTATACCAGAGAGCAGATTGAGCGGAACGAATTCAACGAGTCATTTCAGAAATTGATGGCGTTTGAAGTGCAACGCGCGCGGCAGTACCTGCTGGAGGGAGTGCCTCTGATCGCACAGCTTCCCGGTCGCCTGCAGGTGGACATCGATCTGTTTATCCGGGGAGGCTTGAAGATACTCGATCACATCGAACGGCAGCAGTTCAATGTCTGGAAACAGCGTCCCCAGGTAACCCGTTTCGAGTTTGGTATAATGCTCTGCCAGAGTCTGATGCGGCGTATCACGGGCAGGAATCGTTGATTTGCCAGGCCATCAGCAGGTTGTATGAGGAAACAGACTGCATGAAACTCTGATGAAGAATCGCGTAATCTGATGTTTTGCCCTCTTTCAAGCTGGTCTCTTTTTGCAAGATGAGGGGGCATTTGAAAGTTTGACGGTCAGCCGGTTCAGAAAAAATTCTTTTACAATATTCCGTGATCTGAAGATTGGATTTGAATGAAATTTGTGTGTAGTTTCTACAAATACAGTGTTTTGCAGAGTCTCGCTAATGATTCTTGACATCTTTGGACGATGTCCAACATTTAGTATTGACTACTGAAATATACACACTATATTGGGTGTTACGAGTGAGTGGCTCACACAAAGTGCTAAACAAGTGTTTCGGTGTGGGTCAAGAAAAAGGTGGTTTTACCAGACCTTCTGACAGTGTTGATTTGAATAGTTCCGGGCCGTGCTCTTGTCTCTCTCCAGACTGCACAACATGCCTGCAACCTGCTCATAAAACCTGTCTCTCAGGGGTCTGGTGGATCCTCAGCTCTCACATTCAGATGGTTTTAGAAATCGAATTTCAGATCAGTGAGGGTTTCGTAAGAGCAAACGGAGTTGCCAGTTCATGCACCATGGAAATGTTGCCTGCCTGCTCCCGTCTCTTCATGTTCCCTGTCTTGTCTGTTGTTACATTCCTGGCCTTCTGTCGCGAGCTCGCTCATTGTGGGGCACTGTGCGTGCAACTGCGGTCTCATCACAACGTTTCTCATTGATACACAAGCTGCTGTCGGCATGGACACAGCCGGATTTTTAGCATTCCATTTAAAGGAGGCAATCGAATGATTCGAGCGCAAACAGAATGGGTCGTCACGAAGCGCGGGGGACGGACAGCTCCCTTTGATGCATCGCTGATCGGTCGGGCAATTTCCAACGCTTTCCGCGCGGAACTGAACCTTGCGGATAATCAACCACTCGATGACGAAATCCGGATGGAAATCCCGGAGATGGTCGAGTCGGTCGCCAATGAAATTGCAGCCGCGGCCAGTTCCGACGCCGGGGTTGAAGTTGAAAAAATTCAGGACGTCGTCGAGATGATGCTGATGCGACGCGGGCACTATCGCATTGCCCGCCGCTACATCGTCTATCGGGCAGAACGCGCCAAGCTGCGTGCACTCCGTGGATCGTCTGACCTGGTGGAAGAATCCGAAACCATCAAATCCACAACGCCCCGGTTTCATGTGATTCTGACAGACGGGACCAAGGTTCCCTTTGATGAAGCCCGCATTCTGGCACGACTTTCCGATGCCTGTCGCGGACTGGAAGGCGACTGTTCCGCGGAAGCACTGCTGGAAGAAGTCATGCGTTCGATCTTCGATGGTATTTCTGTCGAAGAACTGTACCGTGCGATGATTCTGGCGGCCCGTACCCGGATTGAACGTGATCCTGCCTACGATACGGTTGCTTCACGACTGATGCTGAAAATTATCTATAACGACGCCCTGGGAAATGCACCCTCGGACGTTAATGAATTGAATCAGCTGTATGTCGATCGTTTTCCCAAGTTCCTGGAAGACGGCATTGCCGCCAAACGACTGACAGCCGATCTGCATAAGTTCGATCTGAGCCGCATCGCCCTGGCACTCGAACCCAAACGGGACCACCTGTTCCAGTACCTGGGTCTGCAGGCCATCTTCGATCGTTACCTGCTGCACATTGGTGGCCGACGCATTGAAACACCCCAGTATTTCTGGATGCGGGTCTCCATGGGACTGGCGATTCAGGAAGAAGGGGATGCCACCGGCCGGGCGATTGAGTTCTACAACATCCTCTCCTCGTTCCGATTTACATCGGCAACGCCGACGCTGTTTAACTCAGCCACACTGCATCCGCAGTTGAGCTCCTGTTACCTGTCGACGGTGAACGACGATCTGGATCACATCTTCAAGTGTGTTGCCGACAATGCCAAGCTCTCCAAATGGGCCGGCGGACTGGGGAACGACTGGACACAGATCCGGGCGACCAACTCTCACATCAGTGGTACCAATGGCCAGAGCCAGGGCGTGATTCCGTTCCTGAAAGTGGTCAACGATACCGCGGTTGCCGTGAACCAGGGCGGAAAACGCAAAGGCGCTGTCTGTTCCTACCTCGAAACGTGGCACATGGATATCGAAGAGTTCCTCGACCTGCGTAAAAACACAGGCGATGATCGACGTCGTACCCATGACATGCACACTGCCAACTGGATTCCCGACCTGTTTATGCGTCGCGTCCGCGAAGATGGTGAATGGACTTTATTCAGCCCGAATGATGTGCCTGATCTGCACGATCTGTATGGTCATGATTTCGAAAAACGCTACGCCGAATACGAACGCATGACAGAGACCGGCGAAATCAAACTGTTCCGCCGTATTTCTGCTGTCGAGTTGTGGCGTAAAATGCTGACACGTCTGTTCGAAACCGGACATCCCTGGATTACCTGGAAGGATGCGTCCAACCTGCGTTCTCCCCAGGATCATGTCGGCGTTGTGCACAGCAGTAACCTCTGTACCGAAATCCTGCTCAACACCTCGCGGGATGAGACGGCGGTCTGCAACCTGGGTTCAGTGAACCTCAAGCTGCACATTGTCGATGGTCAGCTTGACCTGGGCATGCTGGAAGAAACCGTTCGGACTGCAATGCGGATGCTGGATAACGTGATTGACATCAATTACTACCCCACTCCCGAAGCACGCAACTCGAATACCAAGCATCGCCCCGTCGGTCTGGGAATCATGGGTTTCCAGGATGCCTTGCTGGCCCAGGGCATCAGCTATGCCAGCATGCAGGCCGTTGAGTTTGCCGATGCCAGCATGGAAGCCATTTCCTACTTCGCGATCCTGGCTTCTTCGGAACTGGCCGGCGAGCGGGGACGTTATGGTTCTTACACCGGTTCCAAGTGGGATCGGGGTCTGTTACCCATCGACACGCTGGACCTGTATGAAAAAGAACGGGGTATTCCGGTCGAAGTCGATCGCCAGACCCGCCTGGACTGGCAGGTCGTTCGCGATTCCATCGCTGCCAACGGCATGCGTAACAGTAACGTGATGGCGATTGCTCCAACGGCGACGATCTCCACGATCATCGGTGTTTCTCAATCGATTGAGCCTTCCTACAAACATCTGTATGTGAAGAGTAATCTTTCCGGCGAGTTCACCCAGGTCAATCGCCAGCTGGTGGACGACCTGAAAGCCGTCGATCTGTGGGATGCGGACATGCTGGAAGCCCTCAAGTATTATGACGGTTCGGTTCAGGAAATTGAGCGGATCCCCGATGTACTGAAGGCCCGTTACCTGACGGCGTTTGAAGTCGAACCCAAGTGGACCATTGAGTGTGCCGCCCATCGCCAGAAATGGATCGATATGGGACAGTCACTCAACCTCTACCTGGAAGAACCCTCCGGCAAAAAACTGCATGAGATGTATATGCTGGCCTGGGAACGCGGGTTGAAGACCACTTACTATCTGCGAACACTGGCAGCCACCCAGGTTGAGAAGTCAACCGTGGACGTCAACAAGTTTGGCATTCAGCCCCGCTGGATGAAAAACGCCAGTGCTTCAGGGGATATTCAGGTCGACCGGGAGCCCGCCGCCACGATGGTGACGCCCGGCGAAAGCTGTAACCTGGACGGTGATTGCGAGGCCTGCCAGTAATCACAGTCTTTTCATCCCCGCTCTCAAACGTGTTCAGTCTTATTCAATAAATGGATTTCAAAAAGGTGTTATGATGACAATCCTTAATGCAAATACAAATTCCAATACATCGGTCACTCCAGTGGGGGATACTCCCACAGGCCGTTTCAAAGCAGATAAAAAACGCCTGATTAACTGCTCTCAGGTCGACGTCAACCAGCTGATGCCTTTAAAGTATCACTGGGCCTGGGAACATTACCTGAATGGTTGTGCCAACCACTGGATGCCCACCGAAGTCGGCATGACCAAGGACATTGAAACCTGGCGTTCCAGCAAACTCAGCGATGGCGAACGTTTCGTGATCATGCGGAATCTGGGCTTCTTTGCGACTGCAGAGAGCCTGGTGGCCAACAACATCGTGCTGGCCATCTTCAAGCATGTGACCAATGCGGAATGCCGTCAGTACCTGTTGCGTCAGGCCTTTGAAGAAGCCGTGCATTCGCACACCTTCCTGTACATCGTCGAAAGCCTCGGGCTCAATGAGTCGGAAGTCTTCAACATGTATCACGAAGTTCCCGCGATTGCGAAAAAAGATCAGCTGGAAATGGAGCTGACCTCGGAAATTCTCGATCACGATTTCACAACCGATACCTTCGAAGGGGCCCAGGCCTTCCTGAAAAATCTGATCGGTTACTACCTGATCATGGAAGGACTCTTCTTCTACACCGGTTTCGTGATGGTGCTTTCGTTCCATCGTCGTAACATGATGACCGGCATCGGCGAACAGTTTCAGTACATCCTGCGGGATGAAACCATTCACCTGAACTTCGGCATCGACCTGATCAACGGCATCAAGCAGGAAAACCCGGGTCTCTGGACTCCCGAGTTCCAGCAGTCGATTATCGACCGCATCAAGTATGCCGCCGAGCTGGAAATCGAGTACGCCAAAGACTGCCTGCCGACCGGCATCCTCGGTCTGAACGGCGACCTGTTCCGCGAATACGTGCAGCACATCGCTGACCGTCGCCTGGAACGCATTGGCCTGCCCCCCCAGTACGGTTCTTCGAATCCGTTCCCCTGGATGAGCGAAACGATGGACCTCTCGAAGGAAAAGAACTTCTTCGAAACCCGCGTGACCGAATACCAGAGCTCCGGTTCATTAAACTGGGACTGATCCGTCCGCAACAAAAAAACAAGGCACCCTCGCAGGGACCACCAGCCGGTGGTCCCTTTTTTCGTGCGCGGTGTGATATGTGATACAAAAATGAACTTTAAATGATCGTAAATGTCTCTCGGAGAGGAACACGGTAAACTGATCGTGTGGGTAGATATGGAAGCAGTTTTGCAATAGTTAGTTAGGCCTGGTATCTCGGATACGAGCACTGTTTAACCAGGCTTGCAGAATTGATGTGACTGCTTTCTGCTTTCAAAGGTAACATGATGGTGAAAGTCAAATTATTGAAAATGATAGACAGTTTAAATGATGCCCTTATTAAAGAGTACTCCTTCGATGTGGCAACAATTTATGAGGAACTAAACTCTGCTTCTCAAGCAGGGTTGTTAGAGAATGCATGGCGTAAGAAGTTACCGGAATGTCAGATTCAAATGTTTCTCGACGTACGAAGAAATGAAATCGAATCGAAATGGAATCAAAAGTATGAGCAATTAAGACGAATTTTAGACTATGGTGGTATTCTTGAATATGAAGAGATGATGCTTGTCCTGTCACTCCGGTCGGGTCTTGAATTATGCAAAAACTATCTGTCTTTTGAGATTAGTGAAAAACTGCGAGTACTTGATCGAGGATTGAAAGAAACCATTGAAAACAATCTTAGCGTGCAAGCTGATTGCGCAGTTCAAATTAAAAGTTCATTTCTTCCTTTCTTGGAATCTCATTGGTGGTGGCGAAAAACGTAAACGGCGCTCATGTTTCCCATAGCTTGCTGGTTATAAAGCAGAGAAGCCCTGTTTCAATAGACGACAGGGCGAGAGTGAAGGAAAAAAATCATCAGGAACTCATCTTCAGATTCGCGTGTCATCAAGTCAGGTTTCGTCATCTCAACCAATGACTGTTTTGACTGATTTTCAAGTTGACGCAATCGGGGGCGGCTGTTAAGCTCTGACTCTGGAATTGAGAAGACGCCTTGATTGCGGCTTTTCTTCCAGCGTCCTTTTGGTTTTCACAGGAAAACAGGTATGACCCTTTATATGCAGCGTGTGCACTGGTGTGACCGGCTGTATGTCTCGCCCGAATACAGACGGGTTGGAGACGCCGACGAGTCTGACATGCCCTTGGTCTGAAACGGACACTGCCGTTGCGCGCCTGCTGTGATGCAGGCGTCTTTCACTGCGTAAGAACTCTGAGAGTCCCTCTGCGCAGATATCAGGTCTGCTGCGTTCTTTGATTGGAAGAACGTCTCTGCCTGCGCGCAGCCAGCCGCGATCTATCTCGACGCCGTGTCCTGTTTCGGACCATTAAACTCATCGACCCACTCATCGTTTTTTAATACGGTTTGTGAACACACTCCCGGTCTGCGCACTGTCTGCGTCTGATTTGCGGAATACTTCACAGACACGATAACGCTACCGGTGCGCACACTCTATAGAAGGTGCGCAACACAAACTGTTTCACCATCCTATTCATTTGAAAATAAAAGGAGCCTGTGAATGGCTATTGCTACGAATCTTGGATTCCCCCGTATCGGCGCCCACCGTGAGCTGAAACGAGCCGTCGAAAAATTCTGGACTGAAAAAATCAGCGCAGCAGAACTGCAGCAGATCGGTCGCGACCTGTGTGCAACACACTGGAAACTGCAACAGGCGGCAGGAATCGAACAGATTCCGTCGAATGATTTCTCGCTGTATGATCAGGTGCTGGATACGACAGCCATGGTCGGTGCGATCCCGGCCCGTTTTCAATGGACGGGCGGAACCGTTGATCTGACAACCTATTTCGCAATGGCGCGAGGCGGAAAAGGGGGCAAGTCGGTCAACGCGACCACTGCCGGTGTCGCCGCGCTGGAGATGACCAAATGGTTTGATACGAACTATCATTACCTCGTTCCCGAGTTCGAACCTGATCAGCGGTTCCAACTGGCGTCGACGAAAGTCATCGACGAATTCCTGGAAGCGAAAGCCCTGGGCATCGATACCCGTCCGGTCATACTGGGCCCGGTCTCTTTTCTGCTGCTGGGGAAATCGGGAACCGCTGACTTCGACCGCTTAATTCTGCTCGAGCACCTGCTGCCCGTGTATGTGG
>TARA_R100001132_G_scaffold11139_1_pt1 | contig 16129 bp, 18 predicted proteins | sample TARA_R100001132 | Tara Oceans TARA_R100001132 (sample SAMEA2621247) | marine metagenome | biome: marine biome (ENVO:00000447); feature: mesopelagic zone (ENVO:00000213); material: "saline water (ENVO:00002010), including plankton (ENVO:xxxxxxxx)" | depth 800 m | reverse complement strand
GGCGGGTCTGGCTGACGGCGGCCGGGGTGACCGGCGTCAATCCGGACAAGGGCCCGCGCTATAACTATTCAAATCTGGTGTTGCAGGCAGCCATGGCGGGTGAAGGCATCGCATTGGGCCGCAGCGCGATTGCCCATGACGCGCTGGAACAAGGCCTGCTGGTCAAGCCCTTCGATTTCTCCATCCCCAGCGACTATGCCTATTGGGTCGTCTGCCCAAAAGACCGCGCCGACCACCCCAAAATCAAGGCCTTCACCGAATGGCTGCTGGAAGAAGCCCGATTGGATTAGAATTCACAACAGTTAGAGGTCCGACGAATGGCGTTCGCGAACTCAAGAGCTTTTCTTGGTTTCGTTAGTCAAAGTTACTTTGACTTTATTGAGTGTGATTCAATTGCAACAAAAAATATTCATATATGTTACCCAACCAATAATGTTTTAATAATACTCCCTCTTAAGAACTCTATAAAAATTTCCAACTCAGCTCGATCAACATATTGATCGGAATCGACTTTTAAAAAAAGATTATCACAATCAATAGAACAAAAATTTTAAACACCCACATCATAGTGAGAAAGCCCACAACATATTGTGTTATAAATGTTTATTGAGATGTATTTTGTTATATGGTTTACTAATGTTGCGACAAATAGATTGTCCAAAAAATTGCCCCGCCTGCGCGAACAGACGGGGCAACAAGCTAGTTGGAAAGATCGTCTCTTGTGGAGTACAGACGTGGGCTACGGTTTTGGATATCCGTACCCGCTCTCTTCAACTATTTTGAATATTAGCACTCATCCTGTTTCTCGCAAATGGCATTTTGCGAAATGTTTACCTTTCCCTTGTTATAAACAGGTTTATCCCCATTTTTTATCTAATTGTTCTCTAAAACGTATGGACCAAATACGATTCCACGGTTACGACAGCCAAGAAGCACGAATCATTGGTTAATTTTGAGAAATGATATGACGAACCTGAAACCCCGCGACCGTATTCTTGTGGCTTTGGATACGCCAGATGGTGCGCGGGCGGGGGACCTGTCCCGGGCGTTGGGGGGATATGTTGGGGGTATCAAGCTGGGGCTGGAATTCTTCAATGCCAATGGGCCGCAGGGGGTTCGCGACGTTGCACAGGCTGCGTCCGAAGGCGCGCCGCCACCGCTGTTCCTGGATCTGAAATTTCACGATATCCCCAATACGGTGGCTGGCGCCGTGCGGTCGGTCATGCCCTTAGCACCTGCCATCCTGAATGTTCATGCGGCAGGCGGTTTGGTGATGATGACCACAGCGCTTGAGGCTGCAACAGAAGAGGCCGCGCATTTGGGCATTGCCCGCCCGATGTTGATCGCGGTCACGGTTTTAACCAGCCTGGACGATGATGACCTGGCAGCGGTGGGCCAGGCAACACCAGCGCGCGATCAGGTTTTGCGCCTGGCCGCCCTGACCCAGAAGGCGGGATTGGACGGGGTTGTCTGTTCGTCCAAGGAAATCGCAGCCATCCGCGCGGAATGCGGCCCCGACTTCAAACTGATCGTGCCCGGCATTCGCCCCGCAGGCGCGGCACTGGGCGATCAGAAGCGCGTCATGACACCAAAGCAGGCGATTGCAGAGGGCGCGGACTATCTGGTCATCGGGCGCCCAATCACCGGGGCCGATGATCCCGCCGCCGCCGCCGCCGCCATTGCTGCAGAGGTGGAGGCCTGACCACGGGCATCTTGTCCCCTGCATCCAGGCCTTCTATATACGGTGCCTATGACAATTGACGCAAAAATCTGCGGGATTACCGATCCCATCGCGATGGAGGCCGCCGTTCGATATGGCGCGTCTATGGTTGGGCTTGTGTTTTTTCCGCCCAGCCCGCGCGCCCTGTCCCCGGAAGAGGCGGCGATGCTGCTGCGGCCTGTTCCAGGCCATGTGACCAGCGTTGGATTATTCGTGGATCCCGATGACAGCCTGATCGATCGGGTTCTGGCACAGGTGCCGCTGGATGTGATTCAATTGCATGGCAATGAGCCACTGGATCGTTGCGCCGGATTGCGGGAGCGCACCGGGAAACAGATCTTTAAAGCCATCAAAGTGCGGGACGCAGAAGACCTGGTCAGCGCCAGCCAGTATGCGAAGGTCTGTGACCGCCTGTTATTCGATGCGAAGCCGCCGGAGAATGCGACGCGCCCTGGCGGCAATGCGGAAGTATTCGATTGGACGGTTCTGGAAGGGCATCGCTGGTCCGTGCCGTGGTTGCTGGCCGGTGGCCTGACCCCGAACAATGTGAAAAATGCCATCCGCGTGACGGGCTGTCCGGGCGTGGATGCGTCTTCGGGAATCGAATCCGCCCCAGGCAAGAAGGACCCAGCCAAAATTCAGGCCTTCCTGAAGGCCGTTGCCGAGGCTTAACCCAGCGCCACAAAAATTCTCTACCCTTTGATCTGGATCAAAGTCTGCTGTGCGGTGGTGCCCTATTGTCCGGTCAACGTCCTTCGGGGCGCGGTAGTGTCAGGCCGGGCTGCAATCCTGCCTGTCCTTCTATCCCATCCAAACTTGCAACCCTGTTCTGCCAGAGTCTTATCAAGCTTCCCACGGCGGAACGGGGTTGAATTTTTCCACCAGAAAATCAACGAAGGCCCGGACCTTTGGCGACAGGTGACGGCGCGTCGGATAGACCGCGTTGATCGGCACTTCGATATCCCTATAGAACGGGCGCAGGATCCGCACCAGCTTGCCTTCCTGCACCTCTGGCGCGACAAGAAATTCTGCCAGGCGCGCAATGCCCAGCCCGGCCAGGACCATTTCATGGATCGTTTCGCCATTATTGGCCGTGAAATTGCCTTCGGCCTTTACCGGATAATCACTACCGTCTTTCAGCTTGAACACCCATTCATTCAGATGAATCGCTGTGGAAAACGCCAGCCGATTGTGATTGATCAGCTCCATGGGTTCCTTGGGTTCGCCATGCTGGGCCAGATAGCCGGGGGAGCAGCAGATCGCACGCCGACTGACCGCCAATTGCCGCGCCACCATCGAGGAATCCTGCAATTTGCCGAAACGGATGGCGATGTCCTGGCCTTCTTCCACCAGATCCGACAGCGCATCGGTTAGGGTCATTTCCACATTCACATCGGGATAGCGGCTCAGAAACTCCGGAATTAACGGACTGATCTGATGCTTCCCAAAAGCAACGCCGCAATTGACCCGCAATGTGCCACGCGGCGTCGAATGGCGCTGGCTGACAGACAGTTCCGCCTCTTCCATATCCATCAGAATGCGGGTGCAGCGCTGATAAAAGGCATCCCCCTCTTCCGTGGCGGAAAGTTGCCGCGTGGTTCGGTTCAACAGCCGCACACCCAGACGATCTTCCAATCGCCCGATCTGTTTGCTGACGGCAGACGGGGTCAGTTTCAGCGCCCGCGCGGCACTGGAAAAGCTGCCCTCTTCCACAACCTTGGTGAAGACCGCCATTTCTCCGGCTCTATCCATTCTCTTTTCCACTTCCGACCCTGTTATAGTCTTTTGGTCATCTATCGCGAGAGTTTACGCGATATTTATTCCTGATGCGCACAGATCATTGGATCATTCTCACGATTATTATGCAATGACGCAATTGCTAAGTATATGCCAACGAAAACGCGAGTCGCCCAAGAATTCCAGGATGGATCCTGACCGGCTCGCCCAAGGAGCATGATCATGACTGCAGACGACCCAAACACGCACACAGACTATCCGGGTTCCGCTGGATTTCCGACAGAGGCTGAGGTGAAGCAGGCGCTGAACCGCGCCGCCATTGCCCGAAATGAGGCTTTATGGGCTGGTGTTTCTGCGATTTGTCGGTTCTTTGTAAGCGGATTTACCCTGCGGGAAATTGGACGTCCCAGCGCCAGCCCTTGCAGATCTTAGAGGCCCCCTCCGATCGTCCTAACAGATGGGATGGTCCCCCCCTTTCCACCCATCGGACGTCGGCCAGAAAAGCCCCATCTTTCGCGGATGGGGCTTTTTTGTGTACCGCAGATCAGCCTAGAAACTAAACAGAACCTCCTGGCAGCTGTTCCAGCCAACAGCCGGATATCCGCCAGGTTCCGTCTTCCATCTGCTGCAAGGAATAATGTGCCATCCAGGCCGATCCATCGCTGGCAATGATCATCACGTCCTGTTCGACCCGCCCGCCCTGAATTTCATAGTCTTTGAAATCTACAATTTTTGGGCTGATCAGGGCAGGATACCCGGACGTGACCATCTGCATGAAAATGTCAGGATTGGAAAAGCGCTGTTGAATGATCGGCGCGGCATGGGAATAGGCGCTGGTTTTGTCGCCTTGGGCAAAGGCAGACAATTGATCCTGAATGACGCGCTTGACCGTGGCCTGTGCCGGATCACCCTGGGCTCCGGCAGTGGTCGCCCACAGCCCCATCAACAGACCAACCAGAACCCAACGGAACATGTGTTTCATGACCCCAATCTCCCGAACGACACAACAACCCCTCCCATACAGGAGATACGCAGTGCCGCCGCGACAGGATCATCGCACCGATGGTCAGGCCTTATCGAACGTATAGATGCACTTCGTTCTGGGCGGTGTTGCGGGTATCGGCCAACAGGTTAATCCGGCCCGGCTGAACCCCCATATCCGTCAGCGTGCGCAGCACATCTTCCGCATTGCGCCGTGCGGCAGACCCGTTCAGCGCCACCTGGGCGGCATTGCCCCCATTCGGGCTGACCGCCACCAGATCGAACACGGCATCAGGCTTAGCGGTCAGCGCCTGGCTGACGGCGTTATACAACGCCTGCTGATAGGGGACGTTATCGCGATCAAAGCGGATGATTACCAGCGGCTCTGCATTCGGAGAAATGCCCGCACTTGACGAGGCCTGGCTGGCCGCCGCAGCCTCAACCAGCGCAAAGGAGCGGCTGGCGATATTGGTGCCGTACAATTCCCCATTCTTGATGCCCAGCGCCAGGGTCGTCATGTTCTGACGCTCGTTCGAGACATACAGATTATGGCGATTGATTTCCTGGGTCACGCTGGTCAGCATCCGGTCCAGATCGACCAGCGATTGATAGACTGAATCTTCCAGGATGCGCAGGCGGGCGTGATCTTCGTCCACCGCGCCGCTCAGGCCATAGGTTGCCTGAACCGTGCTCAACAGGAATTTGCCGAACGCGGCCTCATCCGAGGCATTGCTGTGCAGTGAGGACAAGGCGGGAATGGTCTGTTCCACCGTCGCCAGAGAGGCCTGTGCCTGGTTCCATTGATCCACCAGAATGGGATTGCCCGGCGTTGTGCCCAATTGCAGACGCGACGTGATATCCGCCTTGGCGGTGTGATAGGCCGTCGCACTGGCCGCGCTGTTGCCACGAATAGCATTCAGTTGGGATTTCAGCTCGGACACATTGGCGGTCAACTGGTTCAGGTCGCGCTCCATCTGCGCGATACGCTCACCCACCGCCGTGGTGCCATTATAGACAGCCGTGCGCTCGGCAGAGACCGTTCCGGTGTCATTCAGGCTCATCGCGGTCGGGGCCGTGCTTTGATTGGTGCCTTGCGCAGCCGAGCCGGTCGGGCTGGCCGCCGTGGTCGGGGTCGAAGAACCGCCAGCCGGGTCTTGCGAGTCCAGTGACGGCCATAGGGAGTCACATCCCGTCAGCATCACGCAGGTCGCGCCGATCAAGCCTAGCATTTTAAAAGAAGTGGTCATGCCCTGCACCGCCCTATCTTTAATCAGGTCGCCGTGACGCCCGAAATCCTCCGAAATCAAAACCCCCGCCAGGGCCCCCGTTATCAGAAGCCCGCTTGCGGTTGCTTTCCACACTTACCGCCAAACGCGCCCGGATTGTAACAGGATATATGTCCGGTTCACCCAACAATCGGTGTCCCCATGATCCCGTAACCCCGCGTTTGTCCGGCACTCCCCCAAAACGTCAACCCGCAGCATTCCGCTACTCTGACCGATCAGACCAATCCGCCTGACCAATCCCGCAAAACGCGCGACCCTCTTTGCCTGGACCCGGTTGCAATAATCAACACCGGAACCCGGACCCTAAAACCGCCGTCAGACGCGCCCCATCAGGGCGGCTGGAACTCTGGCTAAGTGCTTATCCTAAAGGACAAACCGCACCCAGGGCCAGGGCCCAAAGCAATCCGACTGAGCCGATACTACTTTACCCTTTGCGCGGGGACAACCCGCATTCTGATAGACAATAGCGCGAATCCCATTGGACTCACGCGGTTTTTCCCATTCACCGGCGCTCTTGACCGGGACTGTGCCCTCCCTGCAACACAGCCGCGATGCCAGCCAACCCCACGCCCCCCAGATCATCACCAGCACCGCACCCATGCGCCCGATACCACCCGGATTTTACATTTTTGCGAAAATCACCCTTGCCAACCCGTCCCACATCGCCTATCAACCGCGCCGCGTCACCGCACCAGCGGACGCCTGCGCGCCCCTAGCTCAACTGGATAGAGCACCTGACTACGGATCAGGAGGTTGGGAGTTCGAACCTCTCGGGGCGCGCCATTCTTTTCAGGGACTTAGCGAAAAGTTGCTAGGTCCTTTTTCTTTTGCAGGAAGCATATAGGAAGCATATCGAATTTAGAATTTCGCATTTTTAAAGACCATCTTTTGTTCCGAGCTCTAGGTCATGTACCCACAAATGGGATTCCGATAAGAGGGCGAATTTGATTCAAAATTTCTGACAGGGAGGCTGTGATGACGGATTTCGAGTGGTCGGTGATCCGACCGTTGTTGCCGAACAAGCCGTGCCGCGTGTTGAACGGAATACTCTGAATATTGCGCACGGGTGCGCCTTGGCAGGCGGTACCGTTGGAGTTTGGGTCCCGCACGACCTGCTACAACCGTTTCGTTCGGTGGCGCAAAGCGGACGTTTTCGACCGAATACTGGCGGCGGTAACGCAGGCCTATGACGGCGATATCCAGATGATCGACATTACTTCTGTGCGCGTCCATCAACATGCCGCCAACTCAAAAAAAATCACCCGGATCGCTGTATGGGCCGCTCGCACGGCGGCCTGACGACCAAGGTCAATGCCCTGACCGATGCGCTCGGGCGACTGCGGGACATGATCCTGACTCCGGGTCAGACGGGTGATTGCCCTGCCGCCGCGTATCTGATCGGACATCTGAGGCCAGGATCGATCCTGCTTACCGTTAAGGCCTACGAGGCCGACTGGCTGCTAACCGCTGTGGCCGGAGCCGCGCCGAACATCCGTCCATGCGGCATCGATAGTGGAAGGCCTGCTTTAGCAGGAGACTAAACAAAGAGCGCAACAGGATCGATCATTTTTTCAATCACATCAAAGACTTCCGTCGCATCGCTACACGTTACTAAAAGCTTGCTGCGAACTATCTCACCATGCTCAAACCCGCCCCAATCCAAATATGGCTCAGAAGTTAATGAGTCTATGGCCTAGCTGAAAATCTCAGCAATATAAGTGTTTGCTTTAGACGGTCGGCGGATAAGGCGGCTCATAAGTCTAGACGAAGTCGCTTACATGGCCTCCCTTTTCCTTGAAGGACTGTTTTTTCAATTTCTATCTTGAGAAAGCAGTAAGGTCCACAACCTGAATACAGGCGCTGATTTGTACATCTTTGCATTTGGGCCCAACAACACGCTCTTGGATTACATCAACTTTTAAGAAACTGGGGTCGAGAATATCTCTGACGATTGCAATATTCGTCCATCGTTTAAAACTGAGTCTAAGACCCTTTTTCGTAGCTTCGCTCTGAGTTTCTTGCGTTCTGGCGTTTCTGGCGGTGGTATCTCGGTGCAAGCTATTTCTGCGTGTGCGGGATTCTCAAGTAGAGCAGTATCATATACCGCAAAGGCTCGCGCTCCTTCATAATCAATTTCACGAATTCGAGAAACCAAAAGCTCAAATGAACCGCAAACAGATTTGTTGGCGTTCCCCTCAACGAGTTTTTTTGCCCTAAGATCGTAGCTGCTTAGGTCAGTGTGCAGTTTTCTGTCTGTAGATATTCCATTTTTTATTCTTTGATCAATCAAAGTTGGTTCAATCTTCCCATCTGGAGTAATATAGTTTTTTGAAGTGACAACAGAAACCAATATTTCATCATCTTTTATTTGCCCTGGAGAGAACATGCTTACTGAAAAATTTTCGCACTCACAAAGAGAGTGGTTTTTTCCTACCTCTTCCCAGAAGTCAGGTCCAATTTCTTCGCGGCGTTCAAAAAATTTATAGCATTCGCTTCTATGTGCTTCGATAATTCTCTTCCAAAAAATTTGAAAGAGCATCCCAAACACGGCTTTTACCAGTTTCAGCAACGCTATCTCCGTCCTCTTCAATCATTTCGATTTCATCATTATCGTCACCCCAACACAACGAGTGCTTGCCTTCCCCATCGAAGTTTATCTCTGCGTATCCTGACGTACTATGCCAATACAATGCAATTTCGCCATCGGGGCTTGGAGCGGCGCTTCGAGGCTCCTTTCCCACATGGCGGTGTTTAACCTCGTCGATGAAGTTCAAAGAGGCGTAGACAGCAGCTAAAGGTATCTCCTTTGCGCCATCTCCATCCCAATCTGCGGACAAAGAGGCAAACTCACGCACCCTCCCCTCAATGCGCGATACCCAGTCGGTATACTCGTTTGACAGCTGACGCGCCTCAGGCTCGGCAGTTTCGTTAGAATTTGTGCGGCCAAGTCGTCTCAAGTTTGCTCGGTTAAGGGCATGTTCAAACTCTGCAACCTTAGGGGCATATAAGCAACGCCCTACATCCCAAATTCCCTTGTTAAGCTCATTCACCTGTGAACACCACCACCCAGAGAGAGTATCAAATGACATTTTGTCCTGTTTAGTCGAGACATCATTGACTGAAACCAAATCCCAAGAGTTTGCTGTCAACCATCCAGAGCGAGCATCGACAGACATTTCGTCCTGTTTAGTCAGCACATCGCTGACTGACAACAACTGCCACGAGTTTGCCGTAGACGTGCTTTTGATCATTGCATCAGTCCTATATCGTTAGCCATCTGATCATTTACAATTTCTCGGAGCACTTCTTTATCAACATCATGCAAAAAGGAAAAATTCTTTAGGCCACGATACACAATCTCTTTTGGCAATTTAATTTCTTCCTCGCTAGGTTTGTTTATTGGCATGACTTGATGAAAAAGAATGATTGATAAATCTCGTGATTTTTCATTCTCGTTGTCTCTCAAATCAGCGTTGATGCGAGTGAGTATGCGGTAGTCTGCTGGGTCCGAATGCGTATTAAAAAAACCCGTATGAAAGTGAAAATTCTCTTTTCGATCGAAAATATGATCGGGAATATACTTGCTTCCACGCCGTAAAATTTTATCCGCCTCAAATTCCTCGTATTCCCCTTTAGCTCTGAACAAATCAGCATATTCAGAAGCAAATGAAACTATCTCGTTTTCTTCAGGGATTAACGATATAGCCTTTCCAAGATGCTCGCTCACTTGAGGCCAAATTTCCTCCCAGTGCGTATAATTGCCAACAATAAATAAAATCCTGCTTTCCTCAAACCTCAAGCCTAGTTCTATCGAGCCGTCTCTTTTTAGAGCTTCAAAAGATAGACTAATTACTTTTTCTTCATCAAATGACACTCGGCTTGAACCAGGCTGAAGAAGAACTGCATTTCCCTGAGAGCGACGAGGTAAAACTTCTCGCCAGCCATTGGTCTTATCGTCAAGGCGCGCAAAATCTTCTACGGTAAAATCCTTCGCAAATTGGACAATGAACACGACGCGCTCCAAAGCATTTTTGGCGCTTCCTTCTGGTGTGTACTTATTCATAGGTAAGACCACGCTGGATTAGATGTCTAAATTCTTCGAAAATACCAATCGCTCATCAAGAACTTATGTATTTACACGATGGACTGCAATGCCCGAATGCATCGAGTTTCTGAGATCAAGGGCATCATGCACCTCACATTTTTCAAAACAGCTCTGTTGCAAAGCCTTGAGTGAATGGAAATCTAGGTTAATCTCGAAAGTTATTCTCAAATATGTATACCCTAACAGGCTGCCTCACTTGATGTAGCTTGCAACTCCATTGGTGTCATTAAATGTAAAAGTTTGGTTCAAATTTCGTGGTCTGGACCCTACTAAGACACTTGGGCTAGCAGTTTGAACTTTAAGCTATACAACGTATGGGTAAACCAGGATCATTTGTAAGAGCATAAGAGCGGCGCTAATCTTGCTTTTATCTCGGCTGCCTTCTTATGGACATTTAGCTCTCCCATACTGCGCAGATATTGTTCGGCGTATTCATTGGTTAGCCCTTCAAGTGTTTCGCCCAAAGTTTCAGGTGAGTTTCCATCCAAGATTGCCGTATTCATCAAACAGCCAAAGCCTTGCTTGATGGAGCTTTCGCGCCGTTGTTCCCGAATGATCTCAAGCGCTCTCGATTCATGCAGCACGGGTGTTGTGTCGAATCCCATTTGAGCGCTGCCTTCTTGTGCCAACTGCCAGAGAGGGTGGAGGGTCGTGCGACTTACATTAAGTTGGCTGTCCTTGTCTGTGACATAGCGAATGTCTGAAAGCGCCTTGCTGACAAACCCCTGCATATACGCTTCAACCGCTGAAAAGGTTCGTTTGATTAGGCCTTTTGCAAGCGCATCTCTCCCCGCTCTCACCTCGACGCGATAGATGCCAAGGTTGGTTTCGTTAGGATCAATGCCCCATGCGTCGAACCAATAGGGCTGTCCCATATCGATGACCGCACGCCGTTTGTCATAGATGGTCACTTGCCGGTTTGGCATTTTGCCTATGGTAATGGTTTCAAAGGCACGGCCAGAGAACACGCCGGAGGGTCGGTTGCCGTCGTCATCTAGGTCTTGCTCCTTCGACCAATGGGGGCGGAGCTTTGATCGCCCAGGCGTTACGAAATTGCTAAGCTCAAGCTGAAAGTCTGGCGCATAGATGTCGATTGCATAGTCCAGGCGTCGGACACTGTGATCAAGCAAACGGCATCCCATTGCTTCAAGGGTTTCAACTATCCATTGCTTGGTTGCCTCATAGCCGTAAGTTAGAAGATGTAGGGCGCGAACAGAAACGCCGATATTCCATTCCCTCGTATTGCTATCGTCCTTAATGCTGTAAATCGCTCCGGTTTGTCCATTGGTCAGCACGAAGGCATAACCGCCGCTCATACCATGCCCTTTCAACATTCCGCAAAAGGGACCTGGACCAATCTCTACAGCTTGATCCTGCTTTGTGACTTTTGCAGTCTGCTGCGCGTCACGAAGCATAGAGAGCTGCTTCTCGTCTAAGGCACCTTTGAAGGATACGTCTAACGTGTCAAAGCCTGCATAAAGTATCCTGTACATTTTCTTACTCCTTATTGCGCCATGTCATTGAAGAGGGGGGTGTTACAAGGACCCCCCTCTTGGGTTTCCGAATGTCCAAAAACAAAAAAGAAAGAGCGCACGCTAGCGCGTGCTTGTTCCGCCGCTTCGCGACGGGGCCGCTTTGGGTTTTAGGGACGGGGATAAAGAAAGGGAGGGGCAGGCGTGGTGCCTGCCCCTCTTTTGTGGCGAGTGCGGTGCCAGACAGAGAGAGCGTGTGCTCTGTGTCTGCGTGGACCGCATCCGTCCCCAAAATCCCTGACGGCGCGGCCAGCCCCGCCAGGGCAAAACTTGTGGTGAGGTTCAACCCCATCGCCTTACGCCACTTCCGACGTATGGCTGACCATCTTGGAATCCGCCCATTCGATCAGTTGGCGACGGCGATAGCGTATGGATCGGCCTGAGACCTTCACGAACCGGGGACCGCCGCCCCGCACGCGCCAGTTCTGCAACGCCCGAATGGTATATCCGAGAAATTCAGCGGCTTCTTGTTCGTTGATAAGCCGGTCCAGATACGCCGGGTCTTCAATATTTTGAAAGTCCTTGAGCATGTCATCACCTCTTCAGTTCGTGACTTGCGCCCTAATGCGCTTGCCGTTGACCAGAAGATGTCGTGATCCGGGAAGGGGTAATAGTCTGCACGATTAAGAAAAAATCGTTGCACTTAGGTGCGACAATTAAAATCTTACTTTTTCAATCATTTACAGAGAAAAATAATTTAGAAATTGGCAATCGTTGCACTAAGTGCAGCGATTCTTTCTCACTCTCTACGACGACCTGGCTGAGTTTTCTCTATAGGAACACACTTCCGCCACGCTCGATAACATGCTCGTTCCGATAAGCCGGAAAGTATCTTGCAAACCTGATCTATAACATCATCCCGTCTTAGATTAGGATTTTCTCGAATAATTCGGAGGATGTGATATTCGGCCTGCTGTTCAAGGCTGGGTGGCTTAACGATTTCCAATGTATCTACAAGACGTGGAACATCAAAACACCAGCTTTTGAATTGCTCTTTTTCCACTGATACGGGGCCACGGCGAGAGGCAATTTGTGAGGGGGCACGGACCATGGACAGGACAATGTTCAAACTGAAACCGGGTTCTTTTGACCATCTTGGAAGATCGATAATCATGTGTTGGCCGCAAAATAGCATGAACTTATTCATAACGGCCGCATCCCAAATTGTATTGTAGACCGTCTCACGCCGCTCAAATCTCTCTTTGTCGCTATCGATCATATCAAAATCTTTGGGTAACTTTACATACTCTTCATGTAGCTGATTTATCTGAGATTGGATTTCGGCAATTATGTTATTGAGCCTATCTTGCTCAGCCTTATTTACCTCCAGAGTTACCTTTTTTCGCAAGGGGATGATTTCTAAATCAAGCTGTAAAATTTGTTCACGCAACTTCTTAGATCGCTTTTTTAGCGACTTTGGCCCTGTCGTGGATTTAGTCCATGCTTCGTAACCGTCCCAAGTCTCTCCATACATATGGAGCCCAAGGAACTCGAATGCTTGGAGTAGCATATAGCGATTATGAAATTCCAGATGAGTAACCATGAGTAGTCGTGCCTAAGGAACGGTTTGCAGACTTAGCGTACCTTCTTCTTTAGGGTGAATAAACCGTTGAGCGTAAGATAGATAAATTGGACGAAACTCGTCTCTAAGGCTATCGGCGTAATGCGTCCCTTAGGCACTGTGAGTAGACCCTATGTAGGAATGGGCTTTGGATCGAAAATTTCCTTAGCTAAGGAAACAAAACCTTAGGCTTTTAAGCATAATCCCTATGTACGTAGGGTTAGCCATTGCCCCCACCCATAAGCCGAGCGAGTTCTCCTGATATCCGACCCGCCGATACCTATACGGGATCATCCGCAAGATGGGCATAGCGCTCCGTGGTCTGCACCTGGGAATGAGCTAACAGATTTTTGATGTTAGGAAGGCTTTCTACTATTCCAATATCAATCAGGGTGCTGTGTACCAAAGAATATCTGAGTGGTTTAACGCTAAGGAGGATCGAAAAGTTCATATTTCACGTTTTAGTAATTTCTAAATTTGTCCCAATCTGTACCTCTCTGCTTATGTCCGATCTGAGTTAGAAGTTTCGAACGTCACAACAAGGATTTTCAATCTCGAAAGTTCAAGACTGTGATGTAGAAAGGAAAAATTCTTATGTCTAAAAATACACCTGTGAATGGGCCGTCCCAAACGGGTAATCCCTCAGGAGGCGGTCGAGGAAACAATCCTCCAAAGGGCAAGTAAAGTAGACTAAGCACCTTCTATCCTTGGGTCTCGCTCTGTTATTTTGGAATATTCAGAAGCGAGACCCAAGGTTTTCTATATTTGGCTTTTTGCAAATAATGCGAGTTCGAAAAAAGTATCATTCTCGGAGATTATCATATCTGCTATCAATCTAGAATCAGGCGTATTCGTAGAATCTTGAAAAATCCAATCAAGTAATTTTAGGTTCATGTAAAAATAGACTAAATCAATTGTGTTTTCATTCTCTGGATAGCCAAGGCCGATGTATAATTGTTTGAATCTACGAAAATTTGGAATCACACCATCGTTTTTCCATTTTCGATACTCGCGTTGAATGGAATGAGGATCTGAATAATCTGCAAATTTTGGCGCTATGAGATCACAAAACTTTTTATCAGTTTTTATCCCTTTTGTTTCCTTAAATCGAACCAGAAAGCGCGTCATAGGTCTTTCTAGATGGTCACCATTGAATACTGGAAAGACATTTCTTAAAAATGATTTTCTTTCACAGATTCCCACCTGATCAATTTCCAAGCATATCAGAATGTAAAGAGTGATAATCTTTGCTACTGAAATTCGAATGAATTTTATTTTTTCTTTTGATTCAGCCATTTCTAATTCAGATCGCAATTTCTGCATTGACTTTAAATTATATAGCCCTGTGCACTCCAAAAAATTTATCGCTTTTAGTCTTACCTGCTCAATTCTATCAATTTTTTCTAATTTACGGTCTAGGTGATTGTCTAAAGCTTCTAACCGAAGAGTTTCATGTCTAAATAGGGGAAAGGGAATTTCACTTCTATGAATTTTGTATCCACGTTCTGCTTCATCAATACAGATTTCCCAAAATGTTTTTGATTCAGGAGCGTCTAAATTTACGTTCAATAGGCCTTTTGTAGCATCGCTTTTTAGGCGTTTACGCAGTGTCTCAAACAGAGTGTTTAGATGTTTCTTAAAAGTACTCTCTCTTGGATTTTCTATCTTTCCACGCTCCAATCGTTCAAAAAATCTATACGTCGCTTCATTCTCTTCTTTGGTCCCAAGCGCTATCTTGTGATGAGAATATCCGCAAAATTTAACAAGCTCATCCGGCGTTGGAACAAACATGATGATAGCCTCCGGTTCATTGGTAAACTCATGTTATCAGCTTATTCTTTTGTTTTGGTACCCATAAGCCTAGCCAACTCACCAGATATCCGATCAGCCGATACCTGCACGGGATCATCCGCAAGATGGGCATAGCGCGCGGTGGTCTGCACCTGGGAATGCCCTAGCAGCTTTCCGATCATAGGGAGGCTCTCTCCCATCCCTACGGCACTGGATGCAAAAGAGTGCCTTAGGTCATGGATACGAAGATCGTCTAAACCCGCTCTCCTACGTATGCGACGCCAGGGCCGCTGCATATCGGTAAGATGGGTGCCTGGGAGCTTTCCCGTAACTACGTAGGGATTATCATCAAGGCGCTCGATCTTCCCTAGGGCTTCCAGCGCGGCTGGCCCCAGATAAACACTCTTCGCCCCGGTCTTAGAATCGGGAAGCCTTAGACGGTTCCCCTGTACGTAGGACCATTTGAGTGTCTGAATCTCGCCTAGGCGGCATCCCGTAAGTATGAGAAGCCGGATACAGTGGATCGGGGGTAGGGGTTCCTCACCCGATACCTCTAGCTCGTTTAGGGTCTGTCCCAGACGTATGAGTTCCTCAGTCGAGAGATACCGCTCCCGCTTCTTCTCTTCATACTTCTTCACATGGCGGCATGGATTCGATCCGTCTGGACGAAGCCCCCACACTTCAGCCTGGTTAAACATGACGGACAAGACCGCGAGAGTGCGATTTGCCTGATACGGAATGTCCCGCAGTTTATGGTGAACCTCTTGAATGTCTGAGCGATTGATTTCCGCTACTTTCATACGGCCCAAGTGAGGTCTGATATATTGGTCGATGTTTCGTCGGTAATCTTCCTGCGTTTTAGGCTTACAACGCCGCATCATATATTCCGCGAGAAAACGGTCACACAAATGCGCAACCGAAAGCGCAACTCTCTTGTCTTTTGAGTCTTGTGAAGGGTTCTCCCCACGCGCCACGGCGGCGAGAAGCTCACGCGCTTCCTTGCGGGCTTCCTCGGCTGTCACGATGCCATGTTGCCCCAAACCTTTCCTACGGGTTCTTGCACCGCTGTCGCGATACTGAATGAGATAAGTCTTGCGACCCGACGGCCACACCCGAAGGCCCAGACCTTTTATTTCATCATCCCATAGGAAGTAGTCTTTTTCTGTAGGTGCGAGAGCATCAACGACTCGTTTGCTTAGGCGGCTCATAGTGCTTCCTTTCAATCTACAGGAAGCATATAGGAAGCAGATGAGAGCGAAAAGTAACAATTTCAGGAGGCGATCAGCGTAAGTTACAAATCTAAAAATATAACATAATCAGTATGTTGTAGCTATATCACGTCAATAAGCGTAATCTAGGATATTTCATAAAAACTGACTACGGATCAGGAGGTTGGGAGTTCGAACCTCTCGGGGC
>TARA_R100001132_G_C3275477_1_pt1 | contig 16134 bp, 11 predicted proteins | sample TARA_R100001132 | Tara Oceans TARA_R100001132 (sample SAMEA2621247) | marine metagenome | biome: marine biome (ENVO:00000447); feature: mesopelagic zone (ENVO:00000213); material: "saline water (ENVO:00002010), including plankton (ENVO:xxxxxxxx)" | depth 800 m | reverse complement strand
TCTCGGGAATTTCCAGCAGGGAAACATGACCCTTGAGCTGAATATCCACCACAACAAACATCCCGCGCGTCAACGGAGGAGCGCCGACAATCTTTTGTGCAGGTTTCCCATTCACCAATATGGCGGAAGGCCGCGGATCAGACACAATAATCCGACAGGGAACGGTTCTCGTTTTTTCATCCAGCCCGATGCCGTCGAAGCGGGACAATTCCCCATCCCAGACAAACTTGCGGCCTCCCATCTCATAGGAAATCTTCACAGGCAGTTGGGGCAGTTGATATCCCAGATCGTGGCGATGGGATTGACTGGCTTTGTCGAGACTGACCTGGGCAGATTGAGCAGCATGCTGCCAGAGCAGAGAAAGTTCTTCCATCCGCAGATCAGTACTGACCTCTACGGCAGAGGTGTCTTCAATCGTCACCAGCGGGTCACCGACTTTGACATAACCATCCTGCTCGACCGAGTCTTCCACAATCACACCATTGATCGGAGAGTAGATCCGGGTGCGGCTGAGATCCAGCCTGGCGCGAGACAGTTGCACTCCCACCAGTTGACGGGCATGCATCATTCGCTGTCGTTTCGATCGCAGCAGGTCGGCTTCGTTGGTTAACTTCTGCAACGCATTGCGAGCGGCCAGTTCACTGCGTTTGGCTTCTTCCAGTTCGGTATCGGAAACCACATTTCTGGCCCGTAATTTTTCCACGCGATTCAAGTGCGATTGCTGCAGACGCACTTCTTCATGCGCCAGATCAATCATCGCTTTGGAGTTATCGATTTCGACTTCCAGTTCATCGATAACATCCTGGGCCTGCGCTTCTTCCTGGATCAGCCGCTTGACCTCGAGTTCATAATTCTCGGGATCAATCTGAATCAGCAGATTCTCAGTCCCCTCTGCCGCACGCTCCTGGTCGGTTGCTTTACGAACCAGGTTCCCGACTTTGCAGCCATCCCGAGTCAAAATCACCCGTCCCGCTACTTCTGCGGCCAGCTTCACTTCACGGGAAGGGACCACCGACCCGTCAACGGTAACGTTAAACCCGGAATCGGTCAGTGTCACAGGCTGGGTTAAAACCAGGGGCGCGGAACGGGCCAGCAGCTTCTCGTTCTGTTCCGGCTCTTTTTTCATCGCCATTAACACAACCAAGCTGCCACCACCCGCAGCTAAAATGATCACCGGAAGCAAGAAATGCTTCAGCTTTTTATAAAAACTGCGTGATTTCTGATTTTTGAAGTCTGACATGATTATTTTCTAACGTGAATTGCATCACAAATGAAATTGACAGTGAAACGCAGAAGGTCAATAACAGTTATTCAGCAGTAATACCTTGATCCAGAAAGTTCCGTTTGAATTCGACTCAGTTTTGTTGATTATTGTGTACCAGCCCGGTTCAGATCCGGTTAAGTGATGAAGAAGATTCTATTTCCGACGAGAGGTATTCGTGTTTCAGATTTTTGATTGCGGCCAGGGAAAACTGCAGAATATGTTCGATGATCTGTTCGGTATTATAATGTAATTTCTGTTCTTCCTGTCCCAGCATCAGGGTAACCAAGCCGCCGGAAACACGATAGAACTGACATTGAGCGGCGATACTGAAGATACACTGCATTCGCCGATAGTCCGGCACATCGTCTCCCAGAATTTCCAGCAGAATTTTGTCAGCGATATTTACAAAGGGACGAAACAGTTCCTGCACCAGATGCTCACACGCCTGCGTGGGGCGCAACACTTCCCGCATGATCAAATGATTACTCCAGGAAAGCTCTCCTGTTCCCAACATGCGCCGCACCAGTGTAACGACCCAATCTTCCAGTTTTTGTTCGGGGGGAGTATTCTCAGTCCATTCCGGCAAGGGAGCCCGGGAAACGCCCATCTGTTTTGCCAGACAGATCACTTCCAGGTAAAGCTGCTCTTTATCGCCAAAATAATAATTGACGCTCGCCAGATTCACATCCGCCTTCTGACAGATTTCACGCACCGTTGCTTTCTCAAAGCCTTTCTCTGAGAAAACCGGCCCCGCTGCTTCCAGCAGTTTTTCACGGACGTTAATTTTAATTGTGGACATGATATCAGGATTCCAGTTATTTGTAGCGCTCATAGACCCGTCTGACAATCGGGTGTTCTCAGACTGGTTGAGATATTTTAAACCCACCGTTTTAAACAATTGTATTAAACAAGCGTTTAAATTCAAAGCAAATTTTTGGGAAATCCATTCCGATCACCATATCCCACTATACTATAAAGACTTACAGAACTATATCCCCCAGGACTGTATCGCCGGAGATTATCACTGGAATTCGCTTCATCACGGCAATAATTTGTCAAAAATGCAGAATTTTGACCGCTGATCCAGAAATCAGCTGGCGAAGCGTTCGGGGCCTTCTTCGCGGAGTTCAAACCGCTCAAACCCGGATTCATCCAGGCGTTGCCTGAGAAGTTCTCTCCACAGCTTTTGAGGCAGTCCATTCAAGATTCCGTACAGGACCATTCCGATTGTGAGACTGGCGACTTCAACGACGCGCATCGGCAGCGAAAACTGCTTCAAATCGGCATATATTTCCTCGGCACTGCAATATTCACCAAACTTCTGATCGTGGTACATAAATTCCACGCCTGAGAAATCTTTGCTCCATTCATAATCAAATGGACCAAATTCTCTTCTACGATGGAGAACCCAGAAGCGGGTTCCCTCAAAGCGTATTCCGTGGGTACCTTCCAAAACCAATGTTCCTGAAAAGAGACTGGTACACTCGAGCGCCATAAATACATGAAACCTCAGATCAACCAGTGGGAATTAAAATGGACTACAAATCATACGTCAATGTCCTGCTTTTGCGAAGTCCGTTTTTGAACCAAAGGTAACTGTTTTCTGTCTCTGCAATACGACGGTGATTTAATTTTTTTCTGGAACTCTTCGTAACTGCCTAAAAATAAACCAACATAAGTCGATATCTGAACAGAACTTGCTATTATCGTACTCAGTCGGAATTTCAACCCGGATCCCTTCACAACCCAGGCTCAATGAAACACACAGACCCTTACATTACGGCGGTAGACGTGGTCCGCAAATTACGGGACGCCGGCTTTCAGGCATTATGGGCTGGCGGCTGCGTGCGTGATCTTCTTCTGCACAAAGAGCCCAAAGATTTTGACGTCGCCACGAATGCCCTCCCGGAAGAAGTCCGCACGCTGTTTGGAAAAAAACGCACCCTGGCAGTGGGTGCCAGTTTCGGTGTCATTATCGTCCGCGGACACCGGCCCGACTGTGATGTAGAGGTCGCTACATTTCGCAGCGAAGGTCCCTACCTGGATGGTCGTCGGCCCGAACACGTCAAGTTCACCACAGCCGAAGAAGATGCGCAGCGTCGGGACTTTACCATCAACGGGATGTTTTACGACCCGATCAACGACGCGATCTTCGATTATGTAGGCGGCAAAGCCGATCTCAACCAGCATGTCATCCGGGCGATTGGAAATCCGCTGGCACGGATGCAGGAAGATAAACTGCGCCTGCTCCGCGCCATTCGCTTCGCGGCCACGCTCCACTTCCAACTGGAAGAAGCAACGCGGCAGGCAGTGCAATCGATGGCAGATCAGATCAATGTGGTCAGCCCCGAACGGATTGCCGATGAGCTGCGCAAGATGCTGATTCACCCGACCCGCGGGCAGGCGATTGAACTGGTACAGCAGACAGGGCTACTCAAACAGGTTCTGCCCGAACTGGCTCCCCTCTGGGAAGCATCCGAGTACAATCATCTCTGGCTCCAGACACTCGATCGATTAAAACTGGTCAGCACCCACAGCTTCGAGACCGCTTTCGCGACTCTGCTGCTGGACTTACCCGCAGCAGGACCCGCTGAGCGTCTGGAGGAAATCTTTGAGATCTGCAAACGCCTGCGATTTTCCAACCATTCCCTGAATCTGGTCCATTGGCTGGTACAACAGCGAAACAGTCTGGAACAGGCCTCAGTCATGAAACTGTCTCGACTCAAGCGTCTGCTCGCCAGTGAAGATTGCCCGCATCTGTTTGAATTGATCGCAGCCGATTTAAGTTCTCGAAAACTACCACTGGACGACCTTGAATTTTGCCGACAGTATCGTGATCATACTCCCAGAGAGGTCTTGAATCCTCCTCCACTGATCTCGGGCAATGACCTGATTGACCTGGGTATCAAATCGGGTCCTCAATTCAAAAAACTGCTGACGCAGATTCAGGATGCCCAGTTGGAAGAACAGATAGAGACACGGCAAGAAGCATTTGTGCTGCTGAGCCAGATACTTCAGAAATAGACATCATTTTCGTTTTTTTAACAGCAGTACGCTGAGGTTTTCTCATGGCTGATTTAGTTCGCATTGGCATCATTGGAGCAGGTGCCGTCTCCGATTACCATCATGTTCCCGGCATTAATCTTGATCCGCGTGCGGAACTGGTTTCCATCTGCGATCCTAATTCGGAGCTGCTGGCCCAACGTCAGTCAGACTGGGGAAAAACCAAAGTATCCACGCGATTCGAAGATATGGCGGAAGATCCTGATGTCGATGCCGTGATCATTGCCACCCCCAATTTCACCCATCATGAAATCGCGTTAGCCTGTATCAAAGGCGGCAAGCACGTGATGTGTGAAAAACCACTGGGATTGAACTATACCGAATCCGCCGAGATGTATCGGGCAGCCCGGGACGCCAATCTGCGTCACATGACCGCATTCACCTACCGCTTCGCACCTTCAATGCGGTATGTAAAACATCTCGTCTCTTCCGGTGCCCTGGGAGAACCGCGCCACTTTCGCAGTCAGCGTTTTCTCGACTGGCCTGAATCCAGCTGGGGCTGGCGACAGAGTAAAAAACTGGCCGGCGCTGGCGACCTGTTTGACATGACCATTCACCGGATCGATTTTGCCCAGGACCTTCTGGGGCCGATCAAAAGTATCTGCGGTGCGGTCGCCCGGTTTGTTCCCCGTGACAAAACAGCCGAAGGGGAACCCTGTGAGCCGTCTGAAGTGGATGACTGGTCGTCCCTGATCGGTCAGTTCGAAAACGGGGCCGTCGGAGTCTGGGAAGGCAGCACCCTGATGAAAGGTTACCACAACGATGGCTTCGGCTACGAATGGGCTGAGGTCAATGGTTCAGAAGGTTCCGCCGCCTATCAGTTGACCGACCCCAATAATATTCTGATCGGTAAACCGGGACAGACCATGGAAAAGTTGCCTGTTCCCGACGAATACCTGGTAATCGAAGGCAGCCCCCGCAAGCCTCACGAAGGGGTTCCCAGCACGGTATTCCGGTATGACCTGGTCTATGAATTTGTGTCTGCGATCGTGGAAGAGCGGGATGCGATTCCCGGTTTTGATCATGGAGCTTCAGCCCAGCTCGTGGCTGACTCCGTGCTGGAATCGTTTGACAAACGCACCTGGATCGACATCAACTGCGACCTGTAAGTTTCAGAACGTCAGCTGGTAACGCATCATTCCCGTCGGCGAAATATCGTAATTGCCGATGTCGGATTTGTATTCCAGCTTACGATTGAAGACGAAACCGACCTCCAGTTTGCTGATCATCCCGCCTTCATGTTTTGTTTCGAGACCACCGATCAGGCGCAGGTCACTGTAAGTCGCAATGTCATCAAAGCCCGCTGAGCCGCGTCGTATCCCCCACGAACCACCGCCAAACTCCCCTGCCACATAGGCCCAGCGCTCGAGCGTCTCTGTTTTTTCGATACGGTAGGTGTATTTGGGTTTGGGGAAAATCAGCTCCAGCCGCGATCCCTCACTGAACCACATAATCATCCCCGCTGCAGGTAACAGCGCGATGTCTTCACGGTCCAGATACACCACCCCCATTACAAACTGCTTGGAGCGGGAATGCACATAATAGGCGAGCCCTTTTCCGGTGATCCGCAGTGAATCCGAAGTCACATTTTTGAAATCACTGTAAACGCCCGGAGCCACTTCCAACTCATAAGACCACTTTTCGTTCTGTTTTTTGAACCAGCGAAATGCGACCGAAGTATCGTAAACCCGCGCCGGCAGATCGGTCTGCACAGGACCATCCAGGTAGTGCACCCCGAAATAGGGTGTGACTGAAAAACCTTCAAACCGGGGAACTTCGATTGTTTCAGACAGATTGATACTGAAAATCCCCAGATCATCGTCGGTTCCCGGCAGCCAGGTCACCCCGGCATCAGCCTGCTTATGAGAAATGAGCGGCACAATCGCATCACAGTCGACACAATCATCGCCGGGGTCTGCCCAACTCTGATCGTCTTCCAGTAACTGGGGGGGAATGCCCAATGCTTCTCGGGAATCTGCATCAAGCACATTGGGAACCTGGGGAGACTGGCTCACCTGTTCGATCTCCGCATCTCGAGGCATAAAAATAGTTCGGTGCTGCAGTGGCTGTGAACTGTCCGCACCAGCCCCCCCCGTCTTCTGGACAGACGAACTCTGGGCCCATGCCTTACCATCGACACTCCCCATACTGAGCGCACATAGGGTAATGACCAGCAATGCAGTCTGGCGGGACTGATAAGACATGACTGAAGATCCCAAATTGACGATAAGGATTTACCTGGATATCAATCTCTCAGCCCGGGCGTAAAACCGGGATCAGACAGATGAGAGGTGGTAAGGTGAGGTAGTTGTGAGAGAGGTAGTTGTGAGTACAGTGTGAAATATCAGGGATGGTGTTTAAGGTCAACCCGAATTCCGATCCGGGGTTCTCTCAAATTCTCTGTAAAAATGCCCTGCCCTGATCGTTGCCCCTTACCATGCTAGATGTTAGAATCAAATTCCTTACACAGAATATATACATTCGAACATAGCAATTTTCTTTTATCAGGAACTATTGAGAAATGGGACGTGTTGAAAAAGGGCGTGAACTTGCCCAACGTCGAGTCCGCAAACACAAGCTGAAACAGCTCCGCGAAAAGTTTGCCAAAGCCAAAGATCCTTCGGAAAAAGAAGCGATCAAAGAAAAAGTTCGCAAAATCAGCCCCTTCACTGTCCTGGAAGAATCTGCGTAAGCAGTCCCGACAGTGGCCGTTGATGAGGAAACAGGACGCTGACTCAATGGAAGCCAGCGTCGTTTTTTCATGCGCCGCGTGAACCTGATACCTGAATAATAAAATCAGCCCCGGAACAACTTCCAGGGCTGATTGTCATTAATAGCGAGAGTTCAAGACTACCTTCCAGAAAACAAGAACAGCCCCTCATGGGCATCCACGTGAATCGTGGCTCCCTCTTCAAAATCTCCCGAGAGCAGTTTGTTCGCCAGTTCGTTCTGCAGGTTCTGCTGGATCGCCCGCTTCAAGGGTCGGGCTCCATATACTGGATCATAGCCTTCCTCCGCCAGCAAATCCTTGGCAGCAGGTGTCACCTCCAGCGTGTAACCATTGTTTTCCACCAGCCGGGAAAGGTTCTGCAACTGCAGATCCACAATCTGGCGGATCTCTTCCCGCCCTAACGGATGGAATACGATCACTTCATCAATCCGGTTCAGAAACTCCGGCAGAAACTCATGCTGCAGTGCATCCATGACCCGGTTGTGAATCAGGTCCTCGTCTTCCTTACCGGACAGATCCATAATCATCTGGCTGCCGATATTGGAAGTCATCACCACGATCGTATTCGAGAAATCGACCGTTCGCCCATGACTGTCCGTCAGACGTCCGTCATCCAGCAGTTGCAGCAGAATATTAAACACATCCCGATGAGCTTTTTCGACTTCATCCAAGAGGACGACCGAGTAAGGCTGCCTTCGTACCGCTTCGGTCAGGCGGCCCCCTTCTTCATAACCGACATAGCCGGGAGGGGCACCAATCAGTCGCGCAACAGAATGCTTTTCCATGAATTCGCTCATATCGATTCGGATCATGTTGCGCTCATCATCAAACAGAAATCCTGCCAGCGCCTTACACAATTCGGTTTTCCCCACACCCGTCGGTCCGAGGAACATGAACGACCCGATCGGTCGATTCTGGTCCTGCAGCCCGGAGCGTGAACGACGAACCGCATTCGAGACGGCCTGTACCGCTTCATGCTGATTGATCATTCGCTTATGAATTTCGTCTTCCATCCGCAGAAGTTTTTCGCGTTCTCCCTGCAACATCTTTGAAATCGGAATTCCGGTCCACATGCTGATCACCTTGGCAATGTCTTCCGATGTGACCTCTTCACGCAGCAGGCGCTCACCACCCACATCGCCAAGCTCTGTCACCTTTTGCTCCATCTCAGCCAGTCGCTGACGCGCGGCGTTCAATTCCTGCTCTGCATTGTAAGCCTGCGAATAGTCTTCATTGGAATTCGTCTGCTGCGCCCGATGAAACGCCTGCTCATAGGCGGTATTCAGCCGATCGATCTCTTCCTTTAAAGGCTGCAATCCGGACAGCGCCTCTTTCTCTGTCTCCCAGCGTGTCTTCAGTGCGTTGACGCTTTCTTCACGATCCGCAATCTGTTTGCGCAGTTCCTTCAACCGCTCCTGACTGTCGGGCGTCGTTTCTGTCGCCAGCGCAGCCGCTTCAATCTGCATCCGGGTTAATTGCCTGGTGGCCTCATCAATTTCTGCAGGCATGGAATCCATCTCCATCCGCAGTTGGCTGGCAGCTTCATCGACCAGGTCGATCGCTTTGTCCGGCAGGAACCGATCATTGATATACCGATCCGATAACGTCGCGGCATTAATCAATGCATCATCCATGATCCGGACTCCATGGTGAGTTTCATAGCGTTCTTTCAACCCCCGCAGGATGGAGATCGTATCTTCGACCGTCGGTTCAGTCACCATTACCGGTTGAAAACGTCGTTCCAGCGCAGGATCTTTTTCAATGTACTTGCGATACTCGTCCAGTGTGGTCGCTCCCACACAGTGCAGTTCTCCCCGGGCCAGGGCCGGTTTCAGCAGATTCGAAGCATCCGCGCCCCCCTCCGCTGCGCCTGCCCCCACGACGGTATGCAACTCGTCGATGAACAGAATAATCTGCCCCTTCGCCGCTTCGATCTCTTTGAGAACCGCTTTCAGGCGATCTTCAAATTCTCCCCGATATTTGGTGCCTGCAATCAGGGCTCCCATATCCAGGGCAATCACGCGTTTATTTTTCAGGTTTTGAGGCACATCTCCCATCACAATCCGATGCGCGAGGCCTTCCACAATCGCTGTTTTCCCGACACCAGCTTCACCGATGAGCACGGGATTATTTTTCCGACGCCGGGACAGAATCTGTATCACGCGTCGGATCTCCTGATCGCGACCAATCACCGGATCGATTTTACCCTGTCGGGCAAGTTCGACGAGATCTTTACCATACTGTTCCAGCGACTGGTATTTTTCTTCGGGGCTCTGGTCGGTGACACGCTGTCCGCCCCGCACTGCCTGCAATGCCGAGAGCACGTCGTCCTCTTCAATCCCGTTCAACTCCAGAATCCGCTTGGGTTGATCATCAACAGTCGTAAACGCCAGCAGTAGATGCTCTGTGGAAACAAAATTGTCCTGCATCTGATCTGCACGATCCTGCGCTGCCTGCAAGACTTTCAGTAAGGCCTGCCCCACGCCCACCTGCATCGTTGCCCCAGAAACTTTCGGAAGACGACTGATTTCATCATCGACCATTTTCTGCAGTTGAGACAGATTGGCACCGATCTTCTGAATCAGCGGCTTGACGACTCCCTGCTCTTCATCCAGCAATGCTTTAAGCAGATGCAACGGCTTGATTTCCTGCTGCCCAAAATCTTCTGCTGTCTGCTGAGCCCGCTGGACGGCTTCCTGGGCCTTCACAGTCAACTTTTCGAATCGAAACGCCATAATCAACCCCCCGTTATTCTGTTAAACTGCGCAGCAACTCAACAACCTGAATTATCATATCAGATAATGGGCTGGCAAGTAGTGCTTGTATGATAAAAATTAAGTGAATCAGACTCGGTGAATGAAGTGAAAATTGAGACTGACTGCAGGTGTGATACTGCCTATCGACAGTATTTCAGAAATGCTTTTCTAGGCAGGAAGCCGGGGCCCGGGAGATTACCTGGGCCCCGCTCCTTATCTTTAAGAACTGATCAGTCCTTTTTCTCAAACTCGGCATCAATCACATCTTCTTCATCCGATGCTGCTGCACCACCGCCTTCCGGAGCGGCTCCTTCGGCTGCTCCTGCTTCCTGGCTGGCTTTATACATCTGCTCGGTGAAGGCATGTGTGGCCTGCTGCAAAGATTCACAAGCCGAATTGATGGCGGCAACATCTTCCGTTTCGAGAGCATCATTCACTTTCTTGACAGATGCTTCGATCGCAGATTTTGAGGACTCATCAATTTTTTCCGCATGTTCTTTTAACAGTTTTTCGACATCGTACACAATGCGGGAACCGTTGTTCTTTGCTTCAGCCAGTTCTTTTTTCTTCTTGTCTTCATCAGCGTGTGCTTCTGCCTGTTTCTTCATATCTTCGATTTCAGATTCAGACAATCCGCTCGACTGTTCGATTTTGACCGAGGTCTCCTTACCGGTGGCCACATCCTTGGCCGACACATTCAGAATCCCGTTGACATCAATATCAAACACCACTTTGATCTGGGGAACACCACGCGGTGCCGGCGGAAGCTCTTCCAGGTTGAACTGACCCAGCAGCCGGTTGTCGCTGGCCATCTGCCGTTCGCCCTGGAACACTCGGACGGTTACCGCGGTCTGATTGTCAGCAGCCGTCGAGAACACCTGATCTTTCGTCACAGGAATCGTGGTATTGCGCTCAACCAGTTTGGTCATGACGCCACCTTCCGTTTCAATCCCCAGAGACAGCGGCGTGACGTCAAGCAGTACCACGTCCTGAACATCACCAGAGATAATCCCTCCCTGAATCGCGGCACCAATTGAAACGACTTCATCCGGGTTCACGCCCTTGTGAGGCTCTTTACCGAAGATTTTCTTGACAAATTCCTGAACCTTGGGAACACGCGTGGAACCACCCACCAGCACGACTTCGTCAATATCGCTGGGGCTGAGGCCGGCATCTTTCATGGCCTGCTCAACTGGTTGACGACAGCGTTCCACCAGGGGATCGATCAGCTTTTCGAATTCAGACCGGGTAATCGCCATCTGCAAGTGCTTGGCACCACTGCTGTCAGCGGTGATGAAAGGCAGATTGATGTCGGTTGTCTGCGAAGAGGACAGTTCTTTCTTGGCCTTTTCCGCAGCTTCCCGCAGACGCTGCAACGCCATGGCATCGCTCCGCAGGTCAATCCCCTGCTCTTTCTTGAACGAGTCTGCGATGTGGTTGATCAGCTCTTCATCGAAATCGTCACCACCCAGGTGGCCATCCCCGTTCGTGCTCAAAGTTTCGATGACTTCATCACCTACTTCAAGAACAGAAACGTCAAACGTACCGCCACCGAAGTCGAACACGACGATCTTTTCGTCGCTCTTTTTCTCCAGGCCGTAAGCCAGAGCGGCCGCGGTGGGCTCGTTGATGATTCGTGAAACTTCCAGCCCGGAGATCTGACCGGCGTCTTTGGTCGCCTGCCTCTGGGCATCATTGAAGTAGGCGGGCACGGTCACAACCGCTTTATTGACTTTATGCCCCAGGTAGCTCTCGGCAGCTTCTTTCAGTTTTCGCAGTATGGAAGCGGAAATTTCGGGTGGCGTATAGGTTTTGCCGCCCGCTTCAATTTTCACGTAATCTTCCGGACCGCCGATAATCCCGTAGGGAACGATCTTTTCTTCGCTCTGGACTTCGTTATGACGACGTCCCATAAAGCGTTTCACAGAATAGACCGTATTCTTAGGATTGGTAACCGCCTGACGCTTGGCAGGTTCACCCACCAGCGTTTCTCCCTTGTCCGTGAATGCCACGACACTGGGAGTGATACGGTTTCCTTCCAGGTTGGGGATTACTTTCGCTTCTCCCCCTTCCATGATTGAGACCACTGAGTTAGTTGTGCCTAAATCAATACCGATGATTTTTTCACCTGACGACATGTGAGTTTCCCCTCTTTCTTTATTCGTATTTCAGATCTGTACAAAGCTCATTTATCGGGAAAACTCTCCCCGCCTTATACATCCCCATTTTGCCTGACTGTGGTTGATTCAATTCTACCTGAAAACACAGGCTGCCGTGCTAAACAGCAATGTGCGTGCCAAGCTGAACAGCTCTGACATCAACAACACATAAGTCATTTATTTAATTAAACTTAACGATTACAGATGTTTTTCAGTCAGAAAAACGCACTCTCCGGAGCTGCCATTTTGACATCAACACTGTCCAGCTTTGCCTCTGCGGCAGAGTGACATATTGGCAGTCAAATTCCCCAAGCCTCTGGAATAAAGGCTAAACAGTTAACAGGTCAGGCCTAACCGCTTGACAGTCCCTGAAGGCGGCGGTACAAACTAGAACTATTGAAAATCGGCTGGGATACAGGCATTCCTTTTGCTTTTGTCTTCATTGAAGCTGGCTTTCCATCGCTTCTAAATGTTTATTTTATAATATTTTAAGTGAATAATTCAAGAATGCGATTGAGGAGAAATCCGAAGTTAATCAATTCTTAAGGGATTGTAATCCAATTGTGAAACTGGCAGTAAGCAATGAAACACAACCACGGAAGGCGTGTGATCTGGCTGCGGTTAATTTTCTGAGAGACAGAAACGAGACTCACATCCTGAAAGATTCCGATGGCCAAGAAAAAAGCGGTTAGTAAACGAGCTTCTGACAGTAAACCGAAACCGTCAGCCAAGAAAAAAGTGGTCCGCGCCAGCACGAAACGAAACCCCGCATCGCTTCAGTCCGAACTCAAAAAGCTTGACCGCGACATTGTTAAAATGGTCAACAAACGCTGTGCGATGACGGTCAAGCAGATCAAATCGGATCCTGAGCCTCGTAAGGCCATGTTTGATCCCAAATCAGATGAAGAACTGCGCGAAACAATTGAAAAACTGAATGAATCCGGCCCCCTGACCAACAATGCCATCCGGGGAATTTTCCGCCAGATTCTCAGTTCTGCCCGCCGACAGATCCACCCACAACGCGTTGCCTACCTCGGGCCCGCCTACAGCTATACACACCTGGCGGCCCTGGAACGGTTTGGTGAAGGTGCCGACATGGTTCCTGTGAACACCATCGGGTCCGTATTTGAAGAAGTCAATCGAGGTAACACCGAGTTTGGTGTGGTTCCCATTGAAAACAGCACTGATGGGCGGGTGGTCGACACCCTCGACATGTTCACCCGACTCCCGCTGCGGATCTGTGGTGAAGTACTGATCGCCGTACACCACAATCTGCTGGCACGTTGTGAGCGGAGTGAAATCACGGAAATCTACAGCAAACCACAGGCACTCTCGCAGTGCCGTGAATGGCTCTCCCGCAATATGCCCCAGGCACACCTGCATGAAGTCACCAGCACTTCCACCGCAGCACAGCTGGCAGCAACCAAGCCAGGAGCCGCAGCGGTCGCCAGTCATCAGGCCTCAGTAGAATATGACCTGCAGATTATCGTGGAAGGCATTGAAGACAACGCCAACAATGTCACCCGCTTTGCTGTTATCGGCGAAGAGGTCTGCGATCCCACCGGTAAAGACCGGACCGCGATCCTGGTCCAGATCGCTCACAAGGCAGGCTCACTGGCGGACACACTGCAGATCTTCAAGAAAAACAAGGTGAACCTGACCTGGATCGAGTCCTTCCCGCTCAGGGGAGAAGAGCCGGGATATCTGTTCTTTATTGATTTTGAAGGTCATGTTCAGGAACCCCATATTAAACGGACCCTGAACGAACTGGAAAAACGTGTGGTTCGCCTGGAAACAATGGGTTCCTATCCCCGCAGTGGGATTCGGGAGTAACCGCATTTAACGATTGAGCCCCTGTCTCGCCTGTTTTGACTCTGCTGTTTCATGAGAATTACGTGAAAACAGCGGTCATTTCAGGATTACCAGCCCCAATCCTTGAATCATTGCGTTTGACTCAATAACTTATGCAGCAGCTTTGACTGCTGTTCAGAACCGACAGCCATAATGGAATTGACGGTCAGAATTCTGTTCTCGCTTCGAATTGTGCCACCAGATTTCTGGCGAAATCCGTTTCTGTACAGCCACTACCAATCTTCACCTTACTTCAACCACGGGATTAATTATGCGTCGCTTTCTTGTAGCCGGTAACTGGAAAATGAATACCACCAAAGAATCCGGTGCACAGCTGGCCCAGGCCCTGGCTGCCGAAGTGCCATCAGAAAATCCTGCCGTTGAAGTTTTGGTCTGTCCTCCGTTTCCCTACCTGACCACGATTGGCGATATCGTCTCTGGCTCAGGCGTCGGCTATGGTGCCCAAAACTGCTATCATGAAGCTCCGGGAGCCTTTACCGGTGAAACCGCGACCGAAATGCTGACCGATATCGGTTGCCGTTCCGTCATTCTGGGACACAGCGAACGCCGTCATGTCCTCAAGGAAACTGATGCAGACATCAATCTCAAAGTCAAAAAGGCCCTCGAATCCGGCCTGCAGGTCATTCTGTGTGTTGGTGAATTACAGAGTGAACGTGAATCAGATCAGACAGAAGCCGTACTCAACACGCAAATGACCGGTGGTCTGGCAGATGTAGACGGCTCTGCTTTTGGACAGATCGTCATCGCCTATGAACCAGTCTGGGCCATCGGCACCGGTTTAACTGCCAGCCCTGAACAGGCAGAAGCCGCTCATCTCTACCTGAGAAACTGGTTAAAAGACCAATATTCTGCAGAAATCGCAGACACCACCCGAATTCTGTATGGTGGCAGTGTCAAACCGGACAACGCGAAAGAACTGCTTTCCCAGGAAAACGTCGACGGCGCACTGGTCGGGGGAGCAAGCCTCAAAGCAGAGCTCTTTATCCCCATCATTCAGGCTGCTGTGGAGTTATCCGCCGAATAGTCCTGAGTTTCTGCCATTTTGACGACACTCCGATTCCAGAATCGATTTACAGATCGTATGTCATTACTGTATGATGCAGGCGATCTGGAGCGCATCACATTTAACCATAGCGTCTCTCTATCTGTTTTACTCGGCTCTAATGACCCTGGAGACGCTTGAGTAATACTGGACACAATCCAGCTTCATCAATTGCGGGTGATGCTGTCAACTCGTACAGAAGATATATTAAGCCATTTAGGATGACACAATGATTTTTGCGACGTTCCTGGAAGCCATTACGGATCCTGCTACCATACTGATGACATTTCTGATGTTCTTCGGAGTCCTGTTGATCATCATCATCCTGCTGCAAAAAGGCCGTGGCGGCGGGCTGGCTGGTGCCTTCGGTGGTGCCGGCGGTCAAAGCGCGCTGGGAACCAAAGCCGGTGATGTTTTCACAAAAATCACAATCGTCATGGCTGTGATCTGGGTGATCCTGGCGGGTGTCTCTGGCATCACCACACGCGCCAGCTCCGGAAAATACAGCGGTGGCAGCGCTGCCGTTTCTGAAGAGACTTCCATTGGTGCTGCTGACGACGCTAAAGAGAACGAAGAAGAGAAACCGGCTGCTGATGAAAAAACCGAAGGTGGTCCTGTCTTCACACCGGCAAAAGATCTCACTGAAAAAGAGACAAAAGCCGCCGATGAGAAAACACCTGCAGCCACGGATGAGAAAGCAACCACGCCGGCTGAACCTGGTAGTGAGGCTGCTCCCAAAGCTGACGCTCCGAAAGAAGAACCAAAACAGGAAACTCCTGCGAAACCTGAGACTACCGACTCTCAACCCAAGTCAGAATAGTCAACTCTGCTGAACCCTGTGTTCCGCGAAAGTGTTGATGGTTCTCTTAACCTCCTAGATTCCTGTTATTCAGAAAAGAGTGTGTTGTGCTGCTGGGCATGACTGGTTTTGGAAGTGCGACCGCAGAAGATGACCGGCTTTCGGTCAATGCCGAGCTACGTACTGTCAACAATCGCTACCTGAAAGTTTCCACCCGCTACCCGGATTTCTACGCTAAGCTGGGAAGCCAGATCGAAAAATTGATTCGGGGCTCCATCGCACGCGGGACGGTTAACCTCACGCTCCGAATTGACAGCCTGGATCGGACCAGCGATTACCTGCTGGACGAAGAAGTCATCAAACAGTACTGGGAACAGCTCAAACACCTGTCCGAAGTCTGTCGCACTCCCCTGCCCGATCATGTCGACAGCCTGTTGACTTTACCCGG
>TARA_R100001132_G_scaffold22501_1_pt1 | contig 16138 bp, 13 predicted proteins | sample TARA_R100001132 | Tara Oceans TARA_R100001132 (sample SAMEA2621247) | marine metagenome | biome: marine biome (ENVO:00000447); feature: mesopelagic zone (ENVO:00000213); material: "saline water (ENVO:00002010), including plankton (ENVO:xxxxxxxx)" | depth 800 m | reverse complement strand
AGGTTACGACGGGTAATCTGGGTTCGCTGATTGAACTCTCGCACCCGCTCCCTTCCAGTCGCATCATCAATGAGCTGACCCTTTCCCTCTGGCTGAAATCCAATCGACGGGGAACGCGTGTAGGACTGGAAGCGGTCCTGCCCCACCAGATCGACCCGGAAACCGGAGCAGTCGCCCGCATTTATTTAATTGGAGACACTTATACAGAGGAAGGCAAATGGCAGCAGATGAAGTGTACCACCACCGAAGCCCTGGTGAATCAGTCACTGGGACTGCTGCGGGGACGCACCAAACTGCGTCAGCTGGACACACGTGAGATGTACGTGGAACGGGTTCTGATTGTCACACGTTCTTCTTCCGACCAGGTGGAATTCCTGCTGGATGATCTGAAACTGACCCCGATTGTCCGTCCCAACGATTCGGTCATTCAGACCGCTGCCGCCATGAGCAAGCAGAATTCCCAGCCGATCGTCGAATTTCTGCTGGACCGGATTCAACTGCAGGGAAGACCCCTGTTTCCCCGTATGTCGCTGTATCATGGTGAGAGTCTGGAAGCACTCAAACAGGCGGGTATGAATGTAATCGAGGCGCCCCAGTTTGATGATTACCGGTTTCTGACGGAACTTCGCAGCCAGGGATTATGGGCGATGGCGACTCCGCCTCGACCACAGGCACAGGATGGTTCATTTCTTCCCTCTCGCGATGCTACATTAATCCCGTTCGATGAGCAGACAGCGCCAATCGTTTTCTGGTATCTGGGAACCCAGATTCCCGGCAGCGAATGGAACCAGATCCGCAGTCGCGTGGGTCAGATTCAAAGTGCCGACCAGCAGTTCAAGCGGCCCATTATGGCGGATGTTCTCGGGAAAGAACGTCAGATAGCCCGGGAAGTTTCGATGATTGGCTCGAGCCCCCGGATCCTCAACAGCGATATCAACCTGCTGGAATATCGTAATACGCTGATTGAAAAAACACGGCTTGCCCCGGGACGTTTTCTGTGGACGTGGATCCAGACGGAACCGACGTTTGCCAATGCACGCTGGCGTGATTCTTTTCATAAAACCCCGATTGTGATTGAGCCTGAACAGATCCGTCTGCAGGTGTATGCCACCCTGTCAGCGGGTTGCCGGGCCGTCGGTTACTGGACGACTGATCGACTGGACGATACGAGTGCGCCGGGAGCACTGGAGCGCAAACTGGTGATCGAACAGTTAAACCGGGAAATCGACCTGATCGAACCCTGGCTGGCGACCGGATCTGTGATTTCTCATGTTCCCTTCACGCTGATACAAAAACAGGCTCCCCTGATCACTCAACTGGGTGCGGATTTCAAGACCTCCGGTTCGAAAAGGCTGATGCGTGACGAACAGCTGGCAGAGCGAGAGATGCTGTTGCAACAGAAAAAAGAAGCGGCAACGGAAATGCAGGCTTCCATTATCCATTCCGAGTATGGCACCTTGATTCTGCCGGTATGGTATCGCGATGGGGCGCAGTTTGTGCCCGATCAGATGGCAGGAAATGAGGCGAAAATCGTGATCCCTGGTGGGAATGTCTCTGCTTCCGTCTGGGAACTGAGTAGCACCAGAATCAAAAACCTGGATCGAAAACGGGTGAACGGGGGTGTGGAAATCTCACTTCCCAAATTTGATATGACATCGATCATCATCATGACATCGGATCAGGGTCTGATCGAGAAACTGCGAAATAAAATCAGGGAGATCAGTCCCCAGGCAGCAGAAACCAGTCTGAAACTGAGTCGAGCCAAACTGGAACGCTGTGAAAAAACAAATGCCGAGCTGCTGGAAATGGGCGTGAGCAAGGTCGCGCGCATGGATGGGCCAGCGATACTGGAACGGGCCCGCGAACGGTTGAGCCAGGCGGAAGTCTCCCTGACCTCCCAGGATTTTCATGAGGCCCATACCGCGGCTCGTGACTGTCGGCAGTTACTGAGAATTCTGCAGCGCATTCAATGGCGCGAAGCAACCCGCACCCTCTCCTCTTCGATGACGAGCCCTTATACCATTTCCTACAGTACCCTGCCCGACCACTGGAGAATGATTGAACAGATTGGCCGCAGCGCAAAGCACATTAATCCGAATTTGCTGCGATCAGGAGATTTTGAAGACATCGACACGATGGTCGTCGAAGACTGGAAACACGTCCAAAATCCGATAGAGGGAACTCAGGCGATTGCTGAACTGTATCCCCGCGACAGACGATCCGGCGAATTCAGCCTGCGATTACTGGCCGCACCCTTGAGTCGCAATGATATTCCTCAGAACATCGAAGGGCCTCTGGTACGGGTCACCACTCCTCCTCTGGCAGTGCGCAGCGGGCAGATTGTGCATGTCACCGGCTGGGTCAAGGTTTCGACAGCCATTACCGGCAATCCGCTGGGCGCCACTTTTCAGGACAGCATCATGGGGCCAGGTGGTGCCTTACATTGGAATGCGCAGAGCGACTGGCAGAGAATTGATCTGCTGAGAGAAGTCTCCCAAAGCGAAAACTTCCATCTGACCATGTCTCTGAACGGACTGGGAGCCATTTTATTTGATGACCTGCGGGTGATGGCCTATACGCCCGAACCGCAGCAATATCAGCAGACCGAGGGGCTGGAAGCGCTGCCCTTAAAGTCTTTGGGTTCCTCAGGCGTTGAATTACTGAACAAGGTTCCCGAATAATGAGCTTCCCGTCGCAGTCAACCTTGTAGAACGATGTCCTGTAAATGCGTCTCCCGCTCACTGGGGAATATTGCAATTTCCGGTTCAAAACAGGTATTTTATGCTGGTCGAGCGAATTCCCCTGTCAAGCTTCGCGACACAGATTCCTGCGACACTTGAATGACCAGGCAGAACTTGATAATAAACAGTATAGAAACAGACTGAAAACTGGCTCGATTTACTGTGCCAGGTTTACTGTCACGTTTCCAGGGTCATTTAGACCGAGTTGAATAAATTGAGGGACGCTATGGTTAAGAGTGGTGCGTTCTCGACTCTGTGCAACAGATTTCGGGCCGCATTCAATTTATAGATTGATCACATCGGTCTTGATGAACGGTACTTACGTTTCAAGAGGGATGATGACTGTCTTAACGAAAGATTGAAGCAGCGGAATCTCTGTGCCCCCTCTCTCGATCCTCTTTTCCGGTTCTCTGCTGATGCCGGTCCGTGAGGGACATCGACCTGGATTTTCATCCGGCAGCGAAGCAGGAACAGATCAGACAGCGTTTGTCAGATAGATTTAAACATAGTCAGAATTAACATTTAAACTGAACAGGAAAAACCAATGCCGATTGCAACCCCAGCTCAATACGCAGCGATGCTGGATGCCGCTCAAGAAGGTAACTATGCCTATCCCGCGATGAATGTCACCTCGCTGACCACGATCAACGGAGCCCTGAAAGCATTTGCCGATAAGAAGTCAGACGGAATCATTCAGGTTTCAACCGGCGGTGGTGAATTTGCTTCCGGTCTGGATCAGAAAGATGCCGTTCTGGGCGCGATCATTCTCGCAGAAGCCACTCATCGACTGGCAGAACGCTATGATGTGCTGATCGCTTTACATACGGACCACTGTCAGCCGGGCAAGGTCGATTCCTTCCTGAAGCCACTGATTGCAGAAACCGCCCGTCGACGTGAAGCGGGCCTGCCGAACCTGTTCCAGTCACACATGCTGGATGCGTCAGAGTTGCCGCTCAAGGAAAACCTGGAATTGTCAGCTGATCTGCTCAAGCTGTGTGCTGCCAATGAGATCATTCTGGAAGTGGAAGCCGGTGTGGTTGGCGGTGAAGAAGATGGTGTGGATAACTCCGATCAGCCAGCCGACAAGCTGTATACTTCTCCAGACGATATGGTCGCGGTTTATGAGGCCCTCAACGGTCTGGGTCGTTATATGTTCGCTGCGACATTCGGTAACGTACATGGCAGCTATAAACCGGGTGCCGTCAAACTGCGTCCGGAAATTCTGAAACAGGGTCAGGAAGCTGTCATTGCCAAATACGGTAAGGAAGCTGCCTTCGACCTCGTATTCCATGGCGGTTCAGGAACGCCTGAAGATCAACTGCGGGAAACTCTGGAATACGGTGTTGTGAAGATGAATATCGATACCGATACTCAATACGCCTTCACCCGTCCTGTTGTGGATCACATGATGAAGAACTACGACGGCGTATTAAAGATCGATGGCGAAGTCGGGGTCAAAAAAGTCTACGACCCACGCAGCTATCTGAAAGCCGGTGAAATGGGAGTTGTCAAACGGATGGGTGAAGCCTGTGACGACCTGTTCTCCAGCGGAAAAACCATTTTCGGCAAAGTCTGATTCGCGTCGGCATTTCAGCGGAATAACTGATTTCAAGCGAGCTGTTTCCCCGCGAAGCAGCTCGCTTTTTTACAGCTCAGTTTTGTTATGAGCAATGCATTATTCGCTGCGAACTACATCCATCTTGGACATGTTAGAGAGTCGCACGACCAGGATTTTCTGAATGTCCGATTTGGAGCCTTCTCCGCGGAAAAACAGGTGACCTGCTGAATCTGGTTTGACGCCCTCGGTGGCTGTAATGATTGCCATTTCGCCAACGTTCAGAGTGACTTCAAACTTCTGGTTATAGAGCGGACTGGTATTCCGGCGACTTTCCAGCTGCCAGCCAATATTCGTTGGAGTGTGTCGCATCTGCTGGGTGCCATAATGGACTTCAGGAGTAAACTCGAGTTTTGCCCAGCCATCCTGAACTTTATGTGCTTTGACTCGCATCACACATTGAGCTTCTTCAAACTCTTTCAATTCCACAGGCTCAGTATCATCTCCTGTGAGCAGTTCGAGTTTACATTTCGGGTAGGAATCGCTTGTCTTGATATCTGTGGGAACACCCGATCTTAACATCAGTCTTCTGCCGGAAAGCAGCAGTGATTCATCTTCCCGGGAAAGTCCACCCAGGTGAGATTTCAAACCTAGCAGGGTCTGCAACGCTCGGGGGGGAACTGAACTGACATGGCCGACACGCAGACCATTCTGATTCAGGTTTTCCTGGTCCATCAGTTCGATGGCTCCGATTTCATCGACCTCATCCCAGAGCGTCGACCCGAGCAGAGGGTCTGTGACCGGTCGTTCGATGAATACAATTTCAACCTGCATGGCATCCAGTGATACAGGAATCGCAGGCAGCTTGTTGACCGTCTGTTTCTCTGCATATTTCTTCAAACCGAACACGGCACTTTCTTCCATCAGCGCGCAGCCGGAGATTTTGACGACCAGTAAAACCAGCGTCAGAACCAGTAAACAGGATCTGAGAGGGGATAACTTCATGAATGGTTCAGGTTGAGAGAGGTATCAGTTTGAGAGATTGGTGCGCGGCAGGAGATCGCCGCTTAAATCGAAGGGGCCGGGAGTCTAACGGGAATCGAATTTGATGTCAATTTGAAATTTCGGATTCACCAGATTCTGCTGAAACGGCACTGTTTGCTCAAGAATTACGCTACTCTCGTTCAGAGAACGACTTGGGACTCCGGCTCATATTGCCTTGTTTGACTGCTCCAGCTATGATCTGCCTGCTTCAGCTGAACCCGACCGAATCCTGTATACATTAGAATAGAAACTGTCGTTTTCTGAGCGATTTCGACAACGGTTATTGATTCGAACCCATGACATCTGCCCCCGAACCCCGGAAAATTCCCGAATTACGAATTGGTGCAGGCCAGGACTGCCATCGGCTGGAAGCAGGTTACCCGCTGATACTGGGAGGGGTCTCGATTGAGTTTGAGTCAGGTCTGGTCGGACACAGTGACGCCGATGTCTTGTTGCACGCGATTACCGATGCACTGCTGGGAGCAGCGGGCCTGGGAGACATTGGAGAGATGTTTCCCAACACGGATGACCGCTGGAAAGGCGCCGATTCCGGTAAGCTGTTGAAAGCCGCATTTGCAGAAGTGCAGCAGGCTGGCTGGCAAATCGTAAACCTGGATTGCACTATTTCAGCAGAACGTCCTAAACTAGCCAGCTACAAACCTCAGATCAGGCAATCTGTCGCCGGGTTACTGGACCTGGAAGCACAGCAGGTCAATATCAAGGCAAAAACAGGAGAACGCGTTGGCCCTGTCGGCCGACAGGAAGCGATGACAGCAGATGCTGTGGTACTTTTAACGCGAACTCAGTGAAATTCATTATCAGACTGAACCTGCTTCACTTCAGGTTCCTCATTCATTTGATTACAGGAAGAAATTCAGGTATCCAGCACAATGACACTCAGAATTTACAACACACTCAGCCGCAAAAAAGAAGATTTCCAGACGATCAAACCGGGCAAGGTTGGCATCTACCTGTGTGGCCCCACGGTTTACAAGCACGCGCATATCGGTCACATGGTCGGTCCGGTCATTATCGACACGATCGCCCGCTATCTGACCTACAACAACTATGATGTCAAATTCGTCAACAACATCACTGACATCGATGACAAACTGATCAATAAAGCCGCTGAATTGAACATCTCCGTGGAGAAGCTGGCGGCAGAAATGACTCAGGATTACTTCGATAACCTGGAGACCATGGGCGTCGATACGATTACCGATTTCCCCAAAGCCACCGACTATATCGAACCGATGCAGGAAATCATTCAATCGCTGATCGACAAAGGCTTCGCTTACCCGCTGGATGGTGACGTTTACTTCTCTGCTGAAGCAGACAGTAAATATGGCTGTCTCAGCGGTCGTAAAATCGAAGAAATGATCGCGGGCACGCGTGTCGAAGCCAATGATAAAAAGAAGAATCCGGCTGACTTCGCGCTCTGGAAGAAATCGCGCCCGGGCGAACCCGCCTGGGACAGTCCCTGGGGACCCGGTCGACCAGGCTGGCACATTGAATGTTCCGCCATGAGCCGCAAACTGCTCGGCGATTCATTTGACATTCACGGCGGTGGACTTGACCTGATGTTTCCCCACCATGAAAACGAACGCGCCCAGTCAGAATGCTGTACGGGAAAAACCTACGTGCGTTACTGGGTTCACAACGGTTTAATGCAGGCCAGTGATGCGGCTGGGAAAGTGGGCGGCCAGCATGATCGTCATGGAGATGTCGCGGTGGATCAGCAGGCACAGGAAGCCGATAAACTTTCGGGATCCAAAGGCGCTGCATCGGTCAAAGAACTGTTTGCGATTCACCCGCCGGAAATCGTGCGATTGTTTCTGCTTTCCACACATTATCGCAGCCCGATCGCATTCAGTGACGAAAACATCCGGGAAACCGGAAAAGGCATTGAAGGCTTCTACCGCTTCTTTGAAACCTTCGAACGTATCACAGGCGAGAGTTTCTACCAGTTACCCACCTCGGAAAAGCGGGAACAGTCCACCGGGTTGAAGGGAGAACCTGCCGAATATTTCCAGCAGCTATCCGAACTGCGTCAGCGATTCCTGGAAGCCATGGACGACGACTTTAATACGGGTGGTGCGATTGGTGTGCTGTTTGAATTACGGTCGACATTGAACGCTTTGATTCATTCACAGCACCTGGAAGGTGAAGGCAAGCAGAACCAGGCAATGGTTGAGGCACTGACAAGCGGCGCCAGTCTGCTCAAGGAACTCTCCAACCTGCTGGGTGTCTTCCGCAAAGCGCCGGTGAAAGAATCAGCCGCCGATGATGGCCTGGTCAATCAGTTGATGGAACTGGTTCTGGAGATTCGCAAAGATGCTCGCAGCAGCAAAAACTGGGACATTGCAGATAAAATTCGCGATGGTCTCGCCGCCTGTCAGATCACAGTAGAAGATCGTCCGGAAGGCAGTTTGTGGCGACGGGGCTGATCCACTTTCCTGTGATAACGTAGGATAACGTAGAGCGTCTCATGAATCTGAACTCGACCATGGATGAAACAGAGTTGACCACAGCGGTGCGATTTCTGGGTATTGACCCGGGGTTAAACCGGACGGGGTATGCTTTGTTACAGCAGTCAGCGAAAGGCCCGGTGCTGTGTGAAGGCGGCATCATCCGCTCGAACCAGGAAACAAACCTGGCTGCGCGTGTTCATGAAATCGCTTCCGGGATCAGGGAAGTCATTGCCGAATACCGTCCGGATGTGATGGTCATCGAGCAGGTATTTACAACTCCCCGTTTCCCGAAAAGTTCGATCATCATGGCTCACGCCCGGGGTGCGATCCTGTTCGCCGCCCATGATGCGGGTGTGCCTGTCGTACATTATACGCCGACTCAGATTAAAAAATTAATCACCGGCAGCGGCCGTGCTTCCAAAGAACAGATGCAGCACGCCATCAAAACAGAGCTGGGCTTGAAAGCCATTTTAGAACCCAATGACGTGGCAGACGCTTTTGCAGCAGCCTTATGCCATTACCACACGATCCGTGTCACCTGTCTGTGAAACCAGTTTCTCTTTTCCATTGAGCACCCATGATTACCAATATCCGCGGCGAACTGATTGAGTTGAACTTAACCGAAGCAATTATTTCCGTCGGGGCGTTTGACTATGAAGTCTTTATTCCGGAATTCGTCCGCCGTCAGCTGCAGCCCCTGATCGGCAGCGAAGTGAGCCTGAAAACCATTCAGTACATCGAGGGAAATCCACAGAAAGGGAGACTCACCCCCCGCATGATCGGATTCATGAGTCACGCCGAACGAGAGTTCTTCGAACTGGTGTGCTCGGTCGATGGGGTCGGCGTCAAGAAAACATTACGGGCGATGGTGCGTCCCGTGAAAGAAGTCGCGACAGCCATCGAGGAAAAAGACATCAAACAACTCACGACGCTGCCGGGAATTGGTCCGGCTGTCGCCGAGCGAATCGTCGCCAAACTCAGACGCAAAATGACAAAATTTGCGCTGATCGTTGCCAAAGAATTTCCTGCCGAGGAAGGCCGCACCGATGTGTTCAGCGAAGCCTATGAAGCGCTGCTCAGCCTGGGATATTCGTCAACTGAAGCGCGGGCCAAGGTCGAAACCATTGCCGCGGAAGGCAAGAAATTCAAAAGCATTGAAGAATTTCTCACCGCTCTCTACCAGCAGGAACGCAACTGAGCGTCGGCAACAGGCTGTTTTGCCTCTGCTACAATCCGCACAATTGACAGACTCGTCATATCTTCTGCCTGAATTCCATGACGAACGTGTCTCCGGATATTCCGGTTTGGCCGGTCTGTGTGTCTGACCTAAGTTTATGCAATTACTTATGCTTGCGTATCGGTTTATGCAATCCGGTCACTCTTAAATCCTGTCAGTGTCTTCTGACAACATCGCAAGATTTAAATTGCAGATCCCCGGGCACAGCGGCGTCTCACATTATGGTTGCCAGAATTATCAAACAGAAATCCAGCCCTTACAGCGCGCTGAATATTGACCGTTTAAGAATGGGAGTCAAATTACAGTCTCCCATTTATGATGCGGAAGGCGAAAAGAATATCCTGCTGCTGGCCAGCGGCAAAAAAATCACACAGGCAACCATCCAGAATTTGAAGAATCGTGGCATTCGCAATGTGCGGGTGCATGAACGGGATTTGTCAAACCTGACGCTGTCTCCCGGAGAAAGCCAGTCTTCCGGTTTCACTTCTTCACTACGCCTGCGCAGTCAAAAATTAAGAAAACGGTCAGGAGGCACTTCAGCCCCCGGCCAGGCTGCTGATACGGAACGAACGAATTCCCCCTGGCAGATCCAGCCTCAATCGTTCCTACATGAAGTGACTCCCCCTGCAGCGACCGCCTATTCACCGGAATTACAGCAAGAATACCGAAAAGAATTTGCGGTCCTGACCAAAGTCACAGATGATATTTACCGCCAGGTTCTGGGTGCTTCGCGCATCAGCCTCTCGCAGATTCGAAATGTGACAGACTGCTCATTCTCAAAGATGATCCAGGATATGGATCTGTTTGTACTGGAAGGGATCACGCCAGTCGCTCTGGGAAATTTCTGTCGGCACGGCCTGCAGATGTCCAGTCTGGCGATGGCGATAGGCACTCAACTCGGCCTGCAGCGAGAACACTTATCCCAACTCTGCATCGGTTGCCTGGTTCATGATACGGGTATGATCAAAATCAATTCCGGGGGTATACAGGGACACCTGCCAGCCAGCCCCATCGATTTCCTGGAACTGAAAAAGCACCCTGCCATCACCTATAACCTGCTTTGTGAATCAAATGAATTTCCCATGATCTCCCGGATTGTGGCGTATCAGATTCACGAACGCTGTGATGGATCCGGTTACCCGCGAGGCCAGAAACAAAATCAAATTCACCCCTTTGCAAAAATTGCTGCGGTGGCAGATGAATTCCTTTCCCTGGTCTCCGTGGCTGCGGCGAATTCAGAAGTCCATCCTTACCAGGCAGTGGAACAGTTGATCTATGGTGCCTCACGAGGCATCTTCGACAGCGGTGCGGTTCGCGCATTACTGCAGTCGATCTCGCTGTACCCTGTCGGATCGGTCGTCGAATTGAATCAGGGTCAACTGGCAACTGTGATTCGGACGAATCGTCAGCAGTACGATGCGCCGGTAGTCAGCATACGGAAGCCCGATGGCACTACCCAGATTTTCAATCTGCAGAATCACCCGGAACTGCATGTGATTCGAGCAATCCCTCACGCCAAGCTTGAGATGCTCAGTCTGTAAACGAGACGGCAGAGAAACGCAGAGTTGTCAGTCCACGATGACCACTCGCAAATCCATGACATTGGTTTGTGTGGCTCCTGTTTTGAGGAGACTGCCTGTTTTCGCCAGAAAGGGATAGGAATTATGGTCCTGTAAATACCGGGCGGTATCCAGCTGCAGTTCCTGGGCCCGTTTCAGGCTGTGCTCATCCAGAATCCCGCCGGCGGCATCCGTAGGACCATCTTCGCCATCAGTGCCTCCGGAGAGAATGCAGAATCCGGACAGTGATTCATCCCAGAGGCGCTGCATGGCAGCCAGTACCACTTCCTGATTACGGCCCCCCTTTCCCGGCTGGGGAGAAGTCGACAGGTCAACCACCGGTTCCCCGCCACTGAGAATACAGGCAGGACGATTTACAGGACCTGCTCCGGCCCGTATCTGCAGACACAGTTCAGCCAGTTCCACCCCGGTGTCGACGGCGGTTCCTTCGTTTGCCGATCCCAGCGAATACACTTCATATCCCAGCGCCCGCGCCTGCTGTGAAGCCGCCTCCAGAGCCGTTGCGTTACTGCCAATAATCTGATTGAAGACCGTCGCCTGTCGGTCTGGCTGTGGAGATTGTGCGGGTGTCGACTCTGACTTTAATATGCTCCATACGCTTGCCGGAATCTGCGCGGGATCTGAAACAAATTTTTGCAGAACCTGCATTGCATCCTGCGTCGTTGATTGATCAGCAACAGTCGGTCCCGAAGCAATCAGATCGAGGGGATCGCCGACGATATCCGAGATGATCAGGGCAAACAGAAGTCGGCAGCCGGCTGCTTGAGCCAGTCGCCCTCCTTTTACAGCGGAGATCTGTTTGCGGACACAGTTCAGTTCCTGAATGGTGGCTCCCGAGGACATCAACAGCCGCGTGACCAGCTGTTTGTCTTCCAGTGTCACCGGCGGCAGGGGCGCTGGCAGCAAAGCACTGCCGCCCCCGGAGATCAACACAATGCAGATATCATCCGGTTGCAGATTCGACATCTTCTGCAGAATCTGGCGGGCGCCGTAGACGCCTTCCGCCGTCGGTTCATTCAGACTCGCAGGTCGGGCGGGATAGAGGTGAATCTTTGAAAGTCGGCGGACACAGTCGGCGGGAACATTCACCCAGCCGGATGTTCTTTCAGCCAAAGCGGAACCCCGCAGTGCAGCTTCCACCCCCGCAGCCATCCCACTGCCCGCTTTTCCAGCGCCGGTTACCAGCAGTCGTTCCTGTCCCTGCAGCGGAATGGTGTGTCCGCAGATTGTCAGTTCCTGATCGGAAACCTGGATGGCCTGGGAAACCAGCGTTTCGGAATTGACGGCCTTGACTCCGGCTTTCCAGATCTGAACAGCACGCTGAGCAGCTGACGATGTCGGGGACATCAATACCTCGCATAATAGAGAAAAGCTGACCGGCTGATTGTCAGATTACTTTTCGTATCTCCGTGATTTTACACAGAAAGAAATAACAGTGAGGTCTCTGGTCGAGCCGGGAAATCGCGGAAGCGAATAATATGTTTCAGGGATCAGCCTGATCCGAATCCGCATTGTCCACAGTTGTATTTAACGAACGTGCCAGCTCTTTTGCAAGCACGCGTCCCTGTACTTCTGCAGGAGGCACGCCTTCTTCTGTCAGTTTTTTCCGGTCCAGTTCATCCTCCTGGTCATACCAGAGAGGATCCACTTTGGCCTGAGTGATTTCAGAAACCTTCCAGACACCGGTCTGACTTTTGACAAGATGGATGTCCGGTTTGATTGCATAGCCGTTTTTCTGAATCTGCACACGGACCTGTGCTGTAGAAGCGGTCAATTTGACATCGAGAACACGGCATTCCAGAGGCTGCGAATCGTCTTGAGACTTCAGATTCAACTTCTTCGCCAGATCCGCTTTTTCAGGTGTAAGCAGAGCGCGAATCTGTGATTCATTCCCTGTTTCCAGAGCGTCCACAAACTCAAGCGCAATCTGCTTCACCCGATAATGCTCATAAAATCGTTGTGCGCCAATTACGACCAGGTAGAGACCAGCCGCAACGAGTACACCAATCAGAAACTTCTGCGAGAGCGGTTTATCAGCCATCAGGCGCCCGGGCGGAGATGACTGTATGCTGCCAGGATGGCATAGAGATCAGAGGGAATCTTTACTTCGTCTTCTGAAAAATCAGAGATCCAGGTACGACGATAGTAAACTGCTTCTGCCAGGGCATCTGCAATTTCCCCAAATCGAACATTGACCAGACTGTCTTTCTGTTCGAGCGTTTCTTCTTCACCTGTAAAAATTCGAAGCCGATGTTGCATGGAAAGGATCCTTCCTATATCGAACTCAATGAATTCCGGACCGGCTGAATCCACAGCCAGGCAGAGGCAATTCTCTGCAAACCAGTATCATTTTGAATGAGCTGAACAAAACAGGAGACGGGAATTTACTCCAGCCTCACTTTAATTATCGGCTTAATCAATTTAGCATCTTGACCGAAAACTTCAGTTTTTTTCGATTTTATCGGCTGTAAGGTCGCCCTATTCTCACCACTTTGAAATCAACGATGTAAGAATTACCAGTCGATCGGCGTAATCCGCGCATTGAGGAGACGCAGAGAAATATCAAACAGCAATCTTTGCCGCCTGAATCGGAGGTAGATTACCCGTCGCATCAGAAATGTGAGGACTGCAGCCCGAGTAAAGCCGGGAGTTCATACATTGAGCGAAACGTTTTGGCTCCGAATGATTCCAGTTCGACCGGTGAACTATGATCGGCATAACCGAGTACCGGGATCCCTGCCGCGACTGCCGCCTGCACTCCGAGTTTGCTGTCTTCAATGACCACACACTCGCTCGGATGTACTCCCATCTGGTCAGCCGCAAACAGATACAGATCGGGTTCCGGTTTCCAGACTCCTACCGTATAGGCTGAATAAATGCGGCCTTCAAAGTAACGGGACAGATCAGTGATTTTCAAAGTGAGCGCCATCTTTTCTTCTGGCCCATTCGAAGCAACACACTTGGTAACGGGAATCGCTTCCAGAGCTTCGCGAACTCCCTGAATGGCCTGCAGCTCTTTTTCGAATACTTTTGCCATCTGGGCCCGAACCTGATTGGCAAAATCTGCCGGTAACTTCGCATCCATCTGATCTTCGACAACGGCCAGACAGTCGGCCAGCTTCCCCCCTTTGAACTGCTGAACCGCCTGTTCGGGAGAAAGCGGAAAGCCGATCTCTGTAATCATCTCGGCCAGGACGCGATTCCCCAGCGTTTCGCTGTCGACCAGCACCCCATCACAATCGAAGATCACCGCTTTATATTTCATGCCGCCTGCTGACTCGTTTCTTGATTTGCTATGACTCAGGTAGTTCGATATAAATCCCGTCCTCTTCCTCAAAGACGGAATAGGTGGGGTGGCACAGGCGTTCATTCAGACAGTGTTTACCCGTAGTGACATCAAACTGCCAGCCATGCCAGGGACACGTGACAACGTTGCCCGTGAGTGTCCCTTCTCCCAGAGGTCCGCCTGCATGCGGACAGACACCATCCATTGCATAATACGCACCATCCACATGATACAGGGCTATAATCCGATCTTCCGCAACAAACTCACCTGCCTGCCCTTCCGGAACTGCGGTGAGATCGGCGATCCGTATTTTTTTGCCCATGACTGTCTCCAGGTCGGCTGTCTGTTTCAGGTGCGCTGTTCATGGTCTCATCATGAACGGGCAGTCGCCGGTTCTGTCAGATGACCTCTGATTGCGTTTGTAGTGGAGATCAGCGTCTGAATCAATTCAGGCTGCCTTTTTTTCCTGAATCGTTTCTGCCTGACGTTTCTTTTTCGCACGGACACGCGGTTCGCTTTTCCAGCGCCGGTGAACCCAGAAATACTGTTCGGGAGATTTCCGCACTGCTTTTTCCAGGGCCGTCGTAAACTGCTGGGTGATTTCTCCTACCGGATCAGCAGTCACACACTGCGTTGAATCGATCAGTTGCTCGCAACCCATTTCGAATTTGACCCACTGATTGTTTTCAAAATCATCGGGCAATCGACGGGCATAGCCCACACAGATATAGGCTCGATATTCCAGAGCCAGCAGCGCAATCGATTTGAAGGTCGAAGCAGGCTTGCCAAAGAAGTCAACGAACAATCCTCGTTTGCCTGCGTCCTGATCGCCAAGCAACGCCAGATGTCCGCGGCGTTCAATCGTGGCAATCATATCGTCGTAACCACCTTTCTTGGCCATCGCACGATGCCCGGTATGCTGGCGGAATTTTTCGAACCATTCGTTCAGGAAGGGATTATCCAGTTCCCGGGCGACCACTCCCATGGGAAAGCCAAACAGCCCGAAGACAGAAACCGCAACCTCCCAGTTACCGTAATGGCCGCTTAACAGAATCACCGGTCTGCCGGAACAGAGTGCGGTAATCAGTTCCGGCGGATAATCGAAGTCCAGTACATCAAAGATATTTCCCCGATGCAGTTTGCGGGGCAGCTGGATGATTTCCACCACCATGCGAAACAGATGCGTCCACATCTGATAGATGGTCTGGTCGATTTCCTGTTCAGAAAGTTCTTCACCAAAGGCGGTCCGCAGGTTTTCTGCAGCCACATGATAACGAGTCAGCTTGCGGGGCAGACAGCGATGGATCACAAACGCCATTCCTTTGGCCAGTTTCACCGATTCTCGCAACGGTAATGATCTGACGACACAAACCAGCGTGCGGAAAATCAGATATTCCAGTCGGTATCGTGCCATGCGCCAATCGATCATATGATCGTTCCCCCAAACTTCCCTGCTGTGATTGCCTGCTTCTTCCTGAAAATCAGACGGGATCGAATTCAACTGAACCCCAGAGCATGCCTCACCTTAGCTATTGGAGCCAACGATCGGAAATTAAACGGACTGCTTCGGGATTCAGGCACAAAGTCGTAAAAGTGTCTTCGGAATCGTGTTTTTCGTCAAGCCCCATATTGAACCCCGTCTCTCCCAACTGAAATTCAGTTGATTTCTGTGAAAACCGATCGAGACCAATTTTTTTCGCTCGGAATTGAACTGCTGACTGAGTATATTGATAAAGAGAGATAGATGTATTCAATTCAATACCTTTTCGGTTTCTTTTCGTGATGTCTATGGCTAATCGATCTTCATCCGCATTTCGTCTGCTGCTGACTGCCCTTGCCGTCTGCGCCGTGAATCTGATGTCGCTCGATTCTGCTCAAGCGACCTGTGGAGATTATCTGTCGCATACAGGTCAAAATGAGACTTCACATTATGATCTGCTCTCAGATCCGGCACAGCCGCCACCCGCCCGGCCCTGCTCGGGCCCAGGTTGCGAGAAGCAGCATCCCGATCCTGCTCCAGAAACCCCGATACTGGTGACCACCGTTTTCAAGGCAGCCTGCACGGGAGGATGGGAATCAGTGACATCCCCCCAACGGCAAAAGAGTCTCGTCAACTCCTCTCACTTACTCAGTTCCTCTGCGTATCAATCACGCATTGATCGTCCTCCTGAACAGCGTGGCTTCTGAAACATTGGATACAGGGACATTGTCTCTGTTGTCTCAT
>TARA_R100001132_G_C3275479_1_pt1 | contig 16142 bp, 11 predicted proteins | sample TARA_R100001132 | Tara Oceans TARA_R100001132 (sample SAMEA2621247) | marine metagenome | biome: marine biome (ENVO:00000447); feature: mesopelagic zone (ENVO:00000213); material: "saline water (ENVO:00002010), including plankton (ENVO:xxxxxxxx)" | depth 800 m | reverse complement strand
CGTGCGACGTCCGCCGGTATAAACCAGTTCTCCCGAAAGCAGGCGTTCGACGTCCGTCACCCCTTCGGTAACCGGTAAGCCTTGCTGCAGTGGTATCAGATCGGTTGTCGTCGAACCGATATCAATCAACAGACCATGCTGATCAGGAATCATCCGGCCCAGCCAGGTTGCCAGGGCATGCCAGTTGGCAGCCGCCGCCAATAAAGGAAACTCCCGTGCGATATCGGGAGGCAGAAATTCTGCTCCGGTCTGCCAGACCAGCACCGGCACCCCGGGAACCGCCTGTTCGACGGCTGTCAGAATATGATCGACTCCGTCCGCCTTCGTCTGAAAACAGTCTGCCAGTTCCCCGGTCATCGTCACCGCGATCAGATCGGGACGCTGATAGGATGTCAGTAATTCCTGTAAAGCTGTCTGTAATAATTCGGGAGTTTTCCAGAGTTCAAACGCGATTGATCTCGCAGCGCCATCACTGTCTGCCGACTTGAGGTTCGCACCACCTATATCCAGGCCTATAACATACATGTTGGATTTCTCGATTAAAGTTGTGGATTTAGTGAGACTGTCCCATCAGGTTGAAAGCGGACCGTGACGCCTTCCTGCCATGTTATGCGGGGAAACTCTGTTTCCAGATTCATCATCCGCTCCGCCAGATTATCCTGCGTCAGTCGACGATAGCCTGTGTAACTGGTCGTCAGTCGCGGGTTGATTTCCACCAGCAGAGGTTCGTGAGGAGAGTCATCCGGTAAGAGAATATCAAAGCCCACGTACCCTGCAAGTCCCGGCAGTAAATCACACACACGATCCAACAGGTTATAAATGGATGGTAACATACTTTGATCGATGTCCGCCGGAATGCTGCCCCCCTGATACGCAAAACCCTGATCCCAGCTGATCTGCTGCTCCCCTACCGGAAAATAGTCCCGCTCTCCCGGCCTGATCAGCGCCACAGTAGAGAGCGGCTTTCCCTGCAGGAACGGCTGGAACAGATATTGCCCCTCTGCTGATGACAGCAGATTCCAACGATTTCGTAATTGTTTCTCATTTTCAAATGCTTCTAAACCGAGCCCCCCTGCTCCAAAACGATGTTTGATCAGACAGGGAAACGTGATCGCCGATCGAAGCAATTCTGCTGAAAGTAACCTGGTCGGAATCGTGGGCAGCGAGTGTTCCTGCATCATTTCAAATAACCGCCACTTGTCGGCGGTTAACTGAATCGTCGTTAGATCAGGGCCGGACACAACTGCGCCGTAATCCAAAGCCTGCTGCGTTCGCCGGGAGAGCAGTTCCTCAAACTCAGGTGCGATGATCAACACACAATCGGATGCCAGGCAGGCAGTCTTGAAGATCTCGCGCTCCTGTTCGGGAGTATCAACTCGAAATATCTGTAACCGTTCCGCCCGGATCGCCTGCTCCAGGAGAGGAAGTTTCAGTTCAACGTTCTGTTGCAGGCTCGTGATCACACGCATGTGTGGGAGTGCAAGCAGATCAGAAATGACCGCTTCCAGCATCGCAGTTCCTTCCCTGAATATGCCGGCTTCTGTATCGCTCAATTCACAGGCACCACTACAGAGATATTCCGATACAAAGATATTCACAGCCGATCCAGACATGTATGTATTACCGAAACAGGGTCAATGGAACCCGGATGTCCGTGTAAGAATCGATACAGTTGATTTCATTCTTACGATAATTAAAGCAGGTTCAGTCTAGAAACTCCCCGCTGCTTTGTTAATTGTTCTGGCCGCTCAACTCACTGTTTTTCATCTGTTTTTTGTAAGGCTCCGGTTTCAGCCCGGCTGAACTGATTCTGTCAGATGGACGGGCCGACTGACTGTTCGAATTGATCGTGTCAACCCGACTCGGAATTCGCTTATTAACGTCCCGGTTCAATACAGATTCGCGCGGTTACTATTTTATTTTTCTATCATTTCTCTCCCTGTTGCACTCAAGTTTTCGTGATAAACTTTCAGTGTACCGTTTTGTTTTTTACGACAGGATTTTTCCATGCCGGGTAGCAGAATACGGCCCTCATCAGGAATCGTATCAGCCATGCTGCTGCTGTTGACACTCTCGACAGCGGCCTGCTCTACCCTTGCGCCCAGTCAACGTTCTTCCTGGAAACTGACTGATCCGCCAACACTGGACCCTCAGAACCAGCCATTGAACAGTCCTGTCCCCCAGGCGGCTCCCCAGTCACGTGAAACCCAGCGTGTCAACCCCCAGACGGATCCAGGCGCAATCCCCCGGACCACTCCCCAGACCATCCCACAAAGGCAGCCCGGCGTACCGCAGCCTCGGGAAGATCTGTTTGCAGTACCGGAATCGCTGAATCAAAATCAGCCTCCTCAACTGCGAAACCTGCCCGATCAGGACATGACTCGTCCCCAACTGAATGCGCCGGACCTGCAAAGCAGATCGCAGCCGGATACGATCATCCAACAGCCAACAGGGCCGAGGATGACGGCACCTGCGACCGCGGGACCGCTGGAGATGACCGTTGATGTGATCCCCAAACGCCAGCTGGGAAGCGGGGCGACATTTTATCTGATCATCAAGAATACGAGTGATCGTTCCGTCAGGAATGTGCTGCTGGAATGCGAATTTGACGCGGCCCTGATGTTCCCGGGGCGTCGCGAAAAGAAAATCGGACAACGGCTGGGCACACTGCAGCCTGGCGAATCCAAAGAAATCTCACTGACACTCTTTAGTGATGTCCTGGGCAGTCACTGCTGCCGATTCCGGGCACTCGCTGATGGGAATGAACTGGTCTGGAAATCGGTCTGTGTTGAATATGAAAAGAAACAGCTGGATCTGTCAGTACTCGGCCCCTCTTCTCGAACGATCGGCAGTCGGGCGGAATACATCGTGAAACTTTCCAATGTTGCTGACGTCGATTTGAATAACATCCAGGTCGCTGTCACTTACGATTCCGCTTTGATCCCGCGGGAAGCATCCATTGGTTCCACGCGGGAAACGGATCAGTTGACATGGTCTCTGGATACGATTCGTGTCGGACAGGGAGTGCAACTGCAGGTCGAATTCGACTGCGAAGTCGCCGCCGAACATGCCTGCATGCGCGTGAATGTCACCAGCCCGGATTTACCCAACGAACAGGTCTCGGCCTGTCTCAAAGTCACACCCGCGCAGGGCGTGCTGGATGTGCAGGTCCGCGATACCAAAGACCCCATCACCCGCGGCGAAGAGACGGTTTATGAAATCAGCATTGAGAATCGGGGACTGCAGCCAGCCAGGGACATCGTGCTCCAGGCAAAGATTCCCCGCATGTTCCGCGTTGTTTCCGTCGAAGCCCATCAGGGAAATCAGAAACTCAATCTCAGGCCGGAAGTAAATCAGGATATTCTCCGCGTCTCTCCCGTCCGTGAACTTCCGGCAGACGCATTTCTCCGATACACGATCCTCGTCAAAGCCATTGGCTCGGGTGATGGAGAGTTTAACGTCACGATTACCAGTGCGGATTCAGCGAAACTGGAAACTCAGGTTACCGAGATCACCACTGTGAACCGTTGATCGTCGCAGTGTTCATAAATTCCGACCTGCTAATCCTGCTTGAGATGTTCCGGAAAATCGCGTTCATATCGTTTTAACAGTGAATCCATATCGGCGGGAACGATGTAGATTTTGCCTCGAATGGTTTTTGTCTCGCCGGGCTGTAGTCCGCCTAATCGGAAATCGGCATGCAGGCAGCGGATCACACCTTGAAACAGTTCCTGGTATGGTTCAAATGCTGTGGCAAAGATCCATTGATTATCGCCACTATAACAGCCAATCAAACCGTTGCCGGGTACGTCCGGGTTTAACGGCCGGGGGTTCACATCAGTGCGTGGTACATTTTGCGGGCACCAGACCTGTCCGGGAACATAACGCGCTGTGGTAGCCCAGTTTCGCGTGGGCATGAACGCCGGTTTTCCATCCAGAAAAATAAATGACTTTTTGATATAGGCATATTTATCTTCGGTTGTGGAAGCCCCCTGTCCTGCAAATTCCCCTACCCGGATACAGGGTTGTGCCCAGTGGACTTCAGAACGCCGCTTGGTGGGATTGTGGGCCACCAGGTGAAAGTCAACTTCATCTGACTTTGCAGTGATGGTATGCTGAACCGTCACGCCATCGGCAACCGTGCATTTCAGCTTGAGTACCGTCTGATCTTCGTTCAGCGAGAGTGTCTGGGTTTCATGTTTGACCAGCGTGTGCTTCACCCAGTCAGCATCCGTCGAATTCGCACGACAATAGGCTTCCAGGTAATTGATGGGAATCTTTCCCCCCGGAATATGATCGCCTTGAATCAACAGCATATTGTTTTCACGAGCGAGCGTCAGACGGGGTTTCCCTTTTTCACGTTCTGTTGATTTTTCACTCCCCCGACAGGTGGACTCGGTAACACCCGGGCAGGTCACTGCCAGAACTGTCAGCAGCAAAAGCGAATTCGCGAGCGACTTCATCACTTCCTCCTGTTTTAATATGTATGATTGTCAGATTACCTTTTTGAATGGTCATTATAGAAAAACAACCGAAGTGCCTGACACACTCCGGTTGTTGATTCAAATTCATTTTTTCAGATTCACTTAGACGAAGGGAGTCACACCGGGAGTCGCGACCCTGGGTTCGGGCAGTGACATGGCCATATCGTATTTCGCGGGAGACAGATCTTCCTGGGAATTCATTGCCTGTTCCCAGGTGAGTGTCTTACCGGTATAAGCCGACATGCGGGCAATAATCCCCATCATGGAACTGTTGGCCATGTACTCACCGTTATTTATGACTTCCCCGTTTCTCAGCGCCTTGTACATCGCATCATGCTCAAGCTGATGCATATTGGTACGTCGTCGAGCACCTTTCCAGGGGTTCTTCCCTTCGATCTGGTATTTCATCAGTGTAGCTGTGCCTTCCGTGCCGGATACCGTGTCGACAAACATCGAACTGCAACCCAGCTGGTGCCGTGTAGATGCCACAAACTTTACGCCGTTCGCATACTCGTACACGGTACTGAAGTGATCAAAGATTTGACCATAATCTTCACCGGTTCGTGTCTGCCGACCGCCCGTGCTGTAGCAGCTGACAGGATATTCTCCCATCACCCATGACTGCTTATCCAGTTCGTGCACGAACTGCTCAGTGTTGAAGTCGCCTGAGAGCCAGGTGTAGTAATACCAGTTCCGCATCTGGTACTCCATGTCTGACCATTCGGGCTGGCGTTTCACCATTTTGGCAACACCACCCAGGTAGCGGGTGCTGTGCAAAGCGACGATATCACCAATTCCGCCATTGTGAATTTTATCAACCATCTGCTGCATACCGGTTTCATAACGCCAGCAGAGACCGGAAACGATCGTCAGGTTTTTCTTTTTGGCTTCAGCCGTTGTCTTTAATACAGAGCGGATCCCCGGTGCATCGACGGCGACCGGTTTTTCACAGAACACATGCTTGCCGGCATCGATACAGGCCTGCAGATGTTGTGGACGGAAATGAGGGGGGGTTGCCAGAATCACCAGATCCACGTCGGAATCAATCAGTTTCTGAAAGGCATCAAAACCAACAAATTTATGTTCCGCGTCGATTTTAACACGATCCTGAACGTCGGTCTTTTTCAGGTTCTGATAACTCTGTTCGAGCTGATCGCCAAATGCATCTGCCAGCGCCACCAGTTCGACATTGGAGTCAGCCCGCAGTGTCTGAGCAGCAGCCCCGGTTCCCCGACCACCACAGCCAACCAGTCCGACTTTGATCAATTCGGTACTGGCTGCGAATGCTCCAGAAGTTAACGCAGGGTTCACAACGAGCCCGGTGGTTGCCAGTGTGGCCAGAGACTGTTTCATGAATTTTCGGCGACTCTGGTTTGACTGGTGTTCAGATGCATTTTCGGACATGGAATAGACCTTTCATTCAGACGGTAGACAGTATGAGACTCTGTATCTGCTACTACGAAAATATTTGTTGAAGAGTTAACTACAGGCAGGATTAATTGAGGATAGTCATTCGCCGGCAAGGCTTCTTAATGACCATAATTTATTATCAATGCTCGTTCAGGCAAGATCAAGTGCACGATCCATGCGTTCCGAAATATCCTGCAATCTTTGTCGACCACCTCCTTTGACTTCCGCAGTCGCCCAGCCTTGCTTAAACCCTGTCTCATTCAAAGCTTTACGCACTTCAGGCCAGTTGCAGTCACCTTCTGTGATCTCTACCTGAAACCCTTTCCAGAGTCCTTCATCGACCTGTTTTTTTCGACTGTATTCTTTAATGTCGAGTTTGACGATCCGTGGCCCCAGGATGCGGATCCACTGTTCGGGCCAGCCGAACCGCACGACATTTCCGACATCAAAATAAACACCCGCCGCCGGACTCTCCAGTTCATCAATGAATCGGGCCATCTCCAGCGGACTCAGCAGAAAATTATTCCAGACATTTTCGACCAGCAATTTGATTCCCTGCTGTTCGGCATAAGGCAGATGCTTGCGCAGCTTGGCCTGCTGCTGTTGATACACGACATCATAGGGATGCTTGTCATCAACGCGTCCCGCGACAACCAGAACACTCGTGCCACCATAATATTTAGCCTGATCAATCGAGTCTTTCAGCTCATCGCGGCTGCTGTTCAGAAACCCGTGAACCTGCACTCCCGTTGCATCAATGGCCCGACGTACTTCTTTGGGATCCACTTTGGAGCGATAATGAATTTCCGTTCCGTCAAATCCCAGATCTTTCAGAATTCTGAATTTATCCAGCACTGAAACGGGTTCCGTAATCATCTGGTACTTCACCGCTTTTTTGATTCGGGTTTCCGGTTTCGCGGAGGACGTCTCAGCAGCAAACAGCGAGTTTGAGCGTGACAGTGTACCAGCCAGCAAGGTGGCTGAAGTCTCTTTGAGAAATGTTCTGCGGGAAGTCTGACTCGAAATGCCCCGTGTCGCAGCCACATGATCTTGCATGTTGTTCCCCTGATTTCAAGTTAAACTGCTGACCTTCATCAGACTGAGACGAATGTGTCTGTCCGCCGTGCAGAATTCGATTTATTTTTCTGAGTCAGCTTTCGAAGCCGATTTTGTTTTTCGCTGTAACGTCACTTCGACTTCTCCACTGTTATCTGCCAGTGCGTTCCAGGCATCATTCAACCGAAAATAAACAGTTCCACTCACCGGTGCCATCCAGCTGGCTTCTGCGCCGAGCGGATATTCTTTCAAGATGGAAAGAGGGTGAGTCAGCTTCATTTCGGGATCCGGTCTGATCATCATGATCAGTCGTCCCAGTGGCTGTCCCTTGAAGTATTGAATACTGATCCCGTCCGCAGTACTCTCCCAGGGTTCAGGCTCCCGGGCCAGTGTAAAGCGACCTCGCGCACTGACTTCATAGGCGTCTCCCTGCTCAACATGAACTCCGCTCGACTGCCAGCCTTTTTGGCTCTGAATCACAGCGGTCGCGCTGGTTCCAGGCGGCAGATCAGTACCGGCTGTAAATATCACCGCTGCATTCCGGGAATCGTAACCAGGCTGGAGATTGCGGGCAAACAGTAGCCAGGCATCATTTGCTTTGTCATAATCATCGCCAATCATCGCCTCCAGTTTTTTCTGAAACGTCTGCCCCTGCATGTGATGTGCCAGCGCACGAAACGGTTTCCCATAGTCAGGATGCTTGTCGAAGAACTGGCATAACGCCCAGGACCAGGCATACGCATCGTTGGTGCCGACAAAGTCGTGGGGTTGTAACTGCATGACTTCCAGCATTGATCGCGGAGGCGCCTGTTCTACGGCTTCTTCAATCAGTGTGATTCGCCCCAGGCCACCAAAATCATTTTTATTGTGAGGCATCACGTTTAACTGAATCTTACCGTCGGCATCCGTCGTGTGCGTTGCCAGGGATTCCGCAATTCCCTCAAGGTACCAGATGGGGGCACCAATATCGCCCATGATCATGCTGAAGCAGTGCGTATATTCGTGCAGCATCAGATGCTTGAGGTAGTAAGGCTGACTCTGGGCATCCATCCAGAACTGCGCCCCCTGATGCCGACCGTTCACAATCGCCGGCAGAGAAGCGAGAATCACCCCCGCTTCATAAAACGGTGCCCGGTTCTGCATGATGTAACCGGTCACCTGGAAGTCGGTCCCTTCCCGGTCCGGAGGCAGCGGGCCAAAATACTCCGTGAGTGCTTCATAAGCCTGATCTACAATTGCCGGCAGTGTTGCTGCAAGCTGGGGATCGATATCGGTATACAACTTCAGCCGCGGAGACTCGTAACAGTGGATTCCCAGCAGTTCCAGTCGTTGATCATTGTGAATGGGTCGTTGATCAGAGGGACGGTAGATTGTCTTGTCCGGCTTTGAAAGACCGGAACTGGCGGTCGCTGTTGTACCGGGAGTTTTTTTCGGCGGGTGCGAATTCTGTTCTACAGATTCAGCTTGGACAGAGTTTTCAGTTCCCGTCGCTTCAACAGGTGCCTCTGCTACAACGACCACGATTTCTTCCGCGGCAGGGGTAGATTTTTTTTCAGAACCACAGCCGTTGAGCAGACAGGATGAGACTGCCAGCGCAACATAAACTGTTCCTCTGATATCATCCCACATGGAAACTAGTCTCTTCATCATTAACTGCATTTTTCAGTGTGTTTACCTGACTGGATTCATCGCCGCTCGACCTGACTATTGTGACTGATTACGCGACTGGAGTCGAGTAACCTTTTGAAGTAACCTCTGAGTTGATCATTCTCGTCATTTTATGCAGAATGATCAGAACAGTTGTTGATGGCTGAAACAGCAGCTCCATCTTATTCTTACGTCAGATGCCTGCCAGAGAGTGAATCGTTTCTTCGTTTTTTCTTACAGGGGAGCCGCTCAATGAGTGCTTTTCGTTACAGTCTGAATGCCAGTACAATCCGCACGACTCCTCTGCTAGAAAAAATCAGCGTGACGGCGGAAGCCGGCTACGAGGGAATTGAACTCTGGTTTGATGAAGTCGAAGCGTATCTGGCTGCGGGAGGAACACTTCAGACGATTTCCTCTGCGATACAGGACTCGGGTCTGGCGATCCCCACGATGATCATGCTGCGCGACTGGTGGTCGGCCTCAGCAGAAGAATATCCGGCTGTTTTTGAAACCTGCCTGGGCCGCATCAGGATCGCTGCAGAACTGGGGGCCGAATACGTCATCGCCTGCCCGCATCGTGAGGTTCCTGACTACGATCTTGGCGGATTACGATATCGGGAACTGCTCGAAGCAGGCATCAAAGCCGGGGCTAAACCGGCAGTCGAATTTCTGGGATTTGTGGAAGCCGTCACCAAAATCGAAGACGCACTGCAGGTCGTCGAAAAATCGGGGCATCCTGAAGCCACACTGGTGCTGGATCCGTTTCATGTATTTCGGGGTGGCGGGACGATGGAAACGATTGCGCAACTCAAGCCGGCTCAGATCGCGATTTCCCATTTCAACGACGCCGTCGATACAATTCCCCGTGCCCAGCAGATGGACCCGGACCGAGTGCTTCCCGGCGATGGACACCTCGACCTGACCCGATACTGCCAGCTCTTGAAACAGATCGGCTATGACGGCTGGCTGTCACTCGAACTGTTCCGCGAAGATCTCTGGCAGCAGGACGCACTCAGTGTCGCCCGGCTGGGTCTGGAACGCATGCAGGCGATTGCTGAAAACGCCTGACCAGGCTCACGACTCTCTTTTACGAAGATCGCTGTTTAGTCTTTCTGTTTTGCAGCGACAAAGCTGGACAGTGCGGACAGATTCTGGATGAAGACACGGGTATCAATGGTGCGCAGATTTTCCTTACCCGATGCTTTGAGGTCACCCTGCCTGAGCCAGGCACCTTCTGAGTTCAGGGAATCGATGGCTGATTTTGCTTTTGCTGTCAGAGAGGGAGTCAGGCGGACCCGCCGGGTGGGGAATCGCATGGAAGCCAGCTTTTCGGGTGAATCATCCAGCAGTTTCCGATAACGGCTTTCCAGTGAATCGACGCTGGAGTTGATAATGAAGCCGTAATGGGTGGGCAGGTCATTGTCCTGATAGGTCAACTCATATTTTTTCGTAAAATACAGAGGTCGATTGGTCTTCAATTCATAAAAGCGAGCCAGTTTTCCGCCGGGCAGTTCCGACTTTTTTAAATACGCCAGCGCCGGTGGAATCGGTTTCAAGTATTTTTTATCGCCAGTATAGATGTAGATCTGCATCAGGGTCTTGATAATGCCTTGCGACTCGCCACCGGTGACGGCAGGGGGTTCGAACTTGCGGGCCCAGGCAGGTTGCATCTGGCTGTTATACTGCTGTGCCCAGGCTGGTTGTGGCTCGGGCATCTGTGCCAGTATGATAAAGTCACCCGCTTTCAGTGCGGCCCGTTGATAGCGTTCATCCTGATACACGTGATGCGCCAGAAACATGACGCCGACCAGATCCTCAATGAGGTTGTCATTGAACGTGTAGTAATCGAGGTATTTTTTCTTCGGGAACTCACGCGACCAGCTGTCAGGATAATTCGCTTTGATCACAGGATAATCCTCAGGATCAGGCGGACTGTCAAAACGTTGCGGCCAGCCCCCGTTGGGATACTGTGCTTTCAATAATGCGTTCAATGCATACATGGTCGCTTCATGAATCGGTTCATCCTGAAACTTCAGTTCCTGATCCAGCAGAATCAGAAAGTGTAATGCAGCCTGGGTAGTATTATCATCCAGTGTGGTCGTATTGCGTGCTTTGGGACCGCCGCCATTGACGCGATACTGATAGGCTTTGCGGTCTGCGAAATCGATATAGTAATTCCAGCCTCCCGATTTCAACTGGCCATTTACCAGCGCCATCGCGGCTGCTTTTGCTGCTGCGAGTAAATAAGGCTCTCCCGTTTGCTGATAGGCTCTGAGAAACGCTTCACCCACACTCGGTGTTCCCGGCGGCTGAACCCAGATGCGGGAAGCGGGCGCCCGATTCTCCCCTTCCCGGTCTTTGAGGTCCTGGCTGTACTTCCAGAGATAGCCGCCTTCGGTGGAAACCTGGCTCGTAAAATAGTTCGTTGCCTGCTGCATTGCTTTGCGCGCAGCCGCTTCCGTTACTTCGGCACCTGGAACATCGTCAGTCAGACTCAAAAGAAAAACAGAACCGATTCCAAACAACAAACTCTTTCTCAAAATCCGGCGCATTTCAGACATGAACTTCGGTTCCTTTTCTCAATAGCTGTATGACAGGCAAGACGAAATTATCCTACAGCAAATCCGGATCGAACGGAAGCAAAGCCCTTTCTTAACTTCTTTCAGTAACGCAGGCTCCAATTTCTGGCAGGTACTGGGTTGCGTCAGCGACAATTCTATGTAATGCTCTTACCCATTCACAAAATTCACCTAAGATTTTCCCGGAGAAGCGCTTATGTTGGAAAACTATCCATTTGTGATTCTTGGCATCGGGATTGCCATCGTCATCGGCATGATAATTTTTCTGAAGATCAATGCGTTTCTGGCGCTGATTACCGCTGCGATGGCCGTCAGTCTGCTCGGCCCCGAATCAGCCGACGGAATCAATCGCATGAAACGCGTGGCGATTGCCTTTGGTGACTCTGTTTCCGGGATTGGAATCGTGATCGCGCTGGCAGCGATTATCGGGAAATGCATGATGGATAGCGGAGCCGCCGATCGAATTGTGCGCACGTTTCTCAGAGCGCTGGGTGAAAAGAATGCCTCTGTTGCGCTGATGGGCAGCGGCTTCGTCCTCGCTGTGCCGGTCTTTTTTGATACGGTCTTCTATCTGTTGATTCCGTTAGCACGCTCGCTGTACCGCAGCACGCAGCGCAACTACCTGATGTATATCATGGCGATTGCCGCTGGCGGCGCGATTACTCATACGCTCGTTCCCCCGACTCCCGGTCCGCTGGCGATGGCAGAGTACCTGGGTGTGGACCTGGGAAAAATGATTTTTGTCGGCACTCTGGTCGCTTTGCCAGCTGCATTTGTCGGTATTCTATATGCGAAGTTTGCCAATCACATGATGAATATTCCCATGCGGGACGTCGCTGAGCATAAAGACCCCGATCCACTTGAGGACCACGAACTTCCCTCACTGATCGTTTCACTCTGCCCGATTGTTCTGCCCGTTCTGATGATCACGGCGAATACACTCGTCAATTCCCTGGTGGACGCCAAGATTGGTCCCCAGAGTTTGCTGACCAGCCTCAGCCCGTATACTTCGATCATTGGTGATGCCAACTTTGCACTGTTAGTCGCCACCGCGATCTCCTTAATCATCCTGTTGCGACAGCGCGGCTTAACGCTTCTGCAGTTAAGCGCCACTGTTGAACAGGCTTTGATGAGCGGCGGCGTCATCATTCTGATTACTGCAGGCGGAGGTGCCTTCGGAAAAATGCTCACAGTGGCGCAAATTGGCCCTGCGATCCAGGCGATGTTCAGCACAGAGTCGGGGGGCACTGGAATGAGCTTTCTGTTTCTGGGATTCGGAATCGCAGCCCTGCTGAAAGTCGCACAGGGGTCAAGCACAGTTGCCATGATCACAACTTCGGCGATGCTCGCTACGATGAATATCAATTCAGAACTGCTTGGTTTTGATCCTGTCTATCTGGCTACCGCCATTGGTGCCGGCTCTCTGATCGGTTCCTGGATGAACGACAGTGGCTTCTGGATCTTCTGCAAGATGAGCGGACTGACCGAAGAAGAGGCCCTTAAATCCTGGACACCCCTTCTGTTTGTACTCGGCTGCACGAGTATGGCGACCACCATCCTGCTCTCCATCGTCTGGCCGATGTCATAGTACTTATTTGACAGTCTGCTTTACATCAATGCGAGCGCGGTCTACTCTGAATGGAAGTTCTCCCATCAGTCAGACTTGTAATTTCCGCTTGAGAGGAGTCCGGAGATGAGCGACCTGTTTCCGCAGTGCGAGATTGTTCCTCAACCCGATTCTCAGTTTTCGTTTCGTATTCAAGGCCAGGAACGGTTGCGCTGGCATTATGCGCCGCATTACTCCCGACCCTTTTTCTATCCCCTGACCGGACCAGCGGGTGTCCCGTTAACCCGGATCGGGCATCCCGGCGCGCCCAATCATGACCATCATCGTTCAATCTGGTTCGCACACCACCGGGTGCTGGGAATCAACTTCTGGGCAGAAAACACGGGAGCGACAATCACACAGAAACGCTGGCTCTCCATCGACGAAAACGACGACGAAGCGATCCTGGCAGTGGATCTGGAATGGCGCGATGGACACGACCCCCAGCCTCTGCTGCGTCAGGAACTGATCTCTGCCATCCGGACGAACCTGAAACAGGAACTGTTCCTGGAACTGCAGACAACGTTTTATCCGACTGCGGAATCCCTGGAGTTTCAGAAAACAAATTTCGGTTTCCTGGCAGTGCGTGTCGCAAAATCGATTTCCAGTTATTTCGGTGCGGGAAAAATCACGAACAGTCGCCAGCAGACTGGTGAAAAGTCGATCTTTGGAAAACCGGCTGAGTGGATGGATTATTCCGGCCCCGTTTCTCCAGAGCTCACCGAGGGGATTAGTTACTTTTATCATCCTGCGAATCCAGTCGCTGGATCAACGGGTCCCGTTTCGTGGCATGTCCGCGAAGATGGCTGGATGGGAGCGTCGCCTTGCATGCATGGCCCCCTGGAAACGACTCGTAAGAGGCCGTTAACGTTCCGGTTTCTGCTGCATGCCCATGCTGGCCCATTGAATCATGACGAGGCAGACAGTTTCTACCAGCAGTTTTCGCAGAGCCAGCCTTACCAGTTGCGTCAGCCGAAAAAGCGGCACACCACTGCAACTGTCAGTCGATTGACTTCCTGAAAAGACTGATTACCAGATAAATTCAATTCCGGCGGTAATACCATCGGCAGAGAACTTGGAATGCTGTTCACGGACTTTGGTGCCGGTAGCCGGATTTGTAGCCGTACGGTCTTCATTGTAGTCAATGATGTCATAGGCACGGGAAATCTGACCGATGAACAGGTAATCGTAGCCGACGAAGCAACGAATATGTTCATTCACATTCAGCTTGGCATAAACGGAAACCTGAAATGTGGGTGAGAATTCATTGTTTTTCTGTACGGATACAATTGTCGGATCGGTGGCTTCAAACAACTGGTCTGTGCGTACCTGATTGGTATCCCGGTTGAACCCGAAAGTGAATTTAGGCTCTGCACCGATGGTGAAGCGGCTGTGTTTGTACTCTGCCCGGGCACCAATCGTGGGACCAAACACACGGTTTTCGACTTTCGAATAGATTGTTGTCGTTCGAGGCGTTCCAATTCCGCCTCCGGAATCCACGCCTACCTGGTTCATCGTTTCCCGCAGACTGACGAAACGAAAACCAAACAGAGGCTGCATCCGAAATCCTTCTCCAGGGAGATAAGGATCCAGAATATAATTCACCCCCGTCCCGAACATTTCCGTATCCAGGTTAACGGTATAGCTCGTATCGTACACATTCGTATTGGAGGCCAGGTCTCCATTCACATCAAAGTTGGTTACCACCACAAGGTCATCATCCGGAATGTCAGTTGACCGAGTTGTGTAAATTGAAGCAGTGGGACGAGTGGATTCGTTTTTGAAGATTCCCCAGACATTCCAGTCCAGGGATCCATTCTCGACCGGGAAGGCTAACGCGGCTCGCATGCCGTTTGTATCCATACTCCGATCGATATAATTCAGGGCGACGCCGTCTCCCCGTGCGATGCCTGTCGATCTGTCGAACACAGGTGTGGGCTCGGTGGGATCCGGAACCCCCAGAATTGGTGCACTTAACAGGATGTTATCCGGCCCTTCGAGCGACCAGTGCAGATATTCCAGTTTTAAAGTCGTCGAACGAAACATGCTTTTAATCGATTTGTCGACGGGAGAATCATAGGTCCAGCCCCGATCAACGGGCATCTGTCGAACCAGGGACCTGGAATAGGTATTGATTCCCGAGAACAGACCTGGGTCTTTTATGTATTCTTCATCCACCATGTCGGAATCACCGTGCATGATAATTTCAGTTGTGCCATCATCGCCTGCTGCTGCTTGATGTATCCCGACAGGCAAACCAGTCGAGCACAGCAACACCAGTAGTGCACTCAGTCTGAATGGAGTAATCATCATTACTTTCCAGGATGTGCGACTCATCGATTTAAAACCTTACAATATTTGGATCAAAACACACCAGAGTGTTAATTAAACAAGACATTCTGTTTGATGACTAGGGGAGCAGGAAGCCATTCAGGCTAATCTGACCATCAAATGTACCCCCACCAGGATTGAACAACAGGAAGCTGTTGTTGTTCCCGACAGAAGTGATATTCACGATATTATTAACACCGGTTCCCAATGTCAGAGGACCGTTTGTCATTGCATTGAACCCGACCGCCGTATCGATGAATAAATTGCCATCGAACAGGCCAATCTGGTTATTATCAATGATCACAGAAGAAGAAGAGGCGTTAACCAGATCGAAGAAGATTGCACGTGCATTCAAGCCGGTCATATTGATCAAGTTAGAATCAATTTGCACATTGGAGTTTGCAGCGAGGTCAAGAAAACGGAGCCCGTAGGAACCCGTTCCGCCCATGATAAATCCCTGAGCGTTGTTGTTTGCAATCAGGATATTGGAGGGCCCTTCGGTTGAAACTTCTATACCTCTACTGACGGTACCCGCGAAAGTAAAGGAGTTATTATTCGTTACTGTCAGCGTCATCAGGTCTGAAAGATCTGTACTGGTCGCGTCCACTTCGATACCGACATTATTGGTAGCTCCTGTGCCTACAAAATTGTTGGAATCATTGATAAACATACTCAAAGGCCCTTCCCAGATGACGCTCAGGTTGGATGTATCAGAGCTACTGTTGGTCACAGTATTCCGCTCCATCACCAGGCTCATCAGAGAGTCGTCAAGCAGTCCGCCTGACTCAATGCGAATTGCATCTGCACTGTCGTCCGTAATCGTATTGTCCTGCAGGATGACGCTGAAGATATCATTGTTCGTATCATCAACTTCGATATTCACCAGGTAGTCCAGGGAATGTTCGTCGAGGGCATTTCCGTTGTCCAGGAGTTCGGACTCGGTCAGCGTGAATGTGCGACCATTGACAACGCGGATACCGGTGCCCAGCGAGTCTTCTACCCGGACCCGTGTGAGATTGACCTCGGGGC
>TARA_R100001132_G_C3275483_1_pt1 | contig 16185 bp, 12 predicted proteins | sample TARA_R100001132 | Tara Oceans TARA_R100001132 (sample SAMEA2621247) | marine metagenome | biome: marine biome (ENVO:00000447); feature: mesopelagic zone (ENVO:00000213); material: "saline water (ENVO:00002010), including plankton (ENVO:xxxxxxxx)" | depth 800 m | reverse complement strand
CAGTTACTCGCCGGTGTGGCCCGGGGCTGGGATGCCTGGGAAGACCCGAATGATGATGCCGAGCTGCTGGCAGGAATTGGCTGGACGAGTTCCAGTAAAGACACCAGTATCAACCTGACACTGACATCTGGAGATCAGGACAACGGAGCGAGTAATACCGCCAACCGAACGCTGGTCAGTTTTGTACTCTCGCATAACTTTACCGACTGCCTGACCTATGTATTCCAGAGCGATTTTGGAGTGCAGGATAACGGTACGATCAACAATCAGTTCCAGATCGTGCCGGCCAAGTGGTACTCGTTCAATCAATACCTTTACTACGATGTCACCGAGACCTTTGCCTGGGGAGCCCGATTTGAATACTTCCGGGATCAGAATTTCTCACGTGTTCTACAGGTTCCCGAGTTTGTTGCCGAGGGGGGAAATTATTATGAACTCACCGTGGGAGCCAACTGGCGGCCGCATCCCTGTGTGACTGTGCGTCCGGAGCTGCGTTTCGACTGGTCGGATACCCGATCCAACCTGTTGAACATTCAGGGACCCTATCGCAACTTCCAGTCTGACTACCAGGTCCTGCTGGGCGGCGATGTGATCATCCGCTTCTAGAACGCAGTACAACCAACCATAGCGTCTCTCAATCTATGATAATCGGCCCAATAGCCCGGGAGACGTTATCGTAAAACTGGACACGGTCTAAACCTGCTTTTTTCTGCAGGCGAATCAGTGGTCTGCCTCGTAATAAGGTTCGACGTGGACCACGACCTCACGAACGGTCGGCCAGTCAAGCTGAATCTGATAGCGTACCTGCTGGGCCGTTAAATGCGCCTGATCGACGGTTTCGTTGGGATTCACTTCGATATCAATGTTAACGTGTGCGTCAGGCCCTGCTGTCTGGATCCGTACTTTTTCTACGTCCAGCACTCCTTCCACCTTCATCGCTGACGCTTTGACCTGATCGAAGTACTTCTGGTGTGGCACTTTGTCAGTCAATTCATGCAGGTTTTCCCGGGCAGCCACCCAGCCCAGGTAAACCATGATCACGGATAGAATCATCGCTGTGATATGATCGATCAGATGGCCATAACCGGGAATCTGGCTGGCAATCAGCAGCCCCAGTGCAGCCACAAAGCTGGTGATCGCATCAACACGGTAATGATAGGCTTCCGCAATCATTGCTGTGCTCTTCTCCTGTTGTGCCATCCTGAACACAACCCGACAGGTCCCTTCCAGCAGTACTGCCGCAAACAGAGGAATCGTCCAGCTGACCCAGCCAATGATTTGAGACTGGGGATGACTGATGGCAGCAAACAGCTGGTAGCCGAACGTCGCTGCCCCCACAATCAGAATCAGAATCCCTAATTGAAAACCGGCCAGTGGTTCATAGCGACCATGTCCGAAGGGATGATCATCATCCGGAGGCTGCTCGGCCAGTCGGATGGCAAACAGAATCGCCAGCGATGTCAATACGTCGGCACTACTTGCCAGCGCGTCTACCAGCAGAACCGAATGCCCCAGGAACCAGAGCCCCACCAGTTCCATCACAATCACAAACAGCCGTACTGAAATTCCCAGCCAGGCGACTTTGAATAAACGCGTTGTTCTCCGGCGGCGCACGCGCGAAACATCCTCTGAAACTTCCAGTGGTTCCGGAAAGACTTCCATCAGAGGCCCCTCTGAAGATGCCTCTGAATTTCCTGAGGAATTCGCCATATCCATTAGTCAGACAACAGAAAAAAGAAACGGAATCTCATTCAGGCCTGAAGCATTTCTGAAAAGAACGAACAGAGACAGGCCAGTCGTTCAGTTAATTTTGATTCGTATCCCACTGTTTGACAAGTGTCATTTCAAGGGAAGCGGAGATTCATCAGGGTTTTCTCATTCGCTGACAGATTCCAGGGGGGATCATATTTAACCATAGCGTCTCTCAATATATTAGGCTCGGCCCGATTGGCCTTGAAGACGCTAGAGTAAAACTGAATACAGTCTGCCTCTGATAATTCAAGCTTCATCAGGCAGAATCAAAATGTCAGGCAAGGTGAGCTGATGCTCTTTGACCATAATTTTAGCAGTCGGCCATTGTTCCATCGGGGTAATCATGATGGTTTGATCTGCTTCGATCAAGATCGTATCCCCGGTCATGGCGGGACCTACGGAGGGATGCCAGAACGCAGCCATTCCCGGCTGCAGTTTGAACTCACTGTTCAGGAGAATCGAAGTCTCTGCAGGTAAATATCCGATAATGTCAGCCTGGTCTGCATGCTGCCATTCATCGGGGCATTCGTATTTTTCATAGATGCGTTTCACACGGTTCCAGGTATCAATGAATGCCCAGTCCGGTTTGGAAAAATACATCCCGGTGGCCTGCATCAGCAAGGCCAGGTGATGCGACTTAATGAAGCTGGACGGAGGCTTGCCCAGTGAAACAGTTCTGGTGGCAGCTGCATGTAATCCGTTCTGAGAGCCCACGGCGGAGATGACACAATAACGTTCCAGGCGATCTTCACCATAGCCCCAGCGGCGGTAGCGGATACTCTGGCCGTCTGCCATCACCTGCAGACGTTTAGGCGTGACTCCATGTTTTAACAGACGATGTGAGAGACAGCCGGCAATTTCCTGCTCAGTCTGCCCTCGCTCCACGCGACGTGCGGTCGCTTCGACTGCGTGAGAAACCAGTTTCCCCAGTTCCCGCATCCGTTCGCCTTCCAGTTCACTGAAAGGGATCCGTAACGACTTGAATCGTTCAGACAGGTTCAACGTTGACTCAACCCCCGTGTCGCTGGCAACTTTGCGACCTTTACAGAGATCCCGAATCAGTTGAGATAAAGGCTCATACCAGGGACGGGTTTTGATCTGGAATCCCAAGCCTGGTATGGCACGGTCGAAGATCTGATTGGCATCCACATTACTGCAGGCAATCAGTCGTGCATCCTGGGTAATAAAAACGGCGGCACAGTTTTCACTGGAACCGGCACGGGTTAAATCTGCTCCTGTTGTGAACCAGGCGATATTCTCGGGAGACTGCAGCAGTATGGCATCCAGTTCCAGTTCTTCCATGAGTGCAATCATCTGTTGCTGCTTTTGTTCGACATCAGTTGCACGACGGGGGTCTGACGTGGGAATTTCTCCTGAAGAGATAGGTGCATGAGCATTCACTGCCACGATAGTCATAAACGACTCCCGGTTGAAACAATATCTAACGACATCTCAAAGACACGCAACTGATTCCTCGAACGACTGGTCCATCCATCCTGCATTAACTGATGATCAATGCCAGGTGAGCACTCGAAACCTGCCGGACATTGTGCCGTTCCAGCTCTGATCAAACCCAACGTGTGTTTGAATGTAGATCCAATTACTGAGTTTTGTATTGAAATTTGCTGAAGTCAAGTGTTTATCGAAGAACTCGGCATGGAATGTCCGCATTCCTCTTCCCAGTTGATTTCATTAGATTCTTTAGACTGAAAAAGAGGTGACGTTCAGGTAGTGGACAGGAGATGTGCAGCCAGGAAAGGCGAAAAAAGAAGAATGATCGAATTCTGCAACGTACTCCGTTCCCTGTCAGTAATCATATCAGAATTAATCAGAAATCAAGGGGAATTATCAGCGGGAGCGGCGGCTGGGACAAATTGTCCGCTTCAGGATCTTGATTTCCGGCAGGCAATGATAGGCGTTTAACGGAGTAAGCCGCGGAGTCCCAGAGGGCGGCCTGATACTTTTTGTATCACTGACTGCACTTTGGACTCTTCCACTTCCAGATCAGCCAGAATGGCGGAATATTCCTGATTCAGTTTCTGAATCAGTTTTTCTCGTTCCTGATGGGCCAGTTGTTCAATTTCTGCTGCCAGCTTCTGTTTTCCCCGGGCCAGCTCTGCCTGGAAGGCTGTTGTCAATCCACGGGCCACCTGTTGTCCCAACGCCGATTCAATCCGCCACTCGGGCCTGTCATACGAGCCGGAACCATGCACGTTCACTGCAAGAGTATCGATCTCGGACAGGGATTGCTGTAACAGTCTGGTGATCGACTGAGCTTCGGGGCGGGAGCTGTCAAACTCAAACCGGACGGGTGTCTGGCTGAACTCGATCTGACATTGAAAATCATGTTCGCGAAAAGTCAGATGAGAGCGGCACTCTGTCTGATCAGCGACCAGTGCCAACGAAATTCGATCCGAATTTTCAATCTTGATTTTCTTCTGCTGAGGCAACTTAAAGAGTACTACAAATTCATGAGCGGGTTCGTCTTCATAATATTTCAATTCTCCGGCAACTTTGATTTCCGCCTGCCCGTCGATCTGGGCCTGAATTCGAATCGGCTGCTGATATTGTCTGGGGGTAGAGGAGAGTTCTTTGACGACCGCCAGAAAGGGAATGCGTGCCTGGTTCCTGCGGGCAAAGCCCGAAATGCGAAGGTCTTTAAACAGAATATCGGGAGCATTCACATCACTGCGAAAATCGATCCATTCTCCCTGAATCCGCTCCGGCTCCTGCTCATCCTTCATGACCTGCACGGTCTGGAACATGAAATTCGTCCAGCCAAAGACCTGCTCAATCTGTTGAGATATCTCATCTCCCACCAGGGTATGCAGGATTTTATGGGGATCAGGCGAAACAGAGTCGAGTAAACGATCCAGATTTGCCAGGTCCTGTTCTTTGGCCCGTTCAATTCGTTGATAATCCTGCTGGGCAATTTGCGGAAGCGAGTTCAATTCATTACGGATCTGCTTGCCCTCGTTGACCAGTTGATCCACGCGTTCAGCAGACTGGGCATAAGTCTTAATTTTATCCAGCGTTTTACCTTCCGCTGTTTTGACCGAGTTCTCAACCGAATCAATTTCCCGCTTGACCTGCTGGAGACGCGTATCATAAGCCTGAAAACGCTGCTTCCATTCTCCCTCGATGGCTTTGGAAACACGCACGGTTTCCAGGCGATCCGGATCCAGCTGTTCTGCTGCCGCTGTTTTCAAAATATCCAGTCCGGATTGTCCCAGTTGACTGGAGAGTCGTCGGAATCTCCCAAAATTGACGCTGCGTCCAGAGTCAGCAGAATCCTGAGGCACCGTAGTCGCTTCATCAGTCAGATCCCGGGGAACGAACAATTCCAATCCGGAGATCGACGCTGTTTCAACGATCAGCTTGCGATGCAACAAAGGCTTACCGGAAAATTTCAACTGCATCTGATCAAAACAGGCCAGATAACTTTTGTGATCACGGGGACTGACGATACAAGCGGGCCCCGTCTTGATCGAAGGTGGAAAGAAACCGGTTTCCAGATCATAGACATCAACCGTAGTTCCTGTCAGTGCGCTTCCGACCTGCACCAGAGCCGAACGTACCAGGGGATCAAAAGCAAATGCGAAAAAACTCCAGATGATTCCCGCCAGTGCCAGTCGAGGGAACAGATAATTCCATTTCATGCGACTTCCCCTGCCACGACGCCTGCTTCAGTACCCCAGAGGATCTGCACAATCCGATATTTCTGAAGTTTCGCTGCCAGCAATGGCGTATATTTTTCAAACAACGGACGAGTCAAACGATAGGTCGGGTAAAACAGCAGCAGCCCCAGGATCAGGCTGCCCATGACGATCGTGTTATTGAAATCAGTCCAGGGCGCTAAAGGCAGTTCATAAAACCAGCGCCATACTCCCTGCATTGGTGCCGCCAGCAGTACACTGTGACCGATCAAATGACTCAGTGGATCCAGCAACAGTGCCAACCAGGAAAACAGAAGCGTTGCCAGTGAAGCAGAGCTGAGGTTGATTTTCAGGCTGGCCAGCAGAAACAGCAGCAGCACGGAGGTGAGGTTCTCTTTGGGAACCAGGCCGATGATCATCCCCATACTGAATCCCAGAGCCAGCTGACGGGGAGAAGAAGCGCCACTGAAGGCACCTGCCAGAAAACGCAGAGGTCGAAGCCAGTAAGACATATCCAAGCGAACTCCGCTGAGAAACCACAAAACAGGGGAAAAATGATTCTGCCTGCCTGAATCAGGTCAGGCAGAATTCCCCCCGTTAGGGTATATATCGGCTGGCACAGGAGTGCAGCTTAATCGTTATAATCAGAAAATCTTAACAATGGGAAAGTTGTTCAGAGAAAAGACAGGGGGAAGAACCGAATGAAATCAGGCGATATGAGATCGCCCCTGTCAGGAAAGAGACAGAATGAGCAGCCTGTTTTGCTGTCCTATTTTTGCAGCCAGAACATCACCGAAGTCCAGCCCAGCCAGACAGCAAAGAAACCCACAATCAGGTTGCCGGAGACATTCAGCAGGGCATGATGCAACTCGGAATTCCTCAGCAGGCTCACGGTTTCGTGTCCAAAGGTGGAGAAAGTCGTCAGTGATCCCAGTAACCCGGTAATTAAAAACAGGCTCACATGCTCATGAACCCGATCGGAAGGATGGAACTGCCTGTGTGTCACCACTGCCATCAGAATCCCGATCAACAGGCAGCCTGTGGCATTCACCAGTAGCGTGCCCGCCGGAAAGCCGGGGTATTTGCGTGACATGAATTCCGTAATGCTGTAACGTGCAATTGCTCCGATAAAGCCGCCCAGTCCAACAGCCAGCAGTTGTGACACCCGAGTTTCCTTTATTCAGTCTATTTCTCAACAATAGAACAAGCGCGACTTACCGGGACGAAATTTTCCAGAGATGCTGATCGCTGCGGAGGAACAGTGAATCATCAGCAATTGCCGGCGTTGCCAGAATGGTTTCTTTGAGGTCGACTTCACCTGTCACTTCCCCCTGCTCTTCCCCCAGTTGAACCACCTGCAATAAACCTTTTTCGCTGATCAGGTAGAGATGGTTGGCCGCAGCAATCGGGGTTGCGCTGAACGGACCTTTCAGCCGCAGGCGCCAGATCACTTCCCCGGTCTGCGGACTGGCACAGGTGAGCACACCGGCACGATTCACGGTAAAGACCTTCTTCTGATAGACCAGAGGACTGGCGGTCGCAGGAGACAGTTTCTGTTCGGACCACAATACTTTGGGAGGTTCACTGCTGGACCCAGGGGTCAATGCCGTTAACCCATTCGAGGGGACAAACAGGGTATTTTCCCCGACTGTCGTCGAAGGTATCCGTCCTGCTCCGTCTTCATACTGCCAGGCGGTTTCGCCGGTTTGAGGGTAGATCGCATCGACGCCTTCGCTGGACTGTAACAAAACCAGGGGTTCAGCCTCGGGTGAGGCTTTCAGTATTGCAGGCGAGGTCCAGTTGGCAACTCGGGGTCGTTGGATTTTCCAGCGGGCAATTCCCGTCTTCACATCCAGGCCGGTCGTGAATGAATCATCGTCGTTTTCAACGGGTACAATCAGAGTTTCGCCTACGACAATCGGAGAAGAAGCCATCCCCAGACTGTTACTGGCGTTGGGATAATCATGTGATAAGCCTCGTACCCAGAGCAGATTTCCATCCAGATCGAGACAGACCACATCATTACTGGAAAACGTCGCGAACACTCTCTGTCCGTCACTGGCCGGTGTCGGTGTTGCCACACACATTTTATTGTGACACTGCGTTCGACCCGTGGCCCAGAACTGACGGTCCCAGAGTTGCTTGCCGGATTTCAGATCGAAACAGAGTACGTGCAACTGGTCCTGCTTGAACCCGGTGGTGCTGGTCAGAAAGACTTTGTCTCCCACAACAATCGGGCCTGATGCACCTCTCCCTTCCAAATCAGCAGTCCAGGCAATACTTCCCTGGTCTACTTTCCCCGGAGGTGCGTCCGCCAAAGAAACATTGTTTGTCAGCGGCCCGCGAAACTGAGGCCAGTCAGCACCACAACATAAACTGACAGCCAGTAGCGGTATTAAAAGTTGAATCGATATATATTTCATGACTTGATCCTATTCAGGAAAGCTGCTTACAGGGCGGCAGAAATGGGAAAAATTCAGCGAGACAGTTGTGTGGTCGCCTCCGGTTTTTCCGAAAGCACACCCGTTCCCGAAGGACGGGCAATCCGCAGCTGAAACTGATAACGCTGTGCCCAGCTTTCAGTCTGTTCATTCTGACAGAGCTTGAGCAGGATGATATTCTTTCCCGGCTTAAAGGTGACCGGCACACTGTACTGATCCATCACCATGCCACGATGATATTCATTGCGGGCAAATAACAGTTTACCGTTCACCCAGATCTTCCAGGCATTCGGTGTGCCCAGTCGAATTTCCAGGGACTGTTCGTCCGGGCTGTAAAAGTCCGCAGCACAATACATGACTGCTTCTTTGTAAGGAGAAATCTCTTTGGCAATATCGAAGATACCGTAATCATCCTCGGTATTCACTGACTTCCAGCTCACCATCCCGTCTTTGCCTTCTACAGCGGCAGCAAAATCGAGCTGCTCTTCCGGTGCGTACGCCGTGTCATAGCCTTTTCTCCCGGTATTGTCGAAAGGACCGATTATTTTCCAGTTTGACAGAAAGCCAAAGTGTTTCTGCAGATCGATCTTTTCGCCCAGGGCACGCAGTGGCTTCACAATCGCTTTCACCTGATCGTCATCTGTCGCTCCACTGAGAGCCTGCTGATAAATCTGTTTTGCTTCGTCTTTCTTGCCTGCTTTTTCCAGTGACTTGGCTTCATCAATCAAACGTTGAACCGCATCACGTCGCAAAGTGACACTGGCATCGTTGATCATGCCGGGGATAATCCGGTCGGTTGCTTCCGGATCGACTTTGATCAGAGTTTCATAGGCCAGGCGCCGGGCGCGGGGGTGCTTTGATTTGTCCAGCACAAATGCTTCCAGCTTGTCAACCGGTAACTGTTTCTGTTCAATCGCATTGGAGGCGACTGCTTCAAACGCGCCACATAGCCAGTTGACGGCCAGAGGATTGGCCTCGGCAAAACTGTTCAGAATCGGAATCAATGCAGCAGCGTCCGCCTGGGAAAGTTGCTGGACGGCCTGAGACGCCGCCTGATTCCCCTGACCTTCTTTTTGAACCTGTTTGATTTGCTTAATCTGCTGTTCCACATCATCCGCTTTGACGGTTGTCAGAGCCAGGGACAGGAACAACAGGCAGTAAAGAAAACGGCTTCGCTGCATGGGAATCTCCCGCTGTATGTCGTTTCGTAAAATGATCTACTGCGAACTCGCAGACCAACTGGATTGTCTCAGTCTTTGGAGTCTGATTGTACCAGTTTCATTCCGGTACCAACAAGTAAGTCAGCAATTTTTCCGGCGATTCCAAGTGTGAGAAAAAGAAGAAGAATGAAGGGAAATAGAATTACTTCGGTCAATCAAACACTGCGTTGGCTGATTCTTACAACAGCTTTTGCTATAATCCGCAATGTGACTGGAACAGACCGCTTTTGAGAATCTGGAAATACAACGATGTCTACTGTCCTCAGCACAATGCTGAATCGTATCCTTGAGGGAGAGCACCTGGAAAGCGAAGCTGCTTACGAAGTCGTTTCGTCCATCATGCAGGGTGAATGCAGCGAGGTGCAGATTGCCGCGATATTGACGGCACTCCGCATGAAAGGGGAGACACCTGAAGAACTGGTCGGAGCGGCCCGGGCGATGCAGGAACGGGCTCTGAAGATACCTGCCGACTGCACAGGTTTGCTGGATACCTGTGGAACCGGCGGCGATCAGTTGCATACTTTCAATATCAGCACAGCAGTGGCCCTCGTTGCTGCCGCAGCGGGGATCCCCGTCGCCAAGCATGGAAACCGCAGTGTCTCCAGTTCCAGTGGTTCTTCGGATGTTTTACAGACTCTGGGTGTGAAACTGGAACTGACACCTGAACAAATCGGGCAATGCCTGAAAGAGACGGGCATCGGTTTCTGTTTCGCTCCCCTGTTACATTCGGCAATGAAATATGTCGCACCTGTCAGGCGTGAACTGGGTATCCGCACGATCTTCAACTACCTCGGCCCTTTAACGAATCCGGCGCAGGCTGAATACCAGTTACTGGGGGCGAATTCTGTACAGGCAGCAGAAAAAATAGCTCAAGCCCTGTTAAAATTAGGTCGAAAACATGCATTGGTTGTCTGTGGGAACGGAGAACTGGACGAGGTCAGCCTCTGGGGAAAAACCAGCGTTTTTGAAATAACCGGGGCTGATTTACGTTACCATGAATGGACTGCTGCTGATTTCGGATTGCCTGAATGTGACGTAAGTCAGTTGGTCGTCAACTCCTCGGAACAAAGTGCTCAAATCATTCTTGAGATCCTGAATGGTGAACAGGGTCCTGCGCGGGATATTGTGGTTGCCAATGCCGCAGCTGCCTTATTGGCAGCGGATCAAGCGACAAATTTGAAGCAAGCTGTTCAAAAAGTCGCTCAATTGATTGATGAGGGAAAAGTATTTGAAAAACTCAAACATCTCATCAAGTTTACCAGTAAGATTAGTGGGGAATAAAACAATTGAAATTGAAGAGGAGAATTCAGAAGGTCTTCACCCGAGAAGCCTTGCCGAATCTGAACATCCTCTTATAATTCCCCAACACATATGAAAAACCAGTTACAGTCATCATCAGCAGTGAAGTGAAGCCGCCAGCTGACTGAATTGAAGACTGTCAAGAAGAAATAAAGGTCTCATCATGAATGCTGAAGCACAAAGAAAGCTGATTTTCACACCTGAAGAGGCCAACCTTCGTCTTCCACTCGTCCAGGTGATTGTCAGAGATATTGTCGAGTTATACCAGAATCTGCATGATCGCCGTGAACGCATCAATGAGATCAAGCGTCTTCCCGGCGCTTCCGCACGTGACGAAGACTCCGCTTACAGCGAAGAACTGCTGCAGGCTGAACTCGATATCGAAAATGATACCGAACAGCTCGAAACCTATATCAACGAACTCCGGGAACTGGGCGTTGAACTGGAAGATCCTGCACTCGGCGTGGTCAACTTTCCCGCACTTCGGAATGGCAAGGAAGTCTATCTCTGCTGGAAGTCCGGCGAAGATGATGTGACCTACTGGCATACGCTGGATGAGGGTTTCTCAGAACGCCAGCTGCTCTTTGAAGAGTCACTCAATCACGAACTGGAAAACGGAGAAGAGCCACCACTGATCTAACCAGTGGCAGGCTCAGCCCCTGTTATCCTGCTTCCGTACTGCTTTAACTCCGCTGTCATTGCTCCTCAGCGACTTCGCGCTCCCATTCCGCATAGGCCTGCTGTAGCTCTTTGACGAGTTGCGGGCGCTGTTCAGCCAAATCCATCGTTTCTGACAGATCCTGCTCCAGATCGAACAGCATGAACGGCTGATCGGGTTTGACGCGGAGCAGCTTGTATTTCCCTCTTCGGACAGCACTGAAATTGCGGTACTCGAAAAAGAAGGTCCGCGGCTCCGATTCCGCCTGTGCTTTTAACAACGGTAACATATCCTGTCCGTCCAGAATCCGACCTGCTGGAAGCTCGCCTCCCGCGAGGGTGACCAGGGTTGGCAGAATATCCAGGCTGATCAATTGACTCTGACTGACAGTACCCGCTTTAAGCTGACCGGGGTAGCGAATGATCGCCGGAACACGGATTCCCCCCTCCCATAAAGTAACACCGCCGTCGCGCAATGGTTTGTTACTGGCGACTTCCAGACCACGGTCTTTCAACATGAATGCCCCATTGTCTGAATACCAGATCACAATCGTGTTATCTCTGAGACCACTTTCATCCAGTTGCTTTAAGACGCGTCCGATTGCCGAGTCGAGCGCCGTTACTACGGCTCGATACCGTTCTTGGGGATTTCTGGTTTTAGGATCATAACCATACTTTTCGAAAGCGCGGTCAGGTGCCTGCCATTCATCCCCCTGTCCCGGCTGTTTGTTTCGCTTGCTGGGAAAATGGGGAGCATTGAAAGGCAGATAGATAAAAAAGGGCTGGTCACTTTTGGTTGCAATATATTGGCAGGCGGCATCAGCAAATAAATCTGTCGAATACCCTTCAACAAAGACTTCTTTCAGACCTCGCCACAAATCATGACGGCCTGCGTAATAGTGATGGTAATAGTCAATATTCCCCGCAGCAAACCCGAAAAATTCATCAAAGCCTCGCTCGGTGGGCCGACTGCCCGGCGAAAAACCGACATTCCATTTTCCAAAACAGGCGGTGCGATATCCCAGTGGCTTCAAATACTGGGGAATCAATACTTCACTTTTTCGCAGGCCGTCGCCGTAATTCTCATCCGCACTCAACTGGTGATTTAAACCAATGCGCTGCGGATAGCGGCCCGTCAACAGCGTTGCCCGGGAAACGGTACAGGTGGGAGACGCAGTATAAAAATCCGTTAACCTGATACCCTCTGTCGCCAGTTGATCCAGCACCGGCGTTTTCATGACGCGATTTCCATAGCATCCCAGATCACCGTATCCCAGATTGTCTGCTGTGATCAAAAGAATATTGGGGCGTTTGACTTCTGTTTTTTCAGCTGCGGTAATCGACACGCACCAGTGAAAACAGATCAGCGAACAAACGATGCTTATGAAACGGAACTGGCGAAAACTCATGGAAAGAAACCTCAAAGTGGTAAAGATCAGGTAGAAGATTTTCAGGCAAGTGGCACAGGAAACATGCTCTATCCAAACACATCCTGCTTCACCTGTCAAACAAGGATCAGGAGAGCTGTCGCATCAGATACAGGTATTCCAGCGCACTGAGCATGGCTTCCTGTTTCTGATTAGCATTCCCTTTGTGGCCTCCTTCGATATTTTCGTAATAGAAAAATTCATAACCCAGCTGATCCATCCGGGCTGCCATTTTACGAGCGTGACCGGGATGCACACGATCATCTTTGGTCGACGTGAAAAAATAGACTTTGGGGTAAGCCTGCTCGGCCTTTAAATTGTGGAACGGAGAATACTGACTGATGAACTCCCATTGCTCGGGAAGATCAGGATTGCCATACTCGGCCATCCAACTGGCACCGGCCAGCAGCTTGTTGAATCGTTTCATATCCAGCAGAGGTACGCCACATACGATCGCATTGAACAGCTCAGGCCGTTGTGTGAGCGCAACCCCCATCAACAGTCCCCCGTTACTGCGTCCCATGGCACCATAATGTCTGGGGGAACTGAACCCCTTACTCTGCACCGCTTCTGCGACAGCAAAAAAGTCGTCGTAAGCCCGTTGTCGATGCTCGAGTAACGCTGAATCATGCCAGCGGGGACCATATTCTCCACCCCCTCGAATGTTGGCGAGCACATAGACGCCCCCCTTTTCCAGCCATAACTTTCCCATAATCGGGCTGTAATGAGGAAGAATCGAGATTTCAAATCCACCGTACCCGTATTGCAGAACCGGGGCACTATGATCCAGTTTCATCCCTTTCCGGTACACAATGAAATAAGGGACTTCTGTTTTATCGCGACTGATGGCAAAGTGTTTCTCTACTGTCAGGCCACTGGTATCAAACCGCGCCGGCGTGGTTTGCAGCTGCTCATCAATGCCTTCCGAAAAATTGACATAATACAGGCTGCTCGGCTGCAGAAAGCCATCGCGGGCCAGCAGCAGGTCATTACTTCCGCTGTCTGAGGAACTGATTGAGACCACATCATTTTCGCCCCAGGGAAGCAGTCGTCCCTGCCACTGGTTCTCCTGTATCCGAAATTCTCGGATCTGACTGGAGACATGCTGGATTCCCGTTAGATAAACGGCATCTTTCGCACAGCGCACCTGTGAAACCGTACCTGTTTCCCCAGGATCGAATACCGTCAGAACCTGCCTGATTTCACCAGTCTGTTGAAATTCTGAGAGCGAGATGCTGATCAGTGCTCCCGCTGCGAAGCCCCGCCATTCCTCTTTCAACTCCACCAGTAATTGCCCTGCAAACAATCCCGACAGACTGCACTTTTTGGGAAGAGGCAGCTGACTTAAAGTTCCATTTGAGGTCACCAGGTAAAAACTGAAATGATAAAAGTCATGGCCCCGCATCACAAAACAGACGCGCTGCCCCGCATGCTCCAGTTCGATCGGATAGATAAAGGTTTCTTCGACATCCGTTTCCAGCAGAGTTTCTGCCTGAGCCAGAGGGGTTCCCCGTTTCCAGCGTTTTAGAATCCGTGCATAACCTGACGTATTCAGGCTCCCTTCGCCCCAGTCAGTCGCAATCAGCAGCTGATCGCGGTTCTCCCAGCAGAGATTGGTTTTGGCCTGCGGAACGTTGAAACCATCTGATACAAATGTGCGTGAGGGAAGATCAAACTCCCGATAGACGGCGGAATCCGTGCCACCCGGTGCCAGCTCAATAATACAACGCTCGTGAGCAGGTCCGAGACTGTCGACACCTTTATAAATCCAGTTCTCTTTTTCGGTTTCCGCCAGCTGGTCCACATCCAGCAAGACCTCCCATTGCTTTGACTGCTGCCTGAACTGCTGCAAAGTCATTCGTCGCCAGATGCCACGGACATGCTGCTCGTCGCGCCAGAAGTTATATACGAATTCGCCCCGCAGGGTTCCGTAGGTAATCCGATCGGAGGCAGTCAAAATCTGTAATGCATCTCGTTCATATTCTGCAAAACGCGGATCAGTGGTCAGCACCTGCAAAGTCGACGCATTCTGCTCCTTCACCCAGTCGAGCGCACGCGCGCCTTCAATCTCTTCCAGCCAGAGCAGGGACTGTTCATCAGGGGCTTCTGCCTGATTCCGGTTTTCCGAGGGATCATTCTGCGAATCCATAAAACAACTCCCGTGAAAAAGGATGATTTTCTCAATTTCAGATCTTGTATCCGGATATTGTAGAATAAAACGGGATCATGACTTAAGTGCCGGACAGCTATTTGTCTTCTTTTCCCGGGAACTGCCTGCGTTACGAGATATTCTACGAATTTCACGATTCAAGACGTGCAATTAAAACGCGCCAGTGATATAATCCCCGCGTTGAGTAGCCCTAAATGTCAGGTGCCTGTAAGAAACAACCTGACCACTTTACGGCTGATCTCCAGAATCTCTTAGTAAAGAACCAGCTGTTTGCTGAACTTTATCGTGTTGTTAAAGCTACATTTGCCGAACCCTGTATGGTTTCCGCTCTCAAACAGTAGCAATAGGGTGATACGAAGCAGAGCTTCAAGGAGAACTCTTTTCAGGCCTTGTTCCTGAAAATGAACCCTGAGTCCGGAATGGCCGACTCTCACCTGTTTCTAATTATTTGCACGACCCATTTTTGTCTTTTACACGACGTGTACGTACAGCCATACCGGCTGAAGGTTCGTCGAAAGGTTGATGTATGTTAACGGATGTCTCTTCGCAGGCAAAATTTACGGATTTAGCACTCTGCCAGCCCGTCCTGGACGCGCTGATCGAACTTGGATACCACACACCCACGCCCATTCAGTCTCAGACGATTCCTCATCTGCTGGAAGGCAGGGACCTGGTCGGACAGGCTCAGACCGGAACGGGTAAAACAGCCGCATTTGCCCTGCCTTTGCTTTCAAAAATCGATCTGGAACTCAAAGCCCCACAGGTTCTGGTTCTGGCTCCCACCCGGGAACTGGCCATTCAGGTTGGCGAATCGTTCAAAGAATACGGTTCAAAACTGAATGGCTTACAGGTTCTGCCCATCTATGGTGGCGCTGATTTCAAAGGACAGTTGCAGCCACTAAAACGAGGCGTCCATGTCGTTGTCGGGACCCCCGGCCGCGTTATGGATCATATGCGTCGAGGCACCCTGAAACTCGATAACCTGCGTTGTCTGGTTCTGGATGAAGCCGACGAAATGCTGCGAATGGGCTTCATCGACGATGTCGAATGGATCCTGGAGCAGACCCCCGACAACCACCAGACAGCACTGTTTTCAGCCACGATGCCTGAAGCTATTCGGCGGATTGCCGGCAATTACCTGGAATCACCCCAGGAAATTACCGTCAAAGACAAAACCCGGACTGCTGACACCATCCGACAGCGGTACTGGCTGGCTAAAGGTCACCATAAACTGGATGCCCTGACCCGGATTCTGGAAGCAGAAGAAACCGATGGTGTCATCATCTTCGTACGTACCAAAAGCATCACAACAGAACTCTCGGAAAAACTCGAAGCACGCGGTTTTCTGGCGGCTCCCCTGAATGGTGATATCCCGCAGAAACAACGTGAGCGCACCGTGGGACGGTTAAAGGCCGGTCACGTCAATATCGTCATTGCGACAGATGTCGCGGCTAGAGGACTGGACGTGGATCGCATCAGCCATGTGATCAACTACGATCTCCCAGGCGACTCCGAATCCTATGTACACCGAATCGGGCGCACGGGACGTGCAGGCCGAACAGG
>TARA_R100001132_G_C3275499_1_pt1 | contig 16287 bp, 13 predicted proteins | sample TARA_R100001132 | Tara Oceans TARA_R100001132 (sample SAMEA2621247) | marine metagenome | biome: marine biome (ENVO:00000447); feature: mesopelagic zone (ENVO:00000213); material: "saline water (ENVO:00002010), including plankton (ENVO:xxxxxxxx)" | depth 800 m | reverse complement strand
ATACCCGCCTGATGCGGATACAGGCCGGTCATGAGGGACGCCCGCGTGGGGCAACAGCGACCGGCGTTATAAAACTGTGAGAACCGAAGTCCCTCTTTTGCCAGCTGGTCCAGGTGGGGAGTCTGAATTTCCGAGCCGTAACAGCCCAGATCTGAGAAGCCCAGGTCATCAGCCATAATCAGGATGATGTTGGGGGGCTCTGCCTGACAGACGCTGTCAGAGAAAGAGACAAGAAGCAGACAGAGCAGTAGCACACCAGACCAGTTCAGACTGCGAGGTGTAAAACAGCGGGGGGTAAACTTTGTGTAATTGTGGGGAACCATGATGTTTCGAGTGGTCCTTTGCGTGAGCGTTCGCGTTCGGAACGTTGTTACATCCGCGCCTGGATTTTCTGAACAGGCAACGCAATCAATTGTCCTTCAGCTGTTGCGGGACGTCAACTCTCATGAGATTCAATGCGGATTAACTGCGACGAGGCACTGGTTGAACGGGGCAGCAGCCGGTCAGCTTAAATCCGCGCTGACGCAACTGACTCAATCGAATGCGGCGTGTTCATCTCAGGGAGGTGAATACTTTCTGATAGAATTCGATCCGGTTTCGGCGTATATCCCCCGAAAGTCAGTGGGGTAGATCAGCCGTGTTTGTATGTTGATCTCGCTGAAACAAAAAGTAGCAAGAGAAAATGGCTCACATGAATTATGATTCCGCAGGTTGTTTCAATAATTCTATTTTCATCAGGGGCACGAGACCGTCAAGACGGACTCACAAAAGTAGTTGGCGAAACCGGGGTGAAGTGTTGCGGCGTAGTGCTGATCTGTGCCCACATCGTGTTGAAGTGCTGCGATGTGTGTCGACCCGCAGATGGCATTTGAGCACTGTTTTGAAAAATCGTGCTGAAACGAGAGACTTTAATAGTGCGGATTTGAACCCGGTTCACAGAGATCAGCTGAAAATATAATGCACTCGCGCGCGACTCACAGCAACGTAGTCTGGACGAAGGCAGGTGAGAGTCAAGTTCAGTTTATTCAGCATTCAGGGTTTCAGATTGTGAGGAGACTGTCGCTGGTATGAGAATGTGCACGCCTGTTGATTTGATTGAGTTATCTTTTCCTAAATACTCTGTTGCCGGTAATTTGTGTCGATCTCTGGTCGTGAAATTTGTATGATGGATCAGTTAAATTATTATGAATTCGATTTTAATGGGGCCACATATGCGAATTCTGATTGGATGGGATAATCCCGATGAATGTGAACTCATTTCTCTGTATCTGGGTGTGAGTGAAAATGAGCTGACAGTCTGTGCGACTCCGGAAGAATTTCTGTCAGAGGCGCTGGAACAGCATGAGTGGGACATCATTCTGATGTCGATTATGTCACCTGATCCGCAAACCGCTTTCGACCATTTTGAGCAGATTCGACAGAAGCACCTGGATACGCCCGTCGTAGGTGCATGTCCGACCCAGGGCACCTTTCATGTGGCCCGCTTCCTGACGGCGGGCATGCGGGCATATATTATCCGCGACGAAGGTGGTGACTTCATGTTTCTGATGGAAACCACTTTGCAGAGCGTGGTAGATTCTGTCCGTGCGGAACGCGAACGTTTTGTCGCGGAACGTCTGCGGGAAGAAGTGGAATCTGTCCGCAAGCTTCAGGAATCAATTATTCCTACAAACCTGATCTCACCTGACCGGTTTGATGTCACTGCGCGGTATGAATCGTCGCAGATCCGGGTGTTCGGTGGTCAGCCGGTGACGTTAGCGGGAGGAGATTACTACGATGTCTTTATGCTCGACGATGACAATCTGGTATTGCTGGTCGGCGATGCATCAGGACATGGCATGAAAGCCTGCATGTCGATCATGACCATGCATACGCTGGTGGGAATGATTCGCTCCAACAAATATCTGGATACGGCAGCCTTCGTGAAGGATGTGAATAATCGTTTGTGTGACCAGGCGATCGTGAATGATGACGGCGGGTTTATCACGCTGCTGTATGGAATCCTGAATTCCAAAACGAATGAATTCCAATGGACGTCCGCCGGGGCTCCGATTCCGATGATTCACGAACTGGAAACCAATCAGGTTTGCGAACTGGGAACGCTCGATGACGGGGGCCTGCCGCTGGGTATTGTACCTGATGCAGACTATGATATTCACACTTCCGTTGTCCCACCTGACAGCCGACTGCTGATCTTTACCGATGGCCTGGCAGAGGCGTTTCCCGGTGAGAAAGAGACATTCGGCGAATTTGGCATTCCCGGCATCATGCAGTCCTTGCAGGCTTCGCGAAGCGCGAGTCTGGAAGAGTCGCTCGAAAACCTGTTTCGCGACTCCAATGCTTTTACGGACGGATCGGGCAGACACGATGATACCTCAGTTGTATTATTAGAGCGAAAAAACTAGAGTCCCTGTGTTAACTTACAACGAACTGACAGGATAAGTTTGTCTGGTTTTAATGCAGGATTTTCGGTTTATGGCAGCAGATGCAGAATTGAATCTCTCGTTTATCGAGAAAAAACTGGGGACCGTCGGGCGTATTGCTTACTATGCAGCTCTGGTCGGGCTGTATAGCCTGATCCCATTGATCAAGAATGATTTAGGGGCAGTCGCCGGTGGATTTTTAGAAAGTCTTGGCTTACACCCCGAGCAAATTGTCGAGATCGAAGAGTTTGGTGACTTCTCATCGAATCTACATGGAATCATCGGACTTGTACTGGGGTTGCTCTTGGTTTTTCGGACGAACAGTTCTTACTCCCGCTGGTGGGAAGCCCGTAAGCTGTGGGGGCGCCTGGTCAATGTGACCCGGAACATGGCGATCAAGTTTCGGGAATTCACCAACTTCAACCGCGATGAACTGCGGGAACTGGCGGGAATTATCGTTGCGTTTCCCGAAGCGCTACGCGATCACCTGCGTGAAGACGATGACTTTGAGATGTTCCCGGAACTCGAACAGATCGATCCACCGCCGCGTCATATTCCAGCATATATCGCAGACCTGATTTACCGTCGTGTGATTGGCTGGAAACGCTCCGGGCTGATTGACGGTGATGAATTGCGGATCATCGATACCGAGGTGCGCGAACTGATGGAGATCTGCGGCGGCTGCGAGCGGATTCGCCGAACGCGGCTTTCCCCTTCCTATCGGCTGTTCGTACGCCACTGTATTACGCTTTACCTGTGTACGCTTCCCTGGGGACTGGTCGAAGAATTTAATTTTTGGACCGTTCCTATGACGGTCATCATGGCTTATTTCATGATCGGGATTGAAGTCATTGCACACTCCGTGGAAGAACCATTCGGTCTGGACGAAGACGACCTCGACCTGGATGGTCTGTGTATTACGATTCGATCCACGGTGAATGAGATTCTGGATCGCTTCGGTAAACAGACAGATAACCCCACCTGAGTCTCGGCCTATCCCGTGACCTGTTCCATGAAGTTGGTATAGGCGTACCAGTCGGGATCGGCTTCTGTGTGGAATTCGATCGGGAGTGGCTCCTGGTCTGCCAGGGCTTCGTTCAATACCTGCAGCGCCAGATCTGCATCGCGCAGATACCATTGCCATTCGCAGATCTGGTTACCCGTAATCAACATCGTCAGGTGTCCCAGGCCTGTTTTGAGCCAGATCTCGACCAGTTGTTCTTCAAACTGGTTCATCTGTTGCTGATCTTCCTGGCCTGGCATGCCTGTTTCATTGGGCGAAGTGTACGACCAGATGATCTCAACACGGGCGGGAAAATCAGCGGTACTGATATCCTGTGGGATCGTCGGCAGCAGGCGAAAGAGGACGGTAAATTCATCCTCCATCGCGGTTGCGGTGAGCCATTCCTGTTCTTGTGGTTCTTCTGTCAATTGACTGACTCCTGTGTTTTGGGCTGCGTCATCAACGAGACGACAATCAGGACAATGAAGCCCAGCGGGATGGTGACGAGTCCTGGTTGACTGAAGGGAACGATGGCGGTTTCAGGATCCCAGCCATAGATGCCTTTGTAAGAATCGGCGCTCATCAGAATCCAGCCCAGGGAGGTAATCATGCCGGTAAAGATGGCGACGGTAATTCCCTGCTTGGTCGTTTTAGGCCAGAAGAGCAGCATCACCAGGGCCGGCAGATTTGCAGACGCAGCCACGCTGAAGGCCCAGCCGACCAGGTAGTTCACATTGAATTTTTCAAACAGGATACCGAGAATAATGGCGATGAGGCCGACGACGACGGATGCGATCTTGGCGACGCGGACTTTGGCGGAATCAGTCATTTCTATTTTCATGAAGCTCGACATCAGGTCGTGCACCACGGCACCGCTGGAGGCGATAATCAGACCACTTACGGTTCCCAGCACCGTAGTAAAGGCAATCGCGGAAATAATCGCGAACAGCCAGTCACCAATACTTTTTGCGAGCAGGGGAGCTGCCATGTTGGAATTGGTCACATCCATGGCGCCACTGGTCATTGCTCCCAGACCCATAAACAGGGTCAAGATATAGAAGTAGCCAATACTGCCGATACCGACGATCGTACTTTTGCGGGCACTGGCCTGATCTTTCACAGTGTAATAGCGAATCAGAATGTGAGGCAGTGATGCGGTTCCACAAAAGAGTGCCAGCATTAATGAGAGGAAGTTGAGTTTCTCGTAGAATTGATCACCGCGGATGCCGGCAAACTTGGGATGGTTACCGGGGCTGAGAACTTTTTCTCCGGAAGTTGGTTTCGGAAAATAAATCGTCAGGGTGGAATCATCCTCTTCTGTAACTGATTCCGATCCCCAGAGGATGATTTCGCTTTCACGAATCGTGCTTAAAAAGCTGGTTATTCCCAGGGGGCCTGTCTCAGTTTTATCACCGGGCAGTTTGCTGATGCGACCAACGGGGTAGAAGTCGGTTTCTCCTTCTCCGGTCCCCTGGGGCAGGCCATTGATGATGACAGCGCCTTGAGATGTGGTCAGTTTGTATTGGGTTTCAGAAAGGAAAAACTGACCTTCTTCGTTTTCGGAAATCTTCCAGTAAGAGGTTTTGCCATCCTGTGTGAGTTGCAGGATTCCTTTTTTTTCCCAGGCTCCCTGCTCCAGGGGAGTGAGTTTGTCTTGGTCGGTCAACTTGAGTTCGTTTTTCCATGTCTGCAGATCATTCGCAGCGACGGGACCGAGGATTTGAAACTGGTGAGTGTTTTTTCCGTCATTGACCGGTTCGGTGGAAAGGCCACGCTGCAGGATCAGGATCGTGAGAATGGTACTGAAGATGACGAGCAGTGAGCCCTTCAGAAACTGCACGTAGGTTGTGCTGACCATGCCTGCGGTCACGACGATCAGGATGACGATTGTCCCGACCATCAGAACACCAACGTAATGCGGGAAACCAAGCAGGGGAGTAATCAGTGCCCCCGCGCCGACCATCTGGGGAATCAGGTAAAAAATACTGACAGCCAGCGTACTGATGGCAGCCGCGAGTTTGATGCCCCGTGATTGAAATTTGCTGTCGAGCGCATCGGCGAACGTAAAACGTCCCATGCGTTTGAGGGGTTCTGCAATCACGAACAGTGCCACGATCCAGCCTGCCAGGTAACCGATGGAATACAGGAATCCATCGTATCCATAAAAGGCAATCATGCCGCAGATGCCGAGAAATGAAGCTGCCGACAGGTAGTCACCCGCGAAGGCAACCCCGTTCACAAACCAGTGGATACCTCCCCCGGCGGCGAAGTATCCTTTCGCAGATTTGGCTTTGGCACCCAGCCAGAAACTGAGGCCGAGGGTCACGGCAACGATGGCGCCGAAGATTAAGACCGCCATCAGAGAGGGTTCATAAATCATGATTTCGCCTCCCCGTTTTCCGTGGTGGGTGAGTCGATTTCATTACGGCACATCCAGCCATAGATCAGGGCAAGCACAAATGCGGCAATAATCAGCATGAAGCCATACACAATGGCCAGGTTCAAACCAGCGACAACGACCAGTTCCATCCTGGCAGGCGAAAACGTATTCAGAAAAACAAATCCGCCATACAGGATGAGATAGACAACAAACAGGATCAGACCCAGTCGCGTATTTCGCGAGATGGTTTCCAGACTCTCCTCTTCCTCAGGCTCATTCGGGCCATGATCAAAACCTGCCATAAGATGTAAACCCTTTAGATGAAACGCTATTTCGGGCAAGATCAGCCAAAGGGCTGGATCTGAATTAATATTTGAACTGACTATTCAACCCTGAATTGATTGGGGAATCAACAGACTTCAGAAGCAGAGGAGCAAAGATATCGAAAATCTGTTGTTTTTAAAGGGGCGAGAGGGAACTTCAATCAGAAAGGTGTCTGTACAAGTCTGAACAGGCAGCGCCTTTCCTCTTTTGACTTCTAAGGAGGAGAACTGAGGATCAGGTGCTTGCGATTGTCGTTCAGTTTCTTCTCACCAATTCCTTTTACGTTCTGCAGGTCGGCGATGGAATGAAAGGGACCATGGGCTTCCCGGTAGGCCACAATCCGTTTTCCCAGCGAAGGACCGATGCCCTCCAGCTGTGCAAACTCGACCCAGGTTGCCCGATTGATATCAACCTGATACTCATAAGACAGCGGTTGCAACTGTTTGATTTCAATGGGTTCTGTTCCCCAATGTGACATCTGAATCAGATGAATCAGCGCAACGATGAGAATTGCAGCGAACAGAATTCCCAGGAAATACTGATCATCCCGTTGCAGCCCGAGAAAGGGGCGAGAGGGGGTTTCGTTGGTTTCCTGGTCCTGTATCAACAGTCGGTACTCGCGTAATGGAATGAATAAAACAACTGAGAAATTCAATTAAGGGAGAATGAAAGCCTTAAAAACGAGGACACTAATTGACCTCACTGTGAATAACACATAGAATAAAAGTGACTGTTCACCAGAAGTATTGCCTGTCCAGGACAGTTTGCATCATCAAGCTTACAGCCACAAAGAATTTATTCCAACGTTGAGGGGGTTCCGTGCGAAATCTTTTACACTGTACGAAAAAAAGTCACATGATCTATACGGTCATCACGTTGGTTTCGATTTCATTGCTCAGTACCGCTTCTGTCTTTGCCCAGCCGAAAGATACGAAAGGCCCTCCTAAGCCCCAGGAGTTGATGCTGACAGCACAGGGGGGCTGGCCCATTGCGATTACGTATTTTGAGTCCAGTAACGCCGCTGATTCCCCGGTAGTAGTACTGTTACATGGCAAGGGGGGCAGCAAACGGGTCTGGGATCAGAATTTCGCGCCGATCCTGCAGCAGAATGGTTACGCTGTGGTTTCGGTTGATTTTCGAAAGCATGGCAAAAGTCAGTTGACTGCCGCAGATGCAGGTGGCAATCAGAATCAGAAAGGGAATTCCCGGGATAAGCTGTCTGCCTTGGATTACAGAGCCATGGTCGCGCTGGATCTGGAAGCTGTCTGGAAATTTCTTTATGAAGAGCATCAGAAAAAACATTTAAACATGCAGAAGACAGCGATCATCGCTGCGGACATGAGTGTGCCGATTGCACTCAATTACGCTTTGTATGACTGGAGTAAGGTACCCTATGATGATGCGCCCGTGCTGGCTGCGAAAACCCCTAAAGGCCAGTCGGTAAGAGCACTCGTGCTGATCTCACCCGATGCCAGCGTGCCCGGTGTCTCCGCTTCACGCGCTGCCGTGCGGATTAAAGAGCCTTTATTTGGCATCGGCTTTTTCGTCTGCACAGGTGCCGGTGATTCACTCGATCGGGGTTCTGCGAACAAGCTGTATACGCAGTTGACTTCCGCACAGGGCTCTGAAGAGCGAATGTATTTCAAGGAGTATCAGGGTAAGCTGCGAGGCACCGATATGCTTGGTAAGCGACTGGGGCTGGAACTGGATATTCTCAAGTTCCTGGACAAGCATCTGAAGAAACTGCCTGGTGACTGGTCTGATCGACGCCCGCGCTATGACCGGGATGAATAATACCCCATTCCAGATTTGAGGGCACTGGCTGTCAGGCCGCTCTTCTTTGGGGAGTTTCCTCCTGACAGTTGTCCTCGCAGACAGACAGGGATTTCAATTTAATCTTGTCTGACAGCAGCGCCATTTCTGTTCTGATCGAGGTGATTTCGCGTTCTTTCTCTATGAGAAGTGTTTCCAGGCGTGCGATTCGCTTTTCGGGATTGCGTTGCAGGAGTCGGTTGATGACATCCAGCATGAGAGCTGCCCGGTAGAGTTTCATGATCAGGCTCTTTAAGCGAAACATCCGCGCGGACTTTAACAGCCCCGCCATGCGAAATGCCCGCAGGAAAGCAATCATAGGCAGACAGATGACCGCGAGGTCGATCCAGTGTTTGCGACAGTAGTCCACGCGTTTCTGTTCGATCGAGATCATGACGATGAACTCCAGTGTGAATGCAAACCAGATCAGTCCGGTTGCTAACGCAGTGATATCTGCCAGCAGCGGGGTCGCTTCAATCTGTTTCTGCCAGTAATGCTCGACGGCAAACAGGGGCAGAACCAGTAATGCCATGACCAGCATCGGAACGGAAAAAGATTTTCTGACACGTTCCAGAAACGCCTGATTGACTTCCCGCCACGCCAGGACAGGAAACCAGATGGACCGTCCCGTCATTTGATCTCGTGCACAAATTCTGAGGGGGGGAGCCAGACAGTACAGCAGATTAAATTTCCAGCGGGGGCTTCCCAGTGCAATGTGGGTAACGGCTTCCGCGACAAAGCAGGGGTAGAGCAGGAACAGACACCAGTTGCAGATGTCCAGCGCGATTCCCGGTGAATCCAGATTGAAGAGATGGAGCGTGCCTGCGAAAAAAGCGAGAAACAGAATGGAGCAGCAGAACATCGGGGCAGCTGCAAACTGATCGACTTTTTTAGTATAGCGATTCATGGTTCTCATCACTGCAAATGGGGAAGTACAAGAAGTCCTGTCCCAATGAAAACGTCAGCCAGGGCGAGGGTTTATATTGAATATCGGCAAGAGCGTCTATTCAGAATAACCCGACCAGTCTGCCAGCTGAAAAAACTGCTCAATCAATATGATGACATTCAGGGGCTGTTAAAATCAGTGTAAATGATGTTTTAATTTAGCTGTTCGGTACAGGTTAGCCGAATATCTTGCCTGTTTTGATAATTGTCACGCGAAGTGAGAAATTTTTGTAGAAATGATGTCGTAATTGTTACAAAGAACGAGAGAGGGTGTTGCGTAAATGATTTTGTGTGTTCTATTAATATGATCGTAAGTTGTTGTGAATAAGTTTCTTAGTGTGTTGTTGTGGGATGTGTTTTCTCTGATTGGCACGGCGCGTGCATAAGTGATTTATTACCACGATGTGGTTTAAATGATAACAGAAACTCGTCTTTTCAAATGTGGAGAAATCTCAATGAAACGTTTCATGATGACTTTAGCAATTTGCGCCGCGGCTGTTGTAATGCTGTCTGGCGACTCTCAGGCCGCCGAAACTCAGACCGCTTTTTTTCAACCTCGTCCCGGTGGTGTGGTTGATGTGATTACCTCACCGTTTCGTGCGTTGACCCGACCGGTCAGCTATCGGACTGCTCAACAGACGTACCGTCCCGCATATGGTCAACCCTCTTATGGTAACACGAATTGTGTGAACGGAGTCTGTTACCCCACCAGTAATTATTCCAGTTACAGCAGCCCTTGTGCTTCTGGGAACTGTGGGGCAGGCATGGCATGTCCCGGTGGTAACTGTGGCACTGGATACAGTAATGTAAACTGTCCTGGTGGAAACTGTAACATGCCTCAGTATCGCTATCCTACCCAGAATTACTCAGGGTATCGTGGAACAGGTTCTTACGGAACACAGCAATACCCGGCTTACCGTCCGGTCACCCAGCCTGTATACCGCACTTCTGTTCCGGTATCCACTAACTCCATCCGAAACGATCCCTTTTTCCCTTAAGAGTATCGGTATATTACTGGAAAACTGGTTCGAAACTACAGGATGAAAAATGTGGTTAAACAAACACTGAGCTGCTGGAAAGTTCCAGCAGCTCAGTTGTCATTTTTGGGAAATTGTTCTGGGGAATGTTGTTTTACTTGTTACACTATCTACAGCTGTCAGTTAATTTATGTATAAACTGAGTATTGGTTGAATAAAATACAACACAACCTTTCTTTCGATCATAGCTTCGTGTTCCTGCAGATTCAGAGGTTCTGGATTTCAGGAAAAAAAAGAATGATCAATCACAGGCAGGGACGTCGAAGTATAGAATTAGGGATAATGGTTAAAATTTGATGGTGGTTACCTCTGTCCGTTGGCATGCAGGCGACCGCTGTTTGTAAATAATTTAGAGATATAATACTGAGTTGAACGGAAAGTTCTGGTTTCTTTTTCTGGTGCTCAGAAGAAGACTCCGACATTTTCCTGTGAATCGTTCGACGCAGTGATGAAGAGGAACAGGTCAGTAATGGGTCGCGAATTGGTACACTCACTCAGCTCCCCGATTCATTCCATGCATACATTTTCCTACGGCGCGGTGCCGCAGGACAACGGGGTGCTTTTTTCCGTTTACAGTCGATCAGCCACTTCAATGTGGCTCCTGCTGTATAATCACGTTGATGATACCGAGCCTTCGGAAGTCATCCGTTTCAACCAGGAATATGGACGCCTGGGAGATATCTGGACTGCGTTCATTTCAGGAATTGGTCCAGGTCAGCTTTACCATTTCCAGGCAGATGGTCCCTTTCAGCCGGAAATCGGTCAGCGGTTTGATAAACGGGCGCGACTGATTGACCCCTACGCCAAAGCACTGGCAGGGAATTTTCAGCCCTCACTCGATGGTATTGTGCGGCCTCCCAAGTGTGTCGTCGTCGATGATCAGTTTGACTGGCAGGGGGATCGGCACGTCCGACATCACCTGGCGGACACTGTCATTTATGAAATGCATGTGCGTGGTTTTACCAACTCACCATCGAGCGGAGTAGAGCATCCAGGTACTTATCTGGGGGTCATTGAAAAGATACCCTATCTGATCGATCTGGGAGTCACCGCGGTTGAGTTGATGCCGATTCACGAGTTCCCCATGAATGAGGCCGATGGGACGTTTACCGACCATCAGAACTACTGGGGATATGAAACACTGGCTTTCTTTGCGCCGCACCGTGGTTTTGCAACGAATTCAGAACCAGGCGCACAGGTCCGGGAATTCAAAGAGATGGTACGGGCGTTGCATGAGGCTGGTATCGAAGTCATCCTGGATGTGGTATTCAATCATACGGCAGAAGGGAATGAGCACGGTCCCACGCTCTCATTCCGTGGCCTGGAGAATCAGGTTTATTATCACCTGGATCAGGGTGGTAAATACTATAAAAACTATTCGGGTTGTGGAAATGCGATCAACGGGAACCATCCGGTTGTCCGGGAAATGATCTTCCATTGTCTGCGGCACTGGACCTGTAATTATCATATAGACGGTTTCCGTTTCGATCTGGCTTCGATTCTGAGCCGCGATCGTAGTGGTAATCTTGTTCCCAGTCCTCCCCTGGTGGAGGCCATCGCAGAGGATCCGTTGCTCGCAGATACCAAGCTGATTGCTGAAGCCTGGGATGCTGCCGGCGCTTATCAGGTCGGTTCATTTTCTCACATTCGCTGGGCGGAATGGAATGGTCGTTACCGGGATGATATTCGTCGATTCTGGCGAGGCGATGTTCCTACGCTGGGAGATTATGCGACTCGCATTTCAGGTTCGAGCGATCTCTACCAGAAAAACGGACGCGAGCCATTTCATGGTGTCAACTTTATTACCGCGCATGACGGATTTACGCTGAATGACCTGGTGAGCTACGAGCACAAACACAATTATGCCAACCGCGAAGATAATCAGGATGGCGAAAATAACAACATCAGCATGAATTTCGGCGTGGAAGGTCCCACTGATGATCCTGCCATCATCGGGATGCGTGAGCGACAGATCAAAAATATGCTGGCGACGCTCTTTTTGAGCCAGGGCGTTCCGATGCTGCTCTCTGGTGATGAATGCCGCCGAACTCAACGGGGAAATAACAATACCTATTGCCAGGATAACGCCATATCATGGTTTGACTGGTCGCTGGTTAAAAAGTACAAGGGGCTGTATCGGTTCTGTAAAGAGCTGATCCATTTCCGACTCTGTGAGCCGACACTGAGGCAACGTAATTTCCTTACCGGTAATTCGGATGGTGTAGAGAAGCTGCCCGATGTCAGCTGGTATAACGTGATGGGACACGCTGTCGACTGGCGGCATGATAAGCACTGCCTGTTATGCATTCTGGGAGCAAGGCATTCTTCACGGCGCGTACGCGATGGTTCTGATCTGATGATCCTGGTCAATTCTTCTCCTGATCCGCAGGCCTTTGAATTGCCGGTGGGAATCAAACCCAAAGAGTGGAACCTGACTATCGATACGTCGGCCCGTTCACCGCTGGATATTTTCCCCAAAAGGGATGGAGCGACGCTGTATCCGCGTGTTGCCGTACTGCCGCCACGTTCGTTGCGTTGTTATGTCCGTCGGGGTGGTCGTAAGCAGACAGGTTGATTTTCAGGTCAACTGCATGATGACGATCAGGATTCCCAGCGGAATACACCAGTACGCAAAGTAGTGCAGCTTGCCTTTTTCCAGCCAGCGTACGAGCAGCCAGAGCGCCACGATTCCGACCACGGCCGCAATCAGGGCGCCGGTGAAGAGCAGGCTCAGTGGGGTGCTGAGGTGCTGGTTCGATATGATTTCCGCCGTCTCCAGGATCGTCGCGCCGGAAATCGCCGGGATCGCAAGCAGAAATGAAAAGGTGGCAGCCGACTGTCGCGACATCCCTGTGAGCAGTCCCGCCACGATTGTGCTTCCGCTGCGGGAGATTCCCGGCAGGATGGCAATCGCCTGCGCCAGTCCTATGAGTAGGGCCTGTTTATAGGTGATTTTCGTGTAGCTCTGGTCGTTGGGTGGAATGCGAGGGATCAGCAGCAGAATCAGCCCTGTCACAGGCAGCATGCATCCCGCCAGCAGGGGGCTCTCCAGAAAATGCTCTGCGTACTTTTTGGCTGTCAGGCCAATGACAACCACAGGCAGTGTGCCCACAATCAACAGCGGGATGACGCGCAGATCCTGGTTAATCAGCCGGAAGATTGTCTTGTGATAAAAGATCAGGATCGAGAGCAGGGTTCCCGCGTGAAGCACGATATTCACATCCGTCTGATCCGCCTGGATATCCATCAGGCTTTCCACGATCACCAGGTGGCCTGAAGAGCTGATGGGCAGGAATTCGCTGATCCCCTGGATGATGGACAACAGTATCATTTTTAACCAGGTCATAGTGGCAACTTTTCAAGGAAAGGGGAAGCTAGTGAAGTCGCCCAGTGCAGGGAACGATCAGCGTGCTTTGATTCAGGCGTAGGAGTCATTCAAAATGCTTGACTGGCAGAAATGGTATAAGTGATTGTTTTGAAAGGGAATACGAATTGTGATGGGTATGAGGTCTCAATAAAAATCATGAGAGACTATTGCAAAGACTCTATAACGAGGAATTGGAATCTTGTCAATTTGAGTCGAGTTTAACGGTTGAACGGGTTAGTCGGAGTCGCTATGGTTGTTGCCTATTGTAAATGAGGTTTTGAAATGTCTCTAATTGTAATGGATCACAATGAATACACTCATACCAGCAACATTGGTGTTATCTCTCTCGTTAGCACCAGCTCAGTCAGTGGAAGTGCCTGCGTTGCCAGAAAACGTCATTCAGCTTTTCAAAATGGAAGAGGATGTCTCCCGCCATCAACTCCTGTTGTTTACTGCCAGTTGGTGTCCCGCCTGTGTGCAGATGAAGAACAAAGAATTCCCCGCGTTGAAGAGGCAGAACTGGGAAATCAGTGAATCGGAATCGAGTCATATCCGCATCATAGATGTTGATCAGCATGCAGCCTTGACTCAAAAATTTAATGTGCAGTCGCTGCCCACATTGATCCTGATGGTCGACGGCAAAGAAGTCAGTCGCTCCGGTTCATTAAATGCCTACAGCATTGCCGAGATGTTTTACAACGGCAAGTGAGCTCTCACCGGGTTTACTTCCGCATTACCAGCCCCATTGAGAACAAGTCCCGCGGAAGCGGAATGGGGAATGCTCTATTGTAAGCCCGGGATATATTCTGGTTATGGCACGTGTTGCGAGCCGGCCTGTTGCGTCGGCTCGTTTACTTTCCAGGATCCCAGGATTCGGGAAGCTGCGATCTCTGAACGGAGCTGATGAACCTCTCCCCGCATGCGTTCCAGGGAATGCTGTTGCGCGTAAATCTGGCGGCATTCGCGTTCGAGATGCGGGAACAGGCCGTGTGACAGTTTGGTCTTGGCCAGATGATTTGCCAGCTGATTGATTTCCTGCTCCAGTCCCCGTTTCAGTTTACGGGTAAACATCATGACCAGGAACCCGGTCCAGATCAGAAAAATGACACCGGCAGTGACATAGAAATCAATCGCCAGGATATTCGATTCATCCAGGAACGAGTCGTAGAAAAAGTTTTTTCCAATGCGGACGAGTGCGTAAACAACCAGCGCCAGAAACAGGGTTTCATACATAAAACGTGTAAACCAGCCTGAGTTTTTGTGGGCGAGCCGGGTGATGATGCCGTCAATTTTTGTGCCCGCATCATTCAGAAACTGTTCCTCGACATGCGCTGCTTCTGTCTGCAGGTATTCCAGCGATCCCAGCTGATGTCCCGGTGAAGGGGTGAGGCCTGCTGCCTGCGCATAGCCATCAATCATCAGCTGTGATTCGCGCAATTTATTATCATCGAGACCGAATGCCCCGATTCGTTTCATACGGTCGTCAGCCGCCTGTTCCTGTTGACGGTTACCCAGCCAGCGGGCTCCCTGCAGGGCACCAATTAATGCGACCTGTGCGGAATTACGGGCACGAAACAGACTGGCGGAAGCGATCAGATTTCCCAGTCCATTGTACAGGCGGAGTATCATGGAGAACGGGCTGCTGCCCCAGGAGTCGGAGACGCAGGACAGGAGTCGGCGTTCCCAGAGATTGCGACTGACGAGTAATTCCGACTTGAGTTCCTGTGACATCTGTTCTGTGAGGACAGCCTGCTGCTGTTTCAGGAATGACTCAAGTTCGTGGACCGCAGGGAGTGCGTTTTCGATTTTTCCTGTGCAGTGATCAATGGCATTCTGCATCAGTTCCAGCAGGTTGGCCCGCCGGACCTGCAGTCGTTCCGACTTACCCAGCTGGGAGCTCAAAATGTTCTGTAAAGCAGCGAATTCAGGATCGGGACTGCGGTCTGCCAGTTGATCTTCCAGTGCCTTGACTGAATCGACGAAATAGATTTCCGGTACTTCAAACTGTTGTGAAAGCTGCTGTTTCCAGTCTTCGCGAATGTCTTCATCCAGACCGGCGTGAGTCTGCACGAAGATCAGTCGCCTGCCGACTGCTGCTTCAATCAGTTCTTGAGACACCCGTGCCGACCTGTATTTCTGCTGAGTTGAGGTATAGAGCAGGATGTCACACAGCGGGATAATATGCTGCAGTCGCGTGAGGTTGTTTTCTTCAAACTGGGATTCAGACGTGTCCGGGTCCGGGCAGTCAATCAGAATGATATTCTGCAGCTGATCCAGTTTTTTCTGTTCGACATGAAACTGACTCAGATCCAGCCCGAGTCGATCGAGGTCGGTCTCCGGATGCGCAATCAGGACCGGTTTTGTCGTGGTCGGTCGCTGGCGACCGGATGTAGTGCAGTACGATCCAATCAGGGCATTGACGAGGCTGCTCTTCCCGGTGCCCGTGCCGCCAAAGGTGGCAATCACCAGGGGCGATTCCAGGCGCACACGCAGCATATCCAGCCGCGGCAGCAACTGCTGGATGACTGCCTGGCATTGTTGTGCCGTCTTCCAGTGTGTCTGCTGCTCGCTCCAGTCTTTGAGCTGATGGATCAGATTGTCCACCGCTGCCAGCATTTCAATTTGTGCTAATTCGGATGTAGGCATGATTTCGGTCTTTGTTTCTGGTCTCATGTCACAGTTAAAAGATGGATTCTGGTCCCCATCTCAATTTAGGATTTAAAGAGTAATCTGCAGTTGATTCAGCTGCTGTTCCAGTTCGTTAACGGTCTGTTGAACCGCGTGATAATTTTCGGATTCTGGCAGGGCGACGGCAGACTTCAGTTCTTCCGGAAGCGTTTTCAGTAAATGGGTGCGAATGGCATGCGCCAGCCACTCGGTTCGCTTCTGTGCAAAGACGGCGTGAAAACGTCTGATTTTTGCTTCGAGGTACCCCATGCCCGATGACGCGGATCTGCTGACGGCTGTCTCTCCGACTGTCGTGGCGGCGGTGCCTC
>TARA_R100001132_G_C3275505_1_pt1 | contig 16392 bp, 12 predicted proteins | sample TARA_R100001132 | Tara Oceans TARA_R100001132 (sample SAMEA2621247) | marine metagenome | biome: marine biome (ENVO:00000447); feature: mesopelagic zone (ENVO:00000213); material: "saline water (ENVO:00002010), including plankton (ENVO:xxxxxxxx)" | depth 800 m | reverse complement strand
CCGGGATCGACTCGACGGCTTCTACCACACGCCGGATACCATCGTGATTCACGACGCCTCGAAATCCCTGTTCCCGTGTGCGTCCATGTATGGCAACCGCGACCACCCCCACTTTTTCAAATTCCCGCGAGAAGAAGGGAGCAGACAGCTCACTGTCATCCCAGCCCAGTCGCATCTTCACGGAGACAGGAATCCGGACCGCTTCAACCACTGTTTGCACCAGCGAAACCGTATCACTGGGCCGACACATCATACTGGCGCCGGCACCACCTTTGACAATCCGATTCACCGGGCAACCCATGTTGATATCAATTGAATGGACGCCGCGCGACTCCAGTAACTGTGCCGCCTCTTTCATCTGCTGTGGTTCACTACCGAAAATCTGAACGGCAAAGGGGGAATCTTCCGGGCAGGTCTGGGTGAGCTGGAGTGTCTTCTCGCTCCCTTCCAGCAGCCCCCGCGCATTGACGAGGTCAGTCGTCGCCAGGCCGACACCTCCCAGTTCACGTACGATTCGACGAAACGGTAAATTCGTATACCCGGCTAAAGGGGAGAGCAGATAGCGTGATTCCAGTTGCAGCGCGCCGTAACGAATGGGTGGGCGAACATCGGGTTTCGGCGGACAGACTGGTTTCATCGATTCATTCATTGGTTTAACAGGGGGCAAATCAGTGACTCACCGCATTTTATCAGTCGCTCCAGGTTCTGAAAATGCCCCCTCTCGAGAATCTCACAGGTTCAAACTACCTGAAAACAGAGAATTTGCTGCAAAAGAGAAAATAGGGGGTCTGCCGAGACATTTCTTATTGAAGTTACCCTGACGGTTATGCCGATAACGTTGATATCGATCCATACTGATTTCATCTCATGGGAATTCTCTGGTGCTGACTCGCATATTATTAATGCTGATCTGCTTTGGCAGCCTGTCCGGGTGTGTAATTATGCATACCTCTGTCACCAATCCCAATCCGAGACTCAAGACCGTGGCTGTGATTCCCTTTTTCAATCTGAGCCAGGAACCCGATGTCGACGGTCGCCGCTTTGCCCTCGCTTATTTCTCAGAACTCCAGAAAGTACCGGGATTTCAGGTCCTGCCAGTGGGTGTGGCTGAGGTCGCCATGGTGGAAAATCAGCTGCAGATGAACAACCCGGATGATGTGCTGAAACTGGCACAAATTCTGAATGTCGATGCCGTTGTGATCGGTGCAATTACCGATTACTCACCCTATTATCCGCCCCGTATTGGCATGCAGGTTTCCTGGTATTCTCCGCATTCGCAGGAATTCATCCCGGGAATGCCGTTGATGGTAGAAGAGCGACACGCCGAAAAATCGATGTTGAACAAACTGTTCAAAACGGATCGAGTCGCCGCCCGAGAAATGAGACACGAAGAGCATCACTTGAATAAAGAGGTCCGGCACGCTGCTCATATTGAGAAAAAAGAGACCCGGAAAACTGAAAAAGCATTCCGCAAAGCCGGCATGACAGATTGTCCTGAAGGCTGCCCCGTCGAGATCACTGAGCCGCCTGTCACTGAGAATACGGTGTTTCGCGGTCAATCCACAGAGACACTTGATTCCTGGCCTTACACACAGAACCAGTCCGGTATCATCCAGGCGGCAGCACAAGCCAACCAGGGCACCCAAACCCTTACCGCACCATTGCACGCTCCCTTGCCAACCGATTCACAAACTAAAGTCGGGGCAGGGCCAAAAGCCGGGGCAGAACAGCAGACTCTGACTGCTCCGAAACCAGCTCACGCTAATTCTTTTGTCCCGCCACAAAATAATACTTCGGTTGCGAAGCAAGTTGAAGATTACTGTCCTCCCACTCAGGTCGGAACTTTTGACCCCCGCCAGCCTTTCATGTCGTACACGCGTCTCTTCGATGGCTCCGATGCAGCCCTGGTAGCACACTTACGCGACTATCTCGAAGTCAGTGGAGATCGCCGCAGTGGTGGCTGGGAAGCCTATCTGCACCGGAGTGAGGACTTTATACGGTTTACATCACATTTAATGATTCTAGAGATGCTAACACTGCATGGCGGACAAGCTAAGCACCAGATGATCTTCAAAGTAAGAAAATATCGATAATCCCACCGCTCAGAAGCCGATATTTACTATTGCGGTTTTATGAGCACTCCCAACCTATCCAGTCTTAGATTCCAGTGCTCTGACGAAAAACAAAGGACTGCTACAGTGAAACAACAAATGAATGTCGTCGCGTTAGTCAAAGATTCAGAACGTTATGTGTTTCTCTACGATGATGCCAGTTCTTCACAAATGCTGCAGACACTCGGACAATACGCGGCAGACAAAGACCTGAGTTTTACCTGGTATGACGCAGCGGTCATGAGCCAGAAAGTTCGTAAGCTCAGACGGGAAGCAGAACTTGAAGAGCAGTCAGGTCGCCTGCGTAAAACTGCCTGATGCGACTTCAGCGAAGTCAATACGTCTGAATTCGCTCCACTATCACCACCAGACGATTCTGAATGCCCCATGATCTCTTCGCAAACAGTCAGGTCGATTGACCTTCATGCTGCGATTGATAACTTTCTGCGATATCTGCAAATCGAAAGAAATTCTTCAGACCTGACTTTGAAGTCTTACGCGGAAGATCTGGAAAGCCTGGTGGAATATCTGTCTGAGTACGAGGGTTCGCTACTCCCCCCCGACCAGATCGGCATCAGCGAACTCAGGCGATTCGTCGCGTATCTGCATGAATGCCAGTATGAAAAAACCACAATCGCCAGGCGCCTGGCCTGCCTGCGGAGTTTTTTCCGCTATTGTTGCCGGGAAAGCTATTCGAAAACCAATCCCGCCAAGCCACTGCGTACGCCACGGACAGGCAGAAAATTACCCCATTTTTTAACCACCGATCAGATTGGAACATTACTCGAAGCGCCGCCGGCAAACCAGAAAATGGGTTTGCGTGACAGGGCGATTCTGGAAACACTCTATTCTGCCGGACTGCGTGTTTCCGAACTGGTGGCGTTGAACGTGAGTGACTGGGATCAGGATGCCAACATCATTCGCGTCCTCGGTAAAGGACGAAAAGAACGCATTGCCCCGATTGGAAGTTTCGCCGCCAAAGCGTTAACTCAGTGGCTGGAAGAACGTGAAGCCAAACCCGGCGCGCATCCTGACGCCGATGCCTTATTTCTGAATCGGCTGAAAACCAGGCTCACCTCGCGAAGTGTGGGACGCATGCTGGAAAAGTATCTTCTGCAGACCGGTCTGGACAAAAAAACCAGCCCTCACACGTTGAGACACAGTTTTGCCACACATCTGCTGGATGGCGGAGCGGACCTGCGCAGCGTCCAGGAACTATTGGGACACAAGAGCCTGACGACCACTCAGATCTATACCCACGTCAGCACGAAACGTCTGCTGGAAACCTACGAAAAAGCCCATCCCCATGCCAGACGACCGAAAAAATAAGTCGGATTGATCTGTCTGAAATCGAAAGCGATTTATTTCGCAGCTTTAAAATCAAGCGGTTTCCCCGCCTCCAGGCTGGCACGCGACAGTCGGACCAGCTTAATTGCCTGGCAGACATCTTTGATGTTGGCAACAGGAATAATCCCGCCGACAGCCCGACGACAAAAATGATCCAGCATCACTTCCAGTTCACGGCGATCACTCTTGAGAGATTCCGTGACAGTATTTGCAGCATTCTCCCAGTGAATTTCGTCCGGCGAATGAAACTCCGCCTTGCCTTTGCGACACTGGATATGGTGTCGTGGAAACAGAGGTTCGCTGTCCCGCGGTTGAGTTTTGATTCTGATCGCAGCAAACCGATCGACGGCTGTCACCGGATCGGGCAGAAACTCAACTTTAATCTCCCGATAATCCTCTGATCGATCACTCGAATCCGAATGCAATGTCGTCTCGACACGGACCGGCCTGGTGCGCATCACATAACAGCACCAGTCCAGCAGACCGACCAGAAAATCCGTCTCATTTTTCTGACCGGGAACTTCCACCGGCTGATCAGCGGCAGGGCAGCAGGTTTCAATCTGAATCGCAACCGGATTCCCCAGCTGCGTCACGACCAGTTCAAACAGGCGACTGGTGGCCTGACAGAAGCGACGGCTGAACTCGGGCATCAGTGTCACCAGTTGTTCGGTCGCGCGGGCATGAATCATCTCCAGCAGTTCCAGGTCTTCCCCCAGGCTGCCGGCAATATAGACCGGGCGGTGCTGCTGGCTGAGAATGGTTAACGGGTAATGATTCATCCAGTCTGAGTGCAGCAGCAAAAAGGCATCAACAGGATAGCGAGTAGCCAGACAGCCGATACCCGAGACAACAGCCGCATCCCACTGGGTAGCAACCTGTTCTGCACGACTGCGAACCGGATCGTAGACGGCTTTGATCTGAATACGCTGATCCATCAGTCGCAGCGCAGGTTCATAGCGCTGTTCCCAGTATGGGCCGAGCCCTATAATTCCAATTCTGACCATATCGGGAACATTACTGAATCTGGGAACAGGTGGTAAAAACAAACATTCAGTGAGTTCAAGAATATGACCATCTCAGTCTGAAATGAACTCCCTAAAAGAAACAAAACCAATCCAGACATCATATTCTTATTTTGGCTCCCGAATCAAGCCTATCCTCTGCAGAAGACATGAGACTTCGCCACTGGCGAAGCTTGAAGTCGCTTCCAGCAGAAATCCCGGACTAAATCGAGTGTAATACCGCTACGCTGTCGACAGCAATCACTTTTTTCTTTCCTGCCAGCTCGAAACACAATGTGCGAGCTTCTGCTCCTGTACGATTTTCACGGATTAAGATCTGACCAGTCTGCAAAATAGTAAAAAATCAGCGATTAATGTGAGCGTACGGAGTCAAAACCCTGTTTTGAGTGTATGTTTTTAATCCGGAAAACGTAAGATAGACTGTGTCCCGTTATACTGTAGCGTTTCCAATGCCATTTGAGCCGAGTCTCACAGATTGAGAGACGCTCTGGTAAACTGCGATTCGCTTTAGAAGAGAGTCAGCGAAGATTTCCGACGTAATCGCATCACATAACATCTTATTTTTCTTGAAGCACCAGGCAGGGATGAGTACTGATGGACAATCGATCTCCCCATTCTTCAAATGAACAGCCCGAGGAATCAGCCCGATTCAGTGAAGAAATTGAATTACAGGGGCACATTATCGACAGTCTGCTGCTGCCGAAGATTCTGGATGAAATCACGGTCCTGGGCGGAGATTTTGCCATCGATGAAATTTCGATCGGTCAACTGCGAACCGACAGCAGCCGGGCCCAGATAAAAGTCTCTGCTCCCGATGAAGCCACTTTACAGAAAATTCTGACTCAAATCGCTCAGCATGGCGCCGTTCCGATTGAACAGCACGACTGTATTCTGGAACCTGCTGACATGGACGGTGCCTTCCCCGAAGGATTTTACTGCAGCACCAATCAGAAAACGGAAATCCGAATCGCGGAAGAGTGGATCCCCGTTGATTTACAGGAAATGGATTGTGGAGTCGTCGTCAGTCCGGACAGAAAATCGGCTCATTGCCTCCCCATGGCTGATGTCAGGCAGGGGGAACTTGTGGTGATCGGAAATCGGGGGACACGCGTTATCCCGCTCGCACGCAGTGCACCCGGGGTCTCAGGCTTCTCCTTCATGAACAGTACGGTCTCCAGCGAAAAACCCAAGGGAGTGACCGTCAGAGAGATTGCTTCAGAAATGCGGCGGGCGCGAAATGGTTCAGGTAAAATTCTGGTGGTAGCCGGTCCCGCTGTCGTGCACACGGGAAGCAGAGATTACTTCAGCCAGTTGATTCGCGAAGGTTATGTGAATCTGCTGTTCGCCGGCAATGCGCTGGCCACCCATGATATCGAGGAATCGTTTTATGGCACGAGCCTGGGGATTTCCATGGAACATGGCGGCTCCAGTGAAGAAGGGCATGAACATCATCTGCGTTCCATTAACCGCATCCGCCGAGTGGGAAGTATTCAGAACGCCGTCGATCAGCAGGTCCTGAATTCCGGCATTATGTATGAATGTGTCAAAAATGAGGTCCCCTTTCTGCTGGCTGGCAGTATCCGCGATGATGGACCGCTGCCGGATGTCATCACTGACACAGTCGAAGCACAGCGTCAGATGCGCGAACTTGTGCAGGGGGTCTCATTCTGTCTGATGATCGCTACCACACTGCATTCCATCGCGGTCGGCAATCTGCTCCCGGCCAGTGTGAAAGTCGTGTGTGTGGATATCAACCCGGCGACTGTCACCAAACTGGCCGATCGAGGCACGTTTCAGACGGTCGGCCTCGTGACCGATGTCGAACCCTTCTTACGCGTTCTGCTGCATGAAATCAATAAAACAGCATGAGCGTTTTGCTTTGCCTGCTGGTCCGCTATAATCAGGCTAAGTTGCGGCTTACACAATTGAATTCAGTCAGTGAAACGATAATCTCGACGGGAAAATGAAATGACAGAATCAACCCGGAAAAAATATCATCTTGCTAATTTCGCGGAGATCCCGGGCACAGCCTGTCCCTGTGGTACAGCGCGGCGGGCTTTTGCCGATGTCTCCGAATTTCCCGGTACACTCCACGTCACCGAAATTTCAGAAGACGCAGAACTGCATTACCACAAGAAACTGACGGAAACCTACTACTTTCTCGAATGTGGCAGTGATGCGCAGATGCAGCTGGATGATGAAATCATCCCCGTCCAGGCCGGAATGGCCATTGTGATTCCCCCCGGTGTGCGGCACCGTGCTCTCGGCTCAATGAAGATCATCAATATCGTCTTCCCTAAATTCGATCCGGCAGATGAATGGGTTGACTGAATCCGCCCACGGCAGACTGCAGATGACCTGAACCTGATGAACTGTGCTTCCGCTCAGACGGCCTGCGTCTGTTGGGGAACTTCGTTGCAGTACGGGCAGTTCTCACCGTAAATGATCTTGCCGCAATTCGTACATTCGTGGGCTCCATAAGCGGGGCGGTCGGGGGTCACCCACCGCTGATAAGCCAGGAATGCAAAGACCGCTGCGACGAAGACAGCAAACAGAATCGCCAGGCCGCCAGTTCCATAAGAAAAGAAAATTCCCAGATCGATGGAAATTCCACAGATCAGAAAAATAATGGCATCACGCATCCGTTCACGACGATGGTCTTCGGAATCAACGACGACCTGCTCCTGATACTGCAGTATCTGATGTAACAGTTGATCCCGTTCGCGCTGTAATTGTCGCGCTTCCTGGGTCGCTCCGGTCGCCTGTAACAGACGGGCCGCGGTATCCAGAATCCGCAAGGTATCATCGGTACTGATCAGACTCTGGTGCGCCCAGCGATTGCGATACTCGCGCAATTCGCCGACAAAACTTCGCTCCAGTGGAGACAGACGGTTGCGGAAGACACTGTTCCAGTGGTCCCACAAAATCAGCAGGGTGGAATGAGCGTCCCAGCGAATGGCATCCCCCTCCGGCTGGGAGGTCAGGGGAGAGTTACGAAAGCTCTCTTTGGCCCGGTCAATCCATTCATCTTTGTAAACGGCCTTCATTTCCTCTTCAATGATGGGATAGAGCCCGATCCCGAGTAAATCCAGCGTGCGTTTAATACGTTCATTATCTCCAGCCACAAATTTCCCCCACAAGCTGCCCCATCAAGATGCTGTTGACTCAGAATATCGCAATGCGAGATAACACCTTGAACACCCCGATCTGAATCACATGAACAATCCTTCCCTATTTTGGTGTGCAGGTCAAGGATCTATTCAACATAAACCATGTAAAGCAGGGGATTTATTTGTTCATACGCAAACCGAAGCGATTGTAGAGAAAAGCAGCATAGCCGCGCTGCTTTTCAGCATCACGCAATCAGTTCCTGGATCACCTTGCCGTGAACATCAGTCAAGCGAAAATCGCGACCTGAGAAACGATAAGTCAGCTGCTCATGGTCGAATCCCAGTAACTTGAGCACGGTCGCATGCAGGTCATGCACATGCACTTTGTTCTCAACCGCTGCAAATCCGAATTCATCGGTAGCACCGTAAGCCTGGCCTCCTTTGACTCCGCCGCCTGCCAGCCAGACTGTAAAGCCATGGTTATTATGATCGCGTCCATTCATTTTGCCCGCGTTGGCCCCGGGTGTCGGTAATTCTACCACGGGAGTGCGTCCGAATTCGCCACCACACATCACAATTGTGTCCTGCAGCAGACCGCGCTGCTTGAGATCTTTCAATAGAGCCGCGATGGCCTGAGAACAATCACCGGCTAAGCGGCGATGATTCTTTTCAATTTCATCATGATTATCCCAGGGTTGACCGGCACCATGCCAGAGTTGCACGTAGCGAACGCCTCGTTCTACCAGTCGGCGGGCAATCATCATCTGGCGGGCATGCACACCTTTTCCATACATCTCATGAATGTGTTTCGGTTCATTATTCACGTCGAATACATCCGAGGCCTGCATCTGCATACGATAAGCCAGTTCAAACGATTGAATCCGCGATTCCAGAGCCGATTCCTGGGATCGGACTGCCTGATGGCGACGGTTCAACGCCTGCAACAGATCCAGTTGGCGACGCTGCTCAGGCAGAGCCAGCTGCTTGTTTTTGATATTCGAAATCAGCTTTTCGATATCAGTATGCTTCGTATCAATATGGGTTCCCTGATAGGCACCGGGCAAAAAGGCGGAACGCCAGTTGGCCGATTCCGTAATCGGATATCCGCCGGGACACATCACCACAAAGCCGGGCAGATTCTGGTTCTCCGTCCCCAGACCATAAGTCACCCAGGCTCCCATACTCGGTCGCGGCTGAATCAGGTCTCCACAGTTCATCATCATCAATGAAGGTTCGTGGTTCGGCACGTTGGTATACATGGACCGCACGAAGGCAATGTCATCCACACATTCACCCAGCTCGGAAAACAGCTCACTGACTTCCAGACCACTTTCACCATATTTCTTGAACTTGAAAGGCGAGGGCAGGGAGGCACCTGTCTTGCGTTCTGTCCGCAGGTTTTCCATCGGTAACTTTTTGCCGGCATATTTTGCGAGTGCCGGTTTGGGGTCAAAGGTATCAACCTGTGAAGCACCGCCGTTCAGGAAAATATGGATCACATGCTTGGCTTTACCGGGAAAATGGGCCATCTTCGGCGCCATCGGCGAAGTCGGACTGCCTGCAGAGGCGCCCGCCGCCTGGTTCAGCATCCCCTCGGAAGCCATCAGGGAAGCCAGTCCCAGGGACCCCAGACCGGTCCCGCAACGCTGCAGCATCTGCCGGCGGGTCACGATTGGTTCAACATTATAATGGGAAGTTTGATCAGCCATATCAACAGGCTCCTGTCGTATTAAAACTTCGGTATCTCAATGATTAGTCAACAAACATGAATTCGTTAGAAGTACACAGCACTTGAGCGTATTTCTCCCAGCCGGTCATGCGTATGGGAGTTTCGATCTGGTCGTGGTGGTGCGCGAGAAATTGCTTACCCAGTTCCAGTTCTTCTGCTGCAGGGTTTCTTAATAACACCCGCTGATACAACTTCGTAATGGCTGCATCCACGTTCTGCTCTTTCGCGACCTTCTCCAGCTCCAGATCCTTAACCAGGAAACGTGACTGTTCAATCAACAGCGGGCTGTTCATGGCAAACAGCGCCTGTTGAGGCACTGTGGTATAAGGTCGCTGTGCCGTACTCGATTCCACATTTGCAAAGTCGAACGTACGAAAGACATTCGGCAGATTGTTCCGGTCCACAAAACTGTAGACGGTTCGTTTGGGCTCCGTCGGCATCTCATCAATCTGGAAGCCTCTGCCTTCGGTTTCCTCGCTCAGTTGCCCCGATACAAACAGCAGGGAATCCCGCATCGCTTCAAAGTCCAGTCGAGCCGGAGATCGTTTCCAGAGCAGACGATTATCGGAATCAATCAGGCGCGCCTGTTTGCTCTCCTGCGAACCTTGCTGATAAGTCGCAGACATCATGATAATTTTATGCAGCGATTTTACCGACCAGCCTTCTTCCATGAAACGGGAAGCCAGATAGTCCAGCAATTCCGGATGGGAGGGCGGATCGCTGCGAACACCAAAATCACTGGGAGTTTTCACCAGCCCTTCACCAAAATGATGCATCCAGACCCGGTTCACGAACACCCGTGCTGTCAGAGGATTATCCGGCGAAGCAATGGCCTCTGCCAGCTCCAGGCGGCCACTCCCTTTTTCAAACGGCTTACGGTCTGCACCAGCCAGGATGCGGAAGAACTGTCTCGGTGCCTGATCACCCCGGCGACCCGGATTTCCTCTTAAATGGACGTGAGTCGTAATCGGCTTGTCTTTATCCAGCATCACCATTGCCCGCGGTGGTGCACCCGGAGATGTTACATCCAATGTTTCCAGCTGTTTTTCCAACTGGCGGATTTTGTTCCGTTGAGCCCGGTTAAACATCGATGCTGCCACTTCATCATCACTGGCAGCAGGGCAATCCGCATCGTAAAGAATCTGTCGCAATTCCTCTGCCGCTGGATCTTCCAGTTTTTCAGGACGAGGTTTCTTCGCTTTCTCTGCCTCTGCGAGTTCTTTGGTCCAGGCCTGTTCGACTTCTTTGAAAGCAGAACCGTAAGCCCGGCAGACATCGTAGATGTTTTCAGGCGGATTGTTTTTCAAAGCATGCACAATCAGAAGGTTCACCCGTTTGTCGGCCTGTGTTTCCGCTTCCTGCTGCGACAGTTTCTGAACAATTTCCGCTGCACGTGCGGCGAACTCTTCTGGTTTTACTTTTAACGCAGCAAACTGATTCCAGGGAGCAAGCACGGCTCGCTGCGATTTGGCATTCCGCGCCAGGTAAGACCGCCAGAGATCGACATAGCGCCGATGAGGTGCTTCCTTGCTTTCAAATTGAGGTTTCTGATCGCCTGCTGCCAGCTTCTGTTTTTCAGCGACTGCCTGCAATACATCCCCCACTGAGAGCCGTGCGTCGGCTCTGAATTTCTCTGCTTCGCCATGAATATAATCATCGACGTTCTTCTGTCGTTTGGCACGTTCGGTCTGATACGCTTCGTAAGCTTTCTCTGATTTCGGTTTGCCGATCACCGGCAGATCCTTCTCTTCCGGCTCATAGCTGCTGATGAACACGCTATACAGCCCGTAATAATCTTTGGTGGGAACCGGATCAAACTTGTGATCATGACAGCGGGCACACGAGGCGGTTAACCCCAGCAGCCCGCGCGAAACCAGGTCAATCCGGTCGTCGGTGATATCATGGATATTTCCCCGATAGCGTCGTCCCACGGTCAGAAAGCCGAGCGCTGCCAGCGAACGGTCATCCCCTTTGCGGTCGAGCTGATCTGCCGCCAGTTGCTCTCGAATAAACTGATCAAAAGGTAAATCTTCATTGAAGGCACGAATGACATAATCGCGATAGGTGTAGGAATAAGGATAGCGGCGTTCCGAGGTAAACACATAGCCTTTGGTATCCGCATAGCGGGCCACGTCCAGCCAGTGGCGGCCCCAGCGTTCTCCATAATGCGGAGAAGCCAGCAGGCGATCAATCAGTTTCTCGTAAGCATCCGGAGATTTGTCATTCACGAATGCTTCCACTTCCTGGTAGGTGGGAGGCAGGCCGATCAGATCCACGCTCGCGCGACGAATCAGCTGCCGTCGATCTACGGCAGCTGACAGACTGAGGCCTTTTTCTTCCAGACGTTTGATAACGAAAGGATCGACGGGTGATGAGACTCGCTGCGAATCTTTCACCTGGGGAACTTCCGGTCTGGTCACAGGCTGAAATGACCAGTGGCTTTCTGCCAGCGTTTCATAATCGTAAGCGCCATTGGTCGGAGCCAGTTTGGCATCCTTCTCTGAAAACGGCCAGGGCGTTCCCATCTTAACCCAGCGAGTTAATGCCGCGATTTCATCGTCCGGCATTTTTTTCTCAGGAGGCATCTGGCTGTCATCTTCATGATACTGGATGACCTGGATGATGCGACTTTTCAGAGGGTCTCCCGGTACCACGGCTGCGCCGGTATCACTGCCTTTCATCATCCAGGCATGCGAATCGAGCCTCAGACTGGCTTCCTGTTTTTTCGAGCCGTGACAGGCATGACAGCGCTTGACGAGAACCGGCCGAACTTCTTTTTCGAAAAATTCAATCAGCTCTGCCGGAATTTTATCATTACTGGCAGCCTTGCTCAGACCAGGCGCTGCAAACGTGGAAAAAACAAAAACGGTTAACCAGCAGATGCCTGATGACAGGCTGGGTTTTGATGATGGATGAAACAGAATCCAAAGCCGCTTCATTTTCAACTCTTTCTCAGTTAAACCGTGGTGGGAAAAATTGGGAGGGAAGGCGATTGTCTGATTCCGAGCCGACAATCGCCTCTGTCTATATTCTACTCTGCCAGAAACGCAAAGTGTAGTCTGTTTTTCGCACTTAAACCTTGTGAAGCTTAGGTTTAGTTCGATTCCATTTCATCCGTATTCTTAACTTTGTTGTGAAAATCCCGGCTGGTAACCCATTTAAAAACAGGACGAAATGCAGTACAGTGGATTACCGGCTGAGCTGTGTCCCGGGATAACTGCAGGCACGAATTGAGCTTGCCAGTAATCAGGAGGCACGTTTAAGGCTGCAGTCCTGAGAAGCAGACTATTAACAGTATCGGCTGAATCTCCGACTGGTTTAACCGAATCGTCATCCTGAGGGATCAGAAAAAAAGGGGAAATCATGACAGAAGATCAAGCATTATCCGAAGCAGAAATCCAGGAATTCCTGAACACTTACTCCAACTGGGAACTGAAAGACGGCTGGATTCGCAGAAAATATGGCACGCCGGGCTGGTCGCATACCTTGATGCTGGTCAATACAATCGGCTACCTGGCAGAAGCCGGTAACCATCATCCGGATCTGAGCGTTGGTTATGCGGCGGTCACTGTGAAACTTCAGACACATAAAGTACATGCCATCACAGGGAAAGACATCAGTCTTGCAAAAAAGATTGAAGAAACCGTGCTCTGGCAACCAGAAGCCGACTCCGCTCTGGAGGGCTTCCCTAAAAAATGGGTCCACTGATTCAACTCGGGGCGGCTGACTCCGCATGAGCCCGGATAACGATCGAGAACAGGATGCAACTTTGAAGAAAGACCAACGATGAAACAGGAACGCATCCTGTTCGTAACCGGCAGGCTGGCGGAATTTTCACTACGCGGCATATTGGACAAGCTTGCTCCCCAGGTCGGCTTTGAATTTGAAGTCGTCGTGTTGAATGTCCAGGTCGCCGCTTTGATGCACGTTCCTTTGATTCAGCGCAGACTCAAACTACCCGCAGACATCGACTGGGTCATGCTGCCCGGTCTCTGCAAGGGAGATCTGCAGCCACTTACCGATCATTTCGGCGTACCCTTCAAACGGGGCCCTAAAGATCATTTTGACCTGCCCGAATATTTCGGACAGGCAGGTCGTCCCCCTAAAGATCTCTCCCGGTATGACATCGAAATCCTCGCAGAAATCAATCACGCCCCCTTTCTGACAGACGAGGAAATTCTGCGACAGGCAGACCACTACCGAAACAATGGTGCGGATCTGATCGACATCGGCTGCGTTCCCGGAGAGAGCTGGGCCCGCACGGGAGAAATCGTAAAGCTGCTTGTCGAGGCAGGCCATCGCATTTCCATCGACAGCTTTGAGAGAACCGAAGTGGAAGCCGCGGTCGCCAACGGGGCAGAACTGATTCTCAGCTGCAACCACACGAACCTGGACTGGGTTTCCAGACTGGGTGTTGAAGTCGTCGCCATCCCCGATGTTCCCAGCGATTTTGCATCCCTGCACGCCATCGTGGAACAACTCACAAAACAGGGTACGCCCTTTCGTATCGATCCTATCCTGGAACCGATCGGGTATGGCTTTGCCGCCTCCCTGGAACGATACTTCCGGGCTCGCCACGAATTTCCGGATGTCGAAATCATGATGGGCATCGGCAATCTGACGGAGTTGACCGAAGTCGACACCGCCGGCATGAACGTGCTCCTGGCTGCCATCTGCCAGGAATTGAAAATCCATAGCGTCCTGGCAACCGAAGTGATTAACTGGGCCCGCAGTGCCGTCGGTGAATTCAATCATGCCCGGCGTCTCGTCAAATATGCCATCGACAACCAGAGTCTGCCTAAACACGTTGATTATCAACTGGTCATGTTACGCGATCCGAAACTTAAAGAACTCGGGAGCGAAGCGCTGGAAAACCTGGCTGCCCAGATCCGGGACCCGAACTATCGTATTTTTGCAGAAGAGAATGCCTTACACGTGATGAATCGGGACGGCTACTGGAAGGGTACCGATCCCTTTGAACTCTTTGATCAGTTCCAGGCCGCCCATCCCAAAGATCTGGACGCATCGCATGCCTTTTATCTGGGCTACGAAATGTGTAAAGCAATGATGGCTTTAACCTTGGGCAAACAGTACCAGCAGGATCAACCTTTAAACTGGGGCTTTTTAACCCAGGCGGAAATCAGCGCGCTGGACCGCCGACGGGAGCAGGGGGAAGACCCGCTATGTGGACCTCGCTGATGATTCCTTCTCGATCCGGGTCCTGTTATACTGGGGTCTTACTGGCCTTTCAATGTCGGGTGTTCGCAGTGCGTTTTTGTTGAATATAGATGCATCATGTCTGGAAATTTATCTCAGGATCTGTCTCAAGAGCAGGGGAGCCCCATTACAAATCAGCTCCCGCTTGTGGAAGAACTGATCCCCTGTCCGGATCTTGAGCAGCTGCTGCTTGAGTTTGCCGGGGAAGAGAGCCTGCTGGTTCTGGACAGTGCCCGCCAGTCTTCACTGCAGGGGCACTATTCCTACCTGATGTGTAATCCCCTCACGCGAACTCAAATACAGACCGCGGAACTGGGTTCCGATCCCTTTGCACTGATGCGTGAAGTACAGGCACGGCACCAGGTCGAATCGATTCCGGGACTGCCTCCCTTTCAGGGCGGATTCGCCGGGCTACTCTCCTATGAACTGGGGCGCTGCTGGGAAGAGTTCCCCCGCGCCTCACAGGATGAATTCCAGCTCCCTGATTTTGCAGTCGGCTTTTACGACTGGGTGATTGCCTGGGATCATCAGCAGCATCGCGCCTGGCTGATCGTGCAGGGCTTTGAACCCAGTCTGAATTCGCAGCAGTACGAACTGGCAACGCAGCGCAGCCAGTCTGTCAAAGCGCGCATTGATGCGGTTCTCTTTGATCGCAGCACAAGGATCAACCACCGGCCTCTTCAGAACCTGGAGCCCCCGCTGCCCCGAGAAGCGCTCTCTTCCGCATTTCCGCTGGAAGGTTATCCTCATATTTTCAGCAATTTCAGTAAAGTTGAATTCCAGAAACGTGTTGCAAAAATAATTGAATACATTTACGCGGGTGATATTTTTCAGGCGAACTTTTCGCATCGACTGCTCAGCCCCACGACCACACATCCCGTGGAACTCTATCTGAATTTACGGGCAAAGAATCCCGCTCCGTTTGCCGGATACTTTGGCTGGGATGACTGGGCCGTCCTCAGTGCTTCGCCCGAGCGATTCCTTAACGTTTCCGACAACGAAGTCGAAACCCGCCCCATCAAAGGGACCCGACGTCGAAAATATGTTCCTGAAGCCGACCTGCTCACACGGGACGAACTCCGGGAAAGCGAAAAGGATCAGGCTGAAAATGTGATGATCGTCGATCTGCTTCGCAATGATCTGTCGCGTGTCTGTCAGCCCGGCAGCATCCGCGTGCCTCAACTCTGCTCAGTCGAAACCTACGAAACTGTTCAGCATCTGGTATCGGAAGTCCGTGGACAGCTCAAACCCGATCAGACGGTCTGGGATCTGCTCGCTGCTGCCTTTCCCGGCGGTTCCATTACCGGTGCCCCCAAGGTGCGGGCGATGGAGATCATTGCTGAGCTCGAACCCACGGTGCGCGGCCCCTACTGCGGCTGCCTGTTTTATGCCGGCCTGAATGGAGAATTTGACAGCAACATTCTGATTCGTACCTTCACCGTACGCAAAGGCTGGATACAGTTCCCGGTCGGAGGCGGGATTATCGCCCAGAGTCAGCCTCGGCTGGAATACGAGGAAACCCTGCACAAGGCGGCGGGAATGATTGCCGCACTTCAAAACCATACAACTGCTTCAGAAAACGTCTGATGATCTTGATTATTGATAACTATGACAGCTTTGTGTTTAACCTGGCTCGCTATTTTGAAGAGCTTGGTCAGGAAACGCGCGTCATCCGCAATGATCAGATCACCCTCGCCCAGGCAACCGAATTGAAACCAGCAGCCCTGGTGCTCTCTCCGGGACCATGTACTCCCGAGGAAGCAGGCTTGAGCCAGGAACTGGTGCGTCACTTCATCGGGCAGATTCCGATTCTGGGCGTCTGTCTCGGTCATCAGTCGATCGCTGCCAGTCTCGGA
>TARA_R100001132_G_scaffold18875_1_pt1 | contig 16537 bp, 12 predicted proteins | sample TARA_R100001132 | Tara Oceans TARA_R100001132 (sample SAMEA2621247) | marine metagenome | biome: marine biome (ENVO:00000447); feature: mesopelagic zone (ENVO:00000213); material: "saline water (ENVO:00002010), including plankton (ENVO:xxxxxxxx)" | depth 800 m | reverse complement strand
CTGGCCTGACAAGCCTGTGAAACATTCCTGTATCTTGAAGTAAGTAATTAGGCGAGAAAGTTCATCTCCCATGAGTTCAGAACGACCATCAACTGAAGAAGTTAAAACGAGTGAAGAAGCTTTGGAAGCGCAATCACCTGCCGATCAGGATCAGCCCGCGGCTCCCGAGGAGTCCGCTGCCGACGTGAAAGAGGCAACCTCTTCAGCTCCTACTGAAACTCCTCAGACCGAATCGCCTGTGGAAACTGAGGCAGCCGCATCGCAGGAAACGGAAAAAACCGAACGCAAAGTCCAGCTGAAACCGAAGGTGGATCCGGCTCAGTTTAAAGCAATCCCTGCAAAAGGTTCCAGTTCCGCTCCTGCTTCCCCGGAGGGAGACGATGCAGCATCAGCCGCTGAACCTTCCCAGGAACAGCTTCAGGAAGCAGCAATGATGCAGATTGCGGAAGCAGCCAAGCCGGTTGATATCCCACCCGAAATTGATGATCTGGACGGCGATCTGGAAGCAGAACTCGCAGCCGCTCTCTCGGGACAGGGAGCACAGGAACTCCCCAAAACTCTGAGTGACGAAGAAGTAGCTGCCGAAGCAAAATCGGAAGACGCTGCTGCTCCCGCAACGCCTGCTGCAAAATCGGGTGCCGCAGAAGAGGGGATTGGAGAAGGCGATCGTCTGAAAGGGATTGTAGAATCCATCAACAACGATGATGTGTTTATCGATCTGGGGGCCAAAGCAATGGGAACGCCCGGAATTGTTCCCCTGCGTCAATTTGGCGAGAAAACCCCGTTGATCGGACAGGAAGTAGACGTCAAGGTTACCAGTATTAAAGAAGCAGAAGGTTTGATCCAGCTTTCATTGCCCCGCGGTCATCACAAACCAGCGGGAGACTGGGATGCCGTTTCTGCTGGTCAGGTTGTCGAATGTGTTGTTAATAAATCGAATAAAGGGGGACTGGAAGTCAACGTGGGAAGCCTGAGAGGCTTTCTGCCCGCCAGCCAGGTCGATCTGTATTTTGTCGGCGATCTCGAACCTTTCGTAGGTCAGAAGATGACGGTGCAGATTACCGAAGTGAACCCCAAGAAACGTAACCTGGTAGTGAGTCGTCGCAAGTATCTCGAATCGGAACGCGAAGAGATTCAGAAAGAGCTCTGGGAAAAACTGGCCATCGGTCAGGAGCATACCGGGACCGTTAAGAACATCAAAGATTATGGTGCTTTCGTGGATCTGGGAGGCATCGATGGCTTCCTGCACATCGGTGAAATCAGCTGGAATCGGATCAAACATCCTAAAGACGCCTTGAGCGAACAACAGCAGATCAACGTGAAAATTCTCAAGATCGATAAAGAAAAGAATCGCATCAGCCTGGGAATGAAACAGTTGCAGCAGGATCCCTGGCAGCTGGCCGAAGATCGATATGCAACCGGATCGACTGTCTCCGGCAAGGTAACCCGTACGACGGATTTTGGTGCTTTCATTGAGCTGGAGCCGGGCCTGGAAGGTCTGATTCATATCAGCGAACTGGATCATCGTCGTGTCAAACGGGTGACGGAAGTATTGACGACCGGTCAGGAAACCTCAGCGAAAGTTCTGGAAGTCGATCCCAATCGGAAGCGGATCAGCCTGTCGATCAAAGCCTTGATCGAGAAGCCTGAGGCCGCCGAGACACCGGCAGAAGAACAGCCTTCCTACGAACGCAAACGCAAAGGGCCGCTGCTGGGTGGTAATGCGGATGAATCAGCGGGCGGCGGAAGCGGCGGTCTGTTTGGTAATCCCAAAGATTACAAATAAGACCTGTTTTCAGCATTAAATAAAACAGCCAGAGCCTCTTTGATTGGAGAAGGCTCTGGCTGTTTCTGTATGATCAGTTGATTATTGATTGTCAGCAGCTCAAATCACAACAGATTCCAGCAGCATCCTCAGTTTTCGCAGTTCCAGCGCCCGGTCGGCATCTTTCAGCAGTTCCGGAAGAATTTCCACTGAGAGAAACTGATGATATTCCTGACGTTCCAGCAAGCTGATCAGACGGCTGTAATCAATCTCTCCCAGGCCCACCGGAACCTGAATCTGGTCGGTGGTGGAATCCCGCAGATGGATGTGGCTGACGTACGGGAATACCAGGTCGTATGACGTCGTACTGTAAGGGCCACACGTGTAGTAACTCGGGTCGAGAGTCAGGCTTAATCCTTTCACCGACTGACAGAGTTCCGTCGCGGTACGTGGATCTTCTGTCAGCTGCCCTGTTTTTGTCTTGATGGAAAGTCGAATCCCATCGCGGCTGGCAATTTCCAGCAATGCTTTGAGCCGATCAACTTCCGTATTAAACGGCGTACCCATGGGGGAAGCCGGGATGGTGATCTGTGCGATCCGCAACATCTTGGCTGCCTTACACAGGGATTTGAATGACTGTGGTGTGATGTCATTCTCCAGGCAGAAGGCGATCGGCGTCAACCGGGTGGCTTCCCGAAAACGCGAATAAAACTCTTCTGGTGATGAGACGACTTCAGATGGTTTCAGATGATCGCTCTCTTCACTCATCCAGATTTCGATTTTGTCGAATTCCAGATCTGTGAGACGCTCACAACTGACTTCAAACGATTCATCAGAAAAACAACGTGATGATGCAGCTACAAACACGCCGAACACTCCCTTGTTGGCAAAGGACAAAGCAATATGAGCACTTCGTCACAGACGATGTCTTGCCTGAAAAAAACTCAAACTTTAAAACAACCCACTTTATCTATTTTTCATTAATGGTCTTATAGAGTAGGAAACTACGATAATCTATCCCGGTTTTAACGATTCTGCAAGGTCGATCAGATTTGAATATTACACCGGTTTTCCGTTTCTTGGTGATTTTAACTATTGTTTGACTCAAAATGACCGATAAAAGAATTAAGTCATTAACAGACTGTACACGATCTCTAACCAGTCAGTGTCCGCAGATTTTCTGCAGGTATCAAGCATACCCAATAGTTGAGCGCGAACGGAAACACGCTCAAATTCAGTAAAACCGGGGGAAAGGAAGCCAATGAAGCCTCACTTGTTATGTAAAATGGCCGCTTGTCTGATTCTACCATTATGTGTGGGATGTTCGAATAGCCAGGTCATTCGGGGTCAGTCGGCTGACGGAGAATTCCTGATGCAGCAGCAGGCTGAAATGATGGAAAAGTATCAGAAGTCAATGCATCAGCAGGCCATGCACCAGCAGTATGCAGGGCAGCAGGCTCCTATTCAGCAGATGGGACACCGTCGTCATGGAGGCGCTTATTGCCCACCGGGGGCCGGTGGTGGCTGGAAATCCGGACACAAAAACACCTACCATCACAACAAGCGTCCCCAGCACTATCAGACCTACAAATATAACCCCCCTGCGGCTGTTTACCCACAGCAGAATCAGCCTCTGGGGATTGTGCAGTATCCTTACTACACGCACAAAGGACCAGATGACTTCTTTTTGAAATAAGAAATCAGGCTGCTTCACCACCGTTCATCAATGGAAGAGCTGATTGGGTTTTGACTCAATCAGCTCTTTTTATTTTCAGATTAGGGGATGAATGGTTTTGCGGTTTTCAGATATAATCTCAACTCAGCAAACACGCTTTCAGTGCCCCTGAAGATTTCGTTTCCTTCATTCGCAGTTAAATAAAAATGAATCATCATCCTGCCGATCTGGCGCAAACGATAAAAACGATCGAGGCAATTGCTCCTGACGGATATGGTCGCATGCCGATTCCGTCTGATACCGATGAAGAGCTTCAGGAACAGGTTGAAATTGCTTTACAGTTTAAAAACCATAAAGACTTTCTTCTGAATCAGCGTGGCGTAGACAACCTGCTGAAATTTGTGGAACGCATGGCATCAGAATGTATGCGCGAAGCCCGTTTCAAGGACTGTCTGTATGCGGCCCGAGCATTGGAACTCTTGATATGCCAGCCTGAACTTGAGGAACATACCACGCTGGTCTCCCTCGCTTTGATTCATGATGCTTACAATCGACTGCCCGAGCCTCGCCCGGAATTTGATGCAGCGCAACTGCCCCGGTTCTGTGCGGAATGGAGCGGGTTCGATCAGGAGAAAATGGCAAAGTCTGTCCAGTTTCGTATCAGGGAAGAACCGGAAGGGCCCCGCTATATCTGTTACTGGTAAACGGAACAGTTTCGCGCAGGCACAGGCAATTTTCGCTTGCACTGCGCACCGATTTACTCGATCTAATCACCCTGCAGACTAAACCATCAAACCTATTCCGGCAGAGGGATTTCCAGTTGAGAAACAACCGGTTTCACCGTTTTTCGATGCTGCTCAGCCGCCGTCTTGAGCGTTTTGATGACATCGGGATGGTCTTTCGCGACGTCATACTTTTCAGAGGGATCGTGTTCCAGGTGGTATAAAACCGGCGGATCATGTTCCTGGAAAGGTTCGCGGCCATAGGCGGGTTTTGTGATGAAGTGTGCTTTCCAGGGACCTTTTCTGATCGCCATCAGCTTTGTGCCTCGATAGTAGACCATTTCATCACGGGGGCTGTTTCCCCCTTCCAGTAAGACAGAAGTCAGATCGACTCCATCCACCACCCGGTCAGTCGGAACAGTTCCACCGGCAAGTTTGATGGAAGTGGTGTAGATGTCCATGGTACTTCCCAGTTCCTGAGACACCGATCCGGCAGGGATATGGCCGGGCCACCAGGCGAGTGTCGGTTCACGCATCCCCCCTTCCCAGGTACTGCCTTTCCCGTCCCGCAGCAGACCTGCTGAGCCCCCCTGCTCATCAAAGATCAACCACGGGCCGTTATCGCTGCAAAACCAGACAATCGTATTCTGATCCAGTCCCTGGGATTTGAGTTCATCCAGAATCTGACCCACACTCCAGTCGATCTCTTCAATCACGTCACCGTATAATCCGCGGCGGCTTTTGTCCTGAAACTCCTGGGAACGGAAGAGCGGGACATGTGGCATATTGTGTGCGAGGTAGATAAAAAAGGGCTGCTGCTTATTCTGCCGGATCAGCCTGATTGTTTCCTCTGTGTAGCGTTTTGTAATCGTGGTCTGGTCGGCCGGTTGTTCGATTACTTCGGTATCACGCATCAGGGGAACATTCCAGTATTTCACTTCCGGTTTGAGAAAGATACTGCGACCCAGTTTGCGATCCGCGATGCGATCCATATCGTTGGAGTAAGGGATTCCAAGATAGCTGTCAAAGCCGTTGTTTGTCGGAAGAAACGGAGGCAGATGCCCCAGGTGCCACTTGCCGACACAAGCCGTCTGATATCCGGTTGCTTTCAATGCTTCTGCCAGCGTGACCTCGCTCGCTGGGATGCCGCCGCCTGAATTGGGAAACAGCACCCTGCGTTTGTCGCTGCACATCCCTGAACGAATAGGATAACGGCCTGTTATCAACGCTGCCCGACTGGGGGTGCAGACGGGAGCCGCCGAGTAAAACTGGGTAAATTTCATCCCTTCCGCAGCCATCTGATCCAGCGCGGGGGTCTTGATGGTCGGGTGACCGAAACAGGCCAGATCCCCATATCCCAGATCGTCGGCGTAGATCACGATCACATTCGGATTGGATGCTGCATAGATATCGTTAACTGGGAGCAATAGTGTGGCCAGGGCAACCAGGAAGAATGCGAAGATGGTGGATTTGTAACGAGTGAGTGCTGATCGTTTCATGTAAAGCGTTCTCCCGGATGGGGTTTAGAATAAATCTGTCTCAAACCATTCTGTTGATTGTTCCTGTTTTCCAGGGACAGTGCAACCTGAAACAAGATTTTACTTATGTAAAACTTTGCGGGTTATGCCGATAACTCCTTCAGATACTAATACTTCATGTCCGAAATATGAGTAGGGGCAATTGCGCTGCCCGGCGAAGACAGGGTTCATTTTGAACTGGGTTGGAAGAATCAGGTTAAGGCTGAAATCTATGGAACAGGAAAATCACATGAATTTCAATTCAATGTCAGGTCCTGCTGACTGGCGTTCTCTGCAGCATCATGAGAGCGTCGAACAGATCGATCTTTTGATCCGAACCGCACACTTGATCCGGGTGGCATTGAATCAAAGTTTCTCGCAGCTGGAAATTAATGAAGTTCGCTATTCGGCACTGAAGGTGATTGACTCAGTCACGGAAGCCGGTTGTTCGCAGTCCGAACTGGCGCGGAAGCTGGGGCAGTCAGAGTCCAACATCTGCACCTTGATTGAACGCATGGAAAGCGACCAGCTGGTTATTCGACGTCAGTCTCAGAAAGATCGACGGAAGCGTGTGCTGGAAGTAACTGAGCAGGGCGCTCAATTGCTGGAGCGGGTGAAGACTTTTCATGGCATCGTATCGCAGCGACTGCTGGCAGCACTCTCAGCCGACCAGCGCCGGCAGTTGAATGGCATGCTGCAGTCTTTATTAAAGTCCGCGCATATTCAACGTTCACAACGGGAAACCGTCAATACGTTCCCCGATACTTCAGGGCCTTTTCCCATACAGGGAACGCCGGCTGCTTAATACATTCATGTTCTTTTTTTCGAGACTGCCAGACTTCTATTTCAATTCTGTTACGGATGCTCATTCATGAGGCGCACAAGTCTGATTTCCTGTTGTGAGACGTACAAGACAGCTCTTTCTGTCACGATGATGGTCGGTCTCATGCTACTGACAGCCGGTTGCTCTCCCACATTCTGGGCTGATCAGGCCAATTCGGACAGTTATGAAATTCTGGCTGAGAAAGCCAATGACCCGGCGTGGGAAGTACCACGCTATGATGTGGAACCAGATCCCCGCAGCCGCTTCTACGATCCGTATGATCCGAACCATGAACCCCTGCCTCCCGACGATCCGGCGGCCAATGTTTACATGCACTGGCTGCAGTGTAAAAAGGGTTATAAGAGCTGGCATAAATTTGGCCGGGCTCTCAGTATCGAAAACCCGGACTGGCTCGTGCAGTATGGAATCAGTCCTGAGTTAAGTGCTGAAATCGCTGCTTCCGGTAATTCAATGCCGGGCGTGGAATTACCGGCGCTGGATGATGTGACCCTGCGGGAAACCATTGACATTGCCAATATCAACAGTCGTGAATATCAGTTTCAAATTGAAAATCTGTTTCTGGCCGCTCTGGATTTAACTTTTGGACGCTTCCAGTTTGATGTGCGTTACCTGGGAGTGGGCGGTCAGAATCCCCAGGTGGAACTGAATCGTCGTCGACTGCAGAATGGAACACAGGAACTGGATCTAAGCAGCCGCTTAGGCGTCAATCAGGTTCTACCCAGTGGTGCCCAGTGGGCAGTCGAGCTGGCTAACAATACACTCTGGTTGTTTTCCGGTTCGAACCAGACAACCTCGGTAAGTGTACTTTCCTATTCACTGGTGCAACCTCTGCTGTTTGGTGCCGGACGAAAAGTCGTCTTGAATAACCTGACCCAGGATGAGCGAAATGTATTGTATCAGACTCGTATTCTGGCTCGTTTCCGTAAAACATTTTTTACGCAGAACGTAGCAGGCGGAAACGGCTTCTTACAACTGCTGCAACAGCTGCAGGTGATTTACAACGAACGGGATAACATCAAACGTCTCGAACGCCAGGTGGAAATCCTCAGGGCACTCTCATCGCAGAAACCAAAAGTGCAATCGGAGCGACTGGATAAACTGCCTGAGAACTGGATCATTCCACCAGCGCTTGTGGAAAAACTTGAGTTTGATGAAGAGTCGCGGATGCTCTCCTGGAACGGTGAGATGACCGCAGAACAGGAAAAACAACTGCTTGCTCTCAGTGATGAAGATTCCTTTCAGGCCACCGCCGGCGAACTTGTGCAGCGCATCCGTACCGAAGTAGTCACGCTGGATGTGGCCCAGCTGGAAACCAGACTGGCACAGTCGATCAACCGTCTGCGTTCTCTTGAGCGGTCCTATCAGGATTCACTGGGGAGTTTTAAACTCTTTCTCGGTCTGCCTCCCAATATGCCAATGAGCATTGATGAATCGTTGCTGAAACCATTTCAGTTGATCGATCCCCTGTTGCCGGAAATTGAACAGGAGATCTATGACTATGTCGAAGTCTGGGCGCAGGTCTACGTGGAAGACTGGGAAGATCCCAATCTCGTTCCTCCCACAACGGCGGAACTGCTCAAAGTTGTGGAAGGCCTGCAGGTGCTGCAGGAGCGACTCAGTAATGATGCGGTGCGGACGCTCGAGCAGGACATCAGAAACGTGGATCTGCTGCTGGGGAATACACAGGAAGAGGTCTCTGAAGAGATTCTGCAATTACGCAAACGCCGATTCCAGTCTGAGGAAGATCGTGACAGGATCCGTCAGAGCTCGGCAAACGATATACGCCTGTATTCAGGCGTTCGTAAGGAAGTTCAGGAGATTAAAAGCCGTCTGGAAGGGCTGAGAGGCTTTCTGAGTGAGGAAACCCTGTCTAATGATCAGAAAAAACAAATAATTCTGGAAATGGCCAACTTGCGGGAAGACATGCTCAGAATTTCACAGGGGATGCAGGTGATCGAGATCGGGCTGCGTGTCGAACTTATTACTCTGGAACCGTTTACGATGAATATCACTGAGGCGGTGGAACTCGGTATGGAGAATCGTCTTGACCTGATGAACCAGCGCGCATTCGTGATGGATGCCAGAAGACTGATGGAAGTGCGGTCTAATTCCCTCGAAGCGGTGTTAAATGTCGTAGTAGATGGAGACGTAAGCACGCCCCTTGGCCAAAATAAGCCTCTCGACTTCCGCGGTAGTCAGGCTGGATTGCGGGCAGGTATCGAATTTACGGCTCCATTGTCATTAGTACAGGAGCGAAATGCTTATCGCGAATCTCAAATCGAATATCAGAGACAGCGCCGAACCTTCATGGAGGCCCAGGACAACATCAAATTTGATATTCGACAGAGCTGGCGACAGTTGAGTGTGCTCCGTCAAAACTTTGAGACATCACGGGTGCAGATCCGTCTGGCGGCATTGCAGTACGACAGTGCAGTCGAGGCGACTTCAGACCCGGCCCAGGCTGGTCGAAACCAGGGGTTAAATCTGTTAAATGCGTTATCTTCTGTATTGGATGCACAAAACAGTTTAATCAGCAACTGGGTAAATTATGAACAAAACCGACTTAACATCTATCGAGATATGGGTATCATGGAGATAGATGAAAATGGTATTTGGGAAGACGATTTCTATCAACACCGCGCGGGAAGAAGCAGGCCTACCAATGAGCACCGCCAATCCAACCCAGGAACAACAGAAACAAGAGTCACTGCAGGAGAAGACATCCAACCAGTCGTCTTCCGACCTGCAGCAGAACTCAACGCACTCACCGAAACAGAAGAAGAGCCAGCGCAAGCGCCCCAGTAAATTAACAGTGCTGATCGCAGCGCTGATTGTCGTCGGAGTTCTCGTTCTGACGCTACCTGCTCTGCGCACGCCGCTCTTTTCTGCGTTTTCTTCGGGTTCCACGAAGAATACGACTTACATTACAGACAGGGCAACCAGGGGCTCGTTTAAGGTGTCGATCACCGAACGCGGTCAGCTTGACAGTTTGAACAACGTCACCCTCTCCAGCAAGGTCAAAGGCTTTACCACGATCATCAGTATTGTGCCCGAAGGGACAATGGTTGAGAAAGGGGACGTGGTCTGTGAACTCGATTCGTCTCTGCTGGTGGATAAAGAAAAACAGCAGCAGATTCAGGTGACTCAGGCCGAAGCCGAACTGAAGCAGGCTGAAGAGAATGTCGCAATTCAGAAGACCCAGAATGAAAGCGATACTTCGGCTGCAGAACTGGCACTGGTACTGGCGAGACTCGATTTTGAAAAATTCAATGAAGGCGAATCTCAGCGGGATCTTAACGTCAAAGAAGGCGCGATCACCAAGGCGCGAGAAGATCTGCAGCGAGCCGAAGAGACGTTCGAGTTCTCTAAGCGCATCGCCAAGAAAGGCTATAAAAGTCAGAACGACGTCGAAGCCGACCGCATCAATGTGGTGAAAGCAGAGATTGATCTGGAAATAGCCAAAGAAGACCTCAAAGTAGAAAAAGATTACGTTCAAACCCGCAAATATAAAGAGCTGAAAGCAGACATCGACGAAAAAGTTCGCAACCTGGAACGTGTCAAACGACAGGGAATTGCCACGCTCGCCCAGTTTGACGCCCGCCTCAAAGCCAGTCAATTGACTTATGAAGTGGAGAAGAGCGAACTGGAACGCAATCGCGAGCAGATCGTCGCCTGTAAAATGATTGCACCGCAAAACGGGCAGGTCGTTTATGCCAACCAGGACAGTGGTCGTCGCAGCAGTGGCGAGGACGTGATTGAGGAAGGGACAGAAGTCCGTGAACGCCAGGCGATTATTCAACTCCCCGATTTCTCACAAATGAAAGTGGATGCCCGCATTCACGAATCAAAAATCAGCATGATCAAGCAGGGGCTGCCCGTTGATATTCGCGTTGACGCCTTTCCGGAACAACTCTATCGAGGTACCGTCGATCAGGTTTCCTCGGTGCCGATTTCTTCCAACTGGATGCGACCCGACTTAAAAGAGTACAAGGCCACGATCAGAATTCTTCCCGACAGTGGTGACATCACCAAGCTCAAACCGGGCTTAACAGCGGAAATCGAAATTCGCATTGATCAGCGTCCTGATGTTCTGCAGGTGCCGGTGCAGTCTGTAATCACGATTGGGGAACAGCGCTATATCTTTATTCTCATGCCAGATGGAAGAACTGAACGAAGAGAAGTCAAGATCGGTCAGGCCAGTGATACCATGATCGAGATTCTCTCCGGCATCGAAGCGGGTGAAGAAGTGATTTTGAATCCACGGACTCACTTTGCAGATGAACTGATCGACCTGGAAGAACAACTGGCCATCGAAAAGAAAAAACTGGCTGCCAAGAAAGGCCCCGCCAGTGTTGAGGCGGACCAGGCAACTCCTGCAGGCGAAAATGCTGGTGGAGAAAAACCAGGCGGTGAAGCAACTGAGAAGAAAAAACCTGCTGGCGGAAACGCGGGAGGCATGCTGCAGCGACTGGATAAAGACGCCGATGGTAAACTTTCCAAAGAGGAAGCGCCCGAACGGATGCAGGAACGCTTTGATGAACTCGATGCCAACAAGGATGGTTTCCTGGATGCCGGAGAACTCAGTAAACTTCGAGGTCCCGGCGGTGGTGCAGGTGGCCCTGGTGGTGGAGCAGGAGCCCCGAGGTCTGGCGGAGAAAATCGACCATGAGGCTCGCTGCTCAAGTTATCGATCTCACCAAATTCTATGATCTGGGATCGGTTGTTGTCAAAGCGCTGCGGGGCGTATCCACGGACTTCCCGGAAGGGGACTTTGTGGCCATCATGGGATCGTCGGGTAGTGGTAAAAGTACCCTGCTGAACCTGCTGGGCGCACTGGACCGACCAACCAGTGGTCAGTACATCCTCGGCGGACGCGATGTCTCGACACTGGATGATGATGAACTCTCAGAAATGCGGAATGACATGATTGGATTCATCTTTCAGTCGTTCAATCTGATTACACAATATACCGTACTCGAAAATATTGAAGTTCCCCTGCTCTACCGCGCCGGTTACCCGGCAATTGGACGCGTCGAGCGGGAATGGTGTATGGAACTGGCACGTATGGTTGGCCTGGGTGATCGCATGGATCACCGCCCGTTTCAGTTGTCCGGTGGACAGCAGCAGCGTGTTTCCATAGCCCGTGCATTAGTCAATGACCCGCAAATTATTCTGGCAGATGAACCGACCGGAAACCTGGATTCTACTACCGAAGCGGAAATTATGGATATCCTCCATAATCTGAATGCGGAGGGGCGTACGATTATTATGGTGACCCACGAACCGGGTATTGCCCGACAGACCAAGCGTCAGATTATGATGAAAGACGGTCTCATCGAAAGTGAGACCATTCTGGAACAGGCCCTCCCTGCTTCTTAACGCGACGGATCGTCGCCCGTTTAATCATTCTTTTATTTTACAATCAGGCACCTGGCATGTCCCGTATTATTCGTATTGTTCGGCTCGCTTTAAAAAGCTTAATGCTGCATAAGCTGAGGTCCGGACTGACGATGCTGGGGATTGTGTTTGGTGTGTTCTCCGTGATTGCGATGCTGGCAATTGGGGAAGGTGCCAGCGCCCAGGCTCAGAAACAGGTGCTGGAACTGGGGGCAACCAATGTCATCGTCCGCAGCGTCAAGCCGCCTCATGAGGTCACACAGTCTTCCACCCGCAGTCGTGTTCTGCAATACGGTCTGCTGCGTTCTGATTACAAAATTCTGACAGAAACACTGCCCACGGTCACCAGTGCGGCCCCGATTCGTGAAGTGGATCGGGAAATTCGTTATCTCAAAGAAGCCATGAATGCCCGCGTCGTGGGTTGCACCGCCGACTATCTGGAGATGAACCATCTGCAACTGTCTCAGGGGCGGTTCCTGACAAACAGTGATCAAAAAAATCTGTTGAATGTGACCGTGATTGCCAACGACGTGGCTAACAGATTGTTTAAATATGAGGACCCGCTCGGAAAGTCCATTCGGATTGGTCCCATGTTTTATACCGTGGTCGGCATTACGAAAGACAGGACGGCATCCGCTGCCATCGGAGGCAGTCTTTCCGGTCAGGATTATAACAAAGACGTTTACATTCCCATTAAAACATTGCAGGCCCGTGAAGGGGATCTGGATATTAAAAACCAGGCTGGCAGTATGACAGCCGAACATATCGAACTCAATCAGATCACGCTGCGCGTGAATAATAAAGATTCTGTCCTGCCCACGGCACAGGCCATCCGGGAAACGCTGGATCAGTCACACCCCCGCACCAAAGACTACGCGGTAGTAGTTCCACTGGAACTGTTGAAACAGGCGGAACAGATCCGCATGATCTTTAACGTCGTGTTAGGCTCCATTGCTGCCATCAGCCTGGTGGTGGGGGGCATCGGAATTATGAACATCATGCTGGCAACTGTTACCGAGCGAACACGTGAAATCGGGGTGCGACGTGCGCTGGGCGCCCGCCAGCGAGATATCATTGAACAGTTCCTGACAGAAACGATTGTGCTGGCCGGTTCAGGGGGGCTGATTGGAGTCGTTTTTGGTTTGCTCACCCCGGTCACCTTTCTGGGGATCCAGTGGTTCGTGAAGAACTTTGTCATGGAAGGGGCTTCCACCGGTTCGGAAGTCGGCCGCATGTTTTTTGACCTGCATCCCCAGATTGCCTTCTGGAGCCTGCCGGTCGCCTTTGGTATTTCAGTGACCATCGGAATCATCTCCGGGATTTACCCGGCAATTTCAGCAGCGCGCCTCGATCCCATTGAAGCACTGCGGCACGAGTAAAGCTCCCAATCAGGGCGGCAGTTTCGCCGGTTATCTTAAATCGTGGAGTTAAGGAATCTGAATTCGTCTGTTAAAAAATTCAGGTTGAACTGTTCCACTCCCCTGCTGGCATCTTACAATAGCAGTGTGCTCACTCCGCAGCACACGCATCCTATTTTGAACCTGCCCCCCAATTGCCAACCAGAAAATGGAGAATCAGGCATGCCAGGAAAGTCAGCTTTTCTGAATCAAATCACCTGCACAATGACACTCTTCGCTGTATTGTTTGCCGGTTGTCTTTCGTCCGCGCTCGCTGATGAAAAACCTCCCGCTGAACCGGCTGATGTGGAAATCAAAAACCCCTTTCCGGATCGTCCCCAGGCACCCAGTATTGATGGTGGCGTCGAGTGGTTGAATACTTCGGGAGAAATTACACTGAAAGATCTGCGCGGCAAAGTGGTGCTGATCGATTTCTGGACCTATTGCTGTATCAACTGCATCCATGTACTGCCGGACCTGGCTTACCTGGAAAAGAAGTATCCCAACGAACTGGTGGTCATTGGCTGTCACTCTGCCAAATTCGATAACGAAAAAGAGACCGATAATATCCGCCGCGCCATTCAGCGCTATGAAATCAAGCACCCGGTGATCAATGATGCAAATATGACGGTCTGGCGGAAGTTTGGAGTGCGTGCCTGGCCATCAATGGTGCTGATTGATCCTGAAGGAAATTACTGCGGCCATCTGTCAGGTGAAGGCAACCGGGAACTGCTGGATAAAGTTCTTGAAAAAGTCATCGCCTATCATCGTGCCAAAGGCACACTCGATGAGACTCCCGTACATTTTGAACTGGAGTCGGCCAAATTAAAACAGACGCCGCTCAAGTTTCCCGGCAAACTGCTCGCCGATGCGGATCAGCAGCGATTATTCATTTCCGACAGTAACCATAACCGGATTGTGATCGCTTCGCTGGATGGAAAACTCATAGACGTCATTGGGTCGGGTCAGATTGGCAACAAAGACGGCGACTACCAGAGTGCCTCGTTTGATCATCCGCAGGGAATGGCTCTGGTGGGAAACACATTGTATGTAGCGGATACGGAAAATCATCTGATCCGGACTGTTGATCTCGATAAAAAACAGGTCAGTACGCTGGCAGGTACCGGAGAGCAGGCCCGTTTTCGCTCTGCCGGAGGAAAACTGAAGGAAGCCGCGCTGAACAGTCCCTGGGCCCTGGCAGTCATTGATGAGGTGCTCTATGTGTGCATGGCGGGACCACACCAGATCTGGTCTCACAAACTCGGTTCCGATGAGATCGGCGTTTATGCCGGCTCCGGTCGGGAAGACATCACCAACGGCCCGCTGGAAACATCGGCGTTCGCGCAGACATCCGGTATCGCCGTTGATGGAGAAGTCTTCTATGTTGTTGACAGCGAAGGCTCCTCTGTTCGCAAAGTGGATACGAAGAATAAAATAGTAACGACAGTCGCCGGTACTTCTGATCTCGAACGGGGACGTTCTCTGTTTGAATTTGGTGACAAGGACGGCATCGGTGCAGAAGCCCGTCTGCAGCATCCGCTGGGCGTTCTGTATGATAACGGGCGTCTGTTTGTCGCTGACACTTATAATCATAAACTGAAAACCATCGATCTGAAGACAAACGAAGTCAAAACTTTCCTGGGAACCGGGGAAGAGGGCAGCAGTCTGAAGCCGGCTGAGTTTTCTGAACCATCGGGTCTGGCGAAAGTCGGCAATCGACTGTTTGTCGCTGACACCAACAATCATCGTATCTGCGTTGTGAATCTGGATGATAACTCGGTCAGTGAATTCACCGTCGCGGGCTTAACGCCTCCCCGCCTGCCCAAAACCGTCGATGACAGCTTTACCGCTGCTGCAGAGAAGCCGTTAGAGGCGACTCCGCAGAAAGTGGTTCCCGGCTCTGCGATCAAAATCAAAGTGTCCCCCCAGCTACCCGCGGAATATAAACTTTCTCCCTTAGCACCGGTGAAGTTTACCTTCCAGTCAGCAGACAATCCTGAAGTGGTCCTGGCCCGCGGAAAAGGGACAGTGACAGGAGATCAGCTGGTCCTGGAGTTACCCGCCTTGAAGCAGGTTTCGGGGACGTACGTTTTGAATCTGCGATTTGGTTACTGTCGCGATGGCGTTGGCGGTCTATGTAAACAGCATTCCGCACAATGGAAGATTCCCCTGCAGGCCGATAAGGAAGCGAAATCAGACAGCATTTCGCTGTCTCTGGATCTTTCAAAAGAGTAATCACAGCACTCGAAAAAACAGTCTTAACCGCGGTTGCTGATCTCTCAATCTGACAGAACAGCAACCGTTTTTTTATTGATTTAATCTGCTCGTATCTGTGATTTCATTTCCTGCCTCATCCCTAAAACCTGACTTGGAATGACTTACTGCCAAATTTTGCCGCTAAATTCAGACTGGCATGGCAATTGCCATTATCTCTCTAAAGGCAATACATTCGTGTATTGTTTATTTAATAATTGCTGCAGTATATGATTCCAGACAGGAGAAATCGTGATGGCACAGCCTGATGAAAATTATGACCTGGCCCGGGAGCGGGTCGAAAAGAAAATGGGTTTTATGATTCATGCTGGTATTTACGTGGTGGTCAATGCGGGCCTGATTGCGTTAAACTTGACGAGGTCCCCCGATAACTACTGGTTTATCTGGCCCCTGCTGGGTTGGGGGATTGGCATCGTGTTTCACGCCATCAAAGTATTTGGGCCTGCCAGCTCGACCAGCTTAAAAGAAAAAATGATTAAGAAGGAGCAGGCCAGGCTTAATCATTAATCCGAACAGAAATAGAAAATCTCTGCATGACTGCCACTGATCCGATCTGTCATATGGAAGTCGACGAGTCCACTGCATTGCAGGCAACCGTCGATGGTCAAGACTGGTATTTCTGCAGCCAGGGGTGCCGCGACAAGTTTGTAGCGCAGCATGCAGAGCCTGAGCCGGTGGAAAAAAAGAGTTGCTGTCATCATGATCCACATCAGGGCCATGAGCATCATGCCAGGCAGCAGGCTCATAAACCGGACCCAAAAAATCTGCCCGCGGGTACGATCTATTCCTGTCCCATGCATCCGGAGATTGAACAGGAAGGTCCCGGGAGTTGCCCCATCTGTGGTATGGATCTTGAGCCACTGATGCCACAGAAAGAGGAATCACCGGAAGAAGCCGCCGAGTATGCGCGTATGGCCCATCGTTTCTGGGGGGGCCTGATTCTGGG
>TARA_R100001132_G_scaffold27289_2_pt1 | contig 16566 bp, 6 predicted proteins | sample TARA_R100001132 | Tara Oceans TARA_R100001132 (sample SAMEA2621247) | marine metagenome | biome: marine biome (ENVO:00000447); feature: mesopelagic zone (ENVO:00000213); material: "saline water (ENVO:00002010), including plankton (ENVO:xxxxxxxx)" | depth 800 m | reverse complement strand
CGGAGAAGGCTTCGACGGCGGTGGTGATGATGACCTGGTGCGGGCCGATCAGGGCGCCGTTTTCATTGACGGTGTAGGCCAGCGTGTAGTTTCCCTCGCTGTCGGTTTTTCCCAGCGACGGGCGGCCCTTTTCCGGCTGGAAGGTGACTTCCGCGTCCGCCAGTGGTTTCTCATCCAGCGTCACGACTCCGGAGACCGTGCCCAGCGGGGGGGTATCACTGCCTCCGCCACAACCTGACAGGAATACGAATGAGAGGCTGAGGAGAGTCATATTTAAAAGGGCAACGGGTTTCATCAATCTGCTTTCTTCAATGGATGTGTGACAGTGATATGTGTGACAGGTAATACAGGACAGGGCAAACAGAGCGGGGATCTGCTGCGGCTGCATGCGAGAGTGAATCAATCTCCGCCGCGATTCGGTGTGAGGTGAATCGCGGGGAGATGCTGGCGTACTTTAATACTCGCCGATGACGTCACCGTCCTGGATGGAGGCGAGGCGTTCGAAGGTACTGTCGACCACGCCGCCAGAGGCGATGCTGTTGTCGATGTTTTCGCTGATGAACTGCACGCGACCGTCACCCATTAAGAAGTGGGCACCGCCGGTATGCAGACTGCTGTAGCCGCCGTTGGCCTGGTCTGCCGTCGAAGTCGGGTTGATTCCGAAATGAGTCGTGCCCGAGACGCTCAGCAGTCCCTGGTTTGCTGCGGTGTTGCCGGTGCAGTTGGCGCAGGTGGGGCCCTGTCCGAGGTTGTCCCTGACGGCGAACAGCATGCCGGCAATCATTTTATTGCCGGGAATCTGGTAGGCCCGCTCGCCCATGAGAATGGTATTGCTCAGTCCGTCGGTGATATCGCGGATGCGGCAGTTGCTGTTGCCCCAGAAAGCGCCGGTGCCGCCGGTCGTTCCATCCTTGTAGTTGCTGGCCTTGTTGGCGCGATGATAGGCATTGTTATTGGATGCGACATAGTTGGTGAGGGCGACACCCACGTTGGAAGTTCGGCCTCCCGAGGAATCGAAGTAGTCGATCGTGTAACCGGCGTCGGTGTGTTTGGCGGGACCGGTATCGGAGGGGCAGCGGAACACGGCGTAGGTCTGCTGCATGGCTTGAATGTTACGACCGAAGGCATAGCTGGCGGGCGTGTTTCCCACATCGAAACTGTTGTAGACCGTACCCAGTTCGACGTAAGGCGCGATGAAGGCGGACCAGGTCCAGTGGCCTTCGTCATCGCCGACATTGGGATCGATGACGTAGACGGGGGGCAGCATGCCGAACGTGGAATTGTAATTGTGAACGGCCAGGCCGATCTGCTTGAGGTTGTTTTTGCAACTGCTGCGACGGGCGGCTTCACGCGCCTGTTGCACAGCCGGGAGCAGGAGCGCAATCAGGATGGCGATGATGGCGATAACGACGAGCAGTTCGATCAGGGTGAATCCCCGCTGACGCAGTGAGCGCGATCTGGATGTCATGATTTTCACACTTTCTAATTAACAAAATGAATCAGGATAAAAATGAATGGATGAAATCAATTGAGAGGGATCACGGTGTGACCACACACGTTGCCGGGGGACGGCTCCATTCAAACTGTTATCAGCAGCAGATTCCGGTCTGCTGTGCGAAAAATTGCCGAGGCAATCCAAACGACGATCAAAATAACCTTGCTCTAATGTTCATGTGTTGATGGGTTTAGCCCACCACTTAGTAGACGTATAGAAACGAATTCATTTACCGGGTCAAAATTCAAATAAATCAAAATATCTGGATGTTTGCATTAATGATGCAGGAATCGGTGCGGGAACGCAGTTTGGGCATGACTTTATGTTCATGTTTGTTGTGGCTGTTCATTTGGGTGTGGACTGGTGGAATCTGATAGGATGCGGGAGCCGTTGATGTAGCTCTGGGGATGTAATTACTCCCGTCTTTCAGGGGGCGTTCTGCATTCGAAATTTATGAATCATTGCTGGCATTCACCGAGACCTTCTGCTCGCTGTGCCTGGCTTAAATGTCATCCGGACCTGCCCGATATTTTGTGGTCTGGTTAGGCTGGCACTGTCGCGCCAGCCGACCGATGGTACCCGGAGTGATTGATGATAATCGAAGGAAAAGAATTCCTGTTTTATTTCTGCGATCCATTTCATAGTGCATATTGTGGAGAGGGGCGTGGGGGCGTCAAGGGGGGAGGAACAGAATCGTGTGGCGATGCGTGTTGATGTGTGCTGGTGCTGGTCCGAACCCGGGTGAGAGCCGGGCGAGAGTGAGGCGATGTGTGGCGATCCACAGAACTCGTTTGAGCAGGCTTTCAGAAAAACGATGGGAAATGAGGGCGTTTCATAGTGCCGGTCTCTGTAGTGGTTCCCATTGTTCAACTGAAAAAATACTGGATCGCGCGCGACTTTGTTAGACGCATATTCGCTGGCGGCGCGGCGGGGTCAAGTCGAACTTGATCAGGGAAGATGCGGATCTGCTGATCACTCAGAGGGTGAAAAAACAGAATGACTCAGCAGCGGTTGAGTTTGTTCTGACGGGATACCATCAACGGAGTGCGTCAGAGTGTCAGAGTTGTTGGAATGTCTGATTGATGGCAGGACGAGCTGAATTCATTCTGAGCGGATTCATACATCAATAATGTTGCCTGTTTTCATGAAGAAACTACCCTTTGCCGTTGAAACTGCGGGTTGTTGTTGTGCCATTTCAACGGGATGCATTTTATGATTGAGCGGAGAAAATCGGCTCTTCATTCTGTCTTGGTGAGCAGAGAATTCCTTGTATATTTCGCAATACGAATGTAGAGTAGGACGAGATGAAGTTCTACAGAGCATATCTGGCATTTCTCTTGCGGCCTTCCTCGATGACAGATTCAAAATTCCTGCAGGATCTTCAGGTTACCTGCTCACAGGTAAAAATTTCGTTTTATGGATAGCTGAATCATGTGTGAAGTCACTGCTAATTGAGGCGGGCCATGTATGCCAAAATCTGCGGACAAAAAACACATTCAGAACTCTTCGGCGTTAATCGTTGTAGGAATCGGCGCTTCTGCTGGAGGACTGGATGCTGTTAAGAATTTCTTTTCGACGATCAAAGCCAAACCGGGCTATGCGATCATTATCATTCAGCACATGCTGCCGGAAGGCGCAGAGGTTTTACTGAAAACGATGGAACAAGTCTGTCCGTTGCCTGTCTCAGGCATCGATCAGAATACGCGGCTCAAAAAGAATCACGTTTATATTGTTCCCCCGCACTGCAGCGTCCGGTTTGACGACGATCCTCATTTTTCCGCAAGTGCAGTGACGCAGGAAGGGCAGGGAACCCCGGTGATCAATCCCTCCTTTCGTTCCCTGGCTGAGATTGTCGGCCCGAATGCAGTCGGTATTGTATTGTCGGGAATGGGCAGTGATGGCAGCCACGGTTTGAATGCGATCCGGGAAGCCGGCGGAATGACGATGGTCCAGGATCCGGAATCGTCTGAGTATGACAACATGCCTGAGAATGCGATTCGAACCGATCACGTCGACTATACCCTGCAGCCAGAGCAGATGCCTGCAGAACTGGATGCTTACCTGTTGTTTCTGAAACAGACCAGTGAGCAGAAGGACGATGAGCGGGACTTATTGATCGAGGTTGAAAACCATCTGCCGCGCATCTGCGATAAATTGCTGGAAGTGACCGGCCACGATTTCCGACATTACAAAACGGGGACGTTAATTCGCCGGATAATGCGCCGCATGCAGGTATTGCGGCTGAGCGATGTGCAGGAATACCTGTCGCAGCTTGCAACCAATCTGGAAGAAACACAGTGTCTGTTTCGCGAACTGTTGATCAGCGTGACAGCCTTTTTTCGCGATCCGGAGACCTTCGCGATCCTGGCAGAGCAATATCTTCCCAGACTGTTTGAGGACCGGGCGCGGGATCAACCGATACGAATCTGGGTTCCCGCTTGTGCCAGTGGAGAAGAAGCTTATTCACTGGCGATGTTGCTGTATGAAGCCCGGGAACAGGCTGGACTTGAAGTGGAAATGCATGTTTTTGCGACCGACATTGATGAGCGGGCGCTGGCGATCGCGCGGGAAGCCGTCTATCCTCCTTCCCTTGAAGAGCATGTTTCGCAGGAGAGGCTAAAACGTTTTTTCGTCAAAAAAGGGAAGCAGTACCGTGTGAGCAAAGAGATTCGGGAGCTGTGTGTTTTCTCGACCCATAATCTCATCAGCGATCCGCCTTTCTCTCAACAGGATCTGATTTCGTGCCGCAACCTGCTGATTTATCTGGATGCGCCATTGCAGCAGCGCATTGTGCCCGTACTTCACTTTGCCTTGAAGCAGAACGGCTTTCTGCTGCTGGGGCCTTCTGAAAATATGATGATGCACACGGAAATGTTTCGTCCCCTGGATAAGAAACATTGTATTTCCCAGCGTAAATCAGTTCCCATTCAAACCTCTGCATTGCGTTACCCTTCGAATCGATCACGAAATCAACTGGCTGGTATAGAGAGTCCGGAAATGCAGACGGCAGATATTCCCGGGATTGCCGAACGCATCCTGCTGACAGAGTATGCTCCCCGTTATGCTGTTGTCAGCGAGGAAGCACATATTCTGATTACGTCAGCCGGGATTGAGCGGTTCCTGGAATTTCCAGAAGGGAGTTTTCATAATAATCTCATTAAAATGACGCGCACCGGTCTGCGGAACGGCTTACGGACTGCATTAACCGAAGCCTGTAAGACGAAAGAGAAGGTGGAAGCCGAGGATCTGTCCTATAAGACAGGTGACTACCTGCGCCGCGCACGAATGGTGGTTCAGCCGCTGCCCGAAATCAGTCAGGATGCCGAATTGTTCCTGGTGATTTTTGAAGATCAGGGACCGATCGTGCATCATGCTGCGGTTTCAGAAAGGTCGAACGCCGATACGACAGAAACCGACACTGTCATTGAACAACTGGAATCAGAACTGGAGCGGGCTCGCACGGAACTGGAAAACAGCGTACAGGAACTGGAAGGTTCCAATGAAGAGTTGAAATCCTCAAATGAAGAACTGTTATCCATCAATGAGGAACTGCAGTCGGCCAATGAAGAACTGGAAACGTCCAAAGAGGAAATTCAGTCAAGTATGGAAGCGCTGACCCGCGCCCAGTCTGATCTGGAAAACCTGTTGAACGGGACGAAAATTGCAACGATCTATCTGGATCGGCAGATGCAGATCAAAAGTTTCACATCCTCTGCGAAAGAGATCTACAATCTGAATGCGACTGATGTGGGCCGTCCGCTTTCGGATATCACTCATAACGTCAAACGAATGCCGAGGATCCCCTCGCTTGAAAACACCAGGAGACAAAACGGTCAGTTCGAAGATGAGATGCAGCTGAAAAACGGGACCTGGCTGTTGCGACGCATTCTGCCTTATGAAAGGGATGGTGCATTTGACGGCATGATTCTGACTTTCATGGATGTCACGGAATTCAAACTGGCAGAGATTCGCCTGGAGACCGAACACGCGATTACTCAAGTCCTGGCCGAAGCGAACTCATTAAAAGAAATTGATCAGACAATTCTGCAGACCATTCGCAAATGTCTACAGGCCAGTGTGGGTCTGCTCTGGCTCCCCGACAAAACACATGAGCGACTTGTTCTGGAAACCAGTGTGGCAACCAATGTCGCTAAGAACCGTAAATTTCTGAAGAGTAATGCCTCCATTCAGTTTGCCCGTGGTGAAGGTCTGCCGGGAAGAACCTGGGAGACCAGGCAGATCGAGTGGTGCGAGGATGTTCAATCGCTCGTCTGGTATAATCGCGCTGAAGCAGCCAGAAAGAGTGGGCTGGTCAGTGGAATTGCGATCCCCATTATTTCCGACAGGCAATGCCAGGGGATCATGGAGTTTTATACCAGGGAAGAATTGACGCGGGATCCTCTGCTGGCGAACATGTTCTCGTCCATCGGGCATGAGATCGGTTCCTTTCTCATTCGCTGCCGGATCCAGGATCAGTTGTACGAAGAAGTCGCCCGGAAAAATGCCATCCTGTCGTCAGCCATCGATTGCATCATTACCACCGATGCCGCCGGGAAAATCATCGATTTCAACCCGGCAGCAGAACAGACTTTTGGATACATCGGGCAGGAGGTCATCGGGAAGTCACTTTATAATCTGATCCTTCTGGAGGAATACCATCAGCTTTACCACAACGCACTGGAAAAGTTTCTGGAAACCGGTGAATCTGATTTAATCGGACGGCACATTGAATTGCCGGTAATGCACAAGGATGGCAGTCACTTTCCTGTAGAACTGGCAATCAGTGTCACTCATCTGGACGATGGTCTGCCGTTTTTCACTCTCTGTTTGAGAGACATCAGCTTACGCAAAGAGCAGGAAGCGGCGCTCCGGGACAGTGAAGGTCGCGCCAAGGCGCTGGTGGAAGCTTCCGCGCACATGGTCTGGACGATGACTCCCGATGCACGGACCGTAGAAGATTCTCCCACCTGGCGCGAATTTACCGGCCAGACATATGAAGAGTGGAAAGACAAAGGCTGGATGGATGCGATCCATCCCGATGATCGTGAGCAGACACTGCGGAACTGGCAGAAAGCATTTGAATCTGTAACCCCGCTTGATTGTGAGTACCGCCTGCGAAACCGAGAAGGGGAATGGTGCTGGACGTCGGTACGTGCGGTGCCCCAGCTCAATTCGGAAGGGGCTGTGTTGCGCTGGGTGGGCATGAACCTGGATATCTCCCGACAGAAACAGCTTCAGCAGGAAGTCGAAGCAAATGAAAAACGACTGTTCATGGCATTGAAAGCCGGGGGGATGGCAGCCTGGGAGTGGCAGCCTCACGCCAGTTTCTGGTCCAATGAATTATATGAACTGCTGGGAATTCCGAATACAACGCCAGCTTCACCCGAGACATTCTTTTCCTGTGTTCACCAGGAAGATCTTCCCGGCCTGGCCAAAGCATGGGAAAAGGCGATTCAGGGGGAGAACGAATACGATCAGATCTTTCGTGTCGTGCGTGCGGATGGAGAAATCCGCTGGTTAGCCGGCGTTGGCGAAATCGTACGTGATCAGCAGGGCAATGTGACCCAGATTTTCGGACTGAACTGGGATTTTACCCAGGAACGGGAAGGGGAAGAAGCACTTCGAAAAAGCGAGAAACAGGCACAGCAGGCCAATATTGCCAAGAGCGCGTTTTTAGCGAATATGAGCCATGAAATTCGTACGCCGATGACAGCAGTTCTGGGGTATACCGATCTGTTGATTGGAATGGAACAGCAGCAGGAGAAGGCTGAGTATCTCCAGAATATCAAACGCAATGGCAATTTCCTGCTGGACATCATAAATGACATTCTGGACTTATCAAAAATTGAAGCGGGTAAGCTGGAGATCAACCAGGAATCATTTTCGCTGAACGAGATGCTTGCGGATTTACGATCCATGATGCGTGTGCGTGCCGAAGAAAAGAACCTGGAATTTGGGATTGAATTTATCAGCGAACTACCGGAATGGATTGAAACGGATCCCAAACGCTTACGCCAGATCCTCTTGAATCTGATCAGTAATGCGATCAAATTCACGGAGACGGGCAGCGTGCGAGTCGTGATTAATTATCTCAGGGAGAAAACAGAAGCCACTTTGAAATTTGATGTCATTGATACCGGAATCGGAATCACCCCAAAGCAGCAGTCTCGATTATTTCAGACGTTTTCGCAGGGAGATGTCTCCGTTACCCGCAATTACGGCGGGACAGGACTGGGGCTGGCCATCAGTCAACGGCTGGCGCATATGTTGAATGGAAACATCTCTGTTTTCAGCAAGCCGGGAGCAGGCAGTACATTCAGCTGCTCCATTAAGCTACCAGTCAGAGAAAATGTCAAAATGACAAATCCCGTTCTGGAAGCAGTACCGATGAAAACCGAAACCAGCATGCAGGAGTATCAGCTGCAATGTCGTGTGCTGATTGTCGATGATCAACGGGATGTCCGCCATCTGACGAATCTCCTGCTGCAACGGGCAGGAGTCGAAACCGAATTCGCAGAAGACGGCATCCAGGCAGTGGAACTGATTGAGAACCAGATCCAGAGCGGCTCCCCTGTCGATTTAATCTTGCTCGACATGCAAATGCCGCGGATGGACGGATATCAGACGGCGGCCCGCCTGCGCGAAATCGGATTTCGCCGGGCGATTATCGCACTGACCGCTGATGCGATGCAGGGTGATATGAACCGCTGTCTGGAACTGGGCTGCGATGACTACCTGAGCAAGCCAATCGACTCCAGCGAACTGCTGGAGATGGTCTCCCGCTATACCAGTTAGTAAACCAGATTCATGTCGGGGCAATCTGGGACGATGCGGATGTGGTTGTCCACCTGGTCGATCCAGGGCTCTTTGACAGCAACTCTCAATGCCAGTTGCATCTGGTAATAAGAAGGCAACTCCCCTCTGAGAATCAGCGTGGAACCGTTGGATTCGCAGCTTATGTTCTTCAACTGAGGGTATCCTGACTGATGAATGGAGCTTTCGATTCGACGGCTGATAAAGTCATTCGACAGTGTCGCTTCTTGCAGGTTCTGCATGGGGTCGTCCTGGATCTAATTGAGGGTAAATAGAGATCGTAATCCTGAATGGAGAGACCTCGCAGTTTCGCATTTGTTGTGCCAATTCATGGGAGATTCACTGCGAAAAATGTCCAGTTCCGGCTGGAAATGGGGATCGGAAATTCGCTGTACATAGGCAAGGTTCTGGAGCCCACTGCCCGGCGTGAAAAACAGCAGAGGCCCGGCGCAGTATGACTGTCTCGAAAGCAACCAGGGGGGAGGTCGCTGAGCGATCTTTCTGGTTTCTCAGCGATCAGGCAGCGACCAGGAAAGCGCGGGATCTTTCCTTTGAACGACCTGGATTTAGGACAAAATGACCGACAGGAAGAGGTGGTCTTCCTTGTACTTAGGAACGCTATTCCAGGACCGCTGTGAGAGACAAAGTCAGAATGTCGCAGCTTACCTGCTGAATTTACGACGGACGACGAAGGAGATCACTCCCAGCAGCAGGACTCCATTCAAAGAGACGATCAGCGGGAACAACCAGGTAATATTGTCAGCCGGCGCCAGGCCTTTATCTCGACGTAGTTGTTCAGCCGCCTGCTGTTCTGCCTGATGAAACAGCTGGTATTCTTCCCGGTCCAGCAGCTGGTCCTGATTCCGATCGCTTTGCTGAAAATGCCTGTCTGCCTGCGTATAACGAATTTCGTAGTCGCGGGATTTGACGACATTGCTTTCCTCGGGTTTTTCTTCGGAAAAGATTTCAGAGAAGCTGATCGCTTTATTCTGGTCGAGGTCGATGACTGTGAAGTATTTATCTGCAGGGATTCTGGTCGCGTCGTAGCGAAATTCAATTTCCTCGAATTCCAGCCAGCCATTTTGGTTTCGATCAAATCTCTGAAACAGTTCCCAGGCCAGGCCGATGAGCTGAGGGGATTCTTCCAGGTAAAACTCTTCCCAGGAAATCTGACCATCATGGTCTTCATCCTGCCTGCCATACACGCGCATGGTGACATAGTTACAGCCCATGGGGGACAGACGGAATTCCTGCAGTGAGAAATAGCCGTCTCCGTCGCTGTCAAAGGCAGCCATCCCCTGGGGAACTCGTTCCTTTGTGGAATCGTTTGAGTTGACCTTTGCCAGTTCTTCCTTACTCAAGCGACCATCCAGGCTGGTATCGCTACGTTGAAAGAATTTCAGCTCATCAATATTAGACAGCGGTGACTTTGCCAGTTCCCGATAGCTCAGGTTCTGGCTTTGGTCCGTATCCAGTTCGCGAAAAATGGTAAAGACTTCCTGTGGAGGCTTATGGATCGAACGCAGGAATTCATTGACTGACAGCTGGTGGTCTCCATCCTTGTCTGCATGTGAAATATAGGAATGATACATCACGCGACCATTCGAACTCCGCAGCGGTGCCCCGGTGATGTGCCGCATTCCATAAGCAATCTCGATCAGTCTGTCTGCTTCTTTGCGATTCACTTTGCCGTTCTGATCGGCATCCCATACTCGGAATGCCACTTTTGACAGGGGAGGAAGTTTTTGTTCGAGTTCATCGTCGGGCCATTCCCAGTAGGTGAGCTGGCCGTCGGAATTGGAATCGGCGGTTTTGAAGATCTGCTGCCAGGTCCGCTGTGCTGTTGCAGCCAGGTCCGCGACAGGATCGGGGACAGGCCCTCTCTGCTCGATCGGTAATAAATCGGGGAGGGCGCGATATTCTTGCTTCGAGAGTTTGCCGTTCTGATCAAAATCAACAAGGTGGAAGTCGCGCCGCGCGGCTGCGGTGGAGGCAGGAGCCACTTTGGCGAGGTATTCTTTTTCCGTCAGTGATCCGTCCCGATCCAGGTCATTCATAGCAAAGGCTGCTGTGGGTTTCATTTTCGAAAAATCGGTCTGAAATTCAAATTCATCCGGCTCCAGCAGGCCATTCTGATTGCGGTCATATCGCTGAAACATTTCCCAGGCGATACCGATCAGCTGGGGTGAGGGTTCGGCATAAAATTCCTGCCAGGTAAGACTCGCATCATGCTCCTGCTCTTCGCGGTCAAAGACCCGCAGAGTGATATAGCTTGAGCCGATCGGGGCCAGTCGGAATTCCCGCAGCGATAACTTGCCATCGCTGTTGTCGTCAAATTCTGCCATTCCCTGGGGCAGCCGTCCTTTTGTGGAGTCATTGGAATTGATTTTTCCCAGTTCTTCCGCATCCAGGAAACCATCCAGGTTACGGTCTCGACTCAGAAATAAATTGAATTCGTCAATATTCGTTGAGGAAGCGGTGGACATTTCCCGGTAGGTCAAAAACCCATCCTGGTCGGCATCCATCTGTTGAAAGTTTTTCAGAACCTGTTCGGCAGGCAGTCTGATGGAAGGCAGGTATTCCGCCTGCGAGAGTCGATGATCTCCATCTTTGTCGGTCCGTTCGATATAAAAACGATAGAGCACCTTCCCATTGGAGGCTCGCAGGGGAAAACCATCAACGTGTTTCATGCCGTAGGCAATATCGATCAGCAGGCTGGCTTCAGCAGAAGAGACGAAACCATCCCGGTTGGCATCCCAGCTGGAAAAATCGAGTTTTGCCAGAGAGGGAATCTGCTTCTGTAGCGCAGAGTCAGGCCACTCGTTTTTTGTAATCTGACCATCGGCGTTCGTATCGGCGGCCTGTTGGATGTTTTCCCATGCCCGGTGCGCAGCTTGCGCCAGGTCCGCGAACGGGTCAGGTATCGTTCCGCGATCCCGGGGGGCGAACAGGTCGGGCAACGTCTGATATTCCTGCAGTGAGAGTGTCCCGTTTCCATCAAAATCCACAACCTGGAAGTTTCGTTTAGCCAGCTGAGGTTTCACGCTGGCAACCTGTGGCAGATGCTCTTCCCAGGTCAGTTGACCATCATTATTTTTATCATACGCCGTGAAAGCGTGTTCGGGTTTGATCTGCGACATGTCGATCTGAAATTCGTATTCATTCAACTCCAGCTGGCCACTCTTGTCACGGTCAAAACGTGTAAACAGCTCCCAGACCAGTCCGATTAACTGGGGGGCGGGTTCCGTATAAAATTCCTGCCAGGAAAGGCGTGCGTCGTGGTCCTGATCTTTCTGGTTATACATTCGCAGCGTGACATAAAAGCAGCCTACCGGCGCCAGTCGAAATTCACTCAACGAAAATTTGCCGTCCCCATCTTGATCAAACGCAGGGAACGCATGATTCAAGCGTGCTTCGGAGGCGCTGTTTAAACCGATCTTTAACAGTTCTTCTCTGCTGAGGAAGCCATCAAAGTCTTTGTCACTCCTGAGAAAAAATGTCACTTCATCAATATAGGATGTCGTCGATTTTGTCAGTTCGGAAACACTCAGCGAATCGTTCTGATCAACATCCAGCTCCTCAAACAGGGCGAGTACTTTTTCTTCGGGCCAGCGGATGGAAGGCAGGTATTCTGCTTTTGAAAGTTGGTTATCGTTGTTTTTATCCGTACGGGTCAGATAGGAACGATAGACGACCCAGCCATTGTCTGCCCGCAGGAGCGAGCCATCACTGTGTTTCATACCGTAGGCAATGTCGAGCAGGAGTTCTGCCTCTTCGGTGGTGACCTGTCCGTTCTGATCCTGATCCCAGACTGCGAATTTGAGATCGGCCAGCGGAGGAAGCTGTTGTTTGAGTTCGACTGTCGGCCATTCTGCCTGTGAGAGCTGTCCGTCCTGGCTGGCATCCGCGGCTTTCTGAATGACGGTCCATTTGCGTTTTGCAGCTTCAGCGAACAGGGCAACCGGGTCAGGGACGGCACCCCGGTTTGCTGGGGTGGTTATCCCGTTGACTGTCTGGAATTCTGCCAGCGTGAGTTTCCCGTTTCTGTCAAAATCACTTACTGTGAATGCCTGTCGGGCCAACTCCGGCTTGCTGAATGATTTGGCTTCCATGAACTCTGCTAACGTCAGACTTGCATCCGCATTGGTGTCCAGTTTTTGAAACTGTTCGTCTATTGTGTCGGCTGCCGCTGTGGGGGTAGCAGTCAGGATCAGCAGCAGGATCGGGTAGAAACAGCAGCAGAGCGTACGGTAGTTGACTTCAAACCGGACAGATGGAAACGAAGAGAAATTCATAGAAAAGTCACTATTTCAAATGGTTTTCAAATGGTTATTGTTCCAGCAGGGTTCCCGCCAGTGCCTGGCCCTGGGGGCTGGCGAGCGCCGCGTAGACTTTGCCGTCAATCTTTTCTGACAGGAAGGCAAAATGTCCGTCGCAATAACCGACGTTGACGCCCCCCGCATGCAGTGAACTGGGGAAGGGGGCTCTACCTTCGGCTTGTTTGATGCCGGCATTGATCGCAGAGGTTCCCGAATTAGCGAGGTTGTAGTCCACGTTGCCTGTCGTACATCGACCGTTCAGGCAGGGATCGCCGATATAAAAACTGGTGAGAAACGGGCTGGGCGACGACCAGTTCGCAGTCCAGCTTTCCGGGTCATATCCCGTGCGGAGATTTTCAGAAATCAACAGGGTGTTGGAGGCTCCGTCGGTAATTCCAGCCATCGTGTAGTGGCGATCCGCGCGGGTTTCTCCTTTCCAGGTCTCGTTATAAAAGAGACCCATGTAAAAAAAGAGGTCCCGGTCGGAGGGAACACCTTCATCAGCGGTAGAGGAATGGCAGATGATTCCATTGCCGTTCAGGTCTAGACGCCTGCCACGACCATCCACGGGACAGTTATGGACGCCGCCGATCTGGGCTGTGAATCCGATGCCACCATTGAGCACATACGAGAGATTTCCCTGTCCCGGTGTGACACTGAGATCATCGGGACAGGTAATGATGGGAATATGCTGACCGGCGAGGGGGATGTTGACCGGGTCCTTGCAGGATTTCTCAAAGTCCCAGTTGTTATAGATCTGGGCCTGGTCGAGGTAGGGAAGCAGATCGACGACCCAACTGCGATACTGACCAAAGGTGGCTGGTGTGCCATCCCCGAAATAGCCACATGCCGGAAACCGCTGGGCCGTGTCCGTGTTCTGCAGCAAGGCGATACCGACATTTCGCATATTGTTTAAGCATTGTAACTGCCGCGCTGAATTGCGGGCCGTCTGAATTGCCGGCAGCGTCAGTCCGATCAGCAGACCAATGACGGCAGTCGCGACGACCAGTTCAATAATCGTAAAACCCGCCGGAGAGACTGCTGCACGCTTCGTATTAGAATCTGAAATGATCCGCTTAGACTTCATCAGCACGAGACTCCAGAAACCAGGCCGTTAGATAGGTCAATACTGCAACAAAAATGACGACATCCGCAAAGTACATCCAGTAGGAGAATTCAGAACATTCTCCGATCAGGGGAAACAACAGTTTGGCTTCGGTCGGTTCCCGCGAGGGAAAGATCTGATTGTGCTGTTCTTTCCAGTTGAGCAGGAACCAGGCGGCCGCTGTGGTCATGACACCGGCGGTCAGCAGTTTATATCCCAGTCGCAGGTAAGATGCTGAGATCAAAAACAGCAGAGGTGTGATGATGGCAATCGTCAGCAGCGCACCGCTTGTATATAAGAGGAATAGAAGTGGTGAAACAGGGCCCACAAAGGGAAAATAGAATTGCCCCTCTCCCAGCCAGTTGACAACTCCCACAGTTCCCGCACTGACACACAGAATCAGTACCAACACAAACAGGGCTCGTTTCACCAGCGCGCCGGACAGAAAAGAGAAGCGGATATTCAGTACGTTCTGGCGGGGCGGCGGTAGCTCTTCCTGTTGGGGAGCCCGCTCATCAACCCGATCCACGGCAGCCTTGACGGTCGTGCTCCAGACTTCGTCAGAGTAGGCCCCCGTCTCGGCTTCGTCAGACTGTTCCTCTGCGGTTTCACCTGGGGGAAGATTCGGGTTTTCGGCCAGCACCGAGTCAGTTGCAGAAGCGGACATGCCGGCTTCCTGTTCGGAATGGATGGGAACCGGCGGGATTTTACTGTTTCGTAAGGAGAGGAGACGTCGTAACCAGCCTGGCTGGTCCGTACGTGGCTCGGAATCAGTGCCTGGCTCAACAGAATCAGACAGAAACGCATCCAGGTCTTCCAGGTCGGCTGTATCGCCGGGCGGTTCTGCATTGATCCCGGCAGAGACAGGGATGGTATCAGGATCACGCCGCGCCATGTAGTACAGGCCGACGACCGAGTCCGCTCGCTGCCAGTCATCCAGGTAGTGAGGACGCACCTGCGTTTCCGGAGCGAGCTGTTCCTCGCGGATCATTTCCACCAGTTCACGAAATGTATAAGGCCCCAGTTCTTCGTCGGACCGCTTGCAATACCACTCAGTTGCCATATGTCATCAATGTCAGCCGTGAGAAACTCAGGCTGCTGTTCTGTTATCGTAAATATTGTTAAAAAACTGTGACAGAGAAAGGGGCCAGTGTACAACAGGCATCTCCCGATAGTTAATATAAGTTCACAGGAAATGCAGAAAAAATGATAATTTTGTCTGCGCTGACTGGTGGATGGGGGGATCGCAGCCATTCCGTGTGCGGACAGGAAATGAGGCTGCTATGTTAGTCAGTCGCCTGAACCTGCTTCCGGATTTTGTGGGAGCCTGCCTGAAACGCATTTGAGAACCTCGAAAAGCAATTTGCGATTGCCGGTTGAGGTGTGATATAGTGAAGGCCTTGCCGAACATCTATTTCCGATCCTGCAACAGACTCGCCCATGATATCACGCTATATAATACCTGTTGTGATTGTCCTGCTGATCGACGTCACCTCATTCGTTCTCGCCAGCCCGGTTGACTTCGCTCACGAGGTCGTACCGATTCTGAAGAAACACTGCGCCGGATGTCACGGCGGTCGCGAGGCGAAAGGTTCCTTTTCCCTGAATACCCGCAAATTGTGGCTGGAATCCGGCTTTGTCGATCCCCAGAAGCCCGAGGCTTCTTATGTGCTCGAATTGGTCCAGTCCCGCGATCCAGAAATGCAGATGCCCCCCCGAGACAAGCCGCGTCTTTCAGCCAAAGAAGTAGCGACACTCAAACAGTGGATCTCCGCAGACCTGCCCTGGGAAGCCGGTTATTCATTTGGCATTGTTGCTTACGAACCACCTTTGAAACCGCGTCGCCCTGATCTTCCGCTGGCTGAAGACTGTCGCAACCATCCGATTGACCGGCTGATCGATCGATATCTGTCGCAGCATGAACTGCCGCGTCCTGCTCCCATAGATGATGCGACTTTTCTGCGGCGGGTGCATCTCGACCTGGTGGGGTTGCTTCCCACTCCGGAAGAGTTGAAAGCCTTTCTGGCAGACTGCTCTGTTGACAAACGGACGCTGAAAATCCGGGAGTTACTCGCAGATGATACGGCTTACGCTGATCACTGGCTGTCGTTCTTTAACGATCTGTTGAGAAACGATTACAGCGGGACGGGCTTCATTACCGGCGGGCGAAAACAGGTTTCCGGCTGGTTGTATGAATCGCTGTTATACAACAAACCATTCGATCAGCTGACCCAGGAATTAATTGCGCCCCCTTCGAAAGACAGTCGCGGGTTCATAGACGGGATCAAGTGGCGCGGCAATGTGTCTGCAGGACAGACCGTTGAGATTCAATTCGCCCAGAGCCTGGGGCAGGCGTTTCTGGGGATCAATCTGAAATGTGCTTCGTGCCACGACAGTTTTATTGACCGCTGGACACTGGAAGAGTCGTACGGACTGGCGGCGATCTATGCGGAACGCGACCTGGAGATTCATCGCTGCGACAAACCCATCGGCAAGACGGCACAGGCCAGCTGGCTCTTTCCGGAACTCGGTAAGATCGATGCCAGCGCCTCACGTGAGATCCGCCTGCAGCGACTGGCAGATCTGATGACTCATCCGGATAATGGGCGATTTACGCGTACGATTGTGAATCGGCTCTGGCATCGTCTACTGGGACGGGGCATCGTCCATCCGCTGGATGCGATGCAGACCAGGCCCTGGGACGAGGATCTGCTGGACTACCTGGCTGTGTCGTTAAGGGATCAAAAATACAATTTGAAGCAGATCCTGGAACTGATCGCCACTTCGGAAGCATATCAGTCTCAAGTGGAAGTCGTGGAAGGAGCGGAAAGCTC
>TARA_R100001132_G_scaffold21918_1_pt1 | contig 16666 bp, 10 predicted proteins | sample TARA_R100001132 | Tara Oceans TARA_R100001132 (sample SAMEA2621247) | marine metagenome | biome: marine biome (ENVO:00000447); feature: mesopelagic zone (ENVO:00000213); material: "saline water (ENVO:00002010), including plankton (ENVO:xxxxxxxx)" | depth 800 m | reverse complement strand
CAGAACCTGATCGCGCGGGAAATAAAGCTCTGCCGCGTTGAGCAAAGCAGTCGCCCCCACGCCGGTCATGAAGACGATCACGTCAATCTCGCCTCGAAACAGTTTCTCGCAGAATGACTTCACCTGTGCGTTGTCTTCCAGCGGAATTTCATCCATGGAATGTACGAGCGTGGGATTCCCCTGGTTGCGTTCGATCAGGGAAGTCATGGCGTCGCTTTTGCGACTTTCGAAACTGCAGACGTTCAGAGCGGAGGTATTCATGGCAGATGCTTCAGTTGGAACTAGTGGATCTTTGATTCAACAACACAATTATAGACCGCCTGAGTAGCACATCAAATAGCCTCGTGTTGCATTCTTCCCCAGAACCCGGTTTTCGCGACAGGAAACTCTGCAATCAGGGAGTTTTCGTGTGACGAAATCCGTTGAGCCACAGGCGAAAGTCGGCGTCAATGTCTGCCAGGTCATTGATATTGAGGAGCTGTTTTAAGGTCTGCCCGCCGGTGGCATCGAATTCCTGGCTGGTTCTCAATTTGCGATAGAAGGGAGAGAGCAGTCGTTTCTGCTGCAGGTAGATGCAGAAGTAACGGGCATATGCATAGGTTAACGCTTCGCGGCGGGTATCGATCCTGACCTGTTCTACCAGATTTGACAGGGGAGGCAGCTGGTCGCGATTCAGGGCGGAAAGCAGGAGTTGTCCTCTCCAGTTGGAGGTTCCGATGAGCTGCGTCTGCTCGTCAGAGAATTCACATTGCTCATGCAGCGAAGCCAGGCCTTCATCGAACCATTCCGGCATGGCAGGATAGTCAATTTCCGCGAGCGCGTGAGTCAGTTCGTGTCCGAGGGTTCCGCTGCCTGTCGAGAGATTCAGCACAATCCGCATTTCGTTCGACTGGAAATAACCATAGTAAGAGCCGGTTTTTCTCTGGTCGAGATCTAAAGCCACCTGCTGATAACGCTCGTCAGAGGAGAGCGCGACAATCGTAATCGGTCGATCGGGTGGCGTATCGAAATAGGAAACATTCAACGCGTATTCCGTCGGAGAGATCGCTTTGTGATAGAGGGCTTCCAGCGTGGAGATTTCAAAATCGCCGACGATGACATACGGGGTTTGAATCAGCACATTGACGGGAATGGAAATACGGGTTCTCAGCCAGGCCGCTTTGGTTTCGCAGGCGGTCTGCAGCGCAGGTTTCTGGGCGCGCGATTTGATTTCCGGTGCCGCCTTGAAAGGCTCGGGAGGGCTGAGGCGTACCGCATTCGCAGAGGCTCTTCCTTCCTGAGCTCCCGAGAAGATCAGAAAATAAAAGCCCGCCATCAGGACAAATGGTCCTGCGATCAGTAATGCATGACGATGCACAGACAAGCGATACTCACAATCAGACTGGTCCGGTAAAATTCACGAGGACCGGTTCTTCAAAAAGCGATTCACATTAAATCGATGAACGCTTAATTATAGTTTGCTGCAGATCGTATCACTTGAGCAAAGACTGCGGGAATCTGCAAATAGTCGCAGGTGACCGATACCGCGTCTGCATTATACGACTTGATCGACGTAAATTACCCAGACATCACAATCGGCAGCAGGTTGACAGACTGACGCATCTCCTGAGGACAGCTTGACGCAAAAGAGAAGTGCTGAACGCCATTTAACGCGAAAAGCACATTAAGGCAGAGTAACAATCTGGTCGAAATCTTGTTATACTGGCCTTACTGATTATGATGGTTTCGAGGCTCGCGTCTTCAACAATACTGCTGATGAAATTTCCACTCTGATGAGTCAACCTTCTCATTTTGAATCGAATTCGAACCGCTCCACGACACCGTGGCGGTCGCAGAGCCAGCAGTCTCAGACCAGACGACCTTTATTTACCACTGCTGAACTTCATGCACTAAAAACAGGAATGCACTGTACCATGTATCAATCTATGGGGGCACACCCGGACGAAGTTGACGGAATCTCAGGAACACGTTTCGCCGTCTGGGCACCTAATGCACAGGAAGTCTGCATTGTTTGCGATAAGAATCACTGGAAACATGGTGAATTCTATCTGAACTCCAGCAATGAAGGGGTCTGGTCCGGTTTTATGCCGGGTGTCTCCAGCGGAGACGCCTATAAGTTCAGCCTGCGAGGCCAGAACGGTGAGTTCTTCGAAAAATGTGATCCGTATGCGTTCTACTCTGAACTGCGTCCCAAGACGGCCTCGATTGTTTACGACCTGGATAATTTTCCCTGGCAGGATGAGCAATGGATCCAGAAACGGGCAGCAACCGACTGGCATGATCAGCCGATTACGATTTATGAAGTGCATCTCGGCTCGTGGAAACGCCCAAAAGATGGTCGGCAGTTTTTTACTTACCGCGAGCTGGCCAAGCAACTGGTCGACTATGTCCAGGAAATGGGTTACACCCACATCCAGTTAATGCCGATCACGGAACACCCCTTTGACGGTTCATGGGGATATCAGACGACCGGCTATTTTGCCCCGACCAGCCGCTTCGGCAGCCCCCATGATCTGATGTACTTTGTCGATTACTGCCATCAGGCAGGCATTGGTGTCTTATTTGACTGGGTACCCGGTCATTTTCCGACAGACGGTCATTCACTGGGGCGTTTTGACGGAACCTGCCTGTACGAACACGCCGACCCCCGCAAGGGTTTTCACCCGGACTGGGGTACCTATATCTTCAATTATGGACGCAATGAAGTTCGGGACTTCCTGCTGTCCAGTGCCCATTTCTGGATCGACAAATATCACTTTGACGGGCTGCGTGTGGATGCCGTCGCTTCGATGCTCTACCTGGATTATTCACGCAAGGAAGGGGAATGGTTGCCCAACCCGAGCGGGGGGCGCGAGAACCTGGAAGCCATCCAGTTCCTGAAAGACGCGAATATCAGTCTGCATGGAGAATATCCGGGCATTCTGACGATTGCTGAGGAATCGACTTCCTGGGGCGGTGTGTCTCACCCCGTGTATAATGGCGGCCTGGGTTTCAACATGAAATGGGATATGGGCTGGATGAACGATACCCTGCGCTATATGCATTTCGACCCGATCTACCGCTCACACCACCAGGGCGAACTCTCTTTCCGCATGATCTATGCCTTCACGGAAAACTTCGTGCTGCCGCTCTCGCATGATGAAGTCGTGCACGGCAAACGCGCCTTAATCTCGCAAATGCCCGGCGATCTGTGGCAGCAGTTTGCCAATCTGCGGCTGTTGTACGGTTATCAATACACGATGCCGGGCAAGAAACTGCTGTTTATGGGAGGCGAACTGGCCCAGTGGGTGGAATGGAACCACGATCAGGAACTGGACTGGAAACTGATCGGTCATGAAAAACATGATGGGATCCGTCGCCTGATCGGAGACTTGAACCATCTCTATCGTTCAGAAAAAGCGCTGTACGAAACCGATTTTTCTCAGGAAGGCTTTGCCTGGATCCAGTGTGATGATTCCAAGAACAGCGTATTTGCCTTCCAGCGCACTGCCACCGATACCGAAGAGCATGTGATTGTGGTTGCGAACTTTACTCCGGTTCCCCGCGATGGCTATCGCATCGGTGTCCCCAAACCTGGCTTTTACCACGAAATCATTAACAGCGATGCCAAGATTTATGGTGGTTCCAATATGGGAAATGCCGGCGGAGTCTATAGTGAGAAAATCAGCAGCCACGGCATGAATCACAGCATCACACTCAATCTGCCACCCCTGGGGCTGCTCATCATGAAACCGGTCTCCGCGCCGCAAAAAACAGTGAAGAAATAGCGGGAATCTGGTTCGCAGAGGAAGAAAATCTCACCAGAGAAGGCTGGTAAAAGCGTGAGAACCTCTCTATGATAGATTTCAGTCGTTTTTGATACGACTAAAAAAAGGACGCCGCTGAGTGTATAGGCGCTCGCCCAAACAGTCCCGACAAGGGAAAGTTCGGCTATACTCCCCAGCAGCGTATCCTTTGGTGAAGTTCAAGTCAGACAGTGGAAGTTGCTCTTTTCCCTGTCTGTAATTCTCTCTAAAGCAAACGTCGTACCAGCAAACAATCCATCTCAGAAACATTTCCGTAAGCGTCCATTATAAATACACTTACGGCATTAAATTAAAATCTGAGAAGATCTACAACGTTTCATTTTCTTTGAAAATGCCCTCCAGAAGGGCATTTTGCTGCTTAGATTAACAGCAGCATCGCAAAAAGAATCAGCCTGATTTTCCGATAGGCAGCCTGGCTAAAATCGTCTAGGATAGAAGTCACAGTGAGACACCGTTGAATTAACCACAGGGCGCCATATTCTTTGTCGCCGGTTATTCTGGAATCAGAAACTCTTCTTGTGCTGATGGTGATTTTTTTGTCGGACTTTCATCTCGATCAATGGGCGCATTACACCGGACCTGCAAACTGGTATTCTCTCGCATTTCCTTCCGACTGGACCAGGGATGATCAGGACGGAGTACTTCAGCTCTGTCCTCCGGGTGGGAACGCAACATTAACCATCAGCTGCCACTGGAAATCGGCGCTGCCGCATACGGCGACCGAGACAGGACTGGAAGTTGATTTCGATCAGCTCTTTGTCAGACATCGGAATATTCAAAAACGGGCGCCACTGGCAATTGAGCATGAATCAGTCGCTTATTCGGGTGAAGCGATCATTAAGCGGAATTCGTCCTGGTGGAAATCATTGCTGGCGCAATCTGCCTTATTTCAAAAAAACTGGCACCACTGGAGTCTGTGGCTGATCAGGGAACGATCCATTCAAATGGTCGTCACGCTGTTTTACGAACCCGAGGATCGTGAAGAACTGCTGGAGACCGTGCAGTTGATCCTGCATTCCATTGAACTGAATCTCAATCCAGCCAATCCACCCGAGTTGTTTGCCGATGATGTGCTGCAGTTGGCCCGGAAAAAGTTCCCCTTGATTTCCTCGCAGATCATTCCCGGTTTTCGCATCAAATTTGGTGAATCGGAACTGAATCTGACCAATTTTTACCGCTCTTATCTGAGCGACCCGGAAAACTATGAACAGAACATCGTCTCGGCACTGGCGACGGTGCTGCAAATTAATGAATGGGGCGATGAGCAGACCGAACCGGAACTGATCGATATTCAGGACCGGATCATGCCGATCCTGATCTCGCAGGAATCGTGGAAATCTCATTTTCCGAACTTTGTCGGCGAGAACTGGATCGCCAACCTGGCGATTCTCTACGTGGTGGATGAGTCGCGTGCTTACTGGTATATCCACGAAAAACTGTTGCAAAAGTGGCAGATCAGCCAGGAAGTATTACACGAAATCGCACTGGCAAACCTGGACCACTATTTCATGCAGAATGAAATTGAATTAATCTGCATGTCGCGGGAAGAGGGGCCCAACATGATCATCCAGAGCAAGGCAGACGCCTATAACGCCAGCCAGGTCCTCAGTCCGTCTTTTTACCAGCAGGCCCGTAAGTTTCTGGGCAGCGAATTCCTGGCAGGTGTTCCCAACCGTGACTTTTTGCTGGCGCTCAGCCTGAGTGAATCGCAGGTGATCGAAAAAATCCAGCATAACATCGCCTGTGACTATCTGAATATGGACCATCCACTCACCGATCACTTACTGGTGGTCACTGCAGATGGTGTCAGCGAATATTGCGGTGTGAGCTGAACCCGTTTCCGCTGTAAACACGATTCCCCAGCCAGACAACGGTACCATTACCGCCAGCAATAAATTAAACTTGGTCCGAGCTTGACCAGAAATCTGTGAACCCCGCGCAAGAGCGATTAAAGAATAATGCAACAGGAATCGAATTTATTTTCCCAGCGGCAGGGAGAGTTCATCACTCTGGGCACGGGAACCAGTGTGGGAATTCCGATCGTGGGCTGCGATTGTGAAGTCTGCCAGTCACCCGATCCCAAAAACCAGCGAGGCCGGACCTCCGTTTATATCGGTGCGCCGGAGGGCGGCTTTCTGATCGATACTCCGCCGGAACTCAGACTGCAGTTACTGCGCGAACACATTCCCTGGGTGCACGCCGTATTATATACCCACAGCCACGCCGACCATATTTTCGGCCTCGACGATGTGCGCATCAGTGGATACCGGCTGGAAAAGTCGATCGAATTATATTGCGAAGAAGCCGTCGAAGAACAGATCCGGGGGTCCTTTAACTATGCATTCGACGAACCGACACATAACCGACATCACATGTCACGTCCCCACCTTGATTTTAAAACGGTCTCACTGGAACCATTCGAACTGCTGGGGCTCCGCATCCAGCCGATTCGATTGATGCATGGCACACTGCCGATCCTGGGATATCGAATCAATGACATCGCTTTTTGTACCGATGTCAGCGAGATTCCCGAAGAGAGCTGGCAATACCTGGAGGGACTGGATTACCTGATTCTGGATGCCCTGCGGATCAAGCCGCATCCCACGCATTTTTGCCTGGAACAGAGCCTGGCAGTGGTGGAACGGGTTCAACCCAAACGGGCTTACTTCACCCATATCTCTCACTCGCTGGAACACGAAGAGACCAACGCGAACTTACCCGATCATGTCGAGCTGGCATTTGACGGACTGTCGTTACCTCTCAAGGGACTGTCTGCAGCACATTAGACTGAGGCCAGTCAGATCAGGGCAGATTCAGTTTCATACCCGGACGGATGTAGTTGGCATTTTTGAGTAGATCCCGGTTGTGCTGATAAATCTCGAATGCAGCAGAGCGTTTTCCATAAATCCGTACTGCGATGGATTCCAGTGTATCTCCCTGTTGAATCGTATAGGTTTTCGGCTTGGTCGTCGGGCTGGTTGACTCGGTCTTCTCGCCGAACAGATCATCAACAATCTGCTCAACATTCTCCGGTTGAACCTGCGACAGTGATCGCCCTGGTCCGTTGGCTTGCGTGGTTTGCGAACTATTATTATGTGTAAAGGGAGAACGGGGTACGGGAATGAATTTTCGATAGTTTTCCGGAATCCCTTTGACTCCTGCAGGAAGCTTCTCATTGGGAATCGATTCTTTCAGCTCCTGCATCATCTGTTTCTGATCCAGTTGACCCATTGATTTCTGCGAAGGAGCATCCGAAAGTGACTCAATTAGCCCTTCAAACTGAACGGTCGAGGAAGGGGGATCTGATTTCAAAGTCGGCTGGGAAACCATCTGTCCCATGGTGCGTTTCCCGGTCATGACCGGAGATTCCACATTCGTCTGACGATTGGCAGACTGAGGCGCAGCTTGCGGAGCGCGGGGAACGGGAATCCTCAGTTTCATACCTTCCCGAATGTCATTCGGGCTGCGGAGCTGATCGCGGTTCAGATTGAAAATTTCGCGGTATTTGTGACTGGTCCCCAGGTAGCGAATCGAAATTTCGGAGAGCGTTTCTCCTGCCTTGACCGTATGTATCCGGATCTGGGGAGCTGGAGGCTGGGCAGGACGGGCTGGCTCCTGTCTCTGTTGTGACGGATTGACTTCCCACGCGTTATTATGTTCCGGCTTGATATTCTCAATACCGGTAATCGGCTTTGGCCCGCTGTTTTGCGAGATCGGTTTTGCTTCCGGCTGAGGAGGATTGGGTTCGAAAACCGAATCGGCTGGTTCCGGACTGGAAAACTGTTCTTGAGGCAGATCGACTTCCTTCAGGAAATCAGGAATGGGCCCCCAGCGTTCCGCTTTGGAAGCTTTGCCGTTCTGACCGACAGGGCTTGTATGCGATATATTCGGAACGGCAACCTTTGAACTTCCCGCGGGCACTGATTTGTCAGTCAATCCGGTAAAGGTCTGCTCACTTCCCAGCTGTGTTTCAATTGCTTCTTTCGACTGCGTATCCAGATAGGGAGTGCGATCCTTATCGGCGATCTGCTCGTTGAGGTAATGCGGATCGTCCAGCTCGGGGATTTGAACCGTGGTATTGCGATCCTGCCTCAGACAGAATGCCGCTATAAAACCGATCACCAGCAACGCCAGTGCTAAACCTACTTTTTTGTCTTGATGCATTTGAACCTCGCCTCGAAAGTTACGCTGTGTAATTAGCGTATCGGGCGAAATTCTTTCCAGGAAAAACAGATTTTCTCAAGATGGGCTCAGCGCAGAAAGATCACCTTAACAGGATCACACTTGAGTCGATCATGCAGAAAATATGGCGAACGGTCGAAACAGACTCACCAGTTGATGGGCCTGTAGCAGTTATATCAACTGGTGAACCGGCAACTGTTATCACATTCCGGGTGGCAGATCCTGCAACAGGCGGTAAACCCCGTTTGCGTGCATCAACTCAACTCCTGTTTACGTCGCAGGCGGGTGAACAGATTCTTATATCGTCCCAATGCCGGCCCTTTCAGATGCGCGGTTGCAGACTGCCGACTGCGGGTATTGGTCTGGGAATCGATGCGAACGGAGTTTCCGGAAGGCAGATCGAACTGCTCACGGGAGAAAACCGGGATCTCATATCCAGAACGTTCCGGCTCTTCATACTCAGGCTGAACGACATCATAAATCTCAAGCTCTTCTTCAGACACTTCGACTGATGTCGTTTCTGAATAACTACGAATATCATTCAGGGCATCGAACAGTCCTTTGCGGGTCTCGGCACACACCTCGTAGACCTGAGCTGCCAGCAGATCTTCAAACGAACCATCTCCGCCGGAGATTTCCCGTGAGAGTTCTTCCAGCACGTCCGAACTCAGGTGCTTCAGTTCTGCATTTTCGAAATCAATCGCTGGCACATCAGGGAGTTCCGCTGCATCCAGATCAACACATTCTGCAATATCCGGTGATTCCGAAACGGCCGGTTCTGCTGTGATTCTGGTTTCTTCGCGGCTGACAGTCTGCGGTGTTGACACGGACTGGAACTGAGGCGGTCGCAGGGTCAGGGAGTGCCTGATCTCTTTTCGAGTTTCAGAGGGCAGGGTAGCAGGGTCAATCCCGGCATCGATGGCGGCATAACGATCGATGATCTCAGTGAAGCCGACATTCAGTTCCGGTGATGTGACTGTTTCACGGCTTTTCACCGGGAGTACTGCCGCTCTGGTCTGCTCGGGTTCTGCAGGCTGTTTTTGCTGAGGAACGGGTACTTCCTGCTGATTTTGTGCTGCATTCACCACTTCCGGCTCCGGTTTCACGTCGGAATCGCTGCCGATTTCGATCGCTTCGATTCCCTCGCCGAGGGAGAATAAATCAGTCGAATCCCAGCTGGAGTCTTCGGAAACGGACTCTGCATCCTCTTCCGGAGTGCCCACCAGTTGATTCAGCTGATCTTCCAGCACGGAATCAATCTCATATTCGGTTTCATATTCCACCAGGGAAGAGTCTTCGGCCAGCTGATCCGCATGGGTGTCGGACTTGCCTTTACGTAACTCATCGAGGGGACTGGAAGCGGGCAGTGGATCGTTCCAGTGTAACGGCAGCTGCTGCAGATCGGTGAAGGCTTCCCGGGCAATGGGTTCATTGACAACAGGAGAATCCTGTAAATACGCCAGCATCAGACTGTGATCGCAGATCTGGTTCAGGCATCGTGGCAGACCATCACTGACATGGGTAATGAATTTGACCGCTTCCTCTGTGAAACAGGATCGCTGTTCGGTGGAAACCCGCTGAATGCGATACTGAATGTATGACTCGGATTCCTGGCGTGTCATCCGGTCCAGGTAAACCTGGCAGCCGATCCGCTGATTGAGAGAAGACAGGCTCGGTTGAATCAGCGTTTCTTCCAGCGAGGTCTGACCGCAGAGCAATAACTGCAGTGCCGGCTTGCCGTCAAAGGCAATATCGGACAGGACCCGCAACTCTTCCAGAAACGGTACGCTCAACAGATGTGCTTCATCGACGAGCACCAGCAGCGGCTGTCCGTGATTTAAAAATGAGGAACGGACTTCCGCTGTCAAAGCCAGCCTTAATTCCTGCTCGCTGACTTTTTCATAACAGTCGGTCAGATGATAGAGCAGGGTCTGCAGCAGCGCCCGGACCGTAGGAAAATTACAGTGTTCTACAAACTGAACCTGAAACTGGTCTTCCAGGCGTGCAATCAGCTGTCGACAGACTGCCGTCTTTCCCGTACCGGCGTCTCCGGTCAAAATCGTAATCCCATTCAGACTTGAAATTGTCACCTGTAATTCTTCGAGAACGTGCCGATGTTCTGCTGCCTCGAAAAAACAGGCGGGTGAAGGTGAAACGGTGAAGGGTCGATCCGTGAACCCAAAGTTTGTTTCGTACATTTCCAATAACCTTTTCGCGTATAATGGCATCAGCTCCCGCGGGAGACTGGATGTTTTAATTCTGAACGGAGGGACAGAACGTGCAGCGCATCTCTCATCATGATCGATCGCGTTCTGTATGAACAATTCATCGAACAGGTTATGGTCTCTTCTTGAGTATTACCAATACAATCGACAGTATCTGATCAGGGTCCCTCAGGCGCATTACCCAAACCATAGATCTTGACATCCGCGCGCCTCTCAGAACGCAAAACATTACCGGTTATTTAATTTGGGTAACCTGCTCGAAAAACCACTTGCAATTCAGACTCCCCTTTCTCAGGGGCAATGCATTTCAGGAAAAAAACGGCCGGATCCTCAGAAATTCCATATCACACAACTCTTTTATTTTTCTTTATTTACGAAAATCCATCGCTTTAGAACCAACTCTCTCCTTTCTCTGAGCGGATTGCTGGAGTAGACTTTATATCTCAGCGAAAGCAGGCTGGTTCTGCCTGCTGGTCCGGGTCTTGGTTTTATTGGATTTTTCATTGATTTCAGTGTAGCGAAATACCATTTTTCCTGTCATTATTTTCAAGCTCTGAAATGTATTCCTTAGGTCTCAGGAGGCGCACGTAGAAATTCTGATGTCAGAAGCCACTCTTTCCTTTTCTGATCCCGATCAGATTCCCATATTACTGGGGACGCACGACTGTCATATACGACTCATTCAGGATGCTCTGGGCGTGGACGTGGTCCATCGAGGTGATGAACTGCGAATTATCGGCGATGATTCCCAGATCCAGAAGTCACTCCGCATTTTCTCTGAATTAAGAGCGATCGTGGAAAGCACGAAGCAGCTGAAAAGCGAGCAGGTGCAAACCGCGCTCTCCAACGGCAATTCCACCGGAAAACAGTCCAAGCAGGTCCCCATCGCCACGCCTTCCTCGATTGACCTCTTCGAGAAAACCAAAAAGGTACACCCCAGGACACCAGGCCAGTCCGACTACATCAAGACCATTGCCGAACACGATCTCGTGTTTTGTACAGGTCCCGCCGGCTGTGGTAAAACCTTTCTGGCGGTCGCCATGGCAATCAATGCCCTGCGGACCGAACAGGTTCGTAAGATCGTGCTTGTGCGTCCTGCCGTCGAAGCGGGTGAAAAACTGGGCTTTCTGCCCGGAGACATGCTGGCAAAGGTGAACCCGTTTTTACGTCCTCTGCTGGACGCGCTCGGCAGCCTGCTCGACTATGACCAGGTGACGCGGTACATGGAAAATGACATCGTCGAGGTCGTCCCCCTGGCGTTCATGCGCGGACGGACCCTGGACAATACATTTATTATCATGGATGAAGCACAGAACTCGACGGTCACCCAGATGAAAATGTTCCTGACCCGGATGGGCATGGGCTCAAAGATTGTGGTCACCGGAGATATTTCGCAGATTGACTTACCTCCAGACGTTTCCTGCGGCATGACTGACGCCATCAACCGCCTGCGAAACATTAAAGGTGTGGGAGTTACTCAGTTAAAAAACGAAGACATTGTGAGACACAGACTGGTTGGAGAAATCGTCAAGGCTTACCAGAACGAAGACACTCTCGTACATTAGCATGCATCACATTTAACCATATCGTCTCTCAATCTGTTAAACTCGGTCCCAATATTCCTGGAGACGTGACAGTAAAACTGGACACAGTCTAAATCTCATCCGCATTCTCTCGTTTTTCACTCAGATCATCTCAGGTTAAATTCATGGCTTTTTTTGGCTCAAAGAAATCCCGAACTGCACTTGCTGCCAGTTTGCGCGATTCTTCCAAATTGAGTTCAAGATTGCGCGAATTACTGAGTAACCGGGGGACCGCTTCACGCTTGAGTGTCTGCCTGTTGACCATCCTGATTCTGATGGTGGCCGTGGAAAGCTGGAGAGCGCCGTTCCCCTATCGCCTAGGCATGTTTTCCGAGCATGGGATCGTGGCGAGTTCCTCATTTAAAGTCTCCAATCCCATCGAAACAGACCGGGAACGTACGCAGCAGGAATCGCAAGTCCCCTATTATTTCAAGCAACAACCAGAACTGATCGAGAAGAAGCTGCCAGGGTTGCTGAGGGATGACCTGATCGCGATTGCCAATGCCAGATCCCTGGACGAGTTGGATCCCGATTCCCGGGCAGAACTGGGACTGACCTCTTCCCGCCGTCTGGAACAGTTTATAGGCCAGCTCCCGGAAGAACCAGAGCAGACCTTTGCCGAACTGAAATCGCTGGTCAGCAGCCCTGATTCCAATGATACCAAAAAAATTGAAGAACTGGTCGCCGACTTCAAAAAACTGATCTCGCCGCTGGCAACCTACGGAATTGTGAACGAAAATGATCTGACCCAAAACCAGATCAGGGCCGACGATAACATTACCATTATCAATGAGGGCACTGGTAAGCAGCTTGAAGTCACCACGTTTGATATTCGTCTGCCCAACCAGCTCTCAGAAAACGGCGTCATTGGCCGAGAGTGGAAAAACTTCCCGAGACTGGCTCCCCTGTCGGCTGTGCTGTCTCACTGGATTCACTTTCAGGCTCCCACCACGCTGGTTTACAATTCTGAAAGAACAATCAAGGAACGCAACCAGGCCCGAAATCAGGTGGAAGAAATCTTTGACACCTTTCAGCGTGGCACCATTCTGGTGGAGCCTGGCCAGTTAATCGACGATAACCAGCTGGCTTTACTGCGTGCGGAATACGAGGCCAAAGAAAAAGCGGTGCCCTCTTATGAGCGGGCGATTCGCGTGACCATCATTTTTCTCATGCTGGTCGTGCTCGCGGTATTAAATGGCTATCACCTGCTGCGCAATAAAAAAGCAGTCGCTCGAACGGTCAGTCGCTTAAGTATTTATCTCAGCGTGATCATTCTGACCATTTTCCTGGCCCGTCTGCTTTCTTACGATCCCTGGCGCGCAGAAGTGCTGCCGCTGGTTGTGACGGTCATGGTGTTTGCCATCGTCTACGACCAGATGATGGCCATCCTGACCGCATTGTCGTTGTCCCTGGTCCTCTGCCTCTCGACCGGAGCCCCGCTGGGAAACTTCGTTGTGCTGATGAGTGTCTCTGCCGTTGCGGTGACTTCGCTCGCGAATGTCTCTTCCCGTTCCACCCTGATCAAACTCGGTTTCGGAATGGGACTGACGTACTTCCTGGTCTACTGGGGCATCAACCTGATCAACAATCAGGTACTTTCGAACGGCTTCTTTGACCAGCAGGTGGTCTGGGAAAGTCTACAGGGGGCAGGGTGGTGCCTGGCCGCAGGCTATCTGGTCGCGGGCAGTCTGCCTTTCGTGGAATCGCTGTTTGGTGTGGTTACCGACATCAGCCTTCTGGAAATGAGCAATGTCTCACACCCGCTGCTGCAGGAACTGGTGCGTCGTGCCCCGGGAACTTATAACCATTCGATTTCCGTCGCTACGATCGGTGAGGCAGCCGCTGATAAAATTGGTGCCAACGGACTGCTGGTGCGCGTTGCCGCCTACTATCATGACATCGGAAAAATGCTGAAACCTCAGTACTTTATTGAAAATATGGCGCAGGGCAGTGAAAGTCTGCATGATAACCTCGCCCCGGCAATGAGCACACTCATTATCATCGGCCATGTGAAAGATGGCGTCGATCTCGCCCGTCAGCACAATCTGCCTCAGCCCATCATCGACTTTATTGAACAGCATCATGGGACAACACTGGTAGAATATTTCTTTCGGGAAGCCGAAAAGCAGGCGGACCTCAGCCCCGACCACAAAACCGACGCCGAAGAATCCTCGTTCCGCTACCCGGGCCCCCGGCCCCAAACCAGGGAAGCTGGGGTGATGATGCTCTCCGACGCGGTCGAAAGTGCCAGCCGCACTCTGAGTGATCCGACTCCGAAACGTATCAAGTCTCTGGTACATTCACTTGTCATGAAACGACTGCTCGACGGGCAGTTTAATGAATGTTCGCTCACGTTGAGTGAGATCAATATAGTGGAAGAGTCACTGGTAAAATCCCTGATCGGCATTTACCACGGACGTATCAAATATCCGGAAGAGCGCTCCGCTTAATCCCCGATTGAAAATGGAATGAATACAATAGACCAGTTCCAGATCGAGATCCAGAACTCACAAACGCAGCTTGCGATTGATCAATCACAGCTGGAAACTGCCATCAGCTTTCTGTTGCAGTCCGAACAGGTCACCCGGGCTGAGATCAGTCTGGCCATCGTCGATAACTCCACGATCCGCCAGTTGAATCAGCAATACCTGGCGCACGATTACGACACCGACGTCCTGAGCTTCCTGCTCGACTGCGATACCGCACTGGATTCCGCTAAAACGGAATTTCGGGGAGCCGGCAAGCAGATTGAAGGTGAAGTCATCGTCTCCGCGGAAATGGCAGTGGCGATGTCCGCAGAATACAACTGGTCCGCGGAACAGGAACTCCTGCTGTACGTGATCCATGGCTTGCTGCATTTATGTGGTTATGATGATCTCACGGAAGAAGAGCTGCGTATCATGCGACAACGTGAACAACAGATCTTCGATCACTGGCAGATCACAATCCCCAGGCGGGAAGAGTAAGTATTAATGACTGCGAATGCCTCCCCCATCAATTACCAGTATCATATTGACGCGATTCTGTCCGGGGACCAGAATCTGTTTCGAAACTTTTTATCCGAACGTTTACAAGACATATGATTCCGCTGATTTTTTCTGTTCTGTTATTCCTGACTCTCTTATCAGCCCTGTCGGGTTTTTCGTTGCGCGATTTCTCACGAAGTCGCCTGGAAACACTCTGTAACGAAGCTGAAGTCCCGGATCGATTCAGCGAAATCCTACGCTCCCACCCCACCGTGCTGCTGGCCGCCGACATTGCCTGGCTGGCGGGCGTGATCCTGATCTCAATCATTTTCACCCATCAATACATCGTCGTACCGCAGGACTTCAGTACCCCCGCGGTCACCATCCAGTTTGTCCTTCAGATCCTGTTGATCATCCTCTCCGGCATCCTGCTGTTACTGGCAATTCCCTGGACGATCTCCCGGATTGCCGGCGAGCGTTTCCTGCAGATCTCCTGGCCTGTAATCAAGTTCCTGCCGGTCTTCCTGAGCCCGGTAACCTGGCTCTGCTGGAAAATTGACGGATTCTCTCATCGACTGGCAGGCAAGGAAGAAAACAAAAACGGTCGGGAAACCAACATCAGCGAAGAAATTCTCTCGGTCGTGGAAGAAGGCGCCCGGGGAGGCATCCTGGAATCGGAAGCAGGAAAGATGATCCAGCGCGTGATGGAACTGCAGGATGAAGATGTCGGAGCCATCATGACCCAGCGGATGGATATGGAATACATCTCCGTGAATGCCACGCTGGACGAAGCCCTGCTGAAGTTCATTGACGTCGGACATTCCCGTATCCCCGTGATTGGAGAATCGACAGATGATATTGTGGGAATTCTTTATGCCCGGGAACTGCTCAAACATTTCTCAAAAGAGAATCAGAACTCGGATTCTCCCGAAGAGTTAACCATCCAGAAACTGATGTTCTCTCCTTTTTACATTCCCGAAACGACGGGTATCGACTCCCTGCTGGAGACCATGCAGAAAGAGCATGTCCACATGGCAATTGTCATCGATGAATATGGTGGCGTCGCCGGACTGGTCACGATGGAAGACGTCCTGGAAGAAATCGTCGGGGACATCGTCGATGAATTCGATGAAGAAGAAGAGCAGATGATTTTTGAAACCGGGGAGAACACGCTCGAAGTCGATGCCCGGGTTCACATTGATGATCTGAATGAACAATACCACTACGATCTGCCCGAAGGCAAGGACTTCGACACCATCGGCGGATTTGTGATCACCCAGATCGGAAAAGTACCTCAACCTGGTGAAACGCTGATCTGGCAGCAGCTCAGAATCGAAGTCCTGGAATCCGACGAACGCAGGATCAATAAGCTTCGCATTGAACTGGATTCCTCACTGGTGGAAGAGTTCGACACCGATAACTGACACAGGCCGGTTCCCGGCTCACCAGCGTTCCACCGGTCCGCCGGGTACGGGAATATGCATATCTGGCAGAACTCCACTGCGGGAACCGACGGCAGGTCCCTCGGCTGCGATTTGTCGCACGGCCTGGCCAAAGTCATCCAGATTTGAGGCCAGTTGAAATTCGTGCCGCAACGCGGGTTTCACGCGCATCGACTTCAGATACCAGTGCCCCATTTTCCGGAACATGGAAATCGCCCGCCTCTCGGTTGTCATTTCCAGCAGATAGCGAAACTGACGTAACAGCAGTTCCAGGCGATCATCAAAATTTCCCGGCGGACCATAAGCGCCGGACTGTTCCCACTGGACCAGCTGCCGAAAAATCCAGGGATTCGCCAGCGCGCCCCGGCCGATCGAAACTCCCGCGCATCCGGTCGATTTCAACATGAAATCCGCTTCTGCCACGTTCGTCACGTCGCCGTTACCGATCACCGGGATCGACTC
>TARA_R100001132_G_scaffold26971_1_pt1 | contig 16689 bp, 10 predicted proteins | sample TARA_R100001132 | Tara Oceans TARA_R100001132 (sample SAMEA2621247) | marine metagenome | biome: marine biome (ENVO:00000447); feature: mesopelagic zone (ENVO:00000213); material: "saline water (ENVO:00002010), including plankton (ENVO:xxxxxxxx)" | depth 800 m | reverse complement strand
CAGGATGCGGGCCACCAGTTGGCGTCGATAGGCGTCCAGTTCGGGTGCATAGTTATTATCGCTACGTTCCACGATCACCGGATAAGGGGCACTTCGCATGCGGGCACCGATTTCGAGAATATGATCTTTACCGTTCGTGGTCAGTTCGGCACTGTTCTCAACAAATTCGTTGCGATTGATAATAAAATCGACCGCTTCCGCATTGGATTCCATCGTATGGTAATGCGCGCGGTTGACACTACCCAGGGGGTAAACTTCGGGAATCGCAAAAGAGCGTTTGTGAACACCCCAGTTGCCTCCCCCACCCCAGCGGCAGCAACCGGCAACCAGCAGTATGCAACTGGATGTCAGAATCAGTTTATGCAATATTGAAAAACGGGCCATCATGTCCCTCAGTTATTTACGACAACGTCGTCACTGCCTGGATATTAAAAGTACGAATGTTTCTTCCCGGAGAAGATCCCTCGTAATCTCTTGAATGAAAATCATTTTCTGTATCAGCAAGATTTGATCCTGCTGATGTCAGTCTCGAACAAACTGGAACTCTTATTCCCTGCCAAACAGGGAAAATCGGGATCGGGCCGGTTCTGGTTCCGCTGAGTCCCGTCGCATTTTTGGATCGATGTATCCTGCAGGCTGAATAAAGGAATTGTCCTGGTTTTCAGCTGCTCCATTCTGGAACCGGTTTTTGACCATTTGTGTAAATCTGCCCGACCGTGGTTGTGTCTGGGCTCCCTGGTATTGTCCGGGAGCATTGGCATGAGGCCCACTGGCTGCCGGCGCTGGTGGCGGAGGCAGGGGCTGATGTTGATTCGTGTGTGCCGGAACCTGGGGATTCACAGGCTGTGCCGGGAAGGAACTGCGATGCTGCGGAATCGGCTGTGCTGCCGCTCCCTGCTGATAGGTCCCCGTATTTGCAGGTGGATAATAAGGTGACGCAGGAGCCGGATTGAACGGCTGGTAACCTACTTCGATTCCCTGACCGGCACCGCGACCATAAGGCTGCAGCTGATAGACGGCTGTGTCCGGAGCCCCTTCCGTCATCGCATATTTATACAATTCCTTATCTGCTGGCACTGTCACTTCAAAACCGGGATAAGGAGGAACTTCATCCTCTTCCATCGGTCGTACCAGTTGTGGAGTCACCGTAATCAGCAGTTCCGATTCACCCTGACTCGACTGTTTGGAACTGAACAGGTAACTGCCCACCAGCGGAATTTCTCCCAGCCAGGGAATACGGGTCACCCCGGTGGAAGTATCATGTCCAAATAAACCCGCCAGTACAATGGTCTGTCCTTCGCGTAATTCCACGGTTGTCTGGGCCCGGCGTGAATTCAGACCGGGGATTCCCTGGACGGAGTTACTGTCATTGATCTGGCTGTATTCCGGTACGATTCGCATCCGGATCAAGTCTTTATCAATGACAATCGGCGTGACCACGATTGAGGTACCAAATCCGCGGAAGGTGGTGGATGTTCCCTGGGCGCCCCCGACACCAACAATTGTCGGAACCGCAAACTCACCACCGGCCAGGAAGCTGGCCGAGTGACCGCTCAATACCGTGAGCGTCGGGCGTGCCATAATTTTGGTTGTCCCATTTTGAGCCAGTGCGTTGATCAGTACATTCACTTCACCAGCCTCAAAGATACCTGTCAACGTCGAGGGAATTCCCCCCATGGAGGATCCCAGAAACTGTCGACCTCCGTCAAACAGGACACTTAAATCGACACCCAGCTGTCGCATCATCGTGCGGTTCATCTGCGCGATCGTGACATGGATCATCACCTGGAATTCTCCCGGGATCTCTAACATGTTCACAATAAAGGAAGAGGCATAACCATTGTTTCCGATACCGTCCAGCATGCCCCCTGCACCATAACCGCCTCCATAGGCAGCACCGGCTCCCACCGGCTGAGGTCCCCCCAGGTTGCCTTCGTAGTTGATTACTTCACCGCGAATGACCGACAGAATATTGGCCGCTTCCGTCGCATCAGAGGCCTCTCCTTTGACAATAATTTTCCGGGAGAGAGGAATCAGATACACTTTACTGTTCGGAAAGAGAACCGCAATTTTTCGTTCCAGCTTGCCGTAATCAATCCGCCGCTGGCCTTCCAGGCTGGGGTCCTGAATTGTATGTACGAGATAGGTAATCGGCGTGTCGTCACCTTCAAACCATAACGTTAAGGTCGTGGTCCCCATTTCCAGTCCCACAATCGAAATTTCCGTGGGGGAATAGGTGACGAATTCAATAATCGAAGGGTCAGCAATTGCGTACCGCCGAATTCGTGAATTGGTGATGATCAGCTGGCTGCGACGGATGATAATTTCCATCTCGTCGAAAATGCCGGGAGTTGAGCGGATTTGAGTCGGCAGAGGTTTCCGGGTAATACGGCCTGTATCCTGCACCATCTGAATGTTGGAACCGTTTGAATGATCTGCCGCATCCTGAATGGGAACCACACCTTGCGGCGCGGAATCAAACTGGGACGGAGGTTGATACTGGTTTTGTGGCAGATATTGAGGTGAGACTCGATGTTGAATCTGCACAGGAGGTTGTGCGTATTGACGTTGCATCTGAGGACGTTGCATCTGTGCAGGAGGTGCTGCCGATTGTGCGCCACGTTGAAGTGAACGCGGGGGCCTCTGCAGCATCGTGGGTCCCTGGGCCAGCGCAAAGTGTGCAAGCGAAGATAGACTCGCGAGGCTGATCGCGATAATTTTTATGGCATTTTGAAAACGAATCGTTTCAAAATATCGAATTGCCGATCCATGGCAGTTCTGCTTGAACATCCGCTGTCGCTCCCCAATTGCCTGCACTCAGGAAAATGGTCATTTGGCGTTATACTAAAGTTTATACTCAGGGCGATCGGCGCCTGATTGACTCAACGATATGGCTTTACATTAGTAATAACTGTTATTTACTCAGAACCGGTTATCCTTAACCGGTTCCCGGCTTCCTGTTTTCCACGTATCAGCTCGCCACGTTCCTGTCACAATCAAGGAAAAAACCACCGGCTTTTCGAATTCTTCGAACGTAATTCGGGTAGATACACATCACTTTGTATTGTTTGTATCGGCTAATCGTGAAATCAGGATTAGAGTGGTTCCACTAATTTTTACCCTTTCCTCTCTCAAGTTGAGGGGAAACACTTAGTTATGACAAAAATAAAACCCAGGCAGCGGGCCTGGGTTTTTAGTGGAAACGCCTTCACATCAGCGTCGTTTTATATTGATGAGACGCATTTACCAGCGATAATTTGTATCCCGGTTATACGTCGGAGCACCGGGGTTGTACCAGGGACGTCTGTAACTGTAGGAAGGAAAACGGTAGTGGCCATACTCGTTGGAACGGTAGAAGCCGGGACCAAAGTGTTTGGTGTAAGGATCTTCTGTTAACGCCTGATTCTGCATTCCCGTATTTGCTTCATTATAACCTCCGTACCAGGTTTGCCCGGCCTGCATGCCCACCTGAGGACCGGTCATTCCATAAGTACCGCCGGCTCCCTGGGTCGCACTATAGTAATAAGGTGAGCCCACCTGAGGCACAACATTATTAGGCAGCCAGTACTGATTTCCGCCTTGAACATAGCCTCCCCCCTGGTAACCGGGAACAGGCCGGGTCAGCGCATCCGGGTCGGCGGCACCCGGTTGTTGCTGCATCTGTTGTTGTTGCATGTGAGGCTGCAGGTTGGCAGCAGGATCAGGTTGCGGCGTCACTGAACTCGGAGGCGGGGGCAGTGTGCCTGATTTTCCCAGATCCGCTCCCGGGATGATCACATCATCTGCATACACGGTAGCACAAGCCATGACCAGCAGCACGATCACCAGCGTGACTCTTCGATAATTTCCCATTGCTCTCTCACACCTCATGTTAGTATTCAAAAACATCATCTCTGATGTAAAGCAAAAAATATTCGCCATTCATAAACAGCCTGCCTGACGCAAAACTGTCTGATCTATATGGAATCACAAGTGCCTCGCTCACGGGGAGCAGCAGACATTCGCGTTGCTACTTAAGCCTACATCCTAATCCGGGCAGGAGACCAAAATCCCTCTCAAACTTCATGCTTTCCGCCCTGTTTCGGCAGATCCTGCCGGTTCATTTTGACTGGTTATACTAACCCGATTTGAAAATATGCAGGTTGTGCCGCACTTATGTGATTTACTCCCTGCGAATTTTATGATGAACCTGAAGGAAAGGTGGTTTGATATTCCGATAAATAGTAATGCGGGGTAACAGCTCGCGCAGAGGTCACACAGAAATCGGAACGTTTATTTAATTCATCAGACAGTTCAGAGACTCTGTTTTTTGATTAAGAGGGATTACTGGTATGTCATCTACTTTAATAGCCATTGCAATCGCAGCTTCCGTCGGCGGAGATCCGTACTATTCAGACGGAACCTATGGTGCTGAAGCGATGCCTTACGAATCCAGCCAGCCCATGACCAGCGCCGGCGTCACAGGCGGAATCTACGGTGATCCTCGATTTCCGTTCGATTCACAATACCCCTGGCAGCATGGCTATTTCCAGGAAATTTCACCCTACAGTGGCTACCACTACTTCAAGCCATATAACTACCGCCACGTGCTTTCGCAAACACAGACCGCGAACGGCTGGGGTATTACTCCTCAACTGGCCTATTCGCAGCACTTCTGGAACCGCTACCACGAGCAGGCAGCCTGGAAGAATTATGCGCTCCCTCCACGGGAAGAAGATATCGAAGAAATTCAACAGCGAAAACGGGATTTCCAGGAACGCCGGGAAGAACTGAAATCTTCGTACTATCAACCGCAGCAGACGATGGTACCGGTTGACTATCAGCAGCAGTACCAGCAACAGCCTCAGTACCAGCAGCAATATCAACAGCCCGCATACCAGCAGCCTCAACGACAGAATCCCTACCAGGGTAACTCTGCGGGGTACGAACAGAACCCGGTTTATATCAACCGCTGAGCATCCGGTCGCTGGTCACTTAATCCTGGTCTGTTGAAAGAACCCGTGCGACTTCTGCGGTGGTCACGGGTTGAATCAGGCCGCGCTCGGTAATGATCCCGGTAATATACTTTGCCGGCGTTACATCAAAAGCGGGATTATAGACATCGACGCCTTCTGGAGCCGTCTGTTTCCCGAACCCGTGTGTGATCTCTTCCGGCAGACGTTCTTCGATGGGAATCTGACTTCCACTGGCCAGGCTCAAGTCGAACGTACTGGAGGGCGCTGCAATATAAAACGGAATCTCATGCAGGCTCGCCAGCAGCGCGACGGAATAAGTTCCAATTTTATTCGCTGCATCTCCATTGGCGGCAATCCGATCTGCCCCGGTGACAACTGCCTGGATTTTCTGTTCCTGCATTACCCAGCCCGCCATGGAATCGGTGATCAGCGTCACCGGGATCTGGCGCTGCATCAGTTCCCATGTGGTCAGCCGGGCGCCCTGCATCAGGGGGCGCGTTTCGTCGGCATAGACCCGGATCTCTTTTCCCTGTCGTGCCGCCTCGAAGAACACAGCCAGCGCCGTTCCCCCGCCCGAGGTCGCCAGGCCGCCGGCGTTGCAATGCGTGAGCACTCCATCGCCTGCGGTAAGCAGTTCGGCACCGACTCGACCAATTTTGTGACACATCTCCAGGTCTTCCTGTTCAATCCGCTGCGCTTCTTCCAGCAGACGTGTATGCATCTCCTCATTGGAAAGCGTCGGCAAACCTGCTGCCAGATTCTGCAGTCGATCCAGAGCCCAGAACAGATTCACCGCGGTCGGCCTGCTCTCGGCCAGGTAGGTTGCCGCTTCTGTCAATCGCTGATCAAAGTCAGGACGTTCAGAACCTGTTCCCGTCTGCAGGGCCACGACAAGTCCATAGGCGGCGGCAATACCGATCGCAGGCGCACCACGCACACGCAGTTTCTTGATCGCCTCCCAGACCGTTTCGACATCTCGACATTCAATTTCTCGAAACTCCGTGGGCAATAATGTCTGGTCGATCATCTGCAGAAAACCATCTGTTCCGCCGACCCACCGCATCGTGGCGATATCTGACTCCATTCGATTCTGCATATTCATATTCAGTTCTCTTCTATAGTTGGTTCTCTCATATCTGAGAGAGGGGAAATTCCGTGGTGTTACTGACTCATATTCTAGCCGAAATCACCTCAAACAAAAAACCCTGCGGTTTCACGAGGTTTTCCATTGATTCCGGTAAATGCACTTTGGTATGCTCAATCCTGCACACCTTTTTAAAGATCCTTTAATATCACAGGATTTTCCTTCCTGAATAACCGTCAATTGCTGAATATCAAGGAATCAATGTTATGCTCCCAACAACTGTCCGGAACTTATTCTCGCTGGGTCTGATTGCTGTTCTCAGCCTGTCGGCCCCCCTGTTCGCTGAAGAACATTGCGACAGCGACTTCAAAAGCATCTTCAACGGTAAAAACCTGGATGGCTGGCAGGGTGCCACTGACGGTTATTTCGCGGAAGACGGCATGCTGGTCAGTAAAAAAGACAGCGGCGGAAACCTCTACACCGATAAGCAATACAAGAACTTCGTCCTGCGATTTGATTTCAAGCTGGAGCCCGGCGCCAACAACGGTATCGGTTTCCATGTTCCACTCCAGCCCAAAACCAGTCCTGCTTACGCCGGCAAAGAAATTCAGATTCTGGATGATACAGCCGACAAGTATGCCAAGCTGCAGAAATACCAGTATCACGGTTCACTCTATGGAACGGCTCCCGCCAAACGGGGTCACCTGAATCCGGTCGGCGAGTGGAACACCCAGGAACTGCTGGTGGATGGTAATAAAGTCAAAGTCACATTGAATGGTACCACCATCCTCGACTTCGACATGACTGACGCCAAGAAAAACGGCACCATCGACGGGAAAGACCATCCCGGCCTGAAACGGGAATCCGGTCACATCTGCCTGTGTGGTCATGGCGCAAAAATCGAATTCAAAAATCTGCGTATCAAAGAACTCGAGTAAGCCACCGCTCGACTGAATCGAATTGAAAAACGATACTCAAACGCCCTGGTAACAGGGCGTTTTTTTACACCCGAAAATAACGCCCAGCAGCCTTAGCAGAGTTTATAACGCACCGCTGCCGGTCAGAATGACGCGGATGGTTTTGAACAGAATTTTAATGTCGTTCCAGACACAGCAGTTCTGTAGATACATCAGATCCAGCGAAACTTTGCGGCGGAAGCTTTCAACATTGTTGTCGTAACCGTTCACGATCTGAGCCACTCCCGTCAGCCCCGGCTTTAATCCCAGCCGATTGATGTAGTTCGGAATCTCTTTGCTCAAGCCTTCAATGAACTCCGGACGTTCCGGTCGCGGGCCGACCAAAGTCATTTCTCCTTTGAGGACATTCCAGAGCTGGGGTAGTTCGTCCAGTCGGGTTTTTCTCATGAAGCGGCCCAGCTTCGTCACCCGGGGATCTCCCTGCACCGCGAACTGTGCACCATTTTTTTCCGCATCCACAGTCATCGTTCGGAATTTATACAGCGTGAACGGCATCCCGTAACCCGATTCATCGCGGCGGTCTGAACCTGGCTGACGACGATCCGACTTCAGATCCAGTTCGGTTAAATCCACCTGTGACTGGCGACGGTCATTCTTCGTCTGCTTGCGCAAATTCAAACCCACGCGGGTCTGCTTGAAAATGGCCGGACCGGGAGAAGTGAGTTTCACCAGCACAACCAGAACCAGCAACAACGGCGCGAGCACAACCAGCATCGTAAAGGAAACGGCGATATCCATCAGTCGCTTGCACAACCGTGTTCGCTCTGAAAGATTCCGCACATCCACCCGTGGCTCATCCAGATGCAGACGTGTCAGCCAGCCCGTGGAACGCCACAGATCGACATCCAGATAGCCTTTGACGAGGTCCGATAATTCTCCGGGTGGGATCATGGCTTTACCCGCCTGGCTGTTCTTTCCTGCGATGATTGAGCTCATGACAAACGCTTTCTTCCATTAGAGGTCATCAGAATTGGCGCCCGGATCGTCAGACGAGAGGAACAGTCTGATGTGTCGGCGATACAGGGGCAGCAGCGATTAAGTACTTACGCTGAAAAGCTAGCTCAAAAATGGCGTCCGTGTTCTGGTAAGTCAGCCAGAACCTCACGGCAGAGGTGAGTCTTTTACACTCAAGATGGGATCCTGCCAAAAAAAACGGTTACAGGAATCAGAACGAATCTGTCTCCTGTAACCGTTAACACGATAATCAGTATTGCAGCGGCGGTGAGCCGATCCTACAGGGAAGAATCCCCTTTGATCTGGCTGGACAATCCACCCGCTGCCGGCAGGTACATTTTCTCTGCATAATCCATGACCATCCGGTCGGCGTTGAATCGCCAGCCCAAGGTGCGGATTCCGTTTTTCATGCGGGCAATCCACTCCAGGGGCAGATCGTCATAGTTCCGGTCGTAATACAGGGGAATCACTTCTTCCTTCAGGACCTTCATCAGGTTCAGACCATCACGGTCATCCTGAATCTCCTGGTTCACATGCGTGCGGCCTTCACCAATGGCAAACCCGTTGCTGCCGTCAAAGGCTTCCGCCCACCAGCCATCCAGAATGGAACAGTTCAATCCACCGTTCAACACCACCTTCTGACCACTGGTGCCGGATGCTTCAAGAGGACGTCGGGGATTGTTCAACCAGACATCCACGCCCTGCACCAGGTGACGACCCAGATTGATGTCATAATCTTCCAGAATCACAATCTTGCCTCGGAACTGCGGTTCCTGGGTCAGCTTGAAGATCCGCTGGATGATCTGCTTGCCCCGTTCATCCGCCGGATGTGCTTTCCCGGCAAAAATGAACTGCACCGGACGATCTGAGTCTTCGATGATCTTCAGGAATGTTTCCATATCCTTCATCACCAGGTCGGCTCGTTTATACGGTGCAAAGCGGCGGGCGAAACCAATCAGTAACGCATCCGGATTGAGCGCGGTTTTCAAGTGGCCAATTTCCGCATCGGAACTGCCACGCCGCCTGGCCTGCTTCACCAGCAGATCGCGGGAGAAATGGATCAGACGATTCTTGAGTGCCTGGTGCGTTTCCCACAAGTCGCCGGGGGTGATCTCTTCAATGCCGGCCCAGACATCGGCCTGACCGGTTTTGTAATACCACTTTGTCGGCAGTACGCGGTCATAAATCACACGCATCGGTGCCGCCAGCCAGGTTGGCATATGCACACCGTTGGTAATATGACCGATGGGAATTTCTTCCTCGCTCCGCCACGGCCAGAGCGAAGCCCACATCCGACGGCTGACCACACCATGCAGACTCGAAACTGCGTTGGCCAGCCGACTCAGTTTAAATGCCAGTACGGTCATGCAGAAGGTTTCGCCTTCATTCTGCGGATCAACGCGGCCCAGGCTCATCAGGGCATGATGATCCAGACCTAACTGGTCACCCAGCGGGCCAACGTGTTCTTCTACCAGACCTCCATCAAAACGGTCATGGCCGGCGGGCACGGGTGTGTGAGTAGTAAACACACAGGACGCAGCGACTTCACGCAGAGCGTCATCGAACGAGAATCCGTCTTCATGCATCCGGTTTCGCACGCGTTCCAGGGGAGCGAATGCCGAGTGACCTTCGTTCATGTGAATCACACTCGGTTCAATCCCGATCGCTTCCAGTGCCTTCACGCCGCCGATGCCCAGCATGATTTCCTGACGGATCCGGGTTCGCTGATCGCCGCCGTACAAGCGGGCGGTCAGATTCCGGTCTTCCTGGCTGTTTTCCGGCACATCCGTGTCGAGCAGATACAAGGGCACGCGTCCCACATTGATCCGCCAGACCTTCGCAAAGATTTCTCCCGTGCGTGTCGTGACCGAAATCATCACCGGCTTTCCCTCAGGCGTATAGGCGGGAATGATGGGCAGATTCTCGGTTTTGGCTTCTGTATAAGATTCCTGCTGCCAGCCTTCTTTATCAATATGCTGCGAGAAATAACCTTCACCGTAAAACAGGCCGATGGCAACCAGGGGCAGTCCCAGGTCCGAAGAACTTTTCAGGTGGTCCCCCGCCAGAACACCCAGTCCGCCGGAATAGATGTGTAATGATTCGTGAATTCCAAATTCAGCCGAGAAATAGGCCGCACAGCGATGCCCCAGAATCGTCGCATTCGTCGAGCCCCAGGTATCAGACCGATCCATGTATTCCAGCCAGCGACGATAAGCCACATTCACACGGGAATGCAGGCTCAGGCTGCTCAATTTATCATCCAGTTCCTGCGGCGAGTATTCTTTCAACAGCAGTACCGGGTTATGATTCAGTTCAGACCATTTATCGGGATCAATCAGATGAAATATTTGAGTGACATCAGGCTGCCAGCTCCACCACAGGTTGCTGGCCAGTTCACAAAGTTTCTCATAAACGGTTTTTTTCTTAGCCATTAAAGATCATCCAATCCATTGCAGTTGTTTATCGTTCGGTCATTCCTCAGCACAGGACTGAGGGTGATACTGATGTCACTCTAGAACACACACTTTAACTCTGGCGTCTCTCGATTAATTATAGCCGGCCAGGATGACCCTGAAAACGTTATCATCAACCGGGACACTGACCTGATTTCTTTACCTGTTTGATCGTAGAATCATGCAGAAATGAGCTCTCTCATTAAAAGAACCAATTCAATTTCAGGCATTTAAAGTATAATGAACTCGACGTTCAGTGGGAGTCTTCCCAGTCACACTTTCAACAGGATATATTGAACTTACACGCTCAAATCAATTTACCAGCCACCTTATTTAACCCAGACTAACTTTCGTAATCTTTCTGGGAGACACCGATAATCCAAGTGGAGCACAAACACGGGAATACCATGTTCCTCAGCTCCTGCCTGCAGAATCGTTTTCACATTTTAGTGATGTCGAATCATTTTGAAAGAATTTTTTACCATGAATCTTCAACGAATCACCGATCTGCCTCCGCTGCCTCAACGACCTGCGGATTCTCACAAAGGAACGTTCGGAAAAGTTCTGGTGATTGCCGGCAGTGTGGGGATGAGCGGAGCCGCCTGTCTCTCAGGAATGGGGGCCCTCAGGGGAGGCGCAGGACTCGTTTTTCTGGCCGTACCCCAGGAAATTCAATCCATCGTCGCTGCCGTGAATCCCTGTTACCTTACCCTGCCGCTGCACGTCGAACCGTCAGGTCAATTGACGGGCCCGTCAGCAAAGGTGCTGCTGGATCAGATTGACGACTTCGCAGCCATCGCGATTGGTCCCGGACTCGGGAAAGCTCCCTGGGTGCAGATGCTGATCTGGAAACTCTACGCAGAGCTCAAACAGCCTTTAATCATTGATGCGGACGCTTTAAACGTGATTGCAGCAGCGGACCAGAACCTGCCAGCTGCCGCAGGACCACGCCTGTTTACACCCCACCCCGGCGAGTTCGCACGGCTCACGGGAAAAAGTATTTCCGAAATCAGCGAAGATCGAGAAACGCACGCGCGCGAATACGCACAACAGCAACAGATCGTATTACTCCTGAAAGGAGCAGGCACAGTCATCACGGATGGTTCCCGCATCGCCGTCAACACAACCGGTAACAGCGGTATGTCAACCGGGGGCACGGGAGATGTCCTCACTGGTCTGTTGACCGCATTGTGTGGCCAGGGGATGCCTGCTTTTGACGCAGCACAACTGGCAGCGCACCTGCATGGGCTCGCCGGAGATCTGGCGGCAGAAGACCTTTCCCAACCCGCGCTCATCGCCTCAGATCTGATCGACTACCTGCCTGATGCCTGGTTGCAACTGCAAAATGAAACGGATAACTGATGTCTATTCTGTTTTCTGAGAAACAGCCTGGCCTGTCGGCATTGGATAAACGGGGGCACTGGAATCCGGTTTGCGCTTCAACAGTTCCGATAACTGAAAACCGTAATACTTCTGATTGGCAGCCGGTTTTCCATCCGAACTCGCATTCGCGACCCACAGCTTCGTCGATTTCGGCTCGAACAGCACATTATGCAGATTGGATTTCATCGCCACGGGCCGACTCATCAGTTCGATCGCAGACTCAGCCGTGAATTCGCCATAACCCTGTTTCACCCGTTTCGACAATTCCTGGTAACGATCGCCGGCGGACAGCAGCGCGGAATCTTTTACCGGGTTCGGCAGCAGGGGATGCGCTTCGCCGGGTTGAATCAGTTCCATTTTCTCCCAGCTGGTTGCCATGCCCACGGAGCGGTTCGTTTTACCATCGGCGATCACATAATAATATTCGCAGGTGCGATAGTTGTCGCGGAACACGGCAATCGCTTCATCCAGGTCTTTCGCTGTCTCCAGTACTTCGCGCACCAGGAATGCCATTGGCACTCCCGACCAGTGCCCCAGTCCCCGGCCTCCCATTTCGCCGATCGAAACAGACTGCATATTCATGCCCGTGACAGAACCAATGAAACCCGCATAAGAGACATTCACAAACGGAATTCCCCCTTTGGGTTCTGCAACGACCAGCACCGCATGATCCTGAAGGCCCCAGTCACAGGCATAATCCAGCACGCGACCATGATACAGTGTTCCGTCTTTCGTCGCAGAATTTGCAATCGAAAAACCGCTGCAGTGAAACATCTCCGGAATGAAATTGGTGGCTCTCACATCCTCATAGGCAATCTCGGCACCCGCTGCCAGCCCCCGCATTTCATCCACATATTTTTGAGGCGTGTATGGTTTCTGAATCTGGACGACCGTTTCAATCGCCTGCCGTGGTTTGAGTTTCACCGGCCCCAGGTCGATCAGCGTCATATCCCCTTTTTCATTGAGCAGGTTGTACATGTTCTTACGAACGTCTTCTTTCAGTAACGCCCCCTGCTGGTAACCCATCTCGTAATGAGTTCCCTTCAGATGCAGCACGTAATACCCGTCAATCTTTTCCAGCCAGCCCTCACCACAACGGGCAATGGTTTGCGCTGAAGCAACCACCGGAGTGAAACAGACCAGTGTCAGTAGCAATAAGAAACACAAACCAGATAAACGGCGAGGGTTACGCGACATAAGAAGATCCTTTTTCACTCGTCAGAACGATTGGGAAACGGGGAGATGCAAGGTTTTCCGATCAGACACACATTATGACAAACTCAGAGTTAGATACAAAATTAATTTTACGACTGTCCATTAAAAATGAACATAAACACACTTTTCAAGCTCACATCGCAATTACAAGTCCCTTAGACTTGCATTCAGTCACTGTAATGTGTGAAGATTGACGGCGCGAAGACCTGAAGTTACTGTAGATACCTCACGCCTATGGATCCGGTTTCAAAGAACTGTTGTTGAAACTGTTTCGTGTCTTCCCAGATTGTATGTTACGTCTCTTCATTCGCTCTTTGTTAGCAATCTCTATGTTTCGAGTTTTAGGCAACAACGTTGTTCGTTTCTGGCAGATCATTCTTGTCTGCTGGGTTGTGGCAGTAGCTGGGATTTCTTACGTCGCACCGGAATGGTCTTCAGTCGTTCAGAACGGCGAATTCGCATTTCTCCCCGCTGACTCTCCCAGCCTGCAAGGCGAGAAACTGTTCAAGCGTGCTTTCCCCGATGATCTGCTGGCCAGCAGCATCGTGATCGTCGTGCGCCGCGAACATGGCGATCAGGGGCTCAGGCCGCAGGACCTCAAATTTATCGAGGACACCCTCAAACCACAGCTTGAGAAGATTGTAGAAGAACAGGGTGGTTATGCCACCGAAAACACAGAGCAAGGCGAAGTCTCGCAGAAATCGAATATCTCGCGGATCCGCACCTACACAGATAAATCCATCGGCAACCTGCTGCAGAGTGAAGACAATAAAGCCTCACTGGTCATTGTAGAACTCTCCACAGAATTTCTGGATCAGAGTAATGCGAAAACCGTCGAGAGTATTGAGCATCTCCTCGCCAATGACGAATTCAAAAAGACGATCGAGCCCGGTCTCGATATCACACTCAGCGGGATAGCCACGGTTGGCCGCGATATGATTCGTGCTGCGAACCAGAGCGCGGAAGCCACCGAACTCTGGACGGTCCTGCTGGTCGTCCTGCTGCTGATCATCATTTATCGTGCCCCCATTCTGGCACTGATTCCGCTCTTTACCGTCTTCGTCTCCGTGAAAATTGCGCTTTCCGTGCTGGCGATTCTGTCAAGCTGGGGCTGGGTCGGCCTGTTCTCAGGCATCGAAGTCTACGTCACTGTCATTCTGTATGGTGCGGGAGTCGACTACTGTCTGTTTCTGATCGCCCGCCATCGGGAAGAACTGGATAAGGAATGCACTTTCAAGGAAGCCGTTTCCAATTCCATCGCCACCGTAGGATCCGCCCTGGCAGCCAGTGCCGGCACAACCATGTGTGGTATCGGCATGATGGTTTTTGCAGAATTTGGCAAGTTTCAACAGGCGGGGATCGCCATGGCACTCAGCCTCTTCTTCGTGCTGCTCGCTTCCCTCACACTCTCTCCGGCCCTGCTCTGTCTCGCCGGTCGCTTCGCTTACTGGCCTCAGACATTCAATGAACGCGTCGCCATTTCCGCCGGCTGGCTGACCCCGTCCAGCGTCATGGCCCGACTGATGCAACGTAACTGGGCCGGATCACTCTGGGAATCGGTTTCGCTTGCCTTACTCAGGAAGCCGGGAAAAATCTGGCTCTCGACCTTTATGATCCTCTTCCCGTTTGCCTTGATCAGCCTGGCCTGCTATGGAAATTTGAGCTACGGCCTGCTCTCCGAACTCCCCAGCGAAGATCCCAGCGTGGTTGGCACGAAAGCCGTACAGGGGCACTATCCCGCCGGCGCCACCGGCCCCCTGACCCTGTTGTTCGAGAATCCGGATGTCAACTTTTCCAACTCCGAGGGACGTAACGCCATCGAACAGCTGACTGCTGCCCTGCTTGAACAGAAAGACGAGCTCGGCATCGCCGACATCCGCAATATGACCAAGCCGTTTGGCATCGGGGCGGCTGATGAAATGGAAGAAGCCAGAAACCTGACCGGACTCAGGAAAATTGGCGCGCTCAGCCGTATCAAGCTGATCAAAAATTATTACGTCAGTTCCGAACCCGAACTCGAAAACCATGTCACCCGCATGGACCTGATCCTCGAAAAAGATCCTTTCTCGCACGACAGTATGATGCAGCTGGAACGGGTTAAAAAAGCGGTCAGTTCAGCGCTGCCCGCCAATCTGCGTGACAATACGGAACTCTATTATATCGGCGCAACCGCCAGCATCAGCGACCTCAAAAACGTCACCGATAAGGACCAGGCCCGCATCGATATCCTTGTGCTGGGCAGTGTCTTTATTATCCTGGTGATCCTGCTCCGCAGACCTGCAATCTCTGCCTACCTGATTTTGAGCGTGTTCTTCAGCTACCTGGTGACACTGGGAGTTACCTTCACCGTCTTCTGGGCTCTCGATCCATATAACTTCACCGGCCTCGACTGGAAAGTGCCGATGTTCCTCTTCACGATCCTGATTGCCGTCGGCGAAGACTATAACATCTACCTGATTACCCGCATCGATGAAGAACAGAAAACCAGAGACCCCGTGGACGGCGTGATTTCTGCTCTGAAAAGTACGGGCGGCATCATCTCCAGTTGCGGGATTATCATGGCTGGTACCTTCGCCTCATTGATGGCAGGCACCCTGGTCGGCATGCAGCAGCTGGGTTTTGCCCTCGCTTTCGGCGTGCTGCTCGATACCTTCATCATCCGCCCCATCATCGTGCCCGCCTACCTGATCATGCTCTATCGCGGCTACTTCGGCTCCTGGGGAAAATACCTCGGTGCTGCCCAGTTCCTCGACGCCAAACCCCAGCCCAAACTCGATTCGAGCCACGTCAAGTAACAACAAAGCAAACCCTGTAAAAGCAGGTGCGCTACCCATGTGTCCGCCCGCCTGGCGACCCACAATTCCAGTGAATCACCGCAAGGAAAACCGACAGAAGAACCAGCGGGTGACCTCGAATGCAATTCGAGGTTGTCGCAGACAACAGGAGGTCGCGGGGTATACGTTATCTCGTGAGAAATCGCGCCTCATAAGATCTGCCTGATACCACGGAAGACGCTGCCCTGGCGCACGATCACACTGTAACCTCCTGTTCGTTCCTCCCTATACAGGAAAAGTCAAACGCAAGAACTACGGATTCGTATGAATCACCAGTTCCGGCAGACTGGCCGAACGTGTGCCACTGATCGGCGGATTGTCCGCTGGTCGAAACGTGAAAACTACCGAGAACTTGGCCTGATCGGTAAAATTGCGGGTCGCCGCATGAAACGTGCGGCAGTGGAACAGCAGGATGTCTCCCGGGTGCAGTTCCGCGGACACACTGGTCTCTATCAGCTCCTGGTTTTCCGGCAGATCGGGTCGCAGGAAGATTCGCTCGTCCAGGCGATGCGGTTCAAAATTCATGCGATGCGTGCCCGGAATGACTTTCAGACAGCCGTTATCCGTGTTTTCTTCGCCCAGAGCCACCCAGACGCTGATCAGTTCTTTCCGCTCAAAGGACCAGAAGCGGATATCCTGGTGCCACATCGTGTCGCTGCTGAACTCGGGCTGCTTGGTCATGATGCAGTTATGATGTGCCAGCGGCATCACGTAATCGGGACCCAGTAACTGCGACAACCGATTCACCAGCGCCGGATGGTTCACGAGCTGCGTAAAGCTCATCCCGCGACTGTGCGACTGCAGCAGCCGCCTCACGGTCTCACCGCCGGCCAC
>TARA_R100001132_G_scaffold27507_1_pt1 | contig 16761 bp, 14 predicted proteins | sample TARA_R100001132 | Tara Oceans TARA_R100001132 (sample SAMEA2621247) | marine metagenome | biome: marine biome (ENVO:00000447); feature: mesopelagic zone (ENVO:00000213); material: "saline water (ENVO:00002010), including plankton (ENVO:xxxxxxxx)" | depth 800 m | reverse complement strand
CGGCGGGTACTCCCAGTTCGCCGATCTGCAGTAACAGCTGGCGGGCGATCTTCAGACCCGAAGAGACATCGAAGGTGCCATCCAGGTGCGGATCGTTGATCAGGCCTTTCCAGCCGACGGTGGTGCGCGGTTTCTCGAAGTAAACCCGCATGATCAGGAACATGCGGTCGTCCACTTTGGTCGCGAGTTCTTTTAAACGGGAGGCATACTCGATGGCGGCTTTGGGATCGTGAATCGAACAGGGGCCGACTACCACGATGAGCCGATGGTCTTCTCCCGAAAGAATGCGTTTGATCTGTTCGCGCGATTCGCCAACGGTCTCGGTGACTTTGTCGGTCCGCTTGTAAGTGTCTTTCAATTCCTGTGGTGCCACCAGGCGGACGGAATCATGAATGTTGACGTTTTGAATGGGTAACATCGGCTTGCAATCGTTTTTCATTACTATAAGAGTTTGTTATCAGTTGATGATCGTTCTCAGAGACTCAGCTGCTCACAGATCCGGGAAACGACTTCTTCCGGTGACAGCTGCGACGCCTCGATTTTTAATTCAGCATACAGTTCATACAGCGGGAATCGGCTGTCGTATAAGTCGGCCAGTGTCGTTCCCGGTTCAATCAACACGCCGCGGTCAAACGCATCGGCCACCCGCTGCTCCAGTACTTCAGGTGACACATCCAGCCAGACTATGGTACCAAGACTGCCAAGATGTTGCATGGCTTCGCGGCTGTAACAGACGCTTCCGCCGGTAGAAATTACCGATCCTGCTGATTGGATCGATTGGACATATGCTGCTTCAATTTCGCGGAAGCCCTCGGAGGTGTGCCGGGCAATAATCTCGGCCAGCCTTTTCGATTCGCCGGCCTCAATTAATGCATCAGTATCCAGGAAGGGAAGACCTGTCCGTTCAGACAGTTTTTTCCCCACGGTCGACTTTCCCGACCCGGGCATGCCAATCAGAATGACTCCCTGAATCTCAGGCGTGGCTTCAGCAGCCATCCGGCAACTCCTCCCTGCAGGAAATCATGGGGCGGCGCGGGCTCTCTTTCAGGAAGGCACAAAGATCGGTGCACAAAAACATGGAAGCGGTATCTGTCTGATATATAAGGGCTTACGATAACCGTTTCCCGCAGAATTCAAAAATATTTTTAAAATCCGGGGAAAAGCAAAACAAATATTATCTGAATTCAGTTCTAATAGGAACTGTGTGGGAGTTTGGACGCCAATTCATTGTTATTTTCCCGTCTGAATCAACACAAGTATGGAACTCATGTTTGTGATAAATTCACACGAATTTTACTCGTCATACCCCCTGGCAGTTCTGCCAGGGCATTCCTGCTGTGACTCAGCAGCGGGAAACAGAGTTTTTCTGGAGCTTTGAAGAATCGAATTCCATCGTGGAACAACTGTCCCCTGTCAAATTTGCCGCGCAAATCCGCTGTTGTGCCAATGATCTGCACGATCAGGGTGTCGACCGGCTGGGATCTCTCTACGATTTAACTTCCGAGCGACTGGTAAGGTATGCCGTGACCGTGACCCGGAACATGCCGGATGCGGAAGATGCGATTCAGGCCACCATGGTGCGGATCGCCATGAAACCGAAAATTCTGGCAACCGCGCAGCAGCCCTGGGCCTACCTGTTACGGGTCACCCGCAATGAAGCCTTACGGATTCTGCAGAAGCGGAAGCCGTTTCAGATATTTGCTCAGTGCCGACAGCTCTGGGCACGAGATGAAGAGATTGTAGAAGAGAACGATCAGGCGCGGGTCATCCGCCGGGCGTTAAAGCGTCTGCCAACGAATCAGTCAGAAGTAGTGGTATTAAAGATCTGGGAAGACATGACTTTTGCGGAAATTGCCAGCGTGCTGGATGAATCGCCGAATACAGTGGCCAGTCGTTATCGTTATGCGCTCCAGAAATTAGATAATTACCTGCGTCCCGCGACGCATGAGGATATCAATGTTTGAATTTGAAGATCACAATTCCCTGGAAGAACAGCTGCTGCAGGCCGGTGCCGGCGCAGCCGTTCCCCTGCGCGACGGACACCGTCAGCAGGTGCTGGAAGCAGCACAGCAGGCGGGGAATCGCCGGCAACGCCGGCGCAGATGGATTACCTGCAGTATGTTATTCGTATGCTGCGGTCTGTTCTGGTCTCTGCGCGGTTCGGGATCGACGCAGTCGCAGGCACCGGGCTGGTCCAGGGCGATCTACATCAAGGGGAATGAAGTGTTAGGCATTTCCACCGTCACCCGCCAATCAGCGGCAATCAAGACTGACTGGAATTCGGTGCAGGCCACGTTAAAACATTCGGGTGAATGGGGGCTCGTCGATGCCGTTGTTCAGTTTCGCAATGAGCGTGCAGGAACGATTGAGCAGATCTTTCATCGAGGCGATTAATGCAGGAGAGTTTGTCCCACCATTTCCAGGAACAGTTGCCTGAGAAAGCCGAGAATCATCCGGAGTATGTCACTGAGCTGGTCAATCTGATTTTGAATCAGGCCCAGGACATCAATGCCAGCGACATTCACCTGCTCCCTTCCGAAAACCGAATGCGGATGCACTGGCGTATTGACGGCGTATTGCATCACGTCGCTGACTTCTCACATGAGCTGGCGCCGCGGATCACCTCGCGCTTGAAAGTTCTCTCGCATCTGCTGACTTATCGGACGGATGTCCCGCAGGAAGGCCGGCTGCGACAATCGGGCGAGCAGGCGGTCGAAACACGGATCAGTACGTTCCCCACGCTTTATGGCGAGAAAGTGGTCGTCAGGCTGTTCGTCGGTTCGGGGCAGTACAAGCATCTGGAAAGTCTGAACCTGCCCGGCGAAATCCTGTTTGAACTGCAGAGGCTGCTGACACAGACGGGGGGCGTCATCTTAATGACGGGCCCGGCCGGCAGCGGAAAAACAACGACCATTTATGCCTGCCTGCGCGAGATCGTGCGGCAGTCTCAAGGATCTCGCAGCCTGGCTTCACTGGAAGATCCGATTGAAGTCGTCGTGCCCACGGTTGCCCAATCGCAGGTGAACCCGGCTGCGGGCTTTGATATGGTTCTCGGTCTGCGGTCCCTGCTCAGACAGGATCCCGAAGTGATTATGGTCGGTGAAATCCGTGATCGTGAAACCGCGGAAACCGTCTTTCAGGCGTCGCTCTCAGGACATCTGGTCGTCACCACATTTCACGCCGGCAGCGCCACCGAAGCGGTGAGCCGCCTGTCTGATATGGGGATCGAACCTTATCTGCTGCGGAGCGGATTACTGGCGATTCTGAGTCAGCGACTGCTCAGGCGGCTCTGTTCGTGTGCGGAATTCTCGCAAGCCGATGAAGATCGTATGGGCCTGGAAGTCGAACACTGGAAAGTACCCGTCGGTTGTGCTGAATGCGGACAGACCGGCTACCACGGGCGGATGGTGCTTACGGAAATGTTACAGCCCGGTCAGTCAGAAGTAGCAAACGCCATTTTAAATCAGGCCGATGCGACGGTGCTGCACCAGCTGGCGATTCAGTCGGGGATGCGGACCCAATGGGATCGTGCGCAGGAAGCTGTGAACCAGGGGCTCACCAGTCCGGCGGAAGTACGTCGGGTCCTGGGAATGACGCGAACGAATGCTTAACGGGCAACCGGTTTTATTAACCTCTGAATTTCGTGTGAATCGATCACACAGTACGAATCGTTTCTGGCAAAAGCAGGTGTGAATATGAATTCAAGAGATGATTCAGAATCGAACGCGTCCCGCGGAACCCGCTTCGAGCTCGATGAACTGATCGCGCTGAACGAGGAAATCATTTCACTGGTTCAGGCCGGGATTCCCCTGGAACTCGGGCTCCGCGAGATGGGAAACGAACTTCCGGATCGACTGGGCCGCATTACCGCGGACCTGGCAACAAAGATGGAGCGGGGCAGTACCCTGCCGGAAGCGATGGCGGCGGAAGGCGATCGCTTTCCCCGCGTGTATCGTGTGATCGTGGAAGCGGGCATCAAGTCGGGCAAGCTGACGGTTGCCCTGGAAGAAATGTCGAACTACGCCTGGGAACTGTTTCACCTGCGTCGCCAGATCGGCATGGCGCTGGTTTACCCGCTGATTGTATTCAGTCTGGCTTATGGACTGTTTCTGATCTTCCTGTTTGAAGTACTTTCGCGGTTTAACGCGGCTTATGATATTTTTCGTCTTGGTGAATCGACGCCTTTACGGTTATTGAATTCCATGCAATCCACGGTTGTCTACTGGGGCCTGGTTCCGCCGCTGCTGTTGTTTCTGTTTGTGATTGTCTGGATGAGGACCGGCAGTTCCCAGCTGTTGAATTTCAAAGGAACCAGCCGGTTGATTGGCTGGATACCGGGTGTGCAGAAGATTGCCAACTATTACCGGTACGGCAATTTTTCCGAACTGATGTCGCTGTTGATTCAACAGAACATTCCCTTTGCCGAATCGGTCGTCCTGGCGGCAGAAGCGACCGGCGATGATCAACTGGTGAAGTCGGCCAGTCTGATGGCAGAACGACATCTGCATGCACAGCCGGAGACAGTGGTCACCACGAAAGAATATGGCTGGCCTCCGTTATTAACCTGGCTGCTGACGACGAAGAATCATCAGGGGGAACTCAGCCTGGCGCTCAAAAATGCCGCCGATATGTATCGGAGAAAAGCCACCAGTTATACACGCTGGTTTCGCATTTTGTTTCCGATCTTTACCGGTGCGATCATCGGCGGAGGGACGGTGTTATGCTATTCTCTGGTATTATTTCTTCCATTCTCCGACATGCTTAAACAATTGGCTCAACCATGAGGTTCTTAAATTGAGAGGCTATGGTTCGAGGTTGGGTAGTGATGATAGTGGGGGTTGAATGAATTACAGGGTGTCTGTCAGATGATTTGGTATCGCTACCAGGGAATCAACTCGCAAGGGAAACACATCTCCGGCCGCCTGCATGCTGCCGACCGGGATGAAGTTGCGAGTCAACTGCAGGAGCAGGGCATTAAAATCGAACGGATTGAAGAAGAGGAGTCAGCGCTGTCTTATTCCACGCATGGCGTATCCGCTTCAGCGAGAAGACAGAAACTGTCGTCCCGCGATTACGATACGATTTCCGATCACCTGTCTGATTTAACCCGTGCCCGGCTCCCCTTATCAACCGGACTGGAAGCCGTTTCGCATGAAATCGAGAATCCGCGTCTGCGTTCTGCCGTGCAGAATCTGGCCTCCCAGCTGGACGCCGGTAACGATCTGGAGACGGTACTCGCGGACTCCCGGGCGCCGCGCGAATTATGTGCGCTGGTGCACGCCGGCACTCGTTCGGGAAAAATGAGCGAAATCCTGGCGGACTATGTCGCGCATACCCGACAGCTCTCCGAGATGAGAAGCCAGCTGCTGATGGCGCTGAGTTACCCGGTCATCCTGATGGGGTTTGCCATGCTGATGTTTCTGAGCATCCTGCTCTGGATCCTGCCTGCCTTCGAATCGATTTACATGGATTTCGGCATCGAGCTACCGGGGATGACGCTCCAACTGTTTGGACTCTCTCTTTTTCTGCGGACGCAATGGTGGTGGTATCTGCCTGCCGGGCTGCTGCTGATTGGCTGCTACCTGCTGTTGATGAAAACGGAGCGCGGGCAGATGTGGTCGCAGAAAATCATATACCGTCTGCCCCTGATTGGTGGACTGCTTCGCGGGCTGTCCGTCTCGCGGTTTTCCCATTTACTGGCATTACTGGTTGATAACGGGCTCCCGTTTCTCGAAGCGCTCAAGATGACGGGAGAAAGTTCCAGCAATTATGAAATCCGCAATGCCTGCCGACAGTTCTCAGATTCCGTCTCTTCAGGCCAGGCAGAAATTGCGTCCCTGGAATCTTTGAAAATTTTTCCGGCTACATTTCTGCAGACTTTAGCCAGTCAGTCCGGTTCCACATCGACGACAGGGCCTCGCTATTCGGTCGAAATCCTCAATGCACTGTCGGACATGTTGAACAGTCAGACGCGCGTCCGACTTACTTTTTTCTCGTCGGTCGTCGAGCCACTGGTGATCATTTTCTGTGGCACGCTGATGGGTTTCATGTTTATCGCCATGCTGGCGCCTTTAATTCAATTGTTGAACTGGCTGTCCTGAATCAGGTGGCTGGCTGACTGATATCTATTTTAAATTCATTTACTTCAGAGAGCGGCTGTCGCGTTCAATCACTCATGGATAAGAAATCGCATTTCGAAAATCTGAATCGAATATTTGGCAACGTAAGAAATTCGTCGCCATTCGGAACCTTTCTGTCTTTCGGGCGTGTTTCTTATTCTCAACAGGTGGCATTGCTGCGGATTCTGGCCATCGCCGCCGATAAACAGCTGCCGTTGATCGACGTTCTGGAAACGTTCGGGAAAGATATTCGTGGCCACTGGCGTTACCAGATCATGCGGCTGGTGGACCTGCTGCGGAGCGGCGTTCCGCTGGCCGAGGCGCTGGAAAAGATTCCGTACGTGATTCCTGCGAACGCGTTCTTCCTCGTCAAAGCGGGAGCCGAATCAGGGACGCTGCCTTCTGCGCTGGCGCTGGCGGCGGAAGTGTGTGCCGAGCAGCGCAATGAACGGGATTACCTGCGTCCCGGCATCGGCGTCTATCTGTCTACGGTTTTTGTCATCATGTTTCTGGTTTTCGGATTTATCTGTTACTGGATCATTCCCAAGATGAAAAAGATTTTCTTGGATTTCGGCATGGAGTTACCGGATCTGACGCTGAGGATCATCTATGCAGCGGACCTGATTGTTAATTACTTTCCGTTAATATTTCCAGTCTTTCTGATTCTCTTTTTTATGTATCTCAGGCTCCGCCGGACCGGCTATCTGGAAAATGGCTGGCGCCCCCGGTTTATTTCGGGACGCTATTATCCCCGTTTGATCGCGCCGGATGTGCTGCGGTTTCTGCACGTCAGCACCGAATCAGGACGTCCGCTGCTGGGGGCATTCGAGACCCTGTCACACACGACAAAAAATAAGTATCTGTCTGCCCGCTTTAACGCGATTCTGGAAGATATTCATAAAGGGAACGACTGCTGGACGTCACTGCATGACTATAGCCTGCTGACTCCCAGTGAAGTGCGTCTGCTGCAGTCAGCGCAACGGGCCGGTAATTTGAGCTGGGCGCTCAAAGCGATTGCCAAAGGAATCGAACGGCGTATCAATTATCGCCTGGCGTTGATACGGGAATACCTGGAACCGTGTTTTGTTGTGGGCGTGGGCTGTTTAGTGGGTATCTTCGTTATCGGGCTGTTTTTACCACTGGTGACGATCATGCATGCCCTGTCTTAACCTCAGATATTGGTTGAAATGTGAGAAATCAAAAACAGATCAATAGAATCAGTCCAACTCGCAGCGCAGCATTGCGGTGTCAACGCCGCGGATTCACGCTGGTGGAGATGATGGTGGCCGGCGTGCTGCTGATGACGGTTTCCATGATTATGGTACCAGCGATCTACTGGGTGCATCGCGAACGCCGGCAGACTGAACGCCGCCAGATTGCGATTGTGGAAGTGGAAAATCTGATGGAACGCGCGGTCACTTTACCATTTGACGAAGTACAGCAGTCAACCGTGGATAAGTTTGCTTTATCGGAAAGTGCGATCAGACAACTTCCCGATGCCAGCCTGCAATTCAAAGTCAGTAACGCAGATGATGTGCAGCAGATGAAAAAGATAGGGATCCAGCTCGACTGGAAAAACGATCAGGGAATCAGGGCGATGCCGGTGAGACTCACTTCCTGGGTCTGCCTGAAGGAACAGCAGTAATGCAGCGACGTGGATTTATGATTTCGATCAGGCAATATGGCTGCCCCCCGGGAGTTTCCCTGGTGGAAGTCGTCGTGGCCATGGGCATCGCTTCGGTGCTGATGGGCATCAGTATGCTCACCATGCATACGGTGCTTCGTGCCGAGCGGGAAACCAGCAAAGCCGCCTGGCTGGGATCTTCGTTCCAGCGATTTTCCCATCTGTTTCGTGCAGACATTCATGCTGCAGTAGAAGTCCAGTTTCCCGCAGAAGGGAGCGAACTGATCCTGCAACAACCCGACAATCAGAGTGTGAAGTACACGATTCAACAACATCAGATTTTCCGAGTCGTGACCCGCCAGGGTAAGGAAACACATCGTGATGTCTATTATCTGCCTGAGGGCAGCCTCGCTCGTTTTTTTGAACAGCAGCGACTGCATCGGGCGGGGATCTCCATTGAAGAACCCGATCCGTTACAGCGCGTATCAATTAAAAACAGCGAAAGCTCAGGTCGGTCCGGGAAGCCGGCGTTTCAGGAATTATCGATCATTTCCACCATCGGCCATGATTATCGGCTGGCGAATCTGAAACTGAAACAACCAGAAAAAGAAACAAATGAAACCGAGTGACAGGGTCAATCATATGCGTCATCACAATCAATCAGAGACAGTATTTCACACTCAGAGCACGCGCCAGGGAGCAGTGCTGGTGATTGTCATGGTCTGCCTGTTGTTGATTTCACTGGTGATGGCTTCACTGCTGAAATCGACGTTGATGCAGCGACGACAAATGCTGAAGGAGCAGCTGCAGGTCCAGGCCGACTGGCTGGTTGAGTCAGCTCTGGAGCGTGCCGCGCGACAGCGATTGTCAAATCCCGAGTACCAGGGGGAAGTCTGGCAGATTGATGCGGAAGAACTGGGAACCCGTTATGCAGGCTCCGCTGAAATCGAGTTGAAATCGGAAACGGACGGCGCTCAACGTATCTCCATTCAGGCTCGAGTGAAATATCCTGAGAGTCAGACGTTTGTCATTACTCGTACAAAAAAGATTTTATTATGACCTCAATCCTTCGATCAAGCTTCGGTTCTTATCAATGATTTCCTTACAATGCGATTTGGTATTTTATCCCAGGAATAAAAAAGATGAATAAGTTTGCTCCCCGCTTTCACCAGAGTCAGCAGCGTCATGGCTTCACGCTGATCGAACTGCTGGTTGTGATTGCAATCATCGCGATCCTGATTGCACTCCTGCTGCCGGCAGTCCAGCAGGCCCGTGAGGCAGCCAGGCGGACAGTGTGTAAGAACAATCTGATGCAGATCAGCATTGCGCTGCAAAACTACGAAATGGCTTTCGAGGTCCTGCCGGCGGGAGTTTATAATCAGACGGGACCCATTAAAAACGAACCCAAAGGCTATGACATGGGCTGGCTTGGAGGACTGATGCCGTTCCTGGATCAGGCGATTGTGTATCGGCATATTGACTTTAAACAGAGTGTGTACGCCGAAGCCAATTATGAGGTGCGCAAAAGACCGCTCTCTGTTTTAAGCTGCCCGTCTGATCCCAAAGGGCCTGTTTTACGTGTGCCGATTGAGGAAAATGTCGATTTGTTTCAGACCAATTATGCGGCCTGCTATAATGCAAATGAAGCGCCCATTGATGTGAATAATTCCGGAGTCATGTTCCTCAACAGCAGCATCAGCTACGATCAGATTACCGACGGCAGCAGCAATACCATTTTTATCGGCGAGCATCTGTTCGACGAGACCAACCTGGGCTGGCTCTCCGGGACGCGCGCCAGTCTGCGGAATACCGGTTCCATCAACAAGGATCTCCCCAGCTTCAACGGTTCCTGGGGAAGCAATAATCCTCCCACACCTGTAGAGGAGAATCCTGTCGATCCACTGTTAAATGTCGGGGGATTCGGAAGCTACCATCTCGGGGGCGCTCACATCGGGCTGGGCGACGGTTCTGTCCGCTTCATTGCCGAGAACATCGATCCCGGTTTGCTGGAACAACTCGGCAACCGCGGAGATGGCAAACTGATGGACCCATTTTAATCAGCCACGCGGATGATACATCTGGTGCACGGCTTTCAGGCGGCTGTGATCGACGTGGGTGTAAATCTGGGTGGTGCGGATATTCGCATGTCCCAGCAGTTCCTGCAACGCGCGGATCTCGGCGCCGCCAGCCATCATGTGGGTGGCGAAGCTGTGACGCAGTGTATGCGGACTGACCTCTTTACTGCAGCCGACGCGGGCCGCGTTTTTCTTGACGATGTTCCAGACCATGATCCGCGAGAGCTGCTTGCCTCCCCGATTCAGAAACAGCGCCTGTTCTGCCGTGTTGCGTCGTGTCAGCACAGGCCGCTCATGCCGCTCATGCCGCAGATAGGCTTCCACGGCGGCGACAGCGACCGGATTCAATGACACCATGCGTTCCTTGTTTCCTTTTCCCACGCAGCGGGCATAGCCTTCGGCCAGCTTTACCGAGTTCAAAGGCAGGGTCACGATCTCTGTCACACGGCAGCCGGTTGCATACATCATCGCCAGTATCGCCCGGTCGCGGAGCGGGTAGCGATCTTCCCGGCAGGGAGCAGACAGCAGCTGGTTGACTTTTTCCGGGCTGAGAACCTTGGGCAGATATTTCCAGAGTTTGGGAGAATTCAACAGGTCGGCGACACTCTCGGCGAGCACACCTTCCAGCACCAGGTAACGAAAGAACAACTTGATCGTGACCAGGTGCCGGGAAACGGTCGTCGTCGCCAGCTTGCGTCGATTGAGATGCTGCAGGTAGCCGGACAGAAAGTTCAGATCGACTTCACTTAACGGGACCGGTTGCTGCGCGCGGTACCAGTCCAGAAACTGCACGATGTCAGAGCGATACGCGGAAATGGTATTCGCTGCCATCCCGCATTCTGCTTCCAGGTAATGCAGGAATGGTTCCAGATGCACCCCGGGGTCAGCCGGTTTGCGGACTTGGAATCTGGAATTCGCCGGTGGTCGTTTACGTGGCGGCATGAGAGAACCCGATGTCGGTTTAGGTGAATCAGACCTGCTGAATGACTGCGAAATACCAGTGTATTCTTCCACAGAATTAATGGCAGGCGCCAATCGGGTTTATCGGCAAGAGGCTGTGATCCGCTTGAACCAGCGTCGGGTTAGCGCAGTCCTAACGGTTGCAGGGGGCAGTGTGCGGCGACAAAGGTCTGCGGTTCGTCTGCATCATCAAACAGAACATTTACCATCCGTTTACGGGCATAACCACTGATTCCCATGACGGTTCCCACCCCATACCGCGGATGCCTGACGCGCATGCCCACCGAAAAACCCTGGGGTATCTCAGCGGCTTGAGGTGAATCTTTCAGGAGATCCGCACCAGTCATCAACAGGGGACGCTCCGGATTGGCTGCCTTCAAAGCGGCGATATCAATTTCACCGCGCTTGACGGATTCCACGAACTCATCAAAGTGGGAGCGGGATTCAAACAGCTCATCGGTGGTCTGGTCATTGAGCTTCACGTCGATTTCTTTGAGGAAGTCACTGGTGATGGTTCTCCACGGACGACCACGCAGCGAGCGTTCGCGTGTTTGAGTCAGGTACAGGTTCTGTTCGGCCCGGGTAATCCCCACAAAGAACAGGCGGCGTTCTTCTTCTAAACCATCGCGCAATTCTTCACGCAAGACCCGTTCGTGCGGAATCAGATTCTGTTCGACACCGATGATAAACACCACCGGATATTCCAGACCTTTGGCGGCATGCAATGTCATCAGGGTCACGCGTCCGGCATCGGCATCCAGCTGGTCGGTCGCGCTGGCCAGGGTACTGACTTCCAGAAAACCTTCCAGGGTCGTCTCTTCTCCATAAATGTCATCGTACTTCCTGGCCGTGGAGAGCAGTTCATTGACGTTGGCAATCCGTTGCTGATCATCTTCGTCCGGACTCTCCTTCCAGCTGTCGATCAATCGCGTGCTGTCAATGATACTCTCCATCAGGTGCCCGACGGACCCTGAGTCGGCCATCGAAAATCCGTTGATCATTTTGGCAAACCGCGCCACCATGGTCGCCGCCCGTTTGGAAAGTTTCGGGCAGTCTGCTGCCTGATGTGCGGCTTCCAGCAGGCTGATCCCCCGTTCGTCGGCCCAGCGAATCAGTTTATTTTGAGTGGTTTTTCCGATGCCCCGCAGTGGCTTATTGACAATGCGGGAGAACGCAATCCGATCATCGGGATTGTTGACCAGCTTCAGATACGAGAGCAGGTCTTTGACTTCCGTACGTTCATAGAAGGCCACACTGCCGGCCAGCTGATACGGTATTTTATGCCGGGCCAATGCCAGTTCCAGCTCGCGGGAAAGCGAGTTGACCCGGTAAAAGATGGCAAAATCCGTGTAGTCATGCGCGCCTTTGTCCACGGCTTCGCGAATGCGTCTGGCAATATCGTCTGCTTCGTGTCGCTCATCCTGATAACAGAGCAGTTCGACAGGAGATCCTTCCTGGTTTTCTGTAAACAGCGATTTGACTTTGCGGCGCTGGTTGTGAGAAATCAGATCGTCGGCAACGCGGAGAATTTCTTTCGTGCTGCGAAAATTCTGCTCGAGCCGAATGGTTTTGCAGTCGGGGAAATCCCGTTCGAACTGCAGGATGTTTTCAATCTTCGCACCCCGCCACCCGTAAATCGACTGGTCGGGATCTCCCGTAACACACAGGTTGCGTGTATTTAATGAAAGGCCCATCACAATCTGATACTGTGCCAGATTCGTGTCCTGGTATTCATCTACCAGGATATATTGATAGCGTTCGTCCAGAGTGGCCCGTAATTCAGGAGAGCCTTTAAGCAGGCTGGCGACGTGCAGCAGTAAATCGTCAAAGTCCACCGCGTTCGATTCGAGCAGCAGCTTCTGGTACAACGGATAGACCCGCGCCGCCACGGCCTGCAGATGATCGCCCACCGATTCCTGATACATTTCGACAAAGCGATCGACGGTGATCAGATCATTTTTGGCGCGGCTGATCATCGAAGCGATGGTCGAAGGATTATACGCCACGGTATCAATGTCTAATTCATTCAACACGAAGCGAATGAGCTGCTGCTGATCGGAGGTGTCAAAAATCGAGAAGTTGCTGTCCAGGCCGACGCCGCGACCATAGCGCCTCAGGATTTTGACGCAGAACCTATGAAATGTAGAGATCTCCACGCGCGAGTCGGGAATCAACTGCCTGACCCGTTCTCCCATTTCATCCGCTGCCTTATTGGTGAAGGTAATCCCCAGAATCTGATGCGCGGGAACGTGCGCATGGATCAGCGAAGCAATGCGGTGGGTAATGACACGCGTTTTTCCTGAACCCGGCCCCGCCAGCACCAGTAAAGGTCCCCGGTGATGCGAGACAGCGGCGAATTGAGGGGGCGTCAGGACCTGCTGAAAATCCAAGTGAAAATCCTTTTAACGTTAATCTGGACCTATTGTCTGAAACCACCAATGTACGGTCTCACTGCCCAAATTCCAAATCGAACCCCTCGATTATTCAGCCTGAATCTCTATTCTGAATACCTGAAAACCGTTCGACCGGCTCTGGCAGGAGGGACCTTCAGCTCCAGAAACAGAAGACGTGAACATTTATACGTTTTGTTAATGTTGCGAATACAAGCTGCTTTGGTTGATTGCACAATATTTGAGGGTCCACTAAACTGCGCTATGGTGATCTGATGAAGGGCCTGTGAAACGGGCAGGCTGAGTTTGACGATCCTGGGGAATGGGGTGCCTGCCCAGACTCTCCGGCCCTGATTTGCGCCATGAAAAGTAACAGGAATTCTGCAATCTCCAAATATTGTTTTCGGAACATCCGTGTGAACCGGGTTTTGCAGATATTGATGCTTGAATAGTTGATTGGAGGCAGGGATGTATGAATTCAACACACATTCCCGGCTGCTAAATGACGATAAATTATTTTACAACGGTAGTTTCCACCCATACTACCATTAATGAGGGCCCCTGGAGTCCCGCGTTCTTGTGAATGGTGGCGACCGTTATTCGAATCCCTTTGTCGATGGAGTGAGATCAGATATGTTTCTAAAGGAACTAAACCGAACCAGACAAAACCAGAAATATTTTGGTGTACTTGGCCTCGCAGTTTTAGGTTTAACCAGCCTGGCACTGGTTGTCACATCCTCCATGGCTGTGGCAGACAAGAAGCAGGAAAAAGCAGACGTGGGTCTGCAGGGTATTTTACCAGCTGAAGTACCTGAAGATCTTTCGGAAGCTCCGGAAGGACTCGAAGGCAAATGGGCAGAATGGGATCAGCAGGTGGGCGACCTGCTGGCAAAGCTTTACGGATCAGAGCTGACTCTGGAACAGCAGCAGCAGACCCTGGCAGCACTGCAGACCAAGGTTCAGGAAGCTCAAGGCCAGGCAGTCCTCGCGGATTACGCCAGCCGCCTGCAACGTCGCGTGGAAATTGCCAATGCGGTTCTGAAAACCCTGTCGGTCGATGTCGCTGCCGTGAAAGCAGCTCAGCTGAAAGCCCAGCAGAACAAACTGGCCAAAGCGGCCGCCGCTCTGAAAAAATACCTGGGTACCATGGACAATGGTAACGGCTGGGTCGATTACCTGCAGCTAAATGAGTTGCAGAAAGAATTGAAAAACAGCTATTCCGAAGTCGAACTGATGGATCTGTTGAAATCGCTCAAAAAGAAATTTGAAGAGCGCGGTGCATTAATCGATGCGGAACAGCGAAAATTCTTCAACCGTCCTCAGTTCCAGAACCTGGAAAAATCAATCCGTGCTTTTCTGGCTGATTCCCAGGCCGGTCCGGCGAAAATTGATTCCAGTAAAGTTCGTGAGCAACTGACGGCACTGGTCAGCAACCTGGAAGAATACGAAGCGACAGAAAGCAACAAGAACTCATTTGAAGCACGTAAAGCCTATGCTATTCTGCGTGAAGAACTGGAAGGGGGCCTCGAGCCACTGACTAGCGCTCTGCGGAACAACTACTTCAACTATAACCTGCGTGTGATGGTTGCCGAAGAGTTCATGAATCGGCTGATCCACGACAGCACCTGTGAAACCGGCCCCGTGGTGGATTGCATTCTGGGTGCTTACGTCACCGGAAATCAGGCCACAACCACCGAAATCGGCGTGGATTTCAAACCCAGCGATTCTACACTGCGATTTGATTTAACACTGAAAGGTGTTACCAACAGTGAAACTTCCGGTACCACCAACCAGGCGACGATTTACACATCAGGTCATCACCAGATCTGGGGTTCTAAAGAAATCAACTTTGATGGCGATACTTTCGTAACTCAGCCTGCCTGGGTCGAAGTCGCCGCCAATAACACCACCGTCGGTGCCAGCACAAAACTGGATCGCATTCCTCTGCTGGCTGGCATTGGTCGCAATATGGCATACCGCCGGACTGCCGAGTTGAAAGGCGAAGCAGAAGCCATCGCCGCACAACGCGTGCGAGACCGGGTTCGTCCCCGCTTCGATGAAGAAGTGGATGAACGCATCGGTCGTGCCAATGAAGAGGTCGGCGGGACTCTGAATAAGCGTCTGCGTGACAATGGGCTGTTCCCCACTGCCCGCAGCTATGCTTCCACTGACACTCATCTTTACATTCGCACCCGGCTGATGGATACCGGCGAACTGGCTGCCAATTCGCCACCATTGACCATCGCTGCCGACGAAAGTGTTGTGGTACAGCTGCATGAATCGGTGATGAATAACAGCCTGTCTCGAATGAACCTCGAAGGCCGCACAATTACCGATCAGGACCTGATCACAGAATTTGAAAAATCAATCGAAGATGTTCTGGGACGAAAAGTCAAACTGGAACGTCCTCCCGTTGATCCAGATAAAGGACCCAATCTGCTGGTCTTCGATGATCACGATCCCATTCGTGTGCAGATCACTGACAATACTCTGAACCTCATCCTGCGTTGTGGTTTTGAACAGCAGGGCGAAACCGCTGTGCCGACCCAGGTCATCACGGTTCCTCTGCACTTCAGAGTCGACGGTGATAAAATTCATATCACCCGGGGAGACGTCAAGTCATCTCCCGTCGTTCGACCCGAACGGATTGCTGCTCAGATCGCCCGTTCCGGCGTGGTTCGCAGCAAGATGGAAAAAGCATTTCCGGATCGCGTTGAAGATTCACAGGTCAAAGCCAAACTGGAAAACCGGACCGTCTACCTGGACATCACCGGCATCAAAGCCAACGATGGCTGGCTGACGATCACCGTGGGTAACGACCTGACTGTGGAAAAGAATGACAGCAAGCAGCCTCTGCCACCCGAACCGGCAGAAACCGCTTCCGTAAAATAAGTCAGACATTCCGATCTGACCAGAAATAAAAAGAGGCGAATCAAATCGATTCGCCTCTTTTTTTGTATCGTCTTGAGCAGCTGAGATCAATAATCGATGTCGTCTGCTTCGATCGCTTCCTGCATGATCAGGTCGTAACGCAGGCTGGCATCTTTGCCGAACAGCTGGGCGAACGTGGCATCCGCATCGAGCTGGCTGTCGATATCCACTTTCAGCAGCACGCGGTGTTTGGGATCCAGCGTGGTCTCTTTGAGTTCGCTGGCTGTCATTTCACCCAGACCTTTAAAGCGACCAATCTCATACTTGCGGTTGGCGCCCAGTGATTCCACGATCTCTTCCTTCTGGGCATCATCCTGGGCATAATGTTTCTCGCTGCCGACCTTGATACAGTACAGAGGCGGTTGTGCCAGAAACAGTTTGCCCTGGCGAATCAGTTCCCGCATATGCCGAAAGAAGAATGTCAGCAGCAGCGTGCTGATGTGATAGCCATCACTGTCGGCATCCATCAGCAGGATGATCCGGTTGTAGCGCAGGTTCATGATCTCAAAGTTCGGGCCAATCCCGGTTCCCAGTGTTTCCACCAGGTCCTTGATTTCCTGGTTCCCCATGATTTTGGAAATAGCCAGCGATTCGGTATTCAAGACTTTTCCCCGCAGCGGCAGCACTGCCTGGATGCGGCTGTCGCGCCCCATCGCCGCCGT
>TARA_R100001132_G_scaffold27531_1_pt1 | contig 16819 bp, 10 predicted proteins | sample TARA_R100001132 | Tara Oceans TARA_R100001132 (sample SAMEA2621247) | marine metagenome | biome: marine biome (ENVO:00000447); feature: mesopelagic zone (ENVO:00000213); material: "saline water (ENVO:00002010), including plankton (ENVO:xxxxxxxx)" | depth 800 m | reverse complement strand
GTGAAAGCCTGCATGTTATGGTCGCGGCCCGAGAAGCCGTTGGCCGATTTCTGTGTCGTGGGTGTGCGACCAAATTCACCGCCCCAGATCACCAGGGTTGAGTCGAGCAGGCCCCGTTGCTTGAGGTCTCGAAGCAGGCCGGCAACCGGTTTATCAGTTCGTTGGCACATGGCACGGTGATTGGCGGCGAGGTCAGCATGGCTGTCCCAGGGCTGTTCTTCGAGGAAGATCTGCACAAAACGGACACCCCGTTCGACCAGCCTGCGGGCCAGCAGACAGCGTTTGCCGTAGGAGTCGGTCTCTTTTTCGCCGATACCGTAATCGGTGAGCGTGTGTTGTGTTTCGCTCGATAAATCGAGAGCTTCTGTAGCCGACATCTGCATGCGTGCGGCGAGGCTGTAGGATTCGATCCGGGCATCGAGCAGGGGATTGTGCGGTCGTTTTTCGCGGTGGATGGAATCGAGCTGGTTGAGCAGTTTGCGTGCGGATTCCGTCACGGCTGAAGGCTGGTCGTACTGAGGCTTGAGATTCAGGATGGGTGAACCGGTGGGCCGCAGGCGGGTGCCCTGATACGTGGGAGGTAGAAAGCCGGACGTCCAGTTACGCGTGCCGTTTTTGGGAGCGCCCAGGGGATCGGTCAATACGACATACGCAGGCAGGTTCTGGTTTTCGGTCCCCAGTCCATACACGGTCCACGAACCCAGTGTGGGATAGCCCATGAACAGTCGGCCGCTGTGGATTTTATACAGGGCGTTATCATGATTGGGATGATCGGTCCACATGGAGTTGATCAGGCAGAGTTCATCGGCCATCTTTGCCGTCTCGGGAAGCACATCGGCCATCCACATGCCCGATTCGCCATGGCGGGCGAACTTGTATTGTCCGCCCAGCATTTCGCCGATACTGGTGGTGTTCGAATTTCCCAGATCTTCGATGTTGCCCGGGAACGGTTTGCCGTCCATCTTGTTCAGAACGGGTTTGGGGTCAAACAGATCCATCTGGCTGGGGCCGCCATTCATGAAGAGGTGGATGACGGACGTCGCCTGGGGAGGGTGGTGTGGCTGTTTGGGTTTGAGGTCGTATTGCTGCGGTGCGTGCGAAGCTTCATTCGCAAGCGCTTCGGATCCACCAAAAAAATCCTGGCAGAGCAGATGTGTCAGCGCGGCACCCATGATGCCATCGCTGGTGCGGGCAAAAAAGTCTCGACGGGTGGAAAGCGGTTCGGGCTGGCTGTTCATATTCATCAGTCAATGTATAGAAACGCGGCAGAGTTAAAAATCGTGTGGCAATAGGTATCGAGGGCGGCTTCCGGATTATCCTGCCAGAGCACTGCGAGTTCCTGCAGAGTCGACTGGCCCAACTGGCGTTCTGCCTGGCTGGGCAGGCGACTGAGAGCCAACTGATAAACCAGATCGATCTGGGCGCCCTGATCCTGTTTCTGATCGTCGGGCAGCAGGTTACGAACCCGGCTGGCAAATGCATGGGAAAGCGAGTGGACCCGCTCGTTGTTTAAGAGCATCAGGGATTGTGGGGAGACGGTAGAGACATTGCGGGAAACACAGTTCGGTCCCATCTCCGGGTAATCAAAAGTATCCAGCATCGTCGGAATCTGGGTACGTCGATATTGCAGATAGACACTGCGCCGCCAGCCACCAGTGCTGGTCGCGTTGGCGCTGACGAGGCCGTTGCGATCGACGGTGACGGAATCAGGGGGGCCGCCCGGTGTGGTATCGAGCTTTCCGGAGACAGACAGGATCGAGTCGCGCAAGGCTTCGGCATTCATTCTGCGGAGCGGCATGTGTGAGAGCAGCCGGTTCTGTGGATCTTGCTCCTGAATAGCCGGGGTGATGTGGCTGGATTGTTGATAGGTGCGGGAATTCATGATCAGGCGGTGCATGTCTTTGATGCTCCAGTCCTGTTCGATGAACCTGACAGCCAGCCAGTCGAGCAGTTCCGGATGGGAAGGACGCTCGCCTTTGACGCCGAAGTTTTCGAGTGTTTTGACCAGGCCGTTGCCGAAATGGTGATACCAGATTCGATTGACCATCACACGTGCGGTAAGCGGGTGATCGTCGGAAGTCAGCCATTGTGCTAATGCCAGCCGTCGGCCGGTTTTGGGGGTTCCCTCCGGAAACGGGGGTTTGACAGTGAAGGGGGTACGTCCATCAGTGAGGACAGAAGGAACTCCCGGGCCGACCTGTTGACCAGGTTGATCGTGTTCGCCTCGAAGTAGAATGTAAGTGGGAGAAGGCTCGCCGCGGTCCCAGAGAGCACGAATTGTCAGGGGGGGCTCCATCTGCTGTTGCACTTCGTGTATCTGTTTTTCGAGGGAGGCGACATGCTGTAATGCCTGCTGTACCGGTTCCGAGAATTCGGACTCGGGCATGGTCTCCGCGATTCTCAATTTCTCGACCAGAATCCGCTGGCGTTGTGTGCGGGTGTTATCTGCAATCTTTAAAGCCTGCAGCGTTTCCTGCTGTTCTTCTGCGGGTTGATCCGGATAGAACTGGCGGAGAAGCGCGACCTGTTGTGCGGCGATTGCTTTTTGATGCTGCTTTTCGAGTTTGCTCAGATTTTTTTTGAGGAGTGGATTGGTCTGCTTAACGCGGCTCTGCTGTTCGGGAGTACCCAGTTCCAAGGAACGGTTTTTAAAGGAGAGCCAGTCGTATTCATCCAGGGCACCCTGGAAGATGGCTTTGAAGCGATAATAATCGCGATGCGGGAGGGGATCATATTTATGGGTATGACAGCGGGCGCATTCCAGCGTTAAGCCCATGACCGAAGAGCCCATGACATTGATGGCATCATAGACCACTCCCAGGCGTTCGGGCACAAAATTCATGGTGCGGGATCCGGTCTGGTCGATGCCCATCCGCAGGAAACCGGTGGCGACGAGGTTGTCGACCAGTTCTTCAGTGATGACCGGCGCGTTTTCGTAATCCGCCAGTTCATCGCCGGCGATCTGTTCCAGCAGGAAGCGATCGTAGGGTTTATCAGTATTAAAAGCGTCGATGACATAATCACGATATTTCCAGGCGACGGCCCGCAACGGGTCGGAAGAGACGCCCCCTTCGGAGTCCGCATAGCCGGCGAGATCCAGCCAGTACCGACCCCAGCGTTCTCCATAACGGGGAGAAGCGAGCAGGTGATCGACCATTGCTGCATACCACTGGGGATCTTCGGAGTTGCGCCACTGATTCCACTCTTCGAGCGTGGGAGGGATGCCGATCAGGTCCAGATAAGCACGCCGGATCAATGTCTCACGACTGGCTTGAGGGGCGAATTCCAGTTCATTTTCCTGGAGTTGTTTGAGTATCTGTTGATCAATGGATTTGATCTCAGGATTCGCCTGGGGTGGTTGAAAGGCCCAGTGCTGGCGATCTTCATCCGTCACGAGGGGATCCGGTTGCAGGCCGACGACTTCCGGCTCCGGATCGACGATTGGTGCTTTGGCAGCGATCCATTCACGCAGCGTTTCGACCTCGGAAGCGGGAGGACGTTTGACAAAAAATTTCAGCAACTGTTCCTGTGGTGGACAGGCATGGCTTTCGATGCGCTGAATCATGCGGCTTTCATCCGGTTTGCCGGCGATAAAGGCCGAGCCCTGTTTGCCTCCCTTAAGCATGCTGGCAGGAGTTCGCAGATCCAGGCCCCCTCGTTGCAGGCGTGCGCCGTGACAGGCGGTACAGCGAAGCAGCACGATGGGCAGGATATCGTGCTGTGTGATCTGCTTAACTTCAGGCTGATGGGGTTGTGCTGATTTGGCGCCGGTGGCGATCCATTTGTGGATCAGTTTTCGTTCTGCTTCAGTCAGTTGCGGCTGACCTTCTGGTGGCATGTCACCCGCGTCGACCAGAATCCAGAGCATGCTGTCATCAACGGTTTCAGCGATGGCAGGTTCACCGGATTCGCCACCCCGATGTACGCCGGCAATGGTTGAGAGGTTGAGGCCCCCTTTACGAACTTTGTCACTGTGGCATTTCCCACATTTCGCAGCAAGGACCGGCTGAATCGTCTGTTCAAACAGGAGCGGTTTTTCTTCGGCATGAATGGTCCGGCCCAGGCCTGGGACCAATATAACAACAAGCAGTGGTATAAGAAATCGTATGAGCATTATTAGCAACGCTGGCAGGCAGGTATGAGGAACGCAGGTGTTGTTTCCTCCATACTAAGTGATGCGGACAGGGCATACAAGACAAAAAACGCCTGAAACAGGACTCCGATACGGTCCGGTGAGGGAGTTCACATTACGTGAAGCGGGTGAATTATCGGGATTATACAGATCGCGGTTCGATGGACGAGGAGTCAGGTTTACGATACTTTGGAAAACACGAGTTACCGCACTGGTTTTTGAAATCATGATTCGAGAGGTCCAGAGTCTTATGATGAGTTCATCAGATACCGTTCGCTGGGGAGTGATTGGCCTGGGATGGTTTGGGGAAGTTCATGCGGACAACCTGGCGGAGATACCGGGAATCGAACTGGCGGCGTTATGCACCAGGCGCCCTGAACGCCTGAATGAAATTGCGGACCGACTGGGAGTCACGCGGCGGTATACGGATTATCGTGAACTGCTGGCTGATCCTGAAATCGACGCCGTCAGCATTACGACTCACATCAATGATCATCGTGAAATTGCCATCGATGCCCTGCGCAGCGGTAAGCATGTCCTGCTGGAAAAACCGATGGCGCCGACAGTGACTGATTGTGAACAGATCGTTGCGGCAGCTGAAGCTGCGACCGGTTTTTTAATGGTGGGTCATATCTGCCGTTTTGATCCGCGCGTGACTCTGGCGAAACAGGCGATTGAGGAGGGTCGCATCGGTGAGATCATCTCCATGCATGCGCGGCGGAACCTGTCGAAGGCAATCGGTGAGACTGTTCTCGATGATATTTCTGCTTTGATGGGTGATGGAATTCATGATGCCGACCTGATGCTCTGGTTCAGTGGTGCGAACGTTTCCACCGTCTATGCACAGGAAGTTCATCCGGGTAAGAATAAATATCCTGACGGGGGCTGGTCGATTGCGAGACTGGATAACGGTGCGGTTGCCGTGGTGGAATCGGTCTGGCATCTGCCGGAATCGACGCCTTATACGATCGACGCCCGCATGGAAATTATCGGCACGAAGGGGGCGATCTATATCAACTGTGGCGAAGCGGGACTGACGATTCATGATGCCGAGGGTGTCAAGATGCCGGATACGATGTACTGGCCTCGTCCGTTTGGCCGCTACCTGGGGGTGCTGCAGGAAGAACTGCGTTATTTCGCTGACTGCGTGCGGAGCGGTGAACGGCCTGAGCGAATCACTCCCGACGAGTCTTGTGCCGCGGTGGCCTGGATGGCGGCGGCAACGGAATCGGCCCGGACGGGATCGGTCATTGTTTTTGAGCGCGACTAATAAATTTTGTGATGCATTGGAATCTGGTTCATGGCAGAGCAGTTTATCTTTCAGAGCTGTTCGTCCGGTTTCTGCAGCGAGGAATCGGAAATTGCCTCGCCATGGATCCTCCTTGCGAAGCGTCTGGAACGTTGTACAATTAAGTGATCCTTTATGTATCTGCTGTCTATAAAATAATGAGGCTGCCCGGTTAAATCATAACAGTCAACTAATCATACTGCCTGAGATTCTCTCCTTACTTTCTCGCCTTGCTTATGAGGGATAATGTTAATGATTCGCTTTTGTCTGCTCTCACTTCTGGGAATCATCACCCTGTCTCAGCCTGCGTTGGCAGTTGAAGCCACCAAACCTGCGGAACCGAGTCGGGAAGGGATTCAGTTTTTCGAATCCAAAATCAGGCCGGTGCTGGTGAATGAGTGTTATGAATGTCATTCCCTGGACGCAAAGAAGAATAATAAACTGGAAGGGAAACTGCTGCTGGATTCCGGTCCGGCGATGCTGAAGGGAGGGGACACGGGAGCCACGATTGTACCCGGGGATCCCAAGCAGAGTCTGCTGATGGCAGCGATTCGGCATGAATCATTTGAAATGCCTCCCAAGAATAAATTGTCTGAGCAGGTGATAGCAGACTTTGAAAAATGGATTCAGATGGGAGCGCCTGATCCTCGCGATGGCAAAGCACCAGAGTTGAAGACTGAGAAGATTGATATTGAAAAGGGCCGTCAGTTCTGGTCATTTCAACCGCTAAACCAGTCGCCGCCTCCGGTTCCCCGGAATAAAACCTGGGTGACTAATCCCATCGATCAATATATTCTGGCGAAACAGGAAGCCGCGGGGATTACGCCCAATGAAATGGCGAGTCGCGTTACTTTGATTCGTCGCGTGTTCATTGATCTGTGGGGATTGCCTCCGGAACCGGCGGATGTGGAATCGTTTGTGAATGATCCTGATCCGAATGCGTATGAAAAACTGATAGACCGGTTGCTGGCCGGCCCCCATTACGGCGAACGCTGGGCGCGGCACTGGCTGGACCTGGCCCGGTTTGCTGAGAGTAATGGCTACGCTTTCGATCTTGATCGCCCATCAGCGTATCACTTTCGTGATTTCGTAATCAAAGCGCTCAATGAAGATATGCCCTATGATCAGTTCATCAGACTGCAGATTGCCGGCGATCAGCTCGGGCCGACCGATTATATGTCTCAGGCAGCGACCGGCTTTCTGGCAGCGGGGCCCTTTACTTCGCAGCAGACACAGAAAGAACGGGAACGCAGTCGCTACGAACAGCTGGATGATATTATCCACACTGTGGGGACCACGACTTTAGGATTAACGTTGGGATGTGCGCGGTGCCACGATCATAAATTTGATCCGATTTCCAGCCATGACTATTACCGGATGGTCGCTGCCTTCGCTGAAGCCGGTTTTCAGGATTACCAGCATGACCTGCATCCGGAAAAATACAAGCAAGAGAAGGCGGCCTTTGATCTCGCACATCAACCTTTTATAGCGGCTCGATTGCAATACGAGAAAGAAAAACTCCCGGCACAGCTCACCGCCTGGCTGGAGAAACGGCCCACGGAAACAATTCAACCGGTGCTGTCTGACTGGCATGTCATTGGTCCCTTTGCAGCTGCCCATTTCGACCAGGCATTCAGTAAGAAAAATGAACCCGAAACGAAAGTCGATCTCACTCAGACTTTTGCAGAAGGCAAGCTGAAGTGGACGCCTCAGCCGGAATGGAAAGATGGTGTGGTTCATAATACGCTGACCGGCGATAACTCTGCGAATTATCTGTTTCGCACGATCGAAGTGCCGACAGCCGGTCCGCTGGATATCTCACTGGGCCGCGACGATGCGATCCAGGTCTGGCTGAATGGGAAATCGGTTCTGTCGAAAAAAGTCATGGGTGGGGCCGCTGCAGATCAGGATCAAGTCAAGCTGCCGCTCAAAGCCGGTAAAAATGAACTGCTGGTTAAAATCGTGAATGCGACCGGTCCCTCCGGATTTTATTTCCAGGCCAAAGAGACGACTCCCCCGGACAACATACAAAAAATCCTGGCGCTGCCATCAGCTGAGCGTGATGAAAAACAGCAGGCTGAGCTGTTAAAATGGTATGCGCCCTACGATGAAGGCTGGGCGGAACTGAATGATGCCGAGCAGGAAGATATGAAGAAGCATCCCAAGCAGGATCTGATGCCGGTCTTCGCTGCCCGCAAAGGGGGCGCCACTTATAATTTTGGACCTGATTCACGTAAGGTGTATTATCTGGTACGGGGGAATTCCAATCGCAAGGATGGTCTGGCCGAGCCTGGTTTCCTGCAGGTGCTGATGACCGGCGAAGCACAGGAAAAACAGTGGCTGTTGGATGATTCCCCAAAAGCAAAGCCGGTGCCTCCCCGCGTTGCTTTTGCAGACTGGCTGACCGATACCAGCCAGGGAGCAGGACATCTGCTGGCACGCGTGATGGTCAATCGGATGTGGCATCATCATTTTGGTCGTGGTATTGTCGAGACGCCCAGTGATTTTGGTACCCAGGGCTTTCGGCCCACTCATCCCGCGCTGTTGGATTACCTGGCGACCCAGTTGATTGAAAACAACTGGAATCTGAAGCCGCTCCACAAGCTGATAATGCAAAGTTCCGTCTATCGTGAATCAGGGGCCACCAATGCCAGTGGAAAGGAACATGATCCGGAAAATCATCTCTGGTGGAGACGACCGGCATTGCGGATGGATGCAGAAGTCATTCGGGATCACCTGCTGGCGGTAAGTGGCACACTCGATCCCAAAATGTTCGGGCCGGGAACTTTGAATCAGGAAGACAAGCGGCGGAGTATTTATCTGACTGTCAAACGCGACAAACTGATTCCGATCCTGCAACTGTTTGACGCGCCGGATGCAATCCAGAGTATTGGCAAACGCAATGTGACGACGGTACCTCCCCAGGCGCTGGCAATGATGAACTCTCCCTTTATCCGGAAACTGGCAGAGGATTTTGCCAAACGAGTGCGGTCCGACGATCAGAAAAAACTCGAACAGCTGGTCGACGAAGTGTACGCGATCGCGCTTTCCCGTAAACCGAGTCCTGAAGAACAGCAGAAGATGCTGGAGTTTATCCATTACCAGACGGAATCGTATGGTGAGAATCCACAGGCGAATGCCCTGGCGCTGGCAGATTTCTGTCAGCTGATCTTCTGTATGAATGAATTTATATTTGTAGACTGATCCTGAAAGATTTTCCATTCATCGATAAACAGGTCAAACGACGTTATGAAACGAAAAAACAGCATACAGTCAGGCCTCCCATTTAATTTTGAAGCACGCCGCGCGTTTCTGAAGAATGCCGGTTCCGGATTTGGCAGCCTGGCTTTGACAGGTCTGCTGTCGGAGCAGGGGATTCTCAACTCGGCTGGCGCGGAAGAGGAAGAAGGCCTGGAAGCGCGCGAGCCGCACTTTGTTTCCAAAGCAAAATCGATCATCTGGCTGTTCATGCCGGGCAGTCCGTCTCAGGTTGATACGTTTGATTATAAACCGATGCTGCAGAAAAAGGATGGAGAGACACTCGAAGGGGCAGATCCCAAAACCGGCTTCTTCACCACCAGCGGCAAGTTATTAAAATCGCCTTTCAAGTTTCAGCAGCATGGAGAATCGGGGGCGTGGGTTTCCGAAATCTTTCCCCATGTGTCACGGCATGTGGACGATATGTCATTTCTCTATTCCTGTTTTTCCCGTTCAAACAATCATACCCCGGCGATGCTGGAGATGAATTCGGGAGCATTTCTGCAGGGACGTCCCTGCATGGGGTCCTGGGTGACTTATGGACTGGGGACGGAAAATCAGAATCTGCCTGGATTCGTAGTGATGCATGGTGCCATGCCTCGCGGAGGAAATCCGATCTGGGCGCCCGGCTTTTTGCCAAAAGTTTACCAGCCAACCGCCATTGATGGTCGTAGCCAGCAGCCAATTTCGAATCTGTCCCGATTGAATTCGATGACCGATCCCCAGCAGCGGACCCAGTTGGATCTGCTGAAAGAGCTGAATGCCAGTCACCAGAAACTGCGTCCTCACGAAGCGGATCTGGCGGCGCGGCTGGAATCGTTTGAACTGGCATACCGGATGCAGACCGCGGCTCCCGAAGCACTGGATGTCAAAGAGGAATCAGAGACAATTCAAAAACTGTACGGCGTCGATCAGAAAGAGACAGAACTGGTCGCGCGACAATGTATCACTGCCCGCCGCATGGTAGAGCGGGGAGTGCGGTTCATTCAGATTTATGCCGGTACAAACGGCGGAGGTGGTGGCGTTGCGGATGTTCCCTGGGACGGTCACAGTGATATCGGTCTGAATCATCGCATCGCTGCAAAATCAGTGGATCAGCCCATTGGTGCGCTGCTGTCAGATCTGAAAGCCCGCGGACTGCTTGATTCCACGCTCGTGGTCTGGGGTGGTGAATTTGGCAGAACCTCGGATTCCCAGGGAAGTCAGGGCCGCGATCATAATCCGAATGCCTTCACGATGTGGATGGCGGGAGGGGGCATCAAGGGAGGCGTACAGTATGGTGCCAGCGACGACTTCGGTTACAAAGCCGTGCACAATCGCGTGGGCGTAAATGATCTGCATGCCACGCTGCTGCATCTGATGGGAATCGACCACATGAAGCTGACTTATCGTTTCAACGGCCGCGATTACCGTCTGACCGATCTGGGGGGAGATCTGATTCAGGAAATTATCGCCTGAGAATTCCAGCTTGATAAAAATGCTTAACAACACTCCTACAGGGACTAAGGGTGTCATGTAACTGTAAGTGTCTGTATTTAAACGTCTTACGGTTGTGGTGTCTTAGCCTCCGTGGCATTCGAATCTCTCCTGGTGCTTTACTGCGCTCCAGATTGTTTCCGTACTTATTGTACAGTCTCCAGGACTATTTGGATCGAGTAGGTCAGATTCAGAGACGCTTTGGTCACTGTGATGCACTCTTATCGAAGTGCAGGGTTGAAATCTCCCGCTAAGCGATTATGATTGGTCCAGAGATTGAAACTCAGTCTCCCTGCTCGCTGCCGCTTGCATTCGTCAAAGCCGCATCCCTCCCGCCTGATTGAACTGGAGTTCCCCAATGTCGTTAAAGAGTACCCGCGCGTCCCGAAGTGGATTCACCTTAATTGAATTGCTCGTGGTGATTGCGATTATCGCGATCCTGATCGCCTTGCTGCTGCCGGCAGTGCAGCAGGCTCGTGAAGCCGCCCGTCGCTCTCAGTGCAAAAATAATCTGAAGCAGCTGGGTCTGGCCATGCATAATTATAATGACGTGTTCAATATGCTGCCACTACCTGATGTGGGGATTACGACCAAGGATGCGGCATCCTGGCCGTGGACGACCAGTTGGGGGATATCGCTGTTACCTTATCTGGATCAGGCGCCGGCCTACAATCTGTTTAATCAGAATGCCCCCAATGGCGTTTCGGATCAGGCAAATCAGCCAGTGATCGAGACGCAACTGGCTGTCTTCAATTGCCCGTCTACTCCGCGGAGTGGACCGATCCAGGGAGTGATTGAGCAGGAAGATGATATATCCAGCTTCAATACGAACCTGAGAGCAGGCAGTGGAGACTATTTTATTGCCCGCAGTTTCCGGGATCCCGCATTTACGCCTCAGGAAACTGTTGGAGCATTGTTTAACGGGGACATCAGTGGCGGGGTAACTCTCGATCGTTGTGGCTCCAGGATGAACAGCATTACCGATGGCTTGACGAATACCATCTTCTGTTTCGAACGCAGCAACTTTCCCAATATTCTACGAAATGGGAGTGTTCCCAAGGACCCTGCAGATTATGTCTACCCGACCGTGGTGGATACCAACTTTCAGGGTTGGTGGGCGTCGACTCAGCACGACCGCGTTCGCAGCTGGACCTATGATGGTTTGCAGTATTATGGTCCCTGTGTGATTAATTGCACGAACGACTGGGGCGGTGCCTTTTCCTATCATACCGGCGGCATGCATGCCAGCCTGGGAGACGGTTCCGTGCGATTTCTGAGTGCGAATATTGACAAGGGAACGTTTCGTTCCCTGATCAGCAAACAGGATGGTCAGGTTGTGGGCGAGTTCTAACGAAGGTTTGATTTCAGGCTGCTGAAGAAACGGTGTGTTCAGAGATTTGAGGGAGACGCTTTTAATGTATCAGAGACTGGCCGGTTCGCTGGCTGTATTGTGTCTTGCTGTGTGCAGCGGGTGCAGTGGAACCGAGTACGAGACGATTACGACAAACGCCGTGACCGGTCGACTGACTGTAAATGGTGCACCCGCGACCGGGGCAACGGTCAGGTTCCATCCGGAATCACCTCAGCCCGGCGCCAAATACCCGCTGCTTCCCAGTGGGAAGGTTGATGCGGAAGGCGTCTATCAACTGACAACCTATGAAGGCGATGATGGCGCACCGGCGGGCGCTTATACGGTGACCATTGAATGGCCCGATCGGAACTGGCGACCACCCAGCGGGGGTATGCCACCTCCGCCTCCTGACCGGTTGCAGGGCGTGTATGCCGATCCCAAAAAATCGACCATTCATATGAAAGTGGAAGAAGGAGCGAATGAAATGGAGCCGATCGTGCTGGAGAATGTCAAGATCCTGAAAGGCTCTTCTCTGAATTGAGTGATTGAGCCTGAGGGTTCCCGGGAGATTCATTTATGCTGAACCATCGGCTGCGCAGGCTCTGGGTGATCACGCACCGCTGGCTCGGTTTAACCGTGGGGCTGCTGTTTGTCATCATCGGGTTGACGGGCAGTCTGCTTGTGTTTCATCACACGATTGATGAATGGCTCAATCCTCAACTCCTGCTGTCAGCAGAAAGTGATGCACCACACTCTGTGGATGAAGTTCTGGAAGCGGCAGAATTGAGTGTCACCGAACCGGGGTTGCAGCTGTTTTTTGCAGACCCGCCACGATCATCGGCGGGTGTCTGGACTGTCTGGTTTCGTAATACAGAGGACCAGGAAGCAGGATTCACCCAGGTTTATGTCGATCCCTCAACAGCCCGGGTGACGGGGCAGCGTGTCTGGGGCGAATACCTGGTGACGTGGCTTTACAGCCTGCATTACAAGCTGCTGTCAGGTAGATCAGGCGAAATTATTGTCGGCTTGTGTGGTCTGATTCTGATGTTCTCGGTCGCCAGCGGAATCTATCTGTGGTGGCCGCTCTGGCGACACTGCTGGCGAGCTGCTTTTGCAATACGCAGCGGGCGCCGCTTTCAGTATGACCTGCATAAAAGCACGGGCGTGATTGCGGCGGTGCTGCTGCTGGTGATATCCTTTTCTGGCGTCTACATGATATTTCCGGCCTGGATCAGACCGTGCGTGCTGGCGGTTCTGGATGATGGTCAGCCGCGTTCTGAAAATAAAAAATCAACGGCCGTGACTGCGGGAAATCGGATCGATGTCAGCCGCGCGACTGCGATCGCTCAGTCTGTTTTTCCGGAAGCCGAGTTCAAACGTGTCAAACTTCCTTCCCAGTTGAAAGATTCTTTTGAGGTGCGACTGCGACAGCCAGGGGAAGTGAGGAAGAGTTCGGGTAACAGCCGTGTCTGGATTGATCAGTTCAGTGGAGAAGTGCTGTCGGTCCGCGACTGGAATGAGCGTTCGGCGGCGGACGCTTTTTTTGCCTGGCAGTTTCCACTGCATAATGGGGAGGCCTTTGGTCTGGTTGGTCGCTGGATCGTGTTTGTGTCCGGTTTGATGCCTGCGGTACTCTATGTCACCGGTCTGCTGGTCTGGTGGCGGAGACGGCGCACACGCAGATCACAGGTTACGCCTTCACTCAAGCTGCAGGAATCAACATGAAAACACAGGCTGTCCTTCTTTTTTTACTGTTCCTGATCACTGGTGGATGTCAGCAGCAGGCAGAGTCTGTGTCTGGACCAGTGACGGAAAGTTCAACAATCACGGTGACCGATCTGGCGGGCCGGGAAGTCACGCTCAAGCAACCGATCGAGCGGATCATTCTGATGCGCAGCCTGGGCATTTATGAACTGGCGGCAGTGCTGGGAGATGAAGTCGAAGAGAAGCTGGCAGGCTGGGATTCATCTTTGAAAACCGGGGATTTGGATACATACGAAAAATATATAGAGCGGTATCCACGTCTGGAAGAAACGACGATTCTGGGTGATATCCTGCGAGACACAGTGAGTGCCGAAGCCGTTCTGGCTTTGAAGCCGGACCTGGTCATCATGAATACGTACATGTTGAACCGTGGTTCCAAAACGGTGGGACGACTGGAACAGGCGGAGGTGCCGATGCTGTTTCTGAAGTCGGAAGATCCGTTTCGTGATCCGCAGCAGAGTATACGTCTGCTGGGTCAGGTTCTGGGGAAAGCAGAGCGGGCCAATGCGGCAGCAGACTGGATCGATGCTGAACTGCAGCAGGTCTTCAGTAAACTCAAAACGATTGAGGGGCCTGTGCCGACCATCTACCTGGAGGCTGGCACCCGGGGATCAGAGAAATACGGTAATACATTCGGCGAAAATCAACAGGGACAGACAGTCAACTGGGGGAGTGTGCTGGCACAATTGCGATGTGAAAATATCGCCGCCGGCTCGGTCTCCGGTTTATATGGCATGGGAGTGATTCGACCGGAGTTTCTGCTCACCGCCGACCCTGATGTAATAGTGATTACGGGCGCGCACTGGACCGCATTTCCGGAGAGTCTGCAACTGGGTTATACCGCCGATCCCGCTCGCGCCGCACGGCAACTGGCAGCATTCACGAAACGGCCCGGCTGGTCGGAGCTGACTGCGGTCAGGCAGCAGCGGGTGCATGGCATTCATACACGGTTTGGCAGCCACATTATGAGTTTTGCAGCAGCGCAGCAGCTGGCACAATGGTTGTATCCCGAGGAGTTTCAAGATTGGAATCCGAAACAGCGGCTGCAGGAGTTTCACCAGAAGTTTATGCCCGTTGAGATGAGTGGAACCTGGATGCTCAGCCTGGACGGTGATTGATGCAGGGCACCACAGCAAACGATCTCAATCAGGCATATGAGCGTCTGGGCCGACGTCGGTTGGCTGTCGTGGTGACAGTAGTCATGCTGGTGCTGGTATCGTTATTTCTGGATGTCATTACGGGTCCCGCAGCGTTGTCTTTGCCGGAAGTCCTGACGGCCCTGTTTCAACCGGGATCTGTGAGCGAAGCAACTCAGACGATTGTCTGTACGTTCCGCCTGCCGACAGCGTTGATGGCGGTCTTCGTGGGTGCTTCACTGGGAATCGCGGGTGCGGAAATGCAGACGATTTTGAATAATCCCCTGGCCAGTCCTTATACACTGGGCGTTTCTGCTGCTGCCAGCTTCGGTGCCGCGCTGGCGCTGGTATTGGGTTCCGGGATGCTGGCCTGGACGACCACCGTTTTTGTGCCTGTGAGTGCGTTCGTGTGCGCGATGTTTTGTTCCCTGTCGATTTTTGCCATTGGTCGGATCAGAGGCGCATCGACAGAGACGATCATCGTCGGTGGCGTTGCGCTGCATTTTATTTTCAGTTCGGGTGTCGCATTCCTGCAATATATGGCTTCCGAAGATACCCTGGCGGCCATCGTGTTCTGGATCTTCGGAACTCTGCAGGGAGCGAACTGGCAAAAACTGGCGATCATCGCCGTGGTGATGGCGGTCACGACGGGTTTATTGATGTCGCGCGTCTGGCAGCTGACTGCGTTACGACTGGGAGAGAGCCATGCCCGCAGCCTGGGAATCAATACGGAACGACTGCGGCTGCAGACTTTGATTCTGGTCTCAATACTGACGGCAACCGCGGTCTGTTTTACCGGGGCCATCGGCTTTATCGGCTTGCTGGCACCGCATCTGGCGCGAATTCTTGTCGGTGAAGACCAGCGTTATTTCATCCCGTTATCGGCTTTGAGCGGTGCTTTTCTCGTTTCCGTCGCCGCTTTGATTACGAAGCTGCTGATACCGGGGACGATCTTTCCGATCGGAATTGCCACCGCGGCCATTGGGGCGCCCTGCTTTGCGGCATTGGCCCTGTGGAAAAGGAGGTCGTACTGGTGATACTCGAAGCCTCTGATATCTCATTCAGCTATGGTTCCCATCAGGTGCTGGAAGATGTGAATCTGCAACTGAAACCGGGTATGACGGCAATCATCGGCCCCAATGCCGCGGGCAAATCGACGCTGTTGAAGTGTCTGAGTGGTATGCTGCGACCGAAAGGAAAAGTTCGCCTGGAGGGAATCACATTAACGACTCTCAAGCAGGAACAGCTGACGCGGCAGATTAGTTTTCTACCCCAGGAATTCAATACGACAGCCGTGCTGACCGTCTATGAAACGGTTTTGCTGGGACGCGTCCATCAACTGGGTTGGCGCGTCTCTGACGTTGATACGAGAATCGTCAATCAATTAATGCAGGAGATGAAACTGACTGATATCGCAGATCGCTATCTGAACGAATTAAGTGGAGGGCAACGGCAACTGGTGGCAATCGCCCAGTCTCTGGCTCGCGAGCCATCTGTATTATTGCTGGATGAGCCCACATCGAACCTGGATCTGCGGCGACAGTATGAAGTCTGTACTTTGATTCGCAGGCTGACTGATTCGCGGGGAATCAGTACGGCGCTGGCGGTTCACGATCTGAACCTGGCGTCACGATATGCGGACTGGGTATACGTCATTCAGAATGGCAAGCTGCGTTGTGGAGGTGAACCGCAGAGTGTACTCACTGAAACCTTGATTGCGGAGGTCTATGGAGTGGAGGCGCGTGTGACGATCGGCCAGGAAACGCGACCGGTGATCACGGTGCTGGGACCGGTTCCCGTTGCTTCTTCGGATTTTCAGTCAGAGCGGGATGCAGGCAACGATGTTTAATGCGACTCACATGATCCTGCGGTTTTACCTGTATTCTTTTTTTAAGAATCTGCGCTTTGCTGATCCGTTTCTGATTCTGTATTTTCTGGAACTGGAGTTGTCCTATTCAGAGATCGGCCTGTTGCTGGGGCTGCAGCACCTGGTGACGGTACTGCTGGAATTTCCGTCGGGGATTTTTGCAGATCACTGGGGACGGCGTCGCGCCACCGCTTTGTGTTTTGCTTTTTACACACTGTCATTCTGCGGATTTGGCATGACAGGCCAATTGACAGAGGTCCCCGTGATATTCTGGCTGGGGGGCTGCCTGGCGTTGTTTGCTTTGGGCGAAGCGCTGCGAACCGGCTCGCATAAGGCCATTATGCTCGATTATCTGGACTCGACGGATCAATCGGCTTTAGCGACGCAACTGTTAGGACGGACTCGCTCGGTATCAAAAATAACGTCTGCGACAGCGGCTGTTTCGGGAGGCGTCTTGCTGGCCTGGTCGCGTGATTATGGATTACTGTTTTATCTTTCCGCGGGGGCTGCTGTCTGTGGTTTCCTGTTATTATTAACGTACCCCCGC
>TARA_R100001132_G_C3275523_1_pt1 | contig 16878 bp, 10 predicted proteins | sample TARA_R100001132 | Tara Oceans TARA_R100001132 (sample SAMEA2621247) | marine metagenome | biome: marine biome (ENVO:00000447); feature: mesopelagic zone (ENVO:00000213); material: "saline water (ENVO:00002010), including plankton (ENVO:xxxxxxxx)" | depth 800 m | reverse complement strand
CCTGCTGGCAGGCGGACACAGCCTGCTGGTCGGCGTTCCGGGACTTGCGAAAACGCTCATCGTGCATACGCTGGCGGATACTCTTAATCTTTCCTTTAATCGCGTGCAGTTTACGCCGGATCTGATGCCGGCTGACATCACCGGTACCGATGTGATTCAGGAAGATAAGAGCACGGGCAATCGCGATTTCAAATTTCTGCCCGGCCCGATCTTTTCGAATGTAGTGCTGGCAGATGAAATCAATCGCACGCCTCCCAAAACCCAGGCCGCCCTGCTGGAAGCGATGCAGGAACACCAGGTGACAGCCGGCGGACGGAAACACAAACTTCCGGTCCCGTTTTTTGTACTGGCGACTCAAAATCCGATTGAGCAGGAAGGGACATATCCACTGCCGGAAGCGCAGCTCGACCGTTTCATGTTCGAGATCAAAGTTCAGTATCCCAGCGAAGAAGAAGAGTTCGCAATCGTCAGACAGACCACGTCAGATGAATCATACGCCGTCAAGAAAATACTGGAACTGGATGAACTGTTGTCCTTTCAGTCACTCGTGAGAAAAGTTCCCGTTGCCGATCATGTGATTCGTTATGCGATGCAGTTTGCCCGCATGACGCGTATCATTCCCGGCAGCGATACACAGGCGGAAGAGGTTCCCGACTTTATTCGCGAGTTTGTCAGCTGGGGTGCCGGCCCCCGCGCCAGCCAGAATCTGGTACTGGGTGCAAAAGCCCGCGCGATTCTGCAGGGTCGGATGTATGTGAGTACCGATGATATCCGCGCTGTCGCGCATCCCGTGCTCCGGCATCGCATTATTACCAATTTCAATGCGGAAGCCGAGGGGATGACTCCCGATAAAATCGTGGATCGACTGATTCAACTTATCTCGGTTGACTCCTCTCAGGAAAAACTTGATGGACGATTACCGCAAGTATTTAGATCCGCAGACGCTCGCTAAGGTTCAGAACCTGGATCTGGCGGCGCGACAGATCGTGGAAGGCTATGTTGCCGGGGCACATAAAAGCCCTTTTCACGGCTTTTCCGCCGAGTTCGCCCAGCATCGGGAATACGCGTCCGGCGATGACCTGCGCTACGTTGACTGGAAAGTGTACGCCAAATCAGATCGTTACTATCTGAAACAGTATGAAGCCGAGACCAATTTTACCTGCTATCTGCTGCTCGACTGCAGTGAGTCCATGCGGTATCGCTCCGAGGGAACGGCGCTCTCCAAGTGGGAATATGCCCGGCTGGTAGCCGCCGCCCTGGCTTATGTAGTTATCAAACAGCAGGATGCCGCCGGGCTGTGTACGGTGAATGATCGCGTGGTGGATTTTCTCAGGCCCGCCAGCCAGCCAACACATCTGAAACAGATATATTATACTCTGGAACACACGGAAGCCGCGGGTGAATCGGGACTTGGTAAAGTCTTTCACGAACTGGCAGAACGCATCAACCGCCGCAGCCTGATCATTATTATCAGCGATCTGTTTGATGATCTCGATGCAGTCATGCTGGGGTTAAAACATTTTCGACATCGCAAACATGATGTCAGCCTGCTGCAGGTAATTGACCCCGCAGAACAGGACTTCCCTTTCCAGGAGCCGGTATTGTTCCGCGGTCTGGAAAATCTGCCCGAGCAGATGGCGGAACCACGGTCGCTTAAAAAAGCCTATCAGGCCGAGTTTGAAAAATTTCTGAAAGCAGCGCAGCGTGGCTGTCGCGATCTGAATATGGACTACGGGCTGGTTCGTACCGATCAGTCACTGGATATGGCGCTGTCAACTTTCCTTTCTCACCGTCAGTCCCGGGTTGGTTTTTAATTCGCATAGAGTCGAAATTTCATGAACGTATTTTTCTTTCAGCCTCTGTTTGCATTTGGATTTGCCAGTCCCTGGCTGCTGATGGGACTGCTGGCGGCTGGAATTCCCATTCTGATTCATCTGCTGCACAAGCGAAAGTTTATTGAAACCGAATGGGCGGCCATGAAGTTCCTGATGGCAGCAACCAGAAAATATTCCCGACGCGTGCGGTTCGAGCAACTGTTGATTCTGCTGGTCCGGTGTCTGATATTATTGCTGCTGGCGGTCGCGTTTTCGCGCCCCTACTGGTCGCTGCAAGGTGCCTTTTTTGAAACCGCGGCTCCCGTACATCGGATCCTGGTTGTCGATACCTCCTTCAGCATGCGCTGGCAGGGAGATGAAGAGACGCTGTTCGAGGAAGCCCGGGAAATCGCGCGTTCGATTGTTGCTTCTTCCCGGCAGGGAGATGCATTTCAGCTGATTCAGATTTCCAGCGCTTCGCCGCAGAAACTGATCACCCGCCCTTCACGCCAGCAGGCTTATATTCTTGAAGAAATTTCAAAACTGCAACCGACACAGGAATTCGGTAACGCCGGCCAGGCGCTGCAGGCGGCTCTGGAATTTCTGGGACAGGCACAGGAACTGGCGCAGAAAGAAGTGATCGTTATCAGTGATTTCCAGGCGGAGAGCTGGGCGCCCCAGCAGGCGGAACAGGGAAAATCGCGAATCCTGTCATTGATGGAGGCGTTATCCAAAAAAGCGACGCTGATTCTCAAAGACGTGGGCGTAGCGGAAGAATCGAATCTCGCCATTGTCGATTTCAACAGCAAGTCGGTATTTGCCACGCTGAATCAGCCGGTTCGCTTGAGTGTGACTCTGCATAATTATGGTCTTCTAAACCAGGATGCCGTCAACCTGCAGTTGTATGTGGATCAGCAACTGGTCAATCAGAAGCAGGTGGATCTGCCGGCAAATGCTGACACACAGGCAGAGTTTACCCATCAGTTTACCAGGGTTGGCGACCATCGACTGGAAGTTCGACTCGCCGACGATCGACTCCCCCTGGATAACCATCGCTGGAAAGTGATGCCCGTTAAAAAGGAGATCAACGTCCTGCTGGTCAATGGCAGACGCTCGACCGAAGCCATGGGCCGCGCGACTGATTTTCTGGAACTGGCGCTGTCTCCTTCATTGCAGGAGCAGCCCTGGCAGGGAATTATCAAACCACATGTGATCAATGAAGGCGAGCTGGCAACAACAGAGCTCAGCCTGTATGACGCGGTCGTGATCTGTGATGTCGCGCTGTTTACAGATCATGAACGCGATCTGTTAAAACGTTACGTCAGCCGGGGAGGCGGATTGATCGTCAGTCTGGGCGAGCAGGTGAATGTCAAGAATTATAACCAGACGATCCTTCAACCAGAGCAGGGGCTGTTAGCTCTGAAACTGCTGGACCGTCGAGGCGATGCCCGCAAGCATACGACCCTGTTTGAGTTTGATCCGCTGCAGTATCAGCATCCGGTCATTGAAATCTTCAAGGGGAATCCTGATGCCGGGCTGGAAACGACTCATATCTACGAATACTTTCAGACAGAACATCCCCCCGACACAAATACGCGGCCTGTATTGAATTATGATACGAACGACCCGGCGATCATCGAGGGGACACTCGGGCGGGGAAAAGTGGTTCTGATTACGACTTCCCTCGATCGGCTCTGGGGGACGTGGGCAATCTGGCCCAGTTTTCCGCCGATGGTGAATGAACTTGTGCTCTATGTCGCAACCGGTAAATGGGGCAGCCGCGCTGTCCGAGTGGGACAGCCCCTGGAAATCATGACGCGGGAAAACCAGCTTACGCTCACTCCTCAGATGATTGCCCCGGACCAGGAAAAGTATCCGCTCAGAAGTGTCCTCGACAGCAGCAATGAGTCCCGCACGATCACCTTTTCACAGACTCTGCTGTCTGGTTTCTATGAATTAGACTGGGGCTCCGCTGCCACCGAAAATACGCTCTACGCGGTGAATGTTTCTCCGCAGGAAAGTAATTTGACTCATATTGGGCCGCAGCTCATTCCAGCGCAGTATTTTCGTCGACCCGAAGGAACGGAAAGCCAGCAGATGGAAGTACCCGAGGATCGCACCACACAGGCAGGCCTGGCGGAAAACCTGTTGTTGACCGTGCTGGCACTGATCGTGGTTGAACAGCTATTGCTCTGGCGGTTTTCAGCCGGCGCCTTGACGTTTCTGGTGGTCATGCTGATCTCCAGCCTGAGCCTGTTTTTCCTCCGCTGACAGGCGGGGAGTCTGTGATTTTCTCATCTCCTGTGCTATAATGAACCGTCCGAAAAGTTGGTTCGTCTCCTGAATATGAGGAAATGCAGTCCGTAATGAGCCTGAATAAGAAGCAGAAAAAACAGATCGACATCGCGCGTCAGAAAATCCAGAAACTGCGCCAGCGTTTAACCGGTGCCAAAGAGCAGATGGATGATCCCCAGGAAGTCAAAAGTCTGGAGCAGGAAATTGCCGTCCAGGAAGATCTGATCAAGAAGGCCCAGGAAGCTTCCTGAACCGCGCCTATCAGAAACCATTTCTATTAATCAGGTTCTGCTGAAGCGGAATAGCAAGCATTTCATCTGAAAAGACCGAAGCAGTGTCTGGCTCACATCCTCCCACCGTGATCGTGGTACACCCCAAAGAACGCAAAAGCAAATGCACCGTGCAGCCTCTGCGCACGCATGAGAAGTTTGTCTTCTGGAAGTATCCCCGCAAAGAAGCCGACTTCCTACAGGGGTATGTGCGCCTGGGCCTGGAAGGTCCGTTAATCAGTCCGGCGGATGCCGATTCTGGTCTGCTGGTTCTTGATGGAACCTGGCGGCTGGCAGAGAAAATGGAACCTGATTATCAGGAGTTGCCCGTTCGCAGCCTGCCGGCCTGGAAAACAGCATATCCCCGGGTCTCAAAACAGTATGCAGATCCTTCAACCGGTCTTGCCACCATTGAGGCCATTTACATCGCTTATTATCTGATGGGCCTCGATACAACGGGCCTGCTGGAAGGTTACTACTGGGCCGACCAGTTTCTGGAACTGAATCGCGATCAACTGTCGTAATTCGCACTCATTGCTGCGTGAATCATTCCGTGATCAACTCTGGCTCAGCATGACATTGATACTTCACCACGATATTACGGAGTTTCTCCCGATTGACCGGTTTGGTTGTGTAATCCGTGCAGCCGGCATCAATACATTTTTGTCGATCTCCGGTCATGGCATGCGCGGTCAATGCTATAATAGGAGTCTCAATTCCCAGTTCACGCAGTTTTCTGGTGGCGCCATATCCATCCAGAACCGGCATCGACATATCCATCAGAATGACATCAAACGGTTTCCCCTGTTGCTCGGCATTCAGTGCCCGCCTGACAGCGATGTCACCGTTTTCCGCCAGCACTACATGTGCTTTTTCTTTTTTCAGCAGCGTGGAAATCAGTCGCTGGTTATCTACACCATCTTCTGCCAGCAGTACCGAGCAGCTACCCCTGATGATCATTTCTGAATCCGATTCAGTGATTCCCGACTCCTGCAGGTTCACGGGAATCTGTTTGAAGTCGACCTGTGGATTTGTATGAAATTCCAATGGTGCCGGGTTGCCAATACCAATGGTCAGTGTGAAGACGGTCCCTTCACCGGGCACGCTTTCGCAATACAGATCACCACCCAGCATCTCAGCCAGTCGCTTGCTGATAGCCAGCCCCAGGCCGGTTCCACCAAACTTACGCGTCGTGGAAGAGTCTGCCTGGACGAACGGCTGATAGAGCATGTCGATCTGCCCGGCGGTCATGCCGATGCCCGTGTCACGGATTTTGAATTCCAGCAGTGGTTCATTGGAACTGGAATTCAAAAGCGATGTTTCCACCGAAACTTTTCCCCCGTCTGGTGTGAATTTGATCGCGTTCCCGATCAGGTTGATCAGGATCTGTTTGAACCGTGTTGGATCGCTCTGAATCTCAACAGGGATATTACCATTAAAGGACAGTTTGAACTGTAATTTCTGATATTCAGCCCTGACTTTCATCAGCGCCTGAATTTCTTTCAGTTTTTCCAGCAGCGGAAACGGAATGGTTTCGATACTCAGATTTCCCGATTCAATTTTGGAGAGATCGAGAATATCGTTGATCAGTTCCAGCAGATAGTTCCCGTTGCGTTTGATCACGTCCAGTAATTCGATACTGCCCGGGCGGCCCCAGCTTTCTTCCAGCAGCAAATCGGTATACCCCAGGACGGCGGTCATCGGCGTGCGGATTTCATGGCTCATGTTTGCCAGGAATTCACTTTTGGCCCGCGATGCTGCTTCGGCGTCGGTATTGGCCTGTTTTAATCGCTCGGCTTTTTCTTCCAGTTCGCGGCGGGTCAGCTCGAGGTTTTCCGTGCGGTCTTTTAATTCATTCAATGCCAGATCCCTTATTTGTGTTACTCTATTATATTGTCTGGCAATCAGGCCGACATCGCTGTTTTCATCCAGATCTTCGCCCAGATGGGAATTGCCTTTGATATGCAACTCCATCAGGTTCAACAGTTCGTACATTTCTGAAGTGGCACCATGTTCCGCCATATTCAGTCCCTGCTTTTCTTCGTCTTCGGTCGCCCGCAGTCGAATGTATTTACTGATGACTCGCAACGTGATCCAGCAGAAAGAAAAGCACCAGATGAAGCAGACAGCACAGCCCAGTAACTGAACCAGAAACTGTTCCAGGCGGGAGTGTGCCAGGAATTCCGCTGGAATAAACAAGGCAACCGCCAGTGTCCCCCAGACTCCGGCAAAGCCATGAACGGGAATCACGCCAATCGTGTCGTCAAGCTGGAAGTGATCCAGAACGCGGACACCTGCTTGCATGACGATCGCTGCCACAATTCCTATCACCACTGCAGATGCCGGCGAGACCACATCACAGCTGGCACTGCTCGCGACCAGCCCTGCCAGCAGACCATTCAGAACAGGTTCGATCTCGATCTGTTTACGCAGGTAATACTGCCAGATCAGCATGGTGATGGCACCACAGGCAGAAGCCAGAAAGGTATTAATGAAGATTTGTGGGACATGCGAGGTGAAACCAAATTCACTGCCGCCGTTGAATCCAAACCAGCCCATCCAGAGGATGAAGACCCCCATGGTCGCCAGGGTCAGATTGTGACCTCGCAATTTTCGAGAAGAGGTACGTTGATCAAATTTTCCAATTCGGGGCCCGATAATCACGATCGATGCCAGTGCAGCCCATGCTCCCAGAGAATGGACAACCGTTGAACCGCTGAAGTCCCGGAAACCCAGTGACTCCAGCCAGCCGGGTGCTTTCCCGACAAAATGGCTGGTCCAGGCCCAGTGACCAAACACGGGATAAATGATTCCCCCCAGAACAATCGAAAGAATCACGTAAGCCGTAAAACGCATCCGTTCGGCTGAGGCGCCCGATGCGATTGTGGCGGCCGTCGTACACAGCATCAGTTGAAACAGGAAAAACGCGGATAGAAATATATCGGAACCGGAATTCGTAAAGGGAAAATAAGTGGTGCCGATCAGGCCCCCGGTCGTCGCTCCAAACATCAGGCCGAAACCGAAAATCCAATACAATATCCCCACAGTACTTACGTCGACAACATTTTTGATGGCGACGTGAATACTGTTTTTGGAACGCGAAAGTCCCGATTCCAGACAGCAGAATCCCGCCTGCATAAACAGGACAAATATACTGCAGACTAAAATCCAGAGAATGTCAATTTGTTGATTGAGTTCCATGGCATTGACTCATACATCAGAAGAGGCAGAAGATTTTAAGCTTCCTGTATTTTCCCAAGGCTTGCATATACAAACTCAGGGAAGAGGATTGGTGATTCACAGGAAACAAAGCGATGTTTCATTCTGGAAAAGCTTATGTTTTTTTCTGTCAACATGTGCCAGAGATCAACAATTTCGCATGACCAGTTCAGCCTGTAGACTTATCTGCGTGAAATCCCTATATCCTTATGGAGGGAAACGTTTTAACTTGAACAGATGGACGGAAGAGAGCAGTAGAAAACCTCCTCGATTTGAAAATACTTTCTAAATCATCACTTAGGATCATTCCTCGGAGAGGGATCTGACCGTCAGGATCGATTCAAGCCATCAATCCGTTTCCATTGTTCTGACAGGCAGTGTGATAAAAAAATAGGACGTTCCTTACTCCTCCAATGAACGAATCAGCGCCATTACTCCTCAATGGTTCGAATACTTACGGTACAAAAGTATCCAGGCGAATCGGTTTGTGCCCGGAAATTCTCAGTTGCCACTGCGAAAGATTGTTCGTGATCGTGTGGCTCTCGAACCATGACGTTTCAAAGCCTGTTCTGGGACTTTCTGGTCTGCCTTGCTTGATTATTTTGCTGTGCTTGTTAACGTTGGGAAGATTTGCGCAGATAAAGGTCTCAGAGCCAGAATACAATGTACATTTGCTGTGAAAGTGATCCGAGAAAGTGCCTAGACGCGACGATATTCGTAAGATTTTGATCATTGGCTCCGGTCCTATTGTGATCGGCCAGGCGTGTGAATTTGACTATTCCGGAACCCAGGCCTGTAAGGCACTGCGGGAAGATGGTTATGAAGTCGTGCTGGTGAACTCCAATCCGGCCACGATCATGACCGATCCGGAAACAGCACATCGCACTTACATTGAGCCGATTACCTGGCAGTATATCCAGAAAGTCATCGAGATCGAAAAACCCGATGCCCTGCTGCCGACGCTCGGTGGACAGACCGGTTTGAACGCCGCCATGGATCTCGCCCGCCGGGGGATCCTCGATCAACTGGGTGTGGAACTCATCGGTGCCAAAGAGTCTGTCATCGCCAAAGCAGAAAGCCGCGATCAGTTCAAAGAAGCGATGACCAAAATTGGTCTCGACTGCCCCCGCAGTTCCGTCGTGCACAACATGGAAGAAGCCAACGCGGCCATGAAGGATATCGGTCTGCCGATCATCATTCGCGCCAGCTATACCCTGGGGGGAACCGGTGGCGGCGTGGCGTACAACCGGGAAGAGTTCGAAGCCAAAGTCCGCAGCGGACTGGCCCTGTCTCCAGTGAATGAAGTTCTGCTGGAAGAATCCATTCTCGGCTGGAAAGAATACGAGATGGAAGTGATGCGAGATCAAGCCGACAACGTGGTCATCATCTGCGCCATCGAAAACTTCGATCCCATGGGCGTGCACACCGGCGACTCGATCACCGTCGCGCCGGCTCAAACACTCACCGATAAAGAATACCAGCGGATGCGCGATGCTACCATCGCCTGTATGCGAGAGATCGGCGTGGAAACCGGAGGCTCCAACGTTCAGTTCGCCGTCAACCCCGATACGGGCCGCATGACGATCATCGAAATGAATCCCCGTGTCAGCCGTTCCAGTGCCCTGGCTTCCAAAGCGACCGGCTTCCCCATTGCAAAAATCGCCGCCAAACTGGCCGTCGGCTATCGCCTTGATGAAATCCGTAACGACATCACCCGCGAAACCTTTGCCTGTTTTGAACCCACCATCGATTACGTCGTCACCAAAATTCCCCGCTGGACGTTCGAAAAATTCCCGGATGCCGACCCGGTCCTCACCGTGCAGATGAAATCGGTCGGCGAAACCATGTCCATCGGTCGTACCTTCAAAGAATCACTGCAGAAAGCACTGCGGGGACTGGAGATCGGTCACTTCGGACTGGGAGGCGGAAACAAGGATCTGTGGGGGACCGCCAAACAGCCTTCCAAGGATACGATCCAGTCCAAACTTTCGGTTCCCAACGAAGATCGCATCTTCTACATCCGTTATGCTTTCAAACTGGGAATGACGACCGAACAGATACACGAACTGAGTGATATCGATCCCTGGTTCCTTAATCACATTCGGCAACTGGTCGAACTGGAAGACCAGATCCGCGCACGTGCCCGCCTGGAAGACATGGACTACGCTGCCATGAAACAGGCCAAGCAGGCCGGTTACTCCGATAAACAGCTCGCTTTCTGGCTCGATTCCACAGAAATGGATGTCCGCCAGTATCGCAAAAGTCTCGGCATCGAAGCGACCTTTAAACAGGTCGATACCTGTGCCGCCGAATTCGAAGCCTTTACACCTTACTTCTATTCGACCTACGAACAGGAAGACGAAACCCCCGGTAATCCCGACCACAAACGTCGCATCATGATTCTGGGCGGCGGGCCGAACCGCATCGGGCAGGGTATTGAATTCGATTACTGCTGCTGCCAGGCTTCCTTCGCTTTGCAGGAACTGGGCATCGAGAGTATCATGGTCAACTCGAATCCCGAAACCGTTTCGACCGACTATGACACCTCGGATCACCTGTTCTTCGAACCTCTGACAACCGAAGACGTCCTGAATATCTGCGACCGGATGAAACCTGATGGCGTGATCGTGCAGTTCGGCGGTCAGACGCCACTGAATCTGGCACGTGGCCTGGAAGCCGCTGGTGTCAACATTATCGGTACGAGTCCCGAGATGATCGACGCCGCCGAAGACCGCGAGCGCTTTCAGGCAATCCTGGAAAAACTCGAACTGCATCAGCCTCCCAACGGGATCGCCACGGATACCGAAAGTGCACGTAACGTTGCTAAAAAAATCGGCTATCCGATTCTTGTCCGCCCCAGCTACGTGCTCGGCGGACGCGCTATGGAAATCTGCTACGATGAAGAATCCCTCGTGCGTTACATGAATGAAGCCGTCAATGCTTCACCCGATCATCCGGTTCTCGTCGACCGGTTCCTGGAAGATGCCATCGAAGTTGACGTCGATGCCATCTCGGACGGTATTACGACACTGGTCGGCGGCGTGATGGAACACATCGAAGAGGCCGGCGTACATTCCGGTGACTCGGCCTGTGTGCTCCCGCCCCACTCGCTCCCCGAATCGGTCATCAATGAAATCAAACGCGCGACACATGCCCTCGCGCGGGAACTCAAAGTCAAAGGGTTGATGAATATTCAGTTCGCAGTCAAACAGACGGTCGATGATTACAAGGTCTACATTCTGGAAGTGAATCCTCGCGCCAGCCGAACTTCGCCGTTCGTTTCCAAAGCGACCGGAATTTCACTGCCCCGTATCGCAGCCAAAGTGATGGCGGGAGTCTCGCTGCTCGAACAGGGCATCACCAAAGAGCCTGTGCCGAAGCATACGTCCGTCAAAGAAAGCGTGTTCCCGTTCTCCCGCTTCCTCGGCGTTGATATTATCCTCGGCCCCGAAATGCGTTCAACCGGCGAAGTCATGGGCATCTCAGACGGCTTTGCGATGGCATTTGCGAAAAGTCAGCTCGCCGCCAGTACCAGCCTGCCTTCCGAAGGCACCGTCTTCATCAGCATGGCCGATGTCTATAAAGACATGATTATCGAGCCGGCTCGACGATTAATTGAGCTGGGTTTCAAAATCGTTTCGACTTCCGGTACCGCACGTGTCCTCAAAGAAGCGGGACTCGAAGTAGCCACTGTGAAAAAGCTGAAAGAAGGACGCCCCAACCTGCTGGACATGATGGCCAACCAGGAAGTGCAGTTCATCTTCAACACGCCCAGCGGTAAAGGGTCGCGGACCGACGAAGGTAAAATCCGTTCGGCTTCTGTTTCCTATGGTGTCACCTGCGTGACCACAATCCCCGGCTGCCTGGCAGTCGTCAAAGCCCTCGAAGCACTCGCCGAAGATCCGACACCGCAGGTACGTGCCCTGCAGGACTGGATGGCAGACATGTGAGACAAGGTTGTCAGGGAATATCTTTCACTGGATGTTCCCGGCTTGTCTGGCTGCCGGTTTCAGTTATCGGTTCCGCCGCTTCCGCGCTGCATAGCTGTCGCGGCGTTTCTCGGCATGAAATACAAAGTAGCCGTCGATCTCATGGACTTCGGTCCCACCGAAAATGCTGGTAAGTTTCTTCTGATACCACAACCGTCGACGAGTCACCATCACCAGCTTTCCGCCGATCTTCAGACGGTTGAAACCCTTCATGATGAAGTTCTTGGCGACGGAAAAATCTTCATGGTAAGGCGGGTTCGAGAGGATCCAGTCGAAGTCGGTCTCCTGATGATCGCGAAAACCATCACTCTGTAAAACAGTCACTCCCGCAGCCGCATTACGTTCCGCATTCGTTTTTGAAATGCGAACTGCTTCGCCATCCACGTCGGTCATCACAACATTCTCAGCACCAACGATCTTCGCTGCCAGAATGCCTACCACACCACATCCGCAGCCCAGGTCCAGCACCCGCTCGCCTGATGCAAACGTTACGGTGGAGAGCATCGCCTCGGTCCCCCGGTCCAGGCCTTTGGGGGAAAACAGCTCGGGCGTCGTTTCAAACAGGAACTGCTGACCGTGATAGGTAATAGAAAAAGGCATGCAGATTCGATAAGTCTGGTGATAGAAAGGGTTTTGTGTTAAGAATCCAGATTCATTGGAACCCGATGATTGTCTGGACTCACTGTGAAGATTACGTTATGACCTGTATCTTTCAGGGAACCTTACACTTCCGGCAAGAATTTATCCACGACAAGTATCAGTTTTCCTGCCAGACAGGTTCAATTTCACCCGCTGATACCTGCGTGCTCAAGGATCCGGCGAATGGAAAAAGTCACTCCGTCACATTTTAAGCCCGGCTTAACCACCTGGATTCTTACGAGCCTGGGGCTGGGGGTATTGTGTGGTCTGTTTTTTGGTGACTTGTGTTCCCCGCTGAAAGCGGTCGGCGATGTCTTCATCGGACTGCTGCAGATGACGGTTCTGCCTTACATCACGCTTTCGCTGATTTTAAATCTGGGCCGCATCTCAATTCGACAGACACGCAACATGGCGTTTACTGTCATCGTCCTGTTGCTGATTCTCTGGTGTATCGGCCTGTTTAGTGTCTGCCTGATGTCGCTCTCGTTTCCCTTCTGGCAGAAAGGTGCGTTCTTCAGTACCAGTATTGTTGAAGGTCCTAAGAGCGAGAGCCTCTACGACCTGTTCATTCCCTCAAACCCGTTTTTCTCACTCGCCAACAATGCCGTTCCCGCGGTGGTGCTATTTTCGATTGGTATGGGCATCGCGATCAGTGGCATTCCCAAACGCGAACGCCTGCTGGAACCGCTGTCCGTTGCCGTCAACGCTTTGATGCGGCTCAATCGCATGATTGTCCACATTTCACCGATCGGCATTTTTGCCATCGTTTCTTACGCAATGGGCACACTCCCCTTTGAAAAGTTCGGTCTGCTGCAGGCTTACCTGATCACCTTTTCCGCCGCCACACTGCTGCTGGCGATTGGCATTCTGCCGATGCTGATTTCTGTCTGCACCCCCGTGCGTTACTGGGACGCCCTTAAAGTCTCACAGACTGCCGTCATCGCTTCGTTCGTACTGGGCAGTACGTTTGCCGTGATACCCCTGATTGTGGAAGCGGCCCGCGAAATTCTGGACCGTTATCATCTGGAAAAAGAGGACACCGGCGGCTCACCCGATGTCCTGATTCCGCTCGTCTTTCCTTTCCCCGACCTTGGTCGAATCGTCGGGTTGATCTTCATTCCTTTCTCTGCCTGGTTCTACGGCTCAAGCATGCTGCCTGAAGAATACCCCCGCTTTCTCTCGCTGGGTATGGCCGGTTCCTTCGCGAAACCAGCCGTGACGATTCCCTGGCTGCTCGATCTGATGCACATCCCACATGACATCTTTCAGCTCTACCTGGCGGTTGGCATCTATACCACTCGCCTGGGTGATGCACTGCGTTCGGTCTACCTGTTTTCGTTTGCCATCCTGGCTGCGGCTTCGCTCTCCGGTACTCTTAAAATCCAGTGGAGACGTTTCATCTCCTGGTCGCTGTTCTCGTTGTGTGTCGCGGGAGTCGTGATTGCCGGCATTCACGCCGTACTCAACTACACGTTTAAAGACGTCTATCAATCCAAAGCACTCATCGCCGATCGCCAGTTGCTCTTTCCAGGTGCCAAAGAGATCATTCTGAAAACATCCGCTCCCAACCCCGAGCCGATTCTGTCTAACGAAACCCGCATCGATCGTATCCGTCGTCGCGGCACCATTCGGCTGGGCTTCGATCCCAAGCGGCTTCCCTTTTCCTACTTCAATGACCGCGGACAGCTGGTGGGCCTCGATATTGATATGGCACATCGACTGGCGCTCGACCTGGGAGTTGATATCGAATTTGTCCCCTTCACACCCCAGACACTGATTGATCAATTGAAACAGGATCATTTCGACCTGGCGATGTCAGGCCTGGAAGGCACCATCGAACGAGCGACCGCCTTCCCCGTCGCCGATTCCTACATGGACGTGACGCTGGCACTCGTACTGCCCGATTTTCGTAAAGTTGATTTCCTGGAGTTCGATAAATTACGCCATTCCGCTGATCTGAAAATCGCAGTCGTCGCCAACAGTTTCTACGACGAAAAAGCTCACGAGTATTTCCCCAACGCGAGTTTCATTTCCATCAATTCCGAAGAAGATTTTTTCGAAGGCAATGCCGGCCACGCCGATCTGCTGGTGACAAGTGCTGAAACCGGGGCCGCCTGGACGTTGCTGTATCCGAAATTCTCGGTCATCAATCCCTTCAAGAAAAACATTCGCGTTCCCATGTATTACCTGGGTGCCCACGACATTGAGTTTGAAGAATTCATGGAAGTCTGGCTCGAACTCAAGAAGAAAGAGGGCGTCTTCGACACGCTCTACAAATACTGGATTCTCGGCGAAACCATCAACTCCGACCCCCCACGCTGGTCGATCATCCGTGATGTCCTGCACTGGGTAGATTAACGCAGCGAGCAGACACTGTCAGGACAGACACTGAATCAGAACAGCCTTTCGAATCTCAATGTCAGACATTCAGCTCGTTCATGTTATTTTTCGTGGTAGAAATGTTTTGTCACTACGGCTTCCGATCTGCTACACTGCATCGACGAATGTATCCGTTTGTTTCTTCTATATAAATATAGCGAGGAGTGAAGAATGGCCTGTCGTCTGTCACTCACGATCTTACTGTTGTTACTCTGTCTGCATTCCCCGTCCGTCATCCCTGCCGAAGAACCAGGTGCCGAACAACAGCGCCAGCTGAACCCGGAAGAAACGCAGCAGACACTCGTTTTCCTGTCGAAGCAGCTCACCACGAATCTTGATGCCATTCATACCTGGCAGGGAACTTATCTATACAGGAGCGAATCATTATACCATCGGAGCAGGCTTGAACCCCCCAGTTGGAAGACCACGTATCGACTGCACCCTTTCTGGCTGGATCAACGACAGGATAAACTGCATGTAAGTAATTATGTGATAGAAAAACCCGATGAACTCAATCAGCTGCAACCGATACCAGCCAAAATCGAAAGTAGTTTAAACGCACAATGGATTGTCGTCAAAGGGGAAGAGAGCCTGGAGTTGAGCGAGAAACGCTTCGGCTCCCTCTATGGTTTTCCTGAGACTGTTCAGAGACAAGTTGGCTGGGGCAGAGTTCTGTTTCGAAAATGGAATTTTGAAATCGAACGGGATGGTCGGTTCTTCGATCCCAGGAAAAAAGTGCTGGGTACTGCCTCGGGCAGCTTTGCTCGCACCCCCGAGATGTATGCCAAAGTGCTCAGTGGCGCAGAGGGAAAAGAAAAACAGGAGACGTTTTCCAGACGGGTTACCATCACGGAAAAAAAACTGAAAGACGGGCAGAAACAGTTGATCGTCAAGATCGAGTACAATCGCGCGAAACCAAATGGTCTTCCCGAATTCAGACAAATGACCTACGACTCCCGGTTTGGATATAGTCCGGTGAAATATGAGAGTTTACACGGGACTGTCCCGGATCGTATCCAGACATTTTCTTATAAAAACGTCAATGGCATCTACCTGCCTCAGAAAGTCATCTTTGAGGACTTTCAATTCAGACTAGTAGGTAAGCGTGAACTGACCTCACGGCGCACTTATACGTTACTTGATTCAAAACTGAATCAACCCATTAACCCGGATCAGTTCCAGATCAAATCATTCAACCTGCAGTATGGCGAACGCATGCTGGACAGAACCAAAAACAAAGCCTTTATCCAGGACCAGGATGGCCTCGTCCCCGCCGAAGAATTTGAATTCAACAAAGAATCACAAAGTAAGAATTGAATTCGGAGAACAGCAAACAACGGACGAATTTCTTCCGTCATAAAACAACGTTCATGTTTTTCATAGTAGCAAAAATCACTTGGGATACACGCCCACGCGTTTCGCCCAGGCTTCCCACTTGTGTGCCAGATCGTTTACGATCGCCCGTCTGCGTGTTGCGAGATCATTCAATTCCGTGCGGTCCGTCTTGAGATCATACAGTTCCCACTTCTGTGACTGATAACCTTTCGCCGGTGAAACGCCACGTCCGACCAGCTTCCAGTCGCCCGCTCTTACAAACGCATTACTTTCATGTTCAATGAAAAGAGGCTCGGTCCGGTTAAGCGGTTCTCCCTGCAACGCCGGACGCAGCGAAATGCCATCCAGCGCCGGGATTGTATTCCCGCTGAAAGTATCCGGGTACTTTGCTTCCGCCACATCAATCAGTGTCGGCATGATATCAATCAGCTGGGCCGGTTCCGTGTACCAGTCTGTTTGTGGCTTAATTTCAGCCGGCCAGTGCATGAAGAACGGTGTCGACGTACCCCCTTCGTGCGCGAAATGTTTATACAGGCGGAACGGCGTGTTAGACGCATTCGCCCACGCTTTGCCGTAACTGTTGCTGTTATCGAGATTGCGTTTTTCGATATCGTAAAATTCACCGCGACCCAGCACGCCCCCCTCGGCACAGCCGCCATTGTCCGACAGAAACAGGATCAGCGTGTTTTCGTATTGTCCGCTCGATTTCAGAGAGTTAACCAGTTTACCGATGTTCTGATCCACGCGATCCACCATCGCCGCATAGACGGCCATTTTAAGATCCATTTCGTCCTGCTTTTTTTCACTCAGAGTATCCCAGGCAGGTACTTCAGAGTCTCGAGGCGAAAGTTTCGTATTCGCCGGCAGCAGTCCCAGCTCTTTCTGTTTCGCCAGACGCTGTTCGCGGAGTTCGTCCCAGCCGATTTTGTATTTGCCGCG